>ENA-OOWV01000177-OOWV01000177.1-human-gut-metagenome-genome-assembly--contig:-NODE-177-length-51902-cov-5.909214_pt1 | contig 51902 bp, 51 predicted proteins | sample MGYA00241584_ERZ501337 | MGnify/ENA primary metagenome ERZ501337 (study PRJEB25962, sample SAMEA2042744) | human gut metagenome | biome: human gut; feature: human-associated habitat; material: faeces... | reverse complement strand
CCAAGCCCACAACGGACTTTCACCGTCAAGTTGTTGCCCATGCTGGGCACACATAAAAAAACATTAAGATGAAAAAATCATCTTAATGTTTTTTTAACACTACCTTATTCTTGCTATTATCTATTACTTTTTTTAGCAAAGTATGGCAAAATAAGCCCTAGTAAGATCAGTACTATTGGTGTAGCAATATTTAACATTAATTGGAATACATCTTCTGAATATATTCCACCAATGCATGCTATAGCAGTAAATACAAAGCACCATACACCTATTAGTATTCCTAATGCTTTATTCTTTACGAAATAGTATTCTCTACCAAATTTTTCTCCAGTTTTCTTTAAAGCTATGTAAGCTACAAATACCCATAAGTATCTTAATGGCATACATACTGCATTTAATTTTACAAGCCATTTCACTAATTCATCAACGCTACCAATACCAAATGCTGGAACCACAATTAAAAGTGACACTATTACTAAAATAAGTTTATGTCCATTTACATAAGCCCCATTTTTATTTTTCTTAAATAGCACCTCTGGAATATATCTTTTATCCCCGCTATCAAGAAGCATACGTAAAGGTGCATCAATAGAAATTATTAGCACTGCAAATTGGCCTATCATATTAGTTACTGCATAAGCAATCACAAATAAGTTTCCTACATGATAGTAGTCCCCTAATTCTTGGAAAGCATAATATGCACCATTAGTCATTAAATCATTTGGAATATTATTTGAATCAAACATCATTCCAAGTGATATTGTTCCAAGTATAGCCGTTACTGCAACCATTACTGCTAAAGCAATCATACCTTTTGAGAATCCTCTTGCTGGATCCTTCATTTCATTTACATATGGAGATATTTTTTCACATCCTCCAACAGCAAATACTAAAATTGAAATATTAGTAAAGAAGCTTATATCAAATTTAGGTATAAACGTCTTAAGTGACCAATCTATTGTATTTAACTGTGCATCTGTAAGTGCTGGAGCTGCTATCATCAATAAAATAAATAATATTGACATGATAAACATAGAAGTTCCTGCTAAAGTTGATAGTTTTTTTAATATACTTATTCCTTTAGAGGCTAGGTAAATTGCTAAAAGGAAGATGGCTAAACATGCCAATTGCATAAGCCTTGTATCCATATCACTAATTCTCTTATCTTGGAATATTGCCCAACTGGTAGCTATCATAAAACTGTTAGGCTTTTGTGATAAATAAGGCATATGTACAACCCAGTATGTCCACCCTGCATAGTATGCAAGCTTTGCTCCTACTGTCTCATTAATCCAAGAGCTGACACCTCCACCACAATCTTTAAAGGCAGATCCTAATTCTCCTACCATTAACGCATATGGTATGAAATATAGCGCAAATATTATTAGCCAAGCCACTATAGCCTGCAATCCATTGTACTCAGAGAATCCATTTATTACATTACCAAATCCCCAAACTCCTGAAAAGGCCATAAATGCTAGACTATACCACATAATTTTTTTACTACTAGTATTATCTGACATTTTTCTTCTCCTTATACTATTTTTTATTATAATAAGATAATATTACAAATTTTCCTTCTTGTACATAATAAATGTTTCTTTTTTCATTTAAATTAGATTTTAATTTCATATAAAAAGCACGTTTAAAGTTAAACGTGCCATACTGATTTTATAAAAACCATTCTATTTCAATTTCTGGATCATCATTATATTCATTACATTCTATTGTCTTACTTTCTAATTCTCTTTGATTTCTCCATTTTAGAAATTCATAATAATCTAAAACTTCTTTTAATATTTTATCATCCTCTTCTTTAGCTAAAACATTTATTACTTCTTTTGTTAATTCACTCATCTGTCTTCCTCCCTCATTAGATATTAATTTGATAAATATAGTATAACTATGATTTATTAATTATATCTAATAATTTTTAAGTTTTTACATAAAATAATTTATATTAATTAATATAAGGAGTAAATTTTATGAAAAAATTATTAATTACATTTTTAATTGGAGTAACTTGTACAACTACATTCTTTCCACCTTTACATATTGCTGCCTTATGTAAAGACATTCCTACTAACTCTGCTCCTGCAGTGAAAGATTCTTATAAAGATAGAGCTTCTGTTCACATTGAAGATTTAAAAGGTGAGTTTTCTGCACGTCCCTCATCTGGTATTAATGATGTAGATTTTCTTAACTCAGAAATATCAGTACTTAGAACAGCCATATACATTTCAGCTTTGATTCAAAGTTACATAACTGATGAACAGCTTATTGATCTTGCTGAAGAAATAGTTCAAGAAAATAGCGGAGTTATTCGCGAGAGCAGAATTCTAATAGATAAACTTTCTACTTCTAAAAAATCAGATGCTGCTGCCAGTGAAAAATATACAAAAGCATCAAAAGAAATCACTGATACACTATTTAATAATTTAAACAAAATAAATCCTGATGAAAGCGATTCTTTAACTTATATAAATCAAATTCAATATCTTATTGAAGCTTCAAAATCTCTAGCCAAATTAATAAATGAGTCTACTAAAGATAATATTATCAAAGAAATGTCTCAAGATATAATTAACAATGCAGATAGCAATCTTGAAACAATTACAGAAATAAAGCCAGCTATTAAATAAGATAATTTAAAAAGGAGCTATATAATCCTCCATATAGTTCCTTTTTAAAATCATAATTCACAATTCATAATTCATCATTACCCTTTAACTGCTCCTGCCGCTACTCCTTCAATAATGTACTTTTGACAAGTTAGATAAAATATAATAATAGGTATAATTGCCAATACTAACACAGCCATCATTGCCCCCATATCAATTGCACCGTAACCACCTCTTAAATATTGTACTGCCATTGGAATAGTTTTATAATCACTCTTTAATACTAATGATGGTAACAAATAATCATTCCATATCCACATTACATTTAATATTGCTACAGTAATACAAATTGGTTTTAATAATGGAAGCACTATTAGGAAAAATGTTTTTATAGGATTACATCCATCTATCAAAGCTGCCTCTTCAATATCAATGGGAATTGACTTTACAAAGCCAGAAAACATAAATATTGAAAGTCCTGCTCCAAATCCAATATAAAGTACTATCAATCCCACTGGATTATCCAAATTAAGCATATTAGCCACCTTACTCATAGTAAACATAACCATCTGGAATGGAACAATCATAGAAAATACAAAGATAAAATATAGTGATGTACTTACTTTAGTTTTACTTCTAGTGATATACCATCCTGTCATGGCAGTAAACAATACAATTACAATGGTTGAAAAAAATGTTATAAATATTGACCAGCCAAAAGCACTTAAAAATCCAGTCTTTGATAATCCATCAATATAATTCTGCAATCCTGAAAACGTCTCAGCAGTAGGCAATTTAAAAGGAGCATCACTAATATAAAGCTTACCTTTAAATGAATTAAATAATATTATAAATATAGGTGCTAGAAATACCACTGCTAATATTGTTAATATCATATAAATAAATACATTGCTTTTTTTGCCTTTCATTAGCTTTCAACCTCCTTTTTCCTGGTAATATTTAATTGAATAATCATTAAGATAGCAACTATAATAAAGAATATTACTGCTTTTGCCTGTCCTACTCCTTCCCATCCATTTCTACTATAGAATGTTTTATAAATATCTAAAGCTAACATTGATGTTGCTCCAGATGGTGCACCATCTGTTAATGCCAAGTTCTGATCAAATAGCTTAAAAGCATTAGATATAGTTAAGAAAAGACATATGGTAACTGAAGGCATAACCAGTGGAATTGTAACTTTCCTCAAGATTTGTGATTTTGAAGCCCCATCAATTTTAGCTGCTTCAATTAAATCATTAGGTATATTTTGAATTCCAGCAATATAAATTATCATCATATATCCTATTAGTTGCCAGTTCATCATTACAACTAATCCCCAGAATCCATAGCTGGCACTGTATGTTAAATTAACATTAAAGTGGCTTAATACGCCATTAATTATTATTTGCCATATATATCCTAAAACGATTCCACCTATTAAATTAGGCATGAAGAAAATAGTTCTAAATACATTAGTACCTTTTAACTTTCTAGTTAATAAATAAGCAAAGGTAAATGCTAATACATTTACTGTTATAGTGGATACCACAGCAAATTTAACAGTAAAAAATAGTGCATTAATAAACTCATCATTTGAAAAAGCCTTTACATAATTACTTAATCCTACAAACTGTGCATCAGCTACTGTTGTAAACTTAGTAAAAGATAAGTAAATTCCCATTATAAACGGTACTAAAAAAGCAATACAAAAAGCCACAAAAGTAGGCAATACAAAAAAAGCAAAATACTTTTTTAAAATCTTCTGCATAAAACCCCTCCTAAAAATTGCAAAGCAATTTAATTATGAATGATGAATTACGAATTATGAATTAATGATAAAACTCACAGAGTTTCTTTAATAAATGTAAAATTAAAAATGAAAAATTAAGTTGCATTACAAAACTGTAAGTGCATTAACATGAGATTAGCAAAATAAATAAGACTTTTAACTAAACAAAAGTATGTTATATAAAACTAGTTATATTTCTTATAACTAGTTTTATTTCTTATGTTAATACCACTTTAAACTAAATCATTTCATTCATTTTTAATTTTACATTTTTCATTAACTAAGTTCATCATTATCAATTAACTACTGTGCTTTTTCTGATTTCCAAGCATCTTTTACTGTTTTAACTACATAACTCCAATCTTGAGTTCCTTGAACATACTCAAGTAATGCATCATTAAATGTTTCTTTAAATTTTTCACTAGGGAATGATTGGAATATCCAGTTTACATTTTTTATATTATCTTTTTCCATCCATTCCATAACTTGTGCTGATAATGGATCTGATGGTCTTTCATCTTCATTGAAAGTGTTAAATGGTGCTATAAACCCTAAATCACCAACAACATAAGCTTTTCCTGTATCGCTAGTAAATAGCCAGTTAATAAAATCTATTGAAGCTTGTTGTTCTTCTTCAGAAGCTTTACTGTTAACTGCAAAGTAGTTTTCTGTTCCTATGCATATACCTTGATTTTCCTCTCCATCAACACCTGTATATATTGGTAAGAATTTTATATCATCTTGTTTAACAACATTTCCATTAACATCTTTAATTTGTGACCAAGCCCAGTTTCCATTTTGAACCATTGCGCATTTTCCTAATGCAAATTCAGACATTGAATCATCAACACTCTTATTACCTAAAAGACCTTTTTCAGTACAAGAATTATCTAAGTATAAATCAAAAATATTCTTATAGTTGTCATTATATTCAAATTCTACTGTTTCTGATGCAAGACCTGTCTCTATAATTGAGGCATCATCTTGGCTTTCATCTTTAAATTCATAATAAAATGGTAAATTGGCTAAGTGAGTGTCCCAACGCCATCTATTTCCTGATGCCATAGATGTTGAAGCAAATACACCATCTATACCAAGTTTATCCTTATTCGCCTGCATATCTTCAACAACTTCTCTTAAAATATCAAAATTATTAATATCATCTACAGATGTAATATCTGCCTTCTTATTAGAAAGAGCTATATATTTATCCATTATTTCCTGATTATAAATTATTCCATATCCTTCAACTGCATAAGGTATACCATAAACACCATCTCCATCAGTTACTGCTAAAGATTTATCAGATAAATGACTATAAAGATCAGTATCCTTTAAATCTAAACAATAATTCTTCCAATTATTATATCCAACTGGACCATTTATTTGAAATATTGTTGGAGCTTCGCTCTTGGCCATTTCTGACTTCAAAGTTTGTTCATAGTCTCCACTAGCTGCTGTTTCAACTTTAACTTTTACTCCTGTTTCTTTCTCATAATCCTTGGCAACGCTCTTATAAACATCAGCTATTTCTGGTTTAAAATTTAAAAAATAAATTTGTGTTGAATTTCCTCCATTTCCCTCTTCACTGCTTCCTCCACATCCAACTAAAGAACCTGCAAAAATAGACATAACAACCCCTGCTGCTACTAACTTTTTATTCACCATAAAACATAACCCCCCATATTTTATATTTAAAATTTATTCCATATGGAATAGATTTCACTTGCATTTTTAAAATTAATTACATTTATTGAGTCATAATAATTATTTAATCTCTTAATACAATATATAACCTTATGTAAAAAAATATTAATAATAAAAATATATTTTTTTATTTTTATTTAAAAAAGAATTAGGATAAAAAAATCCTAATTCTTTTTTAAAAATTTACTATAAATTTTATTAATCTTATACTTTAATTGCTACATTTTCAATAGTCTTAATGAATCATCACTTTCCCATAATTCACAACCTTCATAAGGATTAGCTGTACCTATATATAACTTATTTTCAGATGATACAAACAAAATTCGTCCACCATAGTTATCTCTATTGCCAAGTCCATTTAAACAAATTGGCATAAATCTTATTCCATCAGTAGACATAAATATATCAAATCCAAATTGATAATTAGTATCTTTTAACTCCTTCAGTGTTTTTTCACAATACTTGATTATTCCTTCAACAGATATGCCTTCTAGTTTCATTGCTGGAATTATCTTTTTTAAGGCTTCTTTATTTAATAAAAATATCTCTAATATGGTTTGTATATTACTTCCATGATCAAGAGTTGTAACATATAGAGCTCCTTTATATTCACATATTTGCCAGATATAAATATTCAAAGCATTGGAAAAACCTGATTCATAGTCTGATTTAGCTTTATTTCTAATTCCAATGCTGCACTGAATTGGTTCTTTTGGCTCTCCCCCTACTATTACCTCCCAATTATCGTTCTTATCTATTCTTAATTATATATTGAACCTGTAGGATTTTTTCCTTTATCAAAGCCTCTAATTTCTGAATCTATTTCTGTCTTCCAAGGATATATCTCTGGATTTAAGCTACTATATAAATATGGTTTAAAACCTTGCTCATCTACTGTTGCCACATATACTTTTCCATTGTGAAATTCCATTGCTCTAGAAGTGTATCCTTTCATCTCTTTTGACTGAACTTCTTTCCATACTAACCCATTATATGTCATTAATATTTTAATGGAGCTTTTCTTACTATTTGATGATCCTGCCACCAACAATGCCTTCTTAAAATTTGAAAGTTCTACAGAAAGCATATACCTAAATCCTTCAATACCTTCTTCAGCTTTAGTTAATAATTATAAAAATCAAAAAGGATTGCCTAAAACTCTAGGCAATCTTTTTATATAAGTTCATATATATCTGATAACTCAGCATAAACCCTTTCAATATTTACATTATATTCATTACATGATTTAACCTTAATCATGCTATTATCGTTCTCATTTGGCAAATACACCCTAAAAATACTTCCATTTCCCTCTTTACTTTCTAACTCAATATATCCATTATGGATTTCTACTAATATTTTTACCAGTGAAAGTCCTATTCCACTACCTTCTTTCTTCCTGCTTAATGATTTATCTAATTGTACAAATCTTTCAAATATTTTTTGCTGCATAGTTATAGGTATGCCTATTCCATTATCTTTTACCTCTAAGACTACATACTTATCTTTTAAATATACATTAACATCTATATTTCCTTTCTCTTTAGAGAATTTTATTGCATTTGATAATAAGTTTAACACTATCCTTTCAATAAATGTTGGATCACAAATTATAATAAATTCCTCAATACTAGAACTAAATGTTAAATTCACATTATTTATTTCAACATATGATAATACTGATTCAGCTATATCCTTTGTTAGTTTTACAATATCATAATTAACAAAGTTTGGATTCAGAGCTCCTGAATCAAGTTTAGTAAGATCTATAATATTATTTACTAGCCTATTCATTCTTAAACAATTTTGTTTAAGACTCTTTTCATATTTTAAATAAATATTTTTAAATTCTTGCTCATCCCTATCTTTAAATAAATTTAAAAGCTGTATTGTAGAATAAATAACATTTATTGGAGTCTTAAGTTCATGTGAAAGCGTAGCAAAAAAATCATGTTTTTCTTTTTCCTGTCCTCTAAGTCTTTCATAATTTTTATATACTCTAACATATTTTCTTACAAGCTCTCTATGTTCAATTTCTACTATTGCTTTATTAGCTTTTTCTATATAAAAATACGCCTCTTTATAATCTCCTACGGCTTCATAGTCTCTTGCCAAATAGTTATAGGCCTTTATTAAAAAGGTAACTTCATATTTATTAGCTAGATTTAATAATAGTTTATGGTGCTTTAATGCCTTATCATATTCTTTCAATTTATAATAAATCTCACCATACACTTCTTGAATATCATAATCAAAATTAGTAAACAAAAATGTGTTACCATAGCTATAATACTTTTCTTCAATCTCTTTCATTTTGCTTAAATATTGTTTCACATCATGTTTTTTTATTCTTATATTATAATTTATTATGGTTATATCAAAAACCAATTTAAACTGTTGTCCTTTTATTAATCCTATCTTATCTATAGCTTTTTCACATTTTTTTATATATGTTTCAATTTTATCTAAATGCATTTCTTTTTCTATAAGAACTCTTATTAATTCTATTGCTGATGCTGATTGTATAACATAAAATTCTTCAAATCTTCTATCTACTAACATTTGCCTAAATATACCAATACATTCATTTTTTAAATTCAGTTGACAATATCCTGCTCCTATTTGATATAATACTGTACACTCTATACGAGGCACATCATATTTTCTTGCTAACTCTAAAGCTCTATAATAATGATCAACTGCAGCATCAAAGTTATTTAGCACTAATGAATATATTTGCCCAATTCCCAAATAGCATTGCGCTGATAAACTAGATTCAAACTTCTTTAAATACCCCTCTGCCTTATTTAAAACTACTTGTATTTCATCCTTAGATCTTTGGCCTCTATATAAATTACACGATACCCTTGTACATAAAACTGCAAGATCATCATATTGCCTTAAATATCTAAGTTTATTTTCTGCAATATTAAAACATTCTTCATATTCTTTTATGGAAAATGTATTTAAATAATTTATTGAATTCCATCCGTATGCCTTAGCTAAATAATATTCATCAAAAAGCTTCTTTCCATATTGTATAGTAATATTTAAGTGCTCAATACTTTTATCATATTGATTTATTCTAAAAAGCCCTATTCCTAATAGATAGTATAACTTCATAATTTCCACATCTTCTAGTTTATCATTACTTTCTAATGCTTTACTAGCATTATCAATAACTGAATGTAAATCTTTATCACTTATAGTATCACTCTTATACTCTAAACTATATATCCATTTATCTATTTCTGCTATCATCTCTACTCCCCTTCACCTCTACCCAATTATACCTTTTATTATATTTTTTTACAATTTATTCTTGTTTTTTTTACAAAAGCAAAAAAAATGATATGAAATTAATTCATATCATTTTACAATTTTTATAAATAGTTTGTTTTAAATAGAATTATCTTTTCTGATTATTAATGCTCCATATGGCTGTATATATATTTTTCCATCTATGGTAACTTCTTTTTCAGTTAATAAATTTATACCACTATGAACATTAATATTACAATTAACCTCTACAGCTTTATCATCCAAATTTAATGCAACATATATTTCTTCATCTTTAAACTTTCTTAAAAAGATAAATTGTTCATTTTTTATAATTATAGGATTATATGTTCCATGCTTTATGGCTTCACTTTTACTTCGTATTTCTCCTAAACTACATATCAATTTAAAAAGTTTTTTATCAGCATCTTTTAAGCTATCTATATCTAACTCTGGTCTTAATGGTAAATCTGTATTCTTTCCCTTTACAGCCTTTATGCCATATTCACTGCCATAATATACACTAGGTATTCCTGGCATAGTATAAAGCAATGTGTAGATATTATATATATGCTCCGGATTTTTTATTACACTGGCAAGTCTATTTACGTCATGATTATCTACAAAGTTATATAAACATAGCTTCTCATAAATTCCACCTTTTTCAAACTGTCTTCTAAATGAATGAGCTATTTCAAAATAATTTCTATCATTATGACTGGAATATAACCCCTTATAACACTCATAATTAGTAGTTGTATGGAGCATTTCATCATTAGCCCATCTTGAATAATCTCCATGAATAACTTCTCCCATAAGCCACAAATCTTCTTTTTTATAATTTATATGATTTCTCAATTTTCTAAAAAAACTAAAATCAATGCTATCTGCTGCATCTATCCTAACTCCATCTATGCTAAATTCATCAACCCAAAAATCCAGTGCCTTAAAAAGATACTCACACACTTCCTCATTCCATACATTAAGCTTCACTAAATCAAAACATCTATTCCATGGTTCATAATAAAAACCATCATTTTCTGGGGTATTACCGTTAAAATCCAAATTAACAAACCAACTGCAATACCTAGACTTGTCTCTATTTTCTTGCACATCTTTAAAGGCAAAAAAATCTCTTCCTACATGATTAAAAACTCCATCGATGACAATCTTTATATCATTATCATGTAACTTATCACATAACTCTTTAAAATCTTCATTTGTTCCTAACCTCTTATCTATTTTAAAATAATCTATTGTATCATATCCATGATACGTAGATTCAAATACCGGTCCTAAATATACTGCATTTACCTTCATTTCTTTAAAATGTGGTATAAATTCTATAACTTTCTTTAGTCTATTTTTCTCTTCATATTTTTTACCTGGTTCTAATACTCCACAAAATCCTAATAGAAATAATTCATAAAAAATACATTCACCTATCCATGAAATCATCTTGATTATCTACTCCCATTTAATTATTACTATAAATATTTATATGATTATATGTTATTTATATATTACTTTCCAAGTTTTTTTATGACAGTGTTTTTTTAAATGAAAAATTAAAAATGAAAAATTAACGCTACGCTAATTAGTTAAGTCGAGCATAGCTCTAGTTAAGAAGTCAAAAGTGACAAGGTAAAACGCTGCACTAGTTAAGAATTAACACTTCGCTAATGAAGGTGAAAATTACTCAGGGAATTTCTAAAAAATATATTTTCAAAGAATTTCGTAGAAATTCTCTCCTTAATTTTTTATATACCTGTATATAAAAATTTAACTAGCTTATGAGCGTAGCAATATAAGCGTTTCATTAGCCATTTATGGCGACTTAACTAAGTTCATAAGCGAAGTGACATGAACTGTTTAACTAAATTAAGCTATAAATAAGGAAGTCCAATGCATTAATTAATGCATTGGACTTTCATTTATTTATAGCTTAATTTAAAACTCTTCTTGCTCTACTTACATAGCTCCATGGAACATTGCTTATTCTAACATAATCTCCTGTATATGAAGATTCTATCCATTGATTATCACCTATATACATACCAACATGTCCAAGATCCGCACTAAATAATAAATCTCCTGGCTGAACGCTACTTAACTGCACTTCTACCCCTGCATTTATTTGAGAATAAGTAATTCTTCCAATACTTATCCCAGCCTGTGCAAATCCCCATTGCATTAATCCAGAACAATCAAATGCACGGTATCCTTGATTTACATAGTTTTCAGCATGTATATACTCACCATATGCTGCATCTTCTGGGAATCTAAGCTTTAACTCATTTAGTGAGTTAGTAGTAAGATATTCCCCTGATCCACCCCATACGTATGGTGCACCTACTTGTTCCTTCATAGCATTAAAAACTATATTATAGGCTTCTGAATTTGAAATAGCTCCTGAAACTGATGTACTTCCTCCTGATAAGTTTCCATTGGAAACTCCTCCTGTTCCAACTTGTATGTAATCTGAATGTACATATCCTGTTGAATTTTTGTAATTAATCTTATACCAGCTTCCTTCTTCTCCAACAATTTCTACTGCTTCATTATTTACTAGATATCCTAAAACCATAGCGCTTGAAGATGCACTTTGACGCACTCTTAAATTTGATCCTTCAACATTAACAACATATCCACTTCTTATTGAAGCATTATTATCTGATTCTGTTTCTGATGAATACTTATTTAATGTAATATACTCTTTACTCACATAAGCAATGGAATTATTATATAATATCTTATACCAATTGCCTTCTTCTCCTATTATATTAACTGCATCTCCTTCATATATATTACCTAAAATAGTTGATGAAATTGATGCTCCTTCACGTATTCTAAGAGCTATATTGCCTAAATCATAAGCATATCCTACAGCTGTTATTGAAGAACTTCCTGAATCATTTTTTGAATTTCCACCATTACTTGTACTTCCTATAGAAACATAATCTGCACTTACATAGCCATATCCCCCATTATATTGGATCTTATACCAGCTACCTTCAACAGCCACAATAGATACTGTAGAGTTATCTAACACATATCCTATAATTGATGAATCTAAAGAAGCTCCACTTCTTACTCTTAAATTAGGAGCTGCATCATATACAGTTCCTGTATATATAACATCATATGTGGTAGATGATGAACCTGCTGATATTTCATCAACATAATCTTCAAATACATATCCTACTATATCATTATATTGTATTTGATACCATTGATCACTTTTTGATATAATATTAAATCTTGTTCCTTCAATCATAGTTCCTAAAACTTCTGAAGATGTTGATGCTGCTGCTCTAATCCTTAAATATGTTGAGTCAACATTTACAACTTGTCCCTTATTTGATGATCTGCTATTAATATTTTGCTCATGACCATCATTTGATAAATCATCAGTAAGTTCTACTGCATGAGCTTTTACTGAATTTAAAGCTAATATTCCACCAATTACTCCTGATATTGCTATAATTTTTTTAATTTTTCTTTTCTTCATACTAATATTTTCCACCCCACTTATTTAACATTTAATTCTCGTAAAATTTTAACTTTTCTTTAAAGTATTTATTTTACCATGTTTTTACCGTTTTTTCTATAGCATTTTTTATATTATTTTACATTTGTGTATGTTTTTTCCTTATCAAGTGTATATTAAAATATTTTTCAACAATATAATCTTAAACCTTTTATAAAGCATAACAAAAAAAAAGGCTTTTATATAAGATATTTGCTATTTTATACAAAAACCTTTATTTATAATTATACTTCATAGATTAATTTTTATAATTAATCTCTACCTTGGTAGTCTTCCTCCCCCTTGCATGCCACCCATGCCACCTGGTGCTCTCATTCCGCCTGAAACTCCTTCTGTTGCTCCTGTGCTTGAAACTGTCATTACCGAACTAGAAAGAGTAAAATTTGTAAGCTCTGTTCCACTTGTTGCAATTCCATCAGTATATAGTCCATTACTTTCACTACCAGAATTATTTCCTCCATAATATACAGAATAACTTGAGCCTATAACCAATTCTGGCGTAGAAATTATCACTGATTGACAGGTCTTGCTTGGCATAATAGAATCTATTCCATCACCAGCTGCATTAATCCCATCATCACTAGCCACTAAATTAATATTTCCATCATTTACAGTAATATGTGCTGCTTCTAACCCTTCATAACTATCTGTAATATTTATATCACCACCATTTATTTCCAAAACATTATCAGCATGAATTCCATCATCGCCTGATTTTATATGAAATATTCCAGTATTTATCATTACCGTATCATTAGTATGAATACTATCATCAGCTGAATCTATATTTATATTTCCACCATCAACTGTTAAAGCAGTACCTGCTTTAAGTGCTTTGGCACTTCCTGTCTCACTGCTAGATGAACTACTTGTATTTGAAGGATTTGCCCATGGGCCCATTTGGAAACTTTCAGCATGAGTAGCTGCATTACTGCTTCCCCCTCCTGAAACTATATTAATATCTCCATCAGAAATTGTCAGCGTTGTTTCTGCTTGAATTCCATCTCCGCCAGAAGTTATATTTAAACTTCCACCTTCAATTATTATATATCCTTTGGTTGTATCTTCTGTATTATCAGACTTAACACCATCTCCTGTGGAATTTACAGTTATCTCTCCACCTTTTATAGTAATAGAATCCTTACCTTTTAATCCATTGTTTACTGCTGTTACATTTACTGTTCCTGCCGTAATCTTTAAATCATCCTTACTGGCAATACCATTATTGTAGTTTCCAACAACATTAAGTGTTCCATTTCCATTAATAGTTAAATCATCTTTACTAAATATACATGCACTTGGTTCATCTGTTACTGTTCCATCATCATTTAGCTCTTCATATAGATACTCACTTCCATCACTAAGATAATTTTCACTATTATCTGCTAAAGTTATAATAGTATTCTTGGCACTTTTAACATATATAGGTGCACTATTACTACAAGAAATATCTACTCCATTGAAAACTATATAGACATTGATCTCATCAGCTGAATCAACTATTATTTGACCATCTTCTAAGGTACCGCTTACTTCATATGTACCACCTGAATTAATGGTAATTGTCTTATCTACTACCTCAACACCATCCCCCTCTGCACTTATACTATTATTACTTAAAGTTATTTTAGCTTTTACATCTGCACTAGCTGATTCATCGCTACTATCACTGACTGATACATTGATATTGCTTGAAGCAGCAGATTTGGAAGATTCATTAGTATTATTGGAACACCCCATAGCTGTTACTGCAACAGCAGATACTATTAACATTGATAAAAATTTCTTTTTCATATATATCCTCCTAATAAAGATTATTATCTTACTTTAATCTTTTTATTGTTAAATACTTTTTAAATTTGTTTACTTTTCTTTAATTAATGCCATTATATATTATTTTTTTCTAAAAAAAGTAAAATTTACATTAACTTTAGATTGATTTCATACTAACTTTTAAAAGACCATTTATGATACAAATATGGATTTAATTTCAGCAATATCCAAATAGAAATTTAATAAGGAGGTCCTGCAAAATGGCCATTAAGTCATTTAAAAGATATGAAAAAAAGTATCTTTTAACTGGTGAGCAATATGAAAAGCTTATTCCAAGATTACTTGAATATATGAAAATGGATGATCACTGTGTTAATAACAGTTACAGTATTTACAATATATATTATGATACTGATGATAATTCAGTAATTAGACATTCTATTTCCAAACCATACTATAAAGAAAAACTTAGATTAAGAAGCTACAAGATTCCTCAGTCTCCTTCTGACAAAGTATTTCTTGAATTGAAGAAAAAAATAAATAAAATTGTTAATAAACGAAGGGCCATAATTACTTTAGAAGAAGCTTATAACTTTCTTGAATTTGGTGAAAGACCAAAATGCACTGATTTTATTACAGAACAAGTTATAAACGAAATTGAATATTACTTAAGTCATACAAAGGTAAATCCTACTGTCTATATTGGATACAATAGAATTGCCTTCTTTGGCAAAGAAGATAAGGACTTTAGACTTACCATAGATTCAAAAATCATTACCCGCCGTGAAGATTTATTTTTAGAAAGCGGCTGTCATGGAACAGATATATTGAAACCTAATGGATATGCAGTAATTTTCACTATTATCCTTTGTGCAGTAATGATAATTTTAGATGGCCTTAATTTTGCTATGCCTAAATCTAAGGCAATGGTACTAAAAATAACAGTACCTGAAGACTTAAACTTTGAAGGTGTATTTGATGAAATATTAAATACAAATACCACATCATGGAATATGGTAAAAGTTAGCACTAGAGATTTTGGTGCTTTATATGAATTAAATTACTCTATTCATCTTAAAAATGATGTTAATCAAAAAAAATTCATCGATTCATTAAGGGTAAGAAATGGTAACTTAAATATCTCTCTTACATCTTGCGGATCAGAAGATAAAATATTTAACTAAATTCAAAAGGAGCTGATAAACACTATCAGCTCCTTTTTAGCAATATACAATATGCTAATTCTTATTATTAATCTTTATATTTTGATAAAGTTCCACATGCACCATTTAGTGAAGTTATTGCTTGTTGAATAACAGCTTTATTTTCTGCCTTTTCTGCATTGCCTAAGGCTTGTTGTAATGAACTAACTGCTGACTGCACTGATGTCATGCTTTGATCAACATATTGTTTTGCTTTTCCAGGCAATCTCATCATCTCCTTATTACTTTTCTTGATATTATATTGCCCTGCCCTTAAAAAATTATACATACTATTTATACTATATAAATTTTCTTAACTCCTTAACTCCCTAACTCCTTAACATCTTAACTTCTTAACTCCTTAACTTCTTAACTCCTTAACTTTCCCTACTCGCTATATCTTATCCTATCTACTAAAGAATCCTTCTTAAAATTATTTGTAACCATATAAGTAATTAATATTTGTACTAAAGTAATTGCCACTATCATAATAATTGTTTGTGTTAAAGGATAATCATATATTGCATATGATGCTCCTGTATTTCTAAAAATAATTACAGCAATATATCCTAAAATATTTCCTAAAGTTAAAGTAATTAAAAGAGTTCCCACAGTATAAAATAAGCCTTCAATTTGTAGCATTTTTACCAGTTGCTTGTCTGAAAGTCCAATGGCTTGTAATATACCAAGCTCTCTTTTTCTTGTTATTATACTTGTTATCATTGTATTTATTAAGTTCATCAAACCTATAACACCTATGATAATTACAAGAGAATATATAAGTACACTGGTTATAGCCATACTCTTTTTATAAGTTTCTATAGAATCTTCCAAAGTCCCATAGCTCAGATATTCATCATTATCTGTGATGTTTTTAATTTCTTCTTCCACAGACTTTAACATATCCTTTTTAATTTCTAAGCCTACTCTTATGGTGGTATCTGTTTTTATTAAAGAATCCATCACACTTTCAGGAATCCTAATGGACGCTCCCCCTATATCAACTAAAGCTAATACAGTAAATTCCTTCTTATAAGAATCTTTTCCATCATAAATAGTAATTACTTGCGTACTACCTACCTTTATCCCAATTTCTTTTGCATATGATGGATGAGTATATACTAATCCTTCTCCACTTTCTAGCGCTTCTTTATTTATTTCTCCCTCAACTAAATGCTCTGATAATTCATCATAAAACTCTTTATCAAATCCTTGTATATCTTCTAAATTCTTTTCTCCAGCACCAATATCAATACTTGCCCAAGCTGACTTTTCCATATTTATTTTTTTAACACCTGGAATATTTTCTAGTCTCTCACACATTTCTTTTCCTAATGGATTATTGGCTTGAATATCATATAAATTATTACTGCCATCTTCATTCCAATCATAATTATCTAAGTATACCGTTATATCTCCTAATGAATGATCTTTTGCCATATTTTCTGGATTCATACAATTCATTATCGTTGATGCTACTATAAATAATATCCCACTTAAGGAAAGAGATAATAGTGTTATTACTGTCCTTTTCTTATTTCTTGATAAATTTGCAAAAGTTATTTTCTTTAAATTTATCTCTTCATATCCTTTTCTTTTTTTCTGCTTGCTGTCATTACCATCATATCTCATAGCCTCCACCGGTGAAATATTGCATGCCATCTTCATAGGTTTTAAAAGAGATAATAATACTGAAATTACTGTTATTACTGCAACACCTATAGCAATAAAAATATTCATTCCACCTACGCCATACCTATCCATTTTTAAAGCTTTTAAGATGACTACCTGGCCAATTAAATAACCAATAGCAATTCCTAGTGGTATAGAAATACAGCTTAAAATAAATCCTTCTCTTAAAATTATCTTTCTTATCTGTCGTTTAGTTGCCCCAACAGCTCTTAGTTTTCCATATTCATGTACTTTATTAATTACTGAAACATAAAAAATACTATAAATAACTAGCATACTTGATAAAATAATTATTAAAGCAACTACAATTCCTCCTGCTATAACCTGGGGATCTGGATTAGATGCATTTATATAATCTGTATTTATTCTTACATCATATTCTTCTATGCCCATATTCTTAGCAATGGAAAGTATGCTTTCCTTCACCTCATCAGCTGTTAACTTTTTAGGTTTAACAATATTTATATAAACATTATATTTAGTATTTTCATCTACTTCTTCACTTACAAAATATGATTTTGATATAATTGCCGAATAACTTTTTTGTGCCTTACTAATATCAGATGTTTGCAAAATACCACTTAAAATAAACTCTTTTTCTTTTATTTCTCCAGTACTTAAGGATTCATATGATAACTTTATTTTATCGCCAATTTTTGCACCATTATTTAATAAATTTAAGTATCCACTTTCAATGGCTATTTCATTTTCTTTTTCTGGCATGGTTCCATCTTCAAACTTTATATTGGCCATATTCTTTATTGTATTATCAGCATAAATTAATCCTAAATTGCTATCTTCATATTGTGATGTGCCAATAGCCTTATATATTCCATATTGATCAATACTGGCATTATTTTTTATAATATCGAGTTTATCTTTATTTACTCTTTTATAAATTCCCTCAAAGGAACCTGAATACTCAATAGTTGCAGCCTTATTGGTTTTAAGCCAATTGTTACAAATAATTCCTACAGAAGTTAAAAGCGTAGTTGTGAGCATTATTGTTATACATATCAATACACTTTTAGCTTTGCTACTTTTTAAATTTCCCTTAACAAGATTAGTTAATGTTTTCATTTATTCCACCACCTTGCCATCTTCAATGCAAATTATTCTATCTGCCATTTGGGCAATGCCTTCATCATGAGTTATCATCACTATAGTTTGATTATACTTTTTAGCTGTAAGCTTTAGTAAAGTTAATACTTCTTCTTCTGTCTTAGAATCTAAATTACCTGTAGGTTCATCTGCTAATATTATTGATGGCTTTGATGCTAACGCCCTGGCTATGGCTACCCTTTGTTGCTGTCCTCCTGATAAAGTATTTGGCATATTATGCTTCTTCTCCTTCAATCCTAATGTATCTAAAATATCATTGACAAAATCTTTATCTACCCTTCTTGAATCTAGCCCTATAGGAAGCACTATATTTTCCCATACGTTAATTGAAGGTATTAAATTATAATATTGAAAAATGAACCCTATCTTTCTCCTTCTAAATATAGCTAATTCTTCCTCTTTCATAGTTGATATATACTTATTATCTATAATAACCTCTCCTGATGTTGGTTTATCTAGCGCTCCTAGCATATGTAGAAGTGTACTTTTACCTGATCCTGATTTTCCAACTATAGCTACAAATTCACCTTGAAATATGTTGATATTAGTATTATCAATGGCTTTAACAATATTTTCTCCCTCTCCATAATATTTCTTTAAATTTATAGTTTGTAAAATTGTATTCATTTTTTTCTCCTTTTCATTAATTACTATATTTAAAGGATAATCTTCCTAGCTTTCATATAACTTTCAATTTCACTTACAATTTTGTAAGAATTGTATTTAGCTCTGAAATTATAAAAGATTGCTACACTGATAAGTGCAGCAATCTTTTATTTAGGTAGCATCAGCGTAAACTTACTTCCACTGCCAATTTTAGATTTTACTAGTATACTACCGCCTTGATCCTCAAAAATCTTCCTGGTTAGGTAAAGCCCTACCCCTGAACCTTCAATTCCCTTTTTTTCATGCTCTTTTCCTCTATAAAATCTCTTGAATATATTGTTAAATTCCTTTTTATCTATCCCACTACCATTATCCTCTATATTTATTTTAATGAAATTTAAACTTTCCTCCATGGTTATGATTATCTTTCCACCTAGCTCTGTATATTTTATACCGTTATCTATCACATTAAAGATTGCTTCTTCTGTCCACTTATTATCATGAACTATTTGGTAGTCTTTTAAGATTTCCAAGATAATATCAATATTCTTATTTTGTGCCTTTATATAAGCGCTATTATAAGCTTTAATAACAGTCTCTTTCAAACTACTTTTTACAGGCTTTAATTTAATCATTGCAGCTTCCAACCTTGAAATATTTACCAAACATTCAATAAGATTTTGTAATTTGCTGATATTTTTATTGCTCATAGCTAAGAACTCATGCTTTTCATCTAATGTTAATTCATCATCCTCTAAAATAGAATTACACATACTTAAAGATGCTAAAGGCGTCTTTAATTGATGTGATATATCTGTAACTAGAGCCTTTGAATCTTCTTTTTCATTTTCTAATTTGTCATAAGTATTACTAATATTTTTTCCTAGAATAGCAAGCTGATTATCGATTATATTTACTATGCCTTCCTTGCTAAATTCATCTTTATGTTCAAAATTCCCATCAATATAATTTCCTAAGGCTGTTGAAATTTTATATAAATATTTAAATACATATATGCAAATTATACATATGGCAATACAGCTTACTAAAAATACTATAGTTATAAAGATTACATTTCCCGCCATATATTCATTTACATATCTGTCACTTGCAAAACTTTCTATAATTTCATTAGTATAGCCATATTTATTAAGAATGTTTTCTCCGTATTCTTTATACTTTTCATCGTCATTAAAAATACTATTTAAAATATTTGCCTCATCATTGGGATACTTACTAGCTAAAGCACCAACAACCTGCTTATAAACTTCAGCCTTATCAGCATATATCTTTTCTAACTTATAATTTTGAAAAACGCCCCATGATGCTATTAACATAAGCAAAATTACTATACTTCCTAAAATAACTCTTCTAATAAATGAATTTGATTTGATACTTTCCAACATACTCTTAACTAATCTCCTCATTCCATCTATAGCCTATACCTCTTATATTTTTAATAAATACAGGCTCCGAAGGAATATCTTCTATCTTTTCCCTTAACCTTCTTATATTTACTGCCACTGTATTTTCATCTACAAAAGCACCATCTTTGTCCCAAAGTGCTTCAAGTAATTGTCCCTTTGTTACAATTTGACCTGAATTCTTTATTAGACAATTTAAAAGCTTATACTCATTTTTACTTAATATAACTTCTTCATTATTTATCAATAGTTTCATTTCCTCTGGATAAAAACTTAAGTTTCTGCATCTTATGATTCTTTTACTTTCTTCTCTTAAGGATGTCCTTCTCATTAAAGCATTAACCTTAGAAATAAGAACCATTAAACTAAATGGTTTTGTTATATAATCATCTGCTCCCAAATCATAGCCTGTAACCATATCTACTTCTTGATCCAATGCAGTAAGGAATATAAAAATCACGTCACTATTTTGTCTAATTTTTTGGCAAAGTTCATATCCATCTCCATCTTTTAAAGTTATATCACTTATGACCAAATCAATCTTATTATTTTCAAATATAACAATAGCATCCTTTACTGTGGGGCTTGTTAGCACCTCATAGCCTTCCTTTTTCAATTTAAAGCTTATACCTCTACATAAAGATGCATCATCTTCTACCAATAATATTTTTTTCATTATTATTACTCCTTCTTATTCTTATATGGTAAAAATACTGTTATCCTTGTACCAATTTCTTTTTTACGTTCTTTATATTCATATTTAATTAAAAAGCATATGATAATACCTTCCTATGCTTTTCTCTAAATCTAGCAAATCAACATTCCTTCCTATCCTGATGCTTTCTCTTCCTTCAATGAATAAAATAAATACTGGCACCGAATATACATCATATTTAATTGCTAAGCTAATATTTTCCTCACCATTTACTTCTCCACCTAGAATTCTAGGAAATCTCTTCAATATCTCTTCTATTTTAACCTTTATTACTTCACAAGCAGAGCAAGAATTTCCTGTAAAATAAACCACAGCCATTGCATTATTCTTAATTAACTCTTCTATTTCTTTTTCATTATGTAACTTATTCATATATAATTAAACCTTTCTTAATTTTTTAATACTTGGAAAAAATCCAAAGAAAGTAGATATGTTATTATAAGTGCTATACCTTAATGCTCATACAAAAACCATCTACTCTCTTAATATATTTTATCCAATACCATTTAAAAGCTACTTTTTATTTTTTTAACAAATTCATATACGTCTTTTTTTCTTTCCTCAAAATCTTTTTCTTCACCAATCCTTCTTACTATAGCACTTCCAATAATAACTCCATCACAATATTCCTTAACAGCACCAGCTGTTTCTACTGATGAAATTCCAAAGCCTACACATATTGGAGTGTCTGTATTATTTTTTACTTCCTGTAAATATTCTTTTATATTGCTTGATATAGTGTTTTGTTCTCCAGTAGTTCCTGCATGAGATACACAATATACAAAGCCTTTTGAATTTGCTGTTATTTTATTTATTCTTTCTTTTGATGTTGGTGCCACAAGAGGAATTAAATCAATATTATTATTTTCACATGCTTTTAATAATTCTTCTCTTTCTTCTAAAGGTACATCAGGAACAATAATACCACTTACCCCTGCATTTTCCAAATCATTTAAAAACTTTTCAACACCTTTACAATAAACCACATTATAATAAACCATTATAATTACAGGTATATTAATTTTTGATGTTATATTTTCTACTGTTTTTATCATATCCTTTATATTAATTCCTGAAGTAAGTGCCCTATGATATGCATCTTGTATAATTGGTCCATCAGCAAGTGGATCACTAAAAGGTATTCCAAGTTCTACAATATCTGCTCCAGCCTTTTCTAAAACTTGTGCTATTTCAACTGTTTCATCTAAACTTTTATCCCCTAATGCAATAAATGGTATTAATGCTTTTTCATTTTTTTCTCTTAATTCTTTAAATTTTAAATCTATTTTATTCATTGATTATTTCCTCCTTATTTTCATAACTTTCTATTATATCCATATCCTTATCTCCTCTTCCTGATAAATTTACTAATATAATTGAATCTTTTGAAAGAGTAGGAGCAATCTTCATGGCATATGCCACAGCATGAGAGGATTCTAATGCTGGTATTATTCCCTCTATTCTAGTTAATTTATAAAAAGCATTTACAGCTTCATCATCTGTTATTGCAGTATACTGAGCTCTTTTTATATCATTTAAATATGCATGCTCTGGCCCTACACCTGGATAATCAAGACCTGCTGATATAGAGTGTACTGGTGCAATATTCCCATCATCATCGCTTATTACATAACTTTTCATACCTTGAAGTATTCCTTTTTTACCTACAGCAAATCTAGCTGCATGAAATTGTGTATGAAGTCCAAGGCCTCCTGCTTCTACTCCTATAAGCTTAACTTCTTTATCATTTATAAATGGGTAAAATACTCCTATAGAATTACTTCCTCCACCAACTGCTGCTACTATATAATTAGGTAGCCTTCCTTCTGCCTCTAATATCTGATTTCTTGCTTCATCACCAATTATTCTTTGAAAATCCCTAACCATTGTTGGATAAGGATGTGGTCCTAAGGCTGATCCTAAAACATAAAAAGTATTATCTACATTAGTAACCCAATCTCTTATAGCTTCATTAACAGCATCTTTTAATGTTTTCGAGCCAATTTTTACAGAATTAACTTTAGCTCCTAAAAGCCTCATCTTTCTAACATTTGGAGCTTGTCTTTTTACATCTTCTTCTCCCATAAATATTTCACACTTCATATTAAACATTGCTGCCACTGTAGCTGTTGCCACACCATGTTGTCCTGCTCCTGTTTCTGCTATTACTCTATTTTTTCCCATTCTCTTAGCCAAAATAACTTGTCCTAAAACGTTATTTATTTTATGAGCTCCAGTATGATTCAAGTCTTCTCTCTTTAAATATATTTTTGCTCCACCTAATTCTTTAGTTAAATTAGCTGCATAATATAATGCACTTGGACGTCCTACATAATCCTTTAAATATTTATTTAATTCATCTTTAAAGCTTTTATCACTCTTTGCCTTTTCATACTCTCTTTCTAATTCTTCCAATGCTCCCATTAATATTTCCGGTACATATTGACCACCATATTCATTAAATTTCCCTTTCATTATATCCTCTCACTTTCTCTATTATTTTTTTCATCTTTATATAAGATTTTTCTAAATTACCTTTTTCATTAATATCTTCTGCTCCTGATGATATATCAATTCCTTTTATATTTTTTATCTTTAAGGCATCATCTAAATTATTAATATTTAATCCACCTGCAAGAATAATTTCTTTATTTGTACTGATTTTCTCTATACTTGTCCAATCGAATACTTTTCCACTTCCAGGATTTAAAGAATCAATTATAACTTTATCAATTAAGTTTAATTTTTCTTCACTATATTCTTTATAATTTATGCCTCTCCACACTTCACCTTTGAAAATATCCTTTATTCTTTTAACCATATACTCAGTTTCATTTCCATGTAGCTGCAAAATATCTACAGGAATTTTTTCTAATACCTTTGTAATTTCTTCAAAACTGTTATTTCTAAATACAGCTACAGTTTTTATATCCTTATTCAAGCGATTACATAATTCAAAAGCTTTTTCTTTATTCACTTTCCTTTTACTTTCTGCAAATACTAATCCTATATAATCTGGCTTTAATTCATTTACAAATTCAATTTCTCTTAATGTTGTTATTCCACAAATTTTTATTTGCATAAAAGTAAATTATTTAGTCCTTCTTTAAACTCTTGATTATTTAAATTCTTTATTAATGTTTCTCCTATAAGAACTCCATTAACTCCTAAAGCCTTCATATATTCAATATCTCCAATAGTTTTTAATCCACTTTCAGAAATTACCATCTTATTTTTAGGAATAAACTGTAATAAGTTTCTTGTTGTATCTAAATCTACAGTAAAATCTTTTAGATTTCTATTATTTATTCCTATAATATCTGCATCAATTTCTAAGGCCATATCTAATTCTTTCTTATTATGAACCTCAACTAATGCTGCTAATCCCAAATTTACTGTCGTTTCATAAAAATCTTTTAGCTTATCTCCTAATACTGCCACAATTAAAAGCACTGCAGATGCACCTAAATATGCAGCTTCATTTATTTGATACTTATGAATTATAAAATCCTTTCTCAACACAGGTTTACTTGTATTACAAGCTATATATTGCAAATATTCATTTTTTCCTAGGAAATAATCCTCCTCTGTCAGCACTGAATATGCTCCTACAGGAAGCTTTTCATATATTTTTAATATTTTATCAATTTGAAAATCCTCTGATATTATTCCCTTAGATGGAGAAGCTTTTTTAAATTCACCTATAACTGTAAAATCATTATTTATAAATGTATTTCTAAATAAATTTTTACTATATTCAGCCTTTGATAATTTTTTAAACTTAACTTTATCTATCGCTTCCAATCTTATCTCTTTTTTTGATACTATTTCATCTAAAATCATATTACCAACTCCTTTAACTGCTGATATTTTTTATAAGCTTTTCCTGAATCAATTAATGCGTTAGCTAATATAAATCCATCATTAATACTATCTACTTTTTTCCCTGCAAAAAGTGCAGCTCCTGCATTTAATGCAACTATATCCCTTTTAGGTCCCTTTTCCCCTTTTAATATTGAAAGTATTATTTCTGCATTTTCCTCTGGTGTACCACCACTTATCTCCTCTATAGATACCTTTTCTATACCAAAATCTTCTGGATTTATTTTATATACTTTAGTTTTTCCATTGCAAATTTCACATACTTTTGTTGATGATGTAGTTGTTATTTCATCTAATCCATCTTCACCATGTACCACCAAACCTCTTTCAATACCTAATTTAACAAGTACTTCACCAATTTTATCCACTAAATCTCCATCAAATATTCCCATTAGTTGCCCTCTTATAGGTGCTGGGTTAGCAAGGGGTCCAATTAAATTAAATATAGTCCTTGTTCCAAGCTCTTTTCTTTCTTTCCCCACATTCTTCATTGCCTTATGATATTGCTGAGCAAATAAAAAACTCATATTATATTCTTTTAACTGTTTTATACTTTCTTCTGGTGATAAATCAGTTTTTATACCTAAAGCTTCTAAAACATCAGCACTTCCACTTTTACTTGATACAGCTCTATTACCATGCTTAGCTACTTTTACTCCTGCTGCTGCAGCAATAATGGCAACTGCTGTTGAAATATTAAAAGTTTTTCCTCCATCTCCACCTGTACCACAAGTATCAATTAAAAATTCTCCCTCCATATCTAGCTTAAGCATATTATCTCTCATGCCTTTTACTGCCCCTGTTATTTCCTCAATGGTTTCACCTTTTGCTCTTAACGCTGTTAAAAAACCGCCTATTTGACAGGAAGTTGCTTCCCCTTTCATTATTGTATTTATTGTTTTTCTCATTTCATCTTCACTAAGATTTTCATTATTTATAATTTTCTCAATAACCTTTTTCATAGCTCTAACACACATCCTTTAAAAAATTTTCTATTATTTTCTTTCCACAGCTTGTATATATTGATTCAGGATGAAATTGAACTCCATATATTTCATAGTCCTTATGCTTTATTCCCATTATTTCTTTATCATCAGTTTCTGCAATTATTTCTAATTCTTTAGGAAGACTTTCTCTTTCCACAATTAGTGAATGATATCTCATTACTTCTTCTTTTTCATTTATTCCTTTAAATAACTTTGACTTTTTCAACGTAACTAAAGACCTTTTTCCATGAACTATTTCCTTTGCTCTAATAACATTTCCTCCAAAACTTGCTGCAATTCCTTGATGGCCAAGACAAACTCCAAGCATCGGATAAATTCCTTTAAATCTTTTTACCATATCTATTAATATTCCTGCATTTTCTGGCCTTCCTGGTCCTGGAGAAATTATTATCCCTTTAGGATTTATTTTTTCTATTTCTTTTAAAGTTATCTTATCATTTCTAAATATTTTTACTTCTTCATACTGTGCTAATATTTGATAGAGATTATAAGTAAATGAATCATAATTATCTAATAAAACTATCACTTTAATACCTCCATTAATATTCTCATTTTATTTAATGATTCCTCATATTCCTTTTCTGGATCAGAATCATATACAATTCCTCCACCTGCCTGTAAAAATGCAGTTTTGTCTTTAATAACCATAGTTCTAATTGCTATACTCATGTCCATATTTCCACCATAAGAAAAATATCCTACAGCTCCTGCATAAATACCTCTTTTTCTATTTTCAAGCTCCTCAATTATTTCCATGGCTCTTATTTTAGGAGCGCCACTTACTGTTCCTGCTGGCATTGTACTTATTAATGCATATATAGAATCCACTCCTTTTTTTAGCTTTCCTGAAACTTTAGAAGTCATATGCATTACATGTGAAAATCTTTCTATATTCATAAATTCTTCTACCTTTACTGAACCTACTTCACTTATTTTTCCTATATCATTTCTACCTAAATCAACTAACATAACATGCTCAGCTCTTTCTTTTTCATCATTAATTAGTTCCTCTTCCAATGCTTTATCTTCTTTCTCATCTCTTCCTCTTCTTCTTGTACCGGCAATAGGATTTGTGGTTACAATTCCATCTCTTACTGAAACTAAACTTTCTGGTGATGAGCCAACTATCTCAAAATCACCATTATCTATATAAAACATATATGAACTTGGATTATTTTCTCTAAGTCTCCTATAAACCTCTACTCCGCTTTTATTTGTTTTACATGTTACCTGCTGAGAAAAAACCACTTGAAAAATATCACCATTTTTTATATATTCTTTGCATTTTTCAACCTTTTCCATATACTCTTTTCTTGTATAATTAGATGTAAATTCTATTTCTTCATGTTCATTTTCTTGAAAATCCTCTGTTTCCATCTTACAACTACAAATTTCATGATATAAATCATATATTTCTCTTTTGATTTGTTCATAACTTCTACAATCATCTTTTTCAATATTTTTTACTATACTTACTTTATGAGTAAAGTGATCATAGCAGATATAATCCTTATAAACTGTAAATAAACAATCTTTTACTCCTAATTTATCTTCATTTTTATATTTTAAAGTTGGTTCATATTTGCCTATTAAGTTATAAGATGTATATCCTATAACTCCACCTTTAAATGGAAGTGGATTTGAACTTTCATCAAAATCTCTTTTTATTTCTTCATTTACCTCCTCCAATGAAGTAAGTTCTGCCATCTTATCTCCACATCCTATATAAGAATATCTTGCAAAATTACTTCCTTTTGTTCCACTTTCAAAAATAAACTTTCTATTTCCTTTTAATGCATTAAATATGCCTATTGGAGTTAATAAATCCCCTCTAAACTCCTTAATAAATGAAAATGATTTTCCACTTTTCTTTCTAAAGCTAAACTCAACTTCTTTCATCTTTAAATCTCCCCTTAAAATACTACTTAATGCTGATATATAATTCATCACTGATAATTCTCAAATCATGATTAAAAGTACAAAAGTGGCTGACGCCACGCTTCAGCGAAGGAAGCAACTTTTGTTAGCCAACCAAAAGGTTCTAAAAGAAAAATAAGTCCTTACAAAAATTTAATTAATTTATTTTTCTTTTACGGTTCTTTTTGGGCACTATAATTTTCTTTTTAACGCATTATTAACGACGTATATAAGAAATGAATAATCTATTAGTATTCCCTATACTGAAAAATTTTATACTTTCCTAAGCGTTAAAAAAAGAGCCACTTCTATCCCTGTATGGGACGAAATGACTCGTGGTGCCACCCAAATTTATATACTTAGTTACCTTATAATTATGAATTATGAGTGATGAATGATGAATTGTGGAATAAACTCACAGAGTTTAGAAAAAATATGTTTCTTAGAAATTCTTTTAGTTTCAACATTAATTCATAATTCTTAATTAAAAAATGGTATTTTGCCCTAATAGGACGAAATACCATTACTTCGCTATGCCACCTAAGTATAACTCTTTACCAGATACAGACTTTTTCCATAATAAAAACGTCGATATCCTGTCCTTTTAACGGTAGACTTACCGAAAACCACTACTTAGATAATGATGAATTATGAATGCTGAGTGATGAGTTGAGGAATAAACTCCTTCTGGAGTTTAAAAAATATTAATTTTAAGAAACTCTTTGAGTTTCCTCCTTAATTCATCATTTATAATTCTTAATTCATAATTCTGTTCATGATTTCATCTCAAAGGCCCATTCACTAGCTGCTACAGTATTTGGCTTTCACCATCCCAAAATCGCTTTAACTAAACTCAACTAGCTACTCTTCTTATCATAGACTTTATCTTTAATAATATTATATGCTGAACATCCAATATTTGTGAATTAATTTAAAAATATTTTTAATAGCTTGTCCACTTATTTAGATGTTTTTTATATTTCTCATACCATTGAAGATTCCATCCATTATCTATACATAAATCATATAATTCATCTTCATCATTTATTTCTTTTCTTGTTATTTTATCATGAGTTTCTTTATTTACTATTAATCCATTTTCAATATTATCACTATATTCTTGGTACATAGATACACTTCTTATATGAGAAAACTCACAAGTTCGTATATCTATATTTTTTCCTGTTAATTCATCTTCTTTTATATTATATTTTTTTATTCTTTTAGATTTTAGCTTTCTTTTTTGAGCTTTTAAATAATTATCAAACTCTAATCTTACTAGCTTAACATCATTGCTAGTATTTATTAAGTTATAATATTCGTTAACTATAGGTAAATATTTGTTATTACCTTTTTCTTCCATAAATTTATTTATAAATGATATAAATACAAACCCTCTAATATATTGTTTTCCATTGATACTTATTTCATATTCTTTCGGAACAGATTGTAAATAATATCTTGCATCTGCTTTTGTTTTAACTCGTAAAAGAGAATGAATACTCTCTTCTTCAATCCATATCCATCCTCTTTTATCTAATATAGCTTTATCAAAAGCGTTTTTAATGGCCTTAACAGTACGATTGTTTAAATTTTGTGCTCTTTCAGGCTCCTTATAGTGAACATCTTTAAGATAACTTTTTACCAAAATAAGAGCTTTACTATCATCCATTACCAATCATCTTATTATAAATGCTTGTAAGTTCAGCCATTGCCTCTACTGCCCTGGCATCCCTGTTAGTATCTGGATGAATTTTTCTTACTATATCATAATACCACCTTTTGGCAGCTTCCTTATTTCTATAATGAGTCCTATTAATATTTAATTTTCTCATTCTTGTTTCTCCTTCTAACTCAAGGAGATAATAAATATATTTTGTACTTTCATTAAGAAAATACTTTTTATCATTACATCCTATAGATTGGCCATTGTTTTCTGCAACTACTAATCCTATTTTTTTTAAATATTGAATTTTATCAAAAACACCTTTCCAGCTGTTACTTCCCATTTTTATAAAACTATCTATCTTCTGCTTCCCAATTATTTCTCTAATGTCCTTATTAATCATTGATTTAACAGTCTTTAATTTTCCTAAAGTCTTCAAGTCCTCAGGAGAGCTTGCTTCATACCATCTCATAAAATCACCCTTTAATATTAATACTCCTACTTCTATATATTAACGCTATTATAAAAACATAACTAAAATATTCCACTTTAAAGAATGAAGAATTAAAAATTAAGAATTAAAAATGAAAAATTAAATAAGCACATTCATTTTTAATTCTTCATTTTACATTCTACATTTTCAATTGGCGACTTAACTAAGTGAATTAGCGTAGCGTTATTCACTGATTAACTATAAAGGGCTTACTTTAATATATTGATTTTTTACTGCATTAGGCAATAAATATGATTTTGAATCCTTCTCACTTTCTCTACTTTCTATAGCTTCATCATCTGTTTCCACACTATCTTTATATTGAATAAGTAAATTTGTTTCTTTTTCATTGGACTCTGTTTTAGATGCCTTCACTGCTCTAAATTGATCTATGCTTAAAACAATTAAAAATCCTATAAAAGTAACTATAGTAATATAAGTTATAATAGTTATTAATTTCTTTACCATAACACAGCACCACCTTTATACTTCATAATATTATTTATATGCCAATAATATTATTACTATCTTAAGTATTTCCATAATTATTTCTATAAATTCTCATAATTTTTTCTTAATTGATAAAACTATATATAAAATACTTATGGAGGTATATTCATGCTAAAAAAACATTTTAAAATGTTATGTACAATGGCCTTATTATCATTATTTTTACAACAATCTGCAATTGCTTCAACTATGTATCCTAATGCTTTTGATAATATATTTGAAAAATTAGATAATTTTTTTCATTCTGATGGAGGTCATAAAGAAATAAATGTGCCTGAAGAAGAATTTTTAGAAAATCAATATTTACAAGACTATTATGAGGAAGATGAGAAATACTTAGAAAGACCAGAAGCACAACAATTTTATAAAGATTAATTAGATTTAGGACGTTAAAAAGGATGTATTTACATACACCATGCAAGAAAGTATAAACATATTAAAAAAGCTAAAAATAAGCAAATACTTATTTTTAGCTTTCTATTATCATTCTTCAACTTCATATAAAGTCTTATCTTTTGGTAGCATTTCTGCCAAATCCTTGTTAGTAAATATTTTTAATTCATGTAAAGCTCTAGTACATACTGTATAGAATAAGTTCTTATTGCTTTCATTTAAATATTCTTCACCATCTGCCACTATTACCCCATCAAACTCAAGTCCTTTAGATAAGTAAGAAGAAATTGCATTTACTCCTACTTTAAACTCTGAAGTCTCAGTGTCAATAAGATTAATTTCATCTAAAACCTCTTTAAGCTTACTATAAACATCATTGGTTATAGCTTTGGTCTTACATATAACTGCTATAGATTTATAACCTTTTTCTTGCATAGCTTCAATAGTCTTAGCTATATCGGCTATTTTATTTTCTGTAAGTATAACTTTAGGATTATCTCCTATTCTTTCTACTGCTTCTATTGGCTCATGTGTATCCAGTAGCTCTCTTGTAAAATTAGTTATATTTGCTGTTGAACGATAACTTTTTGATAACACTTCAATTTTTATGTCATTGAATATTTCTGTTATTGCATTTCTACTCTTAACGTTTGAATGCTCATCTATTCTTTGATTTAAATCTCCCATAATTGTTATTGCTGCATTTTTAAATGATTTTCTAATCAATTCATAAAATAATGGACTATAGTCTTGTGCTTCATCTATTAAGATATGCTTAACATTCTTATAACTTCTAAACCCTTCCATGGCAGCTCTTATATATAGCATAGGTGTTATATCTTCATATTTTACTTCTCTGTTATTTAAATATGCTAAAGTAATTTCTTTTACCTCGCCTAAATCATCATTGCAATATTTTTCAATATCACTCCATAATAATTTATATATTTCTACAGTATTGAATGTTAACACCATATTATCTATTTGAGCATTAATTTCTGCCCTACAATGTTCATAGAAGTTTTCTTTATCTTCTACATATTCAAAATCATAATCTCCTGAATCGCTATTTAAAAATCTATTTTCAACCTGTGAAAAAATGCTTTGTTTAACTACATTAATTCTGTTTAATAAAGGTATATCATTAAACCTCTTTAAAAATGTATTAGCAACGTTTTTAACAGGAATAATCTGCTTTCCTTCAATAAATATAGGTTTACATTTCACTAACTTTTCTGGCAGATCCTTGCAGAAGTCTTCTATAATCTCCATAAACTTTATACTATTTTTATATTCCATTGCTAAAGTTCTATTTGCTAACTGACTATCATTACTATATAAATAATCTAAATGCTCCGCCTTATTTTCAAAATGGTAATCTGTTGGCAGAGATTTTTTTGCATAAGCATCAAAAGTAGTTTGAAGCACATTATTTTCTCCAAGTTCCGGCAATACATCACTTATATATTCAGCAAACACTTCATTAGGACTGAAAATCAAGATGTTATCTGCTTGGAGATCCTTTCTATGCTTATATAAAAGGTATGCTGCTCTATGAAGAGCTATAGATGTTTTTCCTGAACCTGCTGCACCTTGAATAAATAAAGTTCTAGCATCATCATTTCTAATGATATCATTTTGTTCTTTTTGTATAGTAGCTACTATATTCTTCATTTTATCAGTAGCATTTCTACCTAACATTGCTGTTAATGATTCATCACATAAAGCTGCTCCTGAATCATGAGTAAATACAATTTTTGAATTCTTAATATTAAACTGTCTACTAAACTCAATGGTACCTTCTATCTTTCCTATAGGTGCATTATAAAATGCTGGACCTACTTCAAAATCATAAAACATATTTGCCACAGGTGAACGCCAATCAAAAACATAAAAATCAAAATTATCCTTGTCCTCAACACTAGCAAGTCCTATATAGAAACTTTCTCCTTCTTCACCTTCTTCTTTAAAATCCAATCTGGCAAAGTAAGGAGATTTCAATTGCCTTTCTAAAGTTCTTAATTTATTTATTTTATTAGCATAAGTCTTTTCTTCTAAAGCAATTTGACTGCAATTTTCTAAAACCTCAAATTCATCAAATTCACTTCTATTGTCCCATAAAAACTTTCTTTGTTTTCTTATTTCTTTATCCTGTTCAGTACTTAATCCACCATATTCATCTATAAGTTCATTAATAGCATTAATGGTTGTATTTAAATACTTTTCTTCCTCTTGCTGACTTCTACCAATATACATCTCTTTTTCTCCTCTGTATTTAATAATCAGTTTATTATTATACTTGATTACTTTCTATAAAATCAACTTGGAACGCTACTTTTATCTTTTGAAAAAACAATTTTTAATAATATTGGTGTAAATATACTTGTGAATACTACCATTAGTATAACTGGTGTTAAAAAATAACTACTCATTAAACCTAAAGCTAATCCTTTACTGGCAATAATAAGTGTTACTTCACCTCTAGTAATCATACCGCTACCAATCTGTATTGACTCCATATTATTATATCCACATAATTTGGCACCTAAACCACAGCCTATAATCTTTGTAAGAATAGCCACTACAATTAATGCTATAGTAATAATCACTATTTCTCCATTTAAATCTGGTAGCTTTACATTTAAACCAACACTGGCAAAAAATACTGGTGATAATAATATATATGATAATGTTTCAAATCTCTTTGTTATATATATAGTTTCTTTGTTGGATGAAAGTACAAGACCTGCTATATATGCCCCTGTTATATCGGCAACACCAAAAAATTCTTCTGCACTAAATGATAGTAATAAACATATTACGAAAGATACTATGACAAACCTCCTTTTATCAATATCATATTTATCCACCCATTTATTAAATAATTTATACGTAATAATTCCTACAATAATACTAAATATAAAAAATCCTACTATTTTTACAATAACCTTTATTACACTTACAGATGAACCAGCCAAACTTGTAATAATAGTTAAAACTAGCATTCCTAAGACATCGTCAATAATGGCTGCTCCTACAATTATATTTCCTACAGAAGTAGATACCTTTCCAAGCTCCCTTAAAGTTTCCACTGTTATGCTAACAGATGTTGCTGTTAAAACAGAGCCTATAAATATATTTTGCACAAAAGCACTTACATTTTCTACTTTACCATGGTTTATACAATATGCTAAAATTGTACCTCCAATTAAAGGTATAATTACTCCCATTACTGCTACTATAAATGAAGTCTTTCCACTTTTCTTAAATTCACTTAAGTTGCTTTCAAGTCCTGCATTAAATAATAATACTATAACTCCCACTTCTGCCAACTGCCTAATAAAATCTGTTTCCTCTATTATATTAAATACCGCAGGTCCTAATATTAAACCTGCCAATAATGCTCCAACCACCTGTGGTAATTTAAATCTTTTCGTAACTAACGATAAAACTTTTGTACTTAGTAAAATAAGCGCAAGATCTAATAAATACCGATATGACATACCTCATTACCTCCCATAAACTCCATCTCATATAAATTTTACCACTTATTAATAATAAAAAGTCATAGAAAAATAATCGTTTTTTTCCTATGACTTGTCACATTTATTAATTATTTATTTTTATTATCCAGCTTTCACATTCTTTTTTAATATTTTCTTTGGCCAATATAGCTGAAATAACAGCATATCCATCAATATTACATTTTTTAACATAATCTAAGTTATCTAAGTTTAAACCACCTATTGCTGTTATTGGCAAATTTACTTTCTCCTTAATGTCTTTTAATGTATCTAATGATACTCTTTTGGCATCAAGCTTTGTTTGGGTACCAAATATATCTCCTACCCCTAGATAATCTGCTCCATCTTCCTTTGCCTTTTCAGCTTCTTCTACTGTCCTACAAGAAACACCAATTATTTTTCCTGGCATCAATTTTCTTGCTTCCTTTGCTGGAATATCACTTTGCCCAAGATGCACTCCATCAGCATCACAAAGCATTGCTATATCTATTCTATCATTTATGATAAATTTAACACCATACTTCCTAGTAAGCTCTCTAAGGTTCATAGCTTTTTCTAAAAATTCTTTACCATCAGCTTCTTTTTCCCTTAACTGCAACATGGTAACTCCACCCTTTAAAGCCTCTTCTATACAATGATAAAAATCACGGCCCTTTAATATATCACTATCAGTAATTAAATATAGTTTTAGCTCTTCCATAACTCCCCCTTATTTGAATGTAAAATGAAGTTTATTCCTCAATTCATCATTCATCATTCATAATTCATAACTTACTAAGCTCTTGCGTGTTTCTTTAGTCTGTCAAATGGTAAAATGGCTAGTATTACAATGCAAAGAATTCCTTCAACTCCTGCTGTTGAACCGTTATATATTAATGAATATAACACCGCTCCCATATTTTCTGGTGCAAAGGCTCCAAAGAAAACAACACCTGATAAGAATTTTGAAAATACATTAAGAGCTACCGCCATTAAAGGTCCACATATTCTTTTCATTTTTGTATCACTTCCAAAAGTACCCGCTAATCCTAATGCCATTGTTGGGAAGATATAATCTAGTAAAAATTGCACTGGATGAATTACATAAGGCCCATCTAATAGTGATAATAATCCAAATACAAGCCCTGCAGTTACCCCTGCTGTCTTACCATAAAGTAATGAAAAAAGCATTACTGGCAACATTGAAAACAGTGCAATCCCTCCACCTTGTGGATATCTTACTATTTGAATAAGGCTTAGCACAAAAGAAATTGCAGCTATTAATGATGCCATTACCATTTCCTTAGTGCTCATTCTATTGTTTTTAAAATCAATTACATATGATATTACTATAATTGCTGAAATTATTCCTAAAAATATTGTCATCTTTATTCCCCCTGCTTATTATTTTATTTTTTCTTCTATTTTTGTTATTCTTGCATTTTCTTCAATTAGATTCTTATTTAACTTATTTATGTTATCCATTAATTTTACTTTGAAGCTTCCTAAAGGAGTATTACCTTCATCTGCTAATTCTCCTGCAATACCCATAACAAGCGTCCCCATAGCAGCTGATTCTAATCTATTTTTTCCTGTTCCTAAGAAGCTTCCTATTAAACTACCAGTCATACATCCAGTACCTGTTATTCCTTTTAGTTTTGCTGTTCCATTTTCAATCTTTATAACATTTTTACCATCAGATACATAATCAATAACTCCAGTAGCAACTATTACGCATTCTAATCTTTTAGCTGCTTTCTTCACTATTTCACTTATATCTTCTACATCATCAAAAGAGTCCACACCTTTTCCATTAACATCTAGACCACATATATATTTAATTTCTGCTACATTTCCCTTGACCACATCAAATTTCACTTCATTTAAAAGCTTATTAACAAATTCACTTCTTGTCTTTGTTGCAAAAACTCCCACTGGGTCAAAAATCACAGGTTTATTATATTTATTAGCTGCTTTTCCAGCTTGTACAAACAAATCTAGTCTTGATGAATTCATAGTTCCTATATTGATAACTACTGCTGAAGAAATGCCTATTACCTCTTCTACCTCTTCATAACTATAACTCATAAGAGGACTGGCTCCCAGTGCCAAAGTCACATTTGCACAATCATTTATTGTTACTTCGTTAGTATAATGTACTACCAATGGGTTTATTTCTTTAACCTTGTCTATTAACTCATACATAGTTTATATCACCAATACTTTCTCTTTCTTCTTTACTTTATCTTTGATTCTTCAAATTTATAAAAATGATGAACTGGCCCTACCCCGTGTCCCATATCAAAACTATGCTCAATGGCTTCCGTAATATACTTCTTACTTAATGCTACAGATTCCTTAATATCATATCCCAATGCAAGATGAGCTGTTATTGCAGATGATATTGTACATCCAGTACCATGGGTATTTTTTCTATTTAGCCTCTTTGATTTAAATACGTGAAAAATATTCTCACCTATTAATACATCTACTGCATCTCCATCTAAATGGCCACCTTTCATCAACACAAATTTAGGCCCCAGTTCCAATATTTTTTCTCCTGCCAGTTTCATATCTGTAACAGAATTAATCTTTATACCTGTAATTTCTTCTGCTTCAGGAACATTAGGCGTTACCAAGTAAGCCATAGGAATTAGATATTTTATTAAATTTTCCTTTGCTTCAGGTTTTAATAATGAATATCCGCTTTTAGAAATCATCACTGGATCAACTACTAAAAAACTTGGATTATATTTCTTAATGGTATTTACTATATCCACTATTATTTCCGGACTAGATACCATACCTATTTTTACGGCTGCTGGCTCAATATCATCAAAGACTGCTTTTATTTGACTTTTTATTATTTCACCACTTAACTCCTCAACAGCAAAGACACCTTCTGTATTTTGCGCTGTTACTGCCGTAATAACACTCATTCCATATGTACCAATAGCACTAAATGTTTTTAAATCTGCTTGTACTCCTGCTCCCCCCGAAGAATCAGAGCCTGCAATGGTCAGTGTTGGCACTCTATAATTTTTCAAAATTATTCTCCCTCCTTGGTTAATTATGAATTATGAATGATAAATGATGGATTATGAATAGTACAAAAGTGGCTGACTCCACGCTTCAGCGAAGGAAGCAACTTTTGTTAGCCAACCAAAAGGTTCTAAAAGAAAAATAAGTCCTTACAAAAATTTAATTAATTTATTTTTCTTTTACGGTTCTTTTGGGGCACTATAATTTTCTTTTTAACGCATTAGTAACACTGTATATAAGAAATGGCTAATTTATTAGTATTCCCTATGCTAAAAATTTTATACTTTTCTAAGCGTTAAAAAAGCTGCACTCTTACCAGAGTACAGCTCTTGAATATAAATAAATAATTAAGCTACTTAAATAAAAGTAGTTTTCTTTTAATTCATCATTCATAATTCGTCATTCATCATTGATTTACGCTTTCCTCCGCTGGCATTATCCAGTTCAGGTACAAGGGTTGATTATGTCATATCTCTCAGCTTTTTGTAGCACCCCTAGCAAATTTTATATATTATTGTCCCTTTTATTGTAAACTTATCTATATATTTTTACAACACTTTATTTTTTAAAATTAACCTATTATATCTTATGTCTATATTTCTCTGGTTTCATATTTTAAAAATTCTTTTTCTTCTTTATTTAAATATGGACTCAATCTTTCATAAACATTTCTATGATATCTATTAAGCCATAATCTTTCTTCCTTGTTTAGCATTTTTACATTAACACCATTTAAATCTATTGGGCAATATGAAATAGTATTAAATCTATAGAATTGTCCATTTTCATTTAATTCATCTTTTACAACTAATAATGTATTTTCAATTCTTATACCATGCTTTCCTTCTTTATATACTCCTGGCTCATTAGTTATTACCATACCTAGCTCCAATGGAACCTTATTTCCACTTTGCCTTAATCCCTGAGGTCCCTCATGAACATTTAAGAAGAAACCTACTCCATGACCAGTTCCACATTTATAATCTAATCCATGTTTCCATAATGGTCCTCTTGCAAGAATATCTAAATTTTCTCCATGGGTTCCCTTTAGAAACTTAGCTCTAGCTAAATTTATATGTCCTTTTAAAACTAAAGTATAATCTTTCTTTTCTTCTTCAGTAAGCTTTCCTAAAACAAATGTCCTTGTTATATCAGTAGTGCCATCAAGATATTGTCCGCCAGAATCAACTAGGAATAATCCTTCTGCTTTTAATTCATAATCACTTTCTTCACTAGCAGAATAATGCATCATTGCTGCATGTTCCTTATATCCAGCTATGGTCTTAAAGCTATCACCTTTAGATAGTTCTCCTTCTGCTCTTAACTGAGACAATTTTTCACTGGCAGAAATTTCTGTAATCTTTTCCTTACCCACATTTTCCTTAAGCCATTTAATAAATTTAACCATTGCAACGCCATCTCTTACCTGACATTTACCTAAGTTCATAATTTCCACTTCATTTTTTATGGCTTTTAAGTCTGTAGTTATATTGCTCTTAAAAATAATTTCACAATTAATTAATGAATATAACCTTGCATTTACTTTTGACGGATCTAATATGACCTTTCCTTTTAACTGTGCTACTGCTTCTTCAATATGATTATAGTCATGGACTTCAATACCTTCCATTAAAAGCAATTCTCTAACTTCATCAGAAACCTTTGACTTATCTATATATAGCTGTGCACTATTTTTAGTTATTATTGCATAACTTAAAACTACAGGGTTAAATAATATATCATTTCCTCTAATATTAAAAAGCCATGCTATATCATCTAATGAAGATATTAACATAGCATCTCCATTCATCATTTCAATAGCTTGTCTTACATCTTCAATCTTATCTTTTGCCATCATTCCACAATATTTAATATCATGTATAAATACTTCTCCTTTAGGCAATTCTGGTCTTTCCTGCCACACATCTTCTAATAAATCATGGGCCATATCTATATTAAATTTATTTTCATTAGCAATTTCTAATAATTCCTTATACTGATTTATTGAATAACATCTTCCATCAAACCCTACAGTTTCTCCGCTCTTTACGTTTTTCTTAATCCACATAGGTAATGTATCAACACCAGCTGTGGCCATCTTCATTAAATCTATCCCTGATTGGTTTAATTCTTCCTGTGCTTGAATAAAATATCGTCCATCAGTCCAAAGCTTTGCTTCATTTTCCCCTACCAATAAAGTACCTGCTGAACCAGTAAAACCTGAAATATATGCTCTTCCCCTATAATGTTCTGAAACATATTCACTTTGATGTGGATCACTACTTGGAATTATATAATAATTTATATTATTTCTTTTCATAGCCTCTCTTAAATTTTCAACATTTCTCACAAATAAGCCTCCTTTTTATTTCATTCACAATTTTATTATACATGTTAATTATTATTTTCAAATATAAAAAACTTATATTTGAAAAATAAAGATAATCTAATTCAATTTAATCATAAAATAAAGCTGCATTAATGCTTACAAAGCTTTTATACTTCTTCTACATTAATCAGCTTTACAATTATATTATTTCTCAAATTTTTTCATATTATTATTCTTTTAATATACTATTAATTTTCCTTTTAATCTTATTTAAAGGATCATCCTTAGAATATGATAAACCTATTTTTTTAGGGCCTACACCACCTTTAGCCTTTATATCTCTTGCTAATTTAATACTTTCTTCTCTATTCATGTACGCCTTCCTAAAATTGCTTCCATATACTATATGATTTACTTTTCTTTTTAGTTAATTTTATTGCTTTAATGATTTTAAAATATGCTCACTTTTTAAATTAGCTTTATTTAGAGAATCTCCTCTATTGGATAAATCAACAGTTTTTGCTCCTACTCCGCCTTTTACCTTTATTCTCTTTGCTAACTTTATGGCTTCTTTAAATGATAGTTCAGATATTTTACTCATAATAAAATGCCTTCTTTCTATGGTTTTAATGTAACCTTTTAATATTCTAATGTTGCAATTATATCAGTTACATAATTTTCAAATATTTTAAATAAATTCACTATAAATCTTTGTTCTACTTCAAAAATATATTCTCGACCTTTTAATATAATAACAATTTTTTTATTATAATATACTGGCGTATAAGGAATAAATAACAATTGATATCTTTGTGCCACAATAGTTGATTTATTTTCATTAATATCTTTTATTACTGTATTTATATTAGTATCCGTTAGATTATATGTTAATTTTAGCTCTCTATTAAATAAGTCATCCATAATTAAATAAGCTACTTTTATATTACTACTTTGAAAATTACAGTAATATTGAGTCAATTCTTTAAATTCCTCTGGCCAATTAAAATGTTCAAAATCTTGTTCTAACTTTTTCCTTATACATTGCCTTTGTATATACTCTTCAAAATTTTGAATTACTTCATATTCAGACTCTATTTTATCTAATATTTTATCCATATTATTTTTTTGTTCTTCAATATTAGCTTGTACTTCATCTTTTGAAATTTTAGCCCACCCTAAAGATACTTCCTTTAAGCCACTAGCTGATATTATTAATATATCTAATATTACAGCCGTTACCATTGAAGCTATAAACACTAAAAAAACCATCCAGATAACTTTTGGTATACCAAAACTATTATTGATTTCTAGCTTTTTTACATCTATTATATTTATGATTACAGCTGCAATAAACAGCCATATACTATAATAAATTCTTCTAATTATCTTAATGTTTTTGCTTATAGCATCTTCTCTACCATAAGTAGTAAATGTAAATATTAAATATAATATGGGAATTATAAAAAATAATAATAATGGATTAAAACATTTATCTATCACAGAATTACCTCTTTATACAGTTATTTTTTTCCATATATTAATATTATATAATTATAAATAAAAAAATAAAATGTAAAGCTATTTTGCTAACTTACATTTTATTTTTTAATTCCTGTATTTCTTTTTCCAGTGCACTAATTCTATCATTTAATTGTCTTATAATATCTTCTTCATATTTCTCATTATAACTTTGCTTTTTTTCTTTATGAGATTTCTTTTTGTTTTTCTTCTTAACAATTCGTTCACCGCCATCAGAAGTTTCTGGTTCTGCTATAAAGGGATTAGATATATTTCGATATTCTGGGCTATAATACCTTCCTGGGCCTGCTTGATAATATTGTTGTTGAGCATTAAACATTACTATTACTTGGGCAATTAACTGTACCCAATTTCCAAAAGCATTTGCCACATTAGAAGGCATATTGCCTGATAATATGCTTCCAATAACTTCTCCTAAAACAGTAATAAGCATTGGATCTATATCTTGAAAGCCAAAGGGAATATCTAAATCACAATATTTATACTTATTTTCACTTGCACCACCAGTAGGATCTATTTCGCACTCTTTATTTTGTTGATTTTCATAGTAACTTTCTTTATTGTCACTTTTTTTATTCTTATTTTTTCTATTAATTTTATCATTAGTAATATCTGCATCCCAAGCCATATATTTTTCCTACTATATAATACTATTGCTTATTACCATATTACGTATATTTAAACTTAAGGGTTCATATTATCTACTATAGTCTTTTCTAAAAAGCTTACTCTTGCTTTTAATTTTTCTATCTGATCTTTCAATTCTTCAATGATGATTTCTAAGCTTTCACTACTCTTTTTATTGCTACCTTCTGAATTATCTTCAGAATTATAATTGGATTCTTTTGAATTACAACTACAAAATGGATTATTTACATTTTTATATCTTAAGTCATAATAACGTCCTGGACCATTTTGAAAATATTGTTGCTGTGCTCCATAAGTTTCTATAGCTTGCCCTACCAAGTTAAGCCAATTTGATATAGCCACAGCTACATTAAAAGGTACACTTCCTGATATAATATTACCAATAACTTCACCAATAGTTAAAAAAAACATTGGATTTATATCTTGGAATCCTCCAGGAATATCTAAATTTACATTAGCACAGCAATTACTATCAGCTCCCCCTGAAGGATCTATATCTGGAATACTACTTGAAATATTATCTTCCTTTTCTACATAACCATTTCTCTTAAGCATTTCATATATTTCATTTAAATCATATATATTCATTTTTTCTCTAAAATTTATAAATAATTGATTTACTAATATTTTATGCCTACTTTTTATTTTAGTAACATTTTATTATTTCTTTTCATAATATATATTATAACACTTAGCAAATAACACTTAGCAAAAGTTATACTCCTATCTTTCGGCATAAAACTAAGCCTCATAGAAATATCCTATGAGGCTTTTTAAATTTAAAAGTCACTACCTGCTAAATATCCTGTTGAAAATGCCATTTGAAGATTATATCCACCTGTTTCAGCATCTATATCAATTACTTCTCCGGCAAAATATAAATTATTTATTAATTTGGATTCCATGGTAGAAGCATTAATCTCCTTTACTTTAACTCCACCTGAAGTTACCTGTGCTGCCTTTATAGTTAAAGTCTCCCTTGCTGTAAGCTTCATTTCTTTTATATATGAAATTATCTTAATTTCATCTTCTTTTTTTAAATCACTGGCTTTAACTTCCACTAAGTTAAGCATTTCAAATATCTGTTTTAAGAAATTTTGTGGTAAAATTCCCTTTAAATTATTTAATACAGTCTTATTACTGTTACTTCTAATTAATTGTGAAAGTTCATCTTTTGATTTATCTTTAAGAAAATCTAAAACCACTTCTACCTCACCATCAGCTAAAGCCTTATTTAAATATGAAGAAATCTTTAATACTGCTGGACCTGATATTCCAAAATGAGTAAATATCATATCTCCTTCTTTTTCAAACTTCTTCTTTTTAACTTTTGCTTGTATATGTACATCCTTCATAGATACACCTTGAAGTTTTTTAACAAATTCCTCCTTTATAACAAGGGGAATTAAAGCTGGATAAATAGGTGTTATTGTATGGCCATGTTTTTTAAGAACTTCATACATACTTCCATCTGATCCTGTTGTAGGGAAGCTTTTTCCCCCAGTTGTAACTATCACTTTATCACCTGTAATAGACCTACCTGTATCCAGTACCACACCTTTTACTACATTCTCCTTTATTATTAAATCTTCAACTTTTGTATTATATAATATCTTAACACAGTTTTCTCTTAATTCATTTTCAAATAAAGCTATTACTTCATCTGCTTTATCGCTTTTTGTATATACTTTTTCATCATACTCTACCTTATATTCTAATCCTTTTTCACTTAAATACTCTAATAATTGATAGTTTGAAAAAGTATATAAAGCACTATATAAAAATTTATTATTAGTTACTATTTTACCAAAAAACTCTTCAATATCTCTGTTATTAGTGATATTGCATCTTCCGCCACCAGTAAGTTTTAACTTCTTGCCTATTTCATTATTTCTTTCTATTAAAATAACTTCATTATTTTTAGCTGCCGTTATAGCTGCCATAATACCTGCTGGCCCGCCTCCTATAACAATAACCTTTGCCATTTTGCCTACACCTCACTATCAGTCATTTGTTTATTTTCTTATTATAACAGAAAAAATATTATGTATATAGTACAAAAGTGGCTGACGCCATGCTTCAGCGAAGGAAGCAACTTTTGTTAGCCAACCAAAAGGTTCTAAAAGAAAAATAAGTCCTTACAAAAATTTAATTAATTTATTTTTCTTTTACGGTTCTTTTGGGGCACTATAATTTTCTTTTTAACGCATTATTAACGACATATATAAGAAATTGATAATTTATTAGTATTCCCTATACTAAAAAATTTTATACTTTCCTAAGCGTTAAAAAAATAAGAAATAGCTAGTTAGCTATTTCTTATTATCTACAGCAATTTTCCAAACATTCTTGCAACATATTATTTATACCATTTGTCAACTGGCAGTTCTGATTCATTAAGAAACAGTAAATACTTTGATTACTCCACCAATATAAGAATAGTAGTACATAAATTAAATTTATAAATTGCGATCCATAACAAAGTAATATATTAAAAAAATCACAATAGGTAAATTGATTATTGGGATTATTGGCATTACTTAGTAAAGCATCAGCTAAGTCATCCAAAGGCAAACCATTTATTATGCTATCCAAAGTACTACCGCTATTGCAGTTACTATCAAAATTATAATAATCGTAATTATTCATGTCTCATCCTATAATATTGCTATATAAATATTTTATGATTTTTAATTTAATAAGTTCTCTTTTTAGCAATATTTTAACATTTTCTTAGCTCCATTATATGCTGCAATAAAATATCCACCATATATTATAATCATTATAATCATTGTTACTATAATATAATTCATTATATATCCATCACCAAAAACAGAAACTATATCTGAAGAAATCTTTAATCCTACAATTGAATGTACTATAGCAAGTGATACAGGAATCATAAAATAAATTGCTATTTGTACTAAAATAGATCTATTAATCATCTCTTCATCTACACCAATTTTTCTAAGTAATGCATATCTGTCTATATTATCTGCTGCTTCTGATAACTGCTGTAATGCTAATACTGCTGCTGATGCTATTAAAAAGACACTTCCAATATAAATAGCAAGATAAGAAATCATTGTGCCAAATCCAGCTGAATTAGCTAATAAATCTTTCTTTGTAAGATAATATACATATACAGAGTCATCAATATTATTTTCTCTAAATTTGCTAGCTAAATATTCATCACCTTCACTATTTTTATAATTAATATTTAAATATGAATTATATGGTTCCACTCCATTTAAAACTTCATCATTAACTATAAAAGTACATAAATTATTTTCTATCATTTGATTATAAGTAGTCACTTCTATAGACTCTATTTGTGCTGGTAATAATTTTTCTCCGTTTACAACTATTTCAGTATTGTTTTTAGTAGCTTCCATTATATACTTTTTAAAATCTTTTACATCGCTACATACCATATATTTATCATCTGCTAATTTAACTTGTTCTTTTCCTATCATTTCCATAACACTGTTAAACTCTGAAACCTTCATTACTGGTATGTTTTCATTTGAAAATACAGGATAATACTTTTTAGTTTTATTTATAGCCTCTTCAGTAAGAAAATCTCTATAACTATAATCATTATCATATAACTTATACTCTGAATAACTGTTGGCAATACTATCTAAATCTATTCCTTTATTCATAAGTTCTTCTTTTATATCTAACCCTTGATAATTCCAAAAACTAGCATCAAATTGACTTAAATATTTCAAACCTTGGTTTATTGATTTATTTATTCCAAGGCCACCTGATAATGTGCATATAGAAACAAAAAGCATTAAGCATATAAAAGTCATGGAAATAAAGGTTGTATTTATCTTGCTGTTAATTTGTCTTAAGATAAACATATTTAAATTTTTAAAATATTTATTTTTATTACTTTGCATTACTTTTAATAAAAAACCTGAAAGAGCAAAGAAAAATAAAAATGTTCCTAAGGCTCCCATAGCTACGATGATAAATAATGATGATGTAATAATGGCAACACCCATTTTTAACACATAATAATATGCTCCACCTAATAAAGTAATACTTATTATAAAGATAACAACTGATAGCCAAAGATTTCTTACTTTGATATCTTGATTTTTCTTTGCAGCATTTAACAAATCAATTAATTTAACTTTTCTAATAACATTAGAATTAAATAATAAAACTATCAAGTATATTATTGCAAAACATACCAATGTTTTTATAAATGCACTTTTTGAAAAAACAAATTTAAATCTTACAATATCCACTTGGAATAACTTGGCTGTAAATATTGATAACCCTTGCGATAACAATGTTCCTACCACTAAGCCTACAATTAAAGAGAGAATACCTATACATAATGTTTCAATAAATAATATTTTTGAAAGAGTTCCTTTTTCCATCCCTAAAGTCATATATATTCCAAATTCTTTTTTTCTTCTTTTTATTAAATAATTGCTGGCATAAATAATTAAGAATCCTAAGATAGCAGAAATAAATACCGATGCTACGCTCATAACTACATTGACCATTTCGAAGGCACTTTTTTCAGCCTCACTTAAGTTCATCATAATTGTTTGTGATTCTATGGAGTTAAATGTGTAAAATATCGCTACCCCAAATACTAATGTTAAAAAGTAAATTGAATAATCCTTAAAACTTCTTTTTATATTTCTTATTGCAAGTTTAGCATACATCTCTTACATCTCCTCCTAGAAGTGTAATTACATCTATGATCCTATCAAAGAACTTGTTTCTGCTATCATTACCTTTTATAAGTTCATTAAATATCTTTCCATCTTTAATAAACAGTATCCTGTCAGCATAACTAGCAGTAAAAGCATCATGAGTTACCATCATAATTGTTGCATTTAAATCCTTGTTTAACTTTTCCATACTTTCTAATAATACCTTTGCTGATTTTGAATCTAATGCTCCTGTAGGTTCATCTGCTAATATAAGTGATGGATTAGTTATTATTGCTCTTGCAGCTGCAACTCTCTGCTTTTGTCCACCTGACATTTCATATGGATATTTATTTAAAATATCTTTAATATTTAATTTATCTGCAATATTTGTTATTCTCTTATTAATTTCTCCATAATTAATCTTACATATAGTTAAAGCTAATGCTATATTTTCATAAGCTGTTAATGTATCTAAAAGATTAAAATCTTGAAAAATAAATCCTAACTCTTCTCTTCTAAACTTTGCTATTTTTTTTGACGAAAGTTTTGTTATATCATTATTATTTATATATATATGACCACTACTAGCTTTATCTATAGTTGAAATGCAGTTAAGGAGCGTTGTTTTTCCACTGCCTGATGCTCCCATAATACCTACAAACTCTCCTTTATTCACAGTAAAGCTTATATTATTAATTGCTTTAGTAATATTGCCATTCTTACCATAGTATTTTTCAATATTACTTACCCTTAATATTTCATTACTCATTTCTCTAACCTCCAGTATTTACTATACTCATATAATATCGTTAATTCATCATGGTATCCATAGAACTATGTAACAATAACCTTACACTTTTGTAACATAAGCTCATAGATTACCAACAATCTTATGAATTATGAGTGACTGAATAAATCTCCAGAGTTTATAATTAATATTAATCTTCCGCTAAATTATAGTTATTAATAGGAAATACTATTGTTACTTCTGTTCCTACTCCTAACTTTGATTTAATACTTATGCCTAAACCTAGTTTTAAACATAATTTCTTACATAAATATAAGCCCATACCTGTTGAGTTATTATATTTTCTACCATTTTCCCCAGTATAGCCTTTTTCAAATACTTTTTCTATTGACTTTTCACTTATTCCAATACCATTATCTAAAATTTTTAAAATAATATTCTTATCTTTTTCTAAACACCTAATCTTTATATACTTTTCATCCTTATCCATATATTTCACTGAATTAGAAATTATTTGTTGCAAAATAAATTCAATCCATTTGCTATCGCAATAGACCTTTTTTTCTATATCTTCTAGTTGAATCTTAACTCTTTTTTCAATAAGTATGTTTGCATTTTTTCTTATAACTGAATTTATACTATTTTTTAATGGTATTTTCTTGATTATATAATCCCTCTCTACTGTACTGCTTCTAGCATAAAATAATACTTGTTCTATAAAACCTTCTACTTTTTCAATTTCCTCCAAGACACTTTTATTAATATATCCTTCATCATTTTCTAAAATAAGCCTAGCAGATGCTATAGGTGTCTTTATTTCATGTACCCATGTTTCAATATACTCTTTATAATCATTAATATTCCTTTTTAAATCTGCTACTTCATCCTTCATGGATTTAGTACATTCCTCCAGTACAGAATAAATAATATTACTCTCAATAAAATCTCCTGACTCTAATATTTCTGCTATAAAATATTTTTTATCTAGCCCATCTAAATTCTTAAATAAATTATCATAATATTTTTTCCTATTAAAATAATCATAAATATAACAGCTAAATACTCCTATAAGATTTAATATGCTGATAAATACTATTGCATATGTATCTACTTTTAATGCTTTTAAAATAACAACACCTGAAAGAGTCATTACAATATTAATAACCATAAAAACAAATTTTTCTTTAATATATTCAATTAATTTCATACTAATATATAACCTTGTCCTCTCTTAGTTGTAAGCATATTATTGGCTCCAATTTCCTCCATCTTTTTTCTTAGCCTATTTATATTAACTGTTAAAGTATTATCATCTACAAACTCATCATTTTGCCATAAATACTTCATAAGTTCACTACGAGAAACTATTTTTCCTTTATTCTTTATTAAAGTGTAAAGAATCCTACTTTCATTTTTAGTAAGGTCACTTTTATTACCTTCATATTCCATTTCACTGGTGGAAAGGTTATATCTTAATCCATTATATTCATATATCTCCATACTATTATTTCCATAAACTCTTCTTATGATTGATTCTATTCTTGCCAATAAAATGGCTGTATTGTATGGCTTAGTAATAAAATCATCGGCTCCAAGATTCATGCTTATAAGCTCATCCATTTCAGTATCCCTGCTAGTTACAACTATGATAGGTACATTGGACTGCTTTCTTATTTCCTTGCATATATAATATCCATCAAAAACAGGTAGATTTATATCTAATAGTATTATTTTTGGGTTTTCTTCCAAAGCTATGTCCACTATATTTTCAAAGTCAAAGGAAGTAGCTACTTCATAACCATATCTTTTTAAAAAGCTACCTAACTGTTCATTTATCTTTACATCATCTTCAATAATAAAAACTTTATTCATATATAAGTCACCTCTCAATAAATTATATCCATATTTTACATAAAAATAATAGTGCCATATTAATTTTTATTAATATAGCACATAAAATTTATCTATTATCTATTTTTTCAGGATATAAATCATGATTTGCTAATCTGTTAAAAGCAACCTCTTCCCACCTTGTTCCTGACTTTCCATAGTTGCAATATGGATCTATGGAAATTCCACCTCTTGGTGTAAACTTTCCCCATACCTCTATATACTTAGGTTCCATAAGCTTTATTAAATCCTTCATTATTATATTCATACAATCCTCATGGAAATCACCATGATTTCTAAAGGTAAATAAATATAACTTTAATGATTTACTTTCAACCATGTATTTATCAGGTACGTATGATATGTAGATAGTTGCAAAATCTGGTTGACCAGTTATTGGACAAAGGCTTGTAAACTCTGGACAATTAAACTTTACAAAATAATCATTATCTGGATGTTTATTTTCAAATCTTTCTAATATTTTAGGATTATAATCATATTCATATTTAGTATTTTGATTTCCAAGTAAAGTTATTTCCTTCATAAATTAAATCTCCTTAATCTTACTGCTAAGTATTTTTATTATAATTACTCCTAATATACCTGGTATAACTTGTCCTACACATAAGCTAAATGCCATAGCTTTATAAGGTATTCCTAATAAATATGATAACCAAGTAGCTACCCCTAGTCCCGGCACAAATATTATTGGAATTGCTGCTAAATTTATATTTAGCTTATACTTTCTTATGAGAACAATAAGGAATGATGTTGTTATTCCAACTAATCCTCCACCTAGCATATCTAAGACTCCTAAACCTCCCATTATTGTGTTAGATATTATATTTGCAATACCTAATGGTAAAACTAGAAAAGGGAAGATGTATGATAAAGAATATATTGTTGTGGCAATCCTTATTTGAAATTGCCCAAAAGCAAAAGATTGTGTACAAAACATTATAACTACATAAAGAGCAATTACTAATGCTGATAATGTTAACCTTTTTGTTGAATTAATTTTTATATTATTTTCCATGAAAATCACCTCCAAAGCATAAAAAAAGGGCATAAAAATGCCCTATTGTTTTAGAATATAATCTTCACTTCCTAGTTTTGTTTATAGACAGGAGGGTCACGAACTGTCTTATTAAATTTACCTAATTGAGAATATCATACATTTTACCTAAAATCAACTATTTTTGTAATCTTATCATTTAAGTTCTTCTTGCATAATTTCATCTAACAACGCTGGATAATTAGTAATAATCCCATCTACCTTAGCTGCAATAAGTAGCCTCATATATAGAGGTAAATCAACTGTATATACATTAATCTTTAAATTATTGGCATGGACTTCCTTTATTAACTCTGCTGAAACCAGTCTTAAATCTGGATGAATTGCATCAGCCTTTAACTCCTTAGCAACTTTAACTATATTTTCTATAGGCTCATAATATAATAATCCTGTTTTAATTTCTCCATCTATTTGCTTACATAACTTTATAGAGTCTGGATTAAAGCTTGAGATAATTACTCTTTCTTTCATTTCATAATCTTCAATCATATTTATTACATCTTGTTCAATTCCTGCATAATGTATCATATCTGTCTTTAATTCGATATTTAAAATCACATCACTATTCCTTATTAAGTTTAATACTTCTTCTAAAGTTGGAATCCCTGTTCCTTGCACTCCTTCAAACAAAGCTCTTCTAGTTTGAAGTTCTTTAAGCTCCCTTAAAGTAAAATCCTTTACCAACCCTTTTCCTTTAAAGGTTCTCTCAACCTCTTCATCATGAATAACAACTATCTTATTATCCTTTGTTTTATGAACATCAAGTTCAATTCCTGATGCTCCACACTTTATTCCTTCTTCAAAAGCAAGCAATGTATTTTCTGGATAATCAGAACTTGCTCCTCTATGGGCAAAATTTATCATTATACATAAGCCTCCTATTTCTTACTCAATATAATTCATATTCTTATTTCCATAAACTAATACATTATTTTAATTATAATATTCTTAGAATTTATAGTACATATTTAACCATTTCACACAAAATTCCTATAATACCTACTCCGCATAAAAAACCAGTAAATACTCTTCTTCTAAAAATCGAGTAGGAGGTAATCAATTATTTTGATTACCGACCTCTCACACCACCGT
>ENA-OOWV01000164-OOWV01000164.1-human-gut-metagenome-genome-assembly--contig:-NODE-164-length-53838-cov-5.171132_pt1 | contig 53838 bp, 49 predicted proteins | sample MGYA00241584_ERZ501337 | MGnify/ENA primary metagenome ERZ501337 (study PRJEB25962, sample SAMEA2042744) | human gut metagenome | biome: human gut; feature: human-associated habitat; material: faeces... | reverse complement strand
GTGCAGCATAAAAAAGTTTGACTTTTTGTGTCCAAAATATTGACATAAGACCACTCCATTAGATTATAAGTTTGCAGAGTATAAAGAAAAGGATTTTGAAACATATAAAATACAAATGATACTTTACTCATTAATGATTGAGGAAATTTATAATACAAATGTAAATAAATTTTTCTTGGTATATCTAAGGAGTAAAAATTTAATTAAAGAGTATTCCTTAAATGATAAAGATAAAAAGAAGTATGAAAAATATATTAAAGATTATAAAGCAGTTATTGGAGGACATTATCCTAAAGCTACATCTAGTAAAGCAAGATGTGTTGATTGTTGTTATAGGAATATATGTGAAAAATAAATAACAAGGGGTTAAAACATTCCCCCTTTTATTTTGTATTATTAAAGTAGGCAAAATGTAATAATATAATAAATATTAATTCAATATTTAAATCTTAAACAAGCTCAATTATATGAAAGTATTGAAATTTAAAAGATTCAACTATATAATTAGTATGAAAGATGGGCGAAAAACATTGAAAATTTTGTCCATTTTCATTTCAGATTGAAGACTTTAAGCTAGTCTATAAATAGTAGTAAAAGGCTTAGTTAAGCTTTAAAAGAAAGTTCCATTAAAATAAGGATTAAAACTAGAAAAGGGAAGTGTGTGGGAATTAGATGATTCTGACTCTTTAAAAGAAAGTTCCATTAAAATAAGGATTAAAACTCTTTTGCATCACTTAGCACTGTTTCTGCTCTATAAGCTTTAAAAGAAAGTTCCATTAAAATAAGGATTAAAACTTTAGGTGAACAGTATGATATTCAACACTCTCTCCTCTTTAAGATAAAGTTCCATTAAAACAAGGGTTTAGTTTTGTAATAAGTATATAACTAATCAAACCTTAGATAAAGTTATAGTAAAAAATAAATAAGTAAACTAGATTTGATAAAATGAAATATATGTTAATTATGTATAAAATATGAAAAGATATAGTAAAATACTAAGTGTGATTTATTATAGTTTGGAGGTGATAGGATGATTAATGCAATAAGGGATATTGGCTCTTATTTAAGAGAAAACAATGGTGTTTCAGAAGAGGATATTGTTAGAAGTTTAGTTAATAAGATAGAAGGCAATAACATTAATGAAATACTAACTATAGATATTAAAGATAATAGTGAAATAATAACAAATAGTGAAGAGTTTTATTCTGAAATTACAACAAAAGCTTTATATTATCAATCAGGTAATGGCGCATTGGGTGGTGCGTTAAGGGCTGATTTTTTTAAAGATGAGGAAAAAGAGAAGCAAAAGTTTGATAAAAAAATAAAGAATACATTAACCTATTGTGGAGAAGAAGATAAATATGATGAAGTAAGAAAAATAATTTATGAAAAAATCAAAAACCAAGGTAAGAATTTTTTTGTAGTGATACTTAAAAATGGAAGATATCCATATGAAATATTTAAAAATAAATTTTTAGACAAAATGTATTCTACTACTTATAAAAGAATATCTAATAAGCACATATGTCATTTTTGTAGTAAAAAAGGTGAAGTATTTAATACAACAACTTACAAATTTTATACCAATGATAAAGAAGTATATGGAAGTATAGATAATAAGGAAAAATTCGGTGTGGTAATGTGTAAAAACTGTCTAAATGATGTGCTTATTGGCAAAAAATACGTGGAAGATAAGTTAACTACTTATTGGATAGGTAAAAATGTTATGTTTATACCACATGATTTCAATGAAGAGTTAGAAAGTATTTATGAAAATTCTACCTTAACAAGTGATGATAAGAAAAATTTCATTTCAAATATAAGTCAAGATGAAGAGCTTGTTCTTGAAATGCTAGGTAGTGGAAATACAGAGACTGATATAATTTTTTTTGAAAAAGATGCAAATAAAACATTTTATATTTATCACACAATAAAAAGTATGTTACCTTCAAGATTTGGAGAGTTAGCTAACTATTTAAAAAAGTATAAACTAAAGTTATACAAAATAATAGAATACTCAACAGCTATTAAAGTTGGAACTAAAGGGATAGAAACTACAGATAAAGAGAAATTAAGAATTGTTGAAGCGATTTTTACAGGAAGAAAAATTCAGAGAAATCTATTTTTTACAAGAGCAATGATGGTATACAAACAAGATTATATAAATGGAAATTCAAAGTTTACATCTGAAAACATAGGTAAAGTATATAATTTTTTAGTGGAGACAGGGTGTTTAAAAGGAGGATTTGATGTAATGACTAAATATGAAGACTACAAAGATTTATTTAACAATAATCCAAGCTATTTTGACATAAATGAAAAGAAAGCTTGGTTTTTAATTGGTATGGCATATAACTATATTAATTATAGGATGAAAAAACAAAATTCAATGGAAGAAGGAAAGTTAGCTGATAAGACATCTTTAGATAAAAACTTTTTCTTTGCAAGAAAATTTGATTTTAAAGATTTTATATATTTTTTTAATCTTTTAAGTGATAAGACAATAAAATATAACATTAATTCACCATGGTTAAAAGAAATTACTACAGATGCAAAGCTATTTATGGCAAATCAAAATGGAAAATTAAGCTCAGATGAAGCAAAATATATATTCTTTTGGGGAATAGATAGTAACTTTAAAAAGTCTTATGAGAGAGAAGGAAATAATGAAGATATTAAAAATGGGGAGGATAATTAATTATGGCAAATACAAGAGAATTTTTACTATTTACAGATTGTACAATGGCAAATCCTAATGGAGATATGATAAACGAAAATAGACCAAGATATGATGAATGTACAGGAAAGCTTGAAATGTCTGATGTAAGAATAAAAAGATACTTTAGAGAAGAAGCAGATAATAGGGAATTAAAGGTATTTGTTAGACCAACTAAAAAAGATGATGGGAAATACCTAGACTGTAAAGGTGTTGCAAAAAAAATCATTGAAGATAACTTTGGAAATGCTAAAGATGGAAAGGATAAGCTAGAAGGATTACTAAAGGAAGAATATATAGATGTTAAATTGTTTGGAGCTGTTGTAACTGAACCTAAATTTAATATTATAGGGCCGCTTCAAGTTATGTGGAGTAAGAGTATTCATGAGGCAGAAATAAAATTTGCACAAGGAACAGCAGCATTTGCGTCAAAAGAAAACAAATCACAAGGGACAATGTGGGATAAATATTATACACCATATGCATTATTTAAAACATATATGGTGTATAACGATAAGTGTGCCAAAAGGCAAAATATTAACGTAACATAAGAAGATATTGAACTTTTTAAAGATATACTAGTAGCAGGAATAAGGAGCTATAAAAGCACTTCAAAAAATCAGATGCCAAGAGCATTAGTGGAAGTAGTATACAATAGAAACTATATAGATGGGGAATTAGATTATGTTAAAGCAAAATATAATAAATATGATTTAGCTATTAGATCTATAGATGAATTTACCTTTGATTTTAATGAATTAGTTAACTTTGTAGAATCACATAATGATGTTGTAGAAAAAGTAAATGTGTACCTTCACCCTAAAGTAAATGTAGAAAATTTATCAGAAAAATTTAATGTTGAGTATATTTAGGAAACTTTGAGGTGTAAAAATGAAAGCTTTAATATTTAAAGCCACAGGAGATTTTGCAAGGTTTAGATGCTCATATACTACTACATCAGCATTAACTTACTCTGTTATACATCCTATTGCAGTAAAAGGCCTTATTGGTGCTATTATGGGAATAGATTATGCAGAATTATTTGAATATACTAAAGGAATGAAGATAGCTATAGAGGTGCTGAACCCTTTAAAAAAAGATACTCAAAGTTTTAACTTAGTACCACAAAGCGGTGGTAATGGAGCTGCAACATTCCCATCAAGAGTGGAGTTTTTAAGAGATGTAAGTTATAGGATTACAGTAATTGATGATGAAGATAAACTATTTCAAATAAGGGATGTCATAACAACTAAAAACTTTACATTTACTCCATATTTAGGAGCAAGCGAGCATATTGCAAAGATTACTTTCGAAGATATCATTGAAGCTAAGCGATTAGAAGGTACTAAGGGGAAGGTAAATTCAATAATTCCTAAAGATAAGGTGTTAATAGAAGAAAATAGTGATATTAAACTTTGTATAGATAGAATTCCAGTGAAAAATGAAAAATCAAGAGAGTATATAAAGTATGAAAAGATTGCATTTGCAGAAGGTACAAGTATTATTGCAGAGTTAAGTGATATATACAAAGTAGGTGATTATAATGTGTACTTCTTTTAAATTGAAATCACATATTTATGAAAATAAATCATCACAATTATTAGTAGATCATCTAAGAGGTGTGGCGAAAATTGCAAAGGAAACATCACAATTAAATGGAATTGATGATAAAGAAATTATGAATGTTATAGAAATATTATGTTTATGTCATGACTTCGGAAAAGCAAGTTCATATTTTCAAAAATACTTAGAAGGCAAATATAATGGGGAGTTAAAAAAGCATGGAGAAATATCTGCATACTTTACTTATTATATGTTACCTGAAAGATGGAAGCTGATAGGATTTATTTGTGTTAAAAGGCATCATGGCAATATTGATATAGAGAACAATAGCTTTTTTGCTACAGAAAATAAAGAAGCATTAAAAGAAATAAGTAAAGATATAAAAAATAATATTGAAGAATTGAAGTTAATTTATAAGTGTGATTTAGAAGAGTTTTTTAGTAAAATGAATGATGGTTCATTAATAAAAGAAGTAAAATTAGCTTTTGTTAAAAGAACAACTACTATGAAAAGAAAAACAATAAAAGAACAGCAACAAGAATTTATGTGGCTACAATACTTGTGGTCACTTTTGCTTACAGGTGATAAAACGCAGCTTATAACAGGAAAAACTTTTAAAAATATTCAAGGACTAAGTGAAAGATTTACTTTGAATTATAAAAATAAAATACGGAAGTCATTAATTGAAAGAATACCAGACATTGAGAAGTCACCATTGTTTAATATCAGAGAAGAAATATATGATAGTGCTATAAGTTCTATTAATAGCTTAGACATAGAAAAGGATAGAAAATTATCTATAAATGTACCAACAGGTACAGGAAAGACAATTTCAGTTTATGGAGCAGCATTTAGATTAAGTGAGAGATTAATAGAAGAGAAGGGAATAGTACCAAATATTATTTACAACATACCTTTTATGAGCGTTATTGATCAAAACTATGATGTTTTAGAGGAAATATTAACAGCTAATGAGGTGGATACTTCAACAGATTTAATATTAAAACATCATTCTATGTCACCAATTGAGTATACGGATCATGAAGAAAAAGAATATAAAAACTATGATGCTAGATTTTTAGTGGAAAACTGGCAAAGTACAGTTATTACAACAACCTTTGTGCAATTATTTAACTCTATCTTTAAGTCTGGAGTGAATTCAATAATGCATAGATTTAATAAGCTTGCAGGTTCAATAATTATTTTAGACGAAGTGCAGGCAGTCCCTACTAAATATTATCCAATTATTGAAGATTTGTTTAATATATTATGTGATGATTTCAATTGTTATATTATTACTGTTACCGCAACAAAGCCATTGTTCTTAGAAGGAAAAGAACTTGTTATTAATAATCATATTATTTTTAAAGAAATGAATCGAATTATTTTTGAAAATAATACCCATAAGTCACTATATTTAAATGACTTTAAAAAGGTGGTTTTAGATGATATAAAACATAATAATGATAAAAGCATCCTAGTTATTTTAAATACAGTAAAATCGACATTAGATGTATTTGATTATTTAAAGGCAAAGCTAGGGGAAAGTAGAAAGATTATTTATTTAAGTACTGAGATAATTCCTAAAGTTAGGTTAGAAATTATAAAGGAAATAAAGGATAGTAAAGATAAGTATATTTTAATTTCAACCCAATTAATAGAAGCTGGTGTTGATTTAGACTTTGATATTGTATACCGTGATATTGCTCCAATGGATTGTATAAACCAAAGTGCAGGAAGAGCTAATAGAAATGGTGTTAAAGGAACAGGAATTGTAAAGCTATATAAACTGATGGATGATAATAATAAAATCTTTGCTTCATTTGTTTACTCTAATTCTCTATTAAGAGCAACGTTAACAATCCTTAAGGATAAAAGGGTCATTGAAGAGAATGAGCTTTTGGAAATAAATAATGCATACTTTGCCAAAGTAAAAGAGGTAACAGGCAATCGTAGTCTTGAAGAATACAAAACTTATTGTGAGTATATTAGGAATTTAAGGTTACAAGATATCAGAAAATTTGAACTTATTGAAGAAAATAAAAATAAAATAGATGTAATAATCAGATATAATGATGAAGTAGAAAAATATATAAATATAATAGAAAATTCAAAAGATTATTCCGAACAGGATGTAATTAATGGATGGCGTGGTTTAAATAAGTATAAGATTTCTGTAAATAGAGATGTAGTAAAAGATATGGTATATGAAATAAAAGGAAGTAATTTTATAAATGGATCAGATTATAATAAAAATAGAGGTATTATAAGGCGTAGTAGTGTAATAATTTAGGAGGAATAACTTTGAATTTAGAGGTTTGTACTGTAAAATACTCAGAATTAAAATTGAAAAATAGAGATGCTGAAAAAATTAGAGGATATATAGGGAATAGGTATATAGACAATAATCTTCTTCATAACCATGATGATAATAAATTTATATATAGATATCCATTAGTTCAATATAAAGTAATAGATAATATTCCAACAATAATTGGTATAAATGAAGCAGCAAATATTGTTGCTAAAATTGGGCTTTTTGAGGATGAGTTAATAATAAGAGATGTTAGTTATGATATTAATCAAAAAGAAATTAATAAAGAAAATATTGAATTTGGGTGTACGGATGATTACATAGAGTATGAGTTTGTTACCACTTGGATAGCAATAAATCAAAAGAACAGATCAGAATATCAATATGGTAATGAAATAAAGAAAGAAGAGATTTTAAAAAAAGTATTGATTGGTAATATTATTTCTATGTCTAAAGGATTAGGATATACAGTTAGTAAACAGTTAATTTGTTGGATAAATGTTGAAGAGAAAAGAGTGAAGTTAAAAGGAATTACTCATGTTGGATTTGTTGGGAAATTCAAAGTTAACTTTAAAATACCAGATTATCTTGGGTTAGGTAAATCAGTTTCAAGAGGATTTGGTACAATTAAAAAAAGTTATAGTTAAACTAATAAATATAGGCTAGAAGAATGCAATTATGTGTTCTTCTAGCCTATATTTACTTTAAAAGTTAGTAATTATTATATAAATATAAAAATATTATTTAATAAAAATAAGTTTAAGAGGGGGTAATATGAAAAAGTCAAAGAAATCAAATGATAAGAAAAAAATAGATGAACTTAAACAAATTGAGGTATTAAAAGATAAAAAAATAGTATTCTTTACAAATGGCGAGTTAAAAAGTTTATTGGAAAGACGTTATGTAAACACTATGATTTTGTAGTTAAGGTTACTAATGGACTTGCACACTCAATAGGACATATTATTAATTTTGAAGCAAAAAAAGTTAATGCAAAATTAATAACAACGAGCCATGTAAACATTGATTTGTTATTGAATGATATAGTACTACAGCTATAATAGATGTTATCAGAATAAGTTTTAGTGGCTCATATTCTGTAGGACTGATATAATATTTTTAGAAAATGTACAAAGGAGAAGTTAGATGAAATATTATTTAGCACCGATGGAAGGTATTACAGGATACATATATAGAAATGCTTATGCAAAAAGCTTTCATAACATAGATAAATACTTTACCCCATTTATTGTGCCTAATGAGAGTAAAAGCCTAAAGACTAAAGAGTTTAAGGATATGCTGCCAGAAAATAATAGAGGGTTAAATATAATTCCACAAATCCTTACAGATGATGCAGAAGGCTTTATATTTACTTGTAAGAAGCTAAAGCAGCTTGGATATGATGAGGTTAATTTAAACTTAGGATGTCCATCTAGTATTGTGGTGTCAAAAGGTAGAGGTTCAGGTTTTCTAGCAAGAGTGGATGAATTAGACGCTTTTTTAGATGAAATATATAAAATTGATGATATGAGAATATCAATAAAAACAAGAATAGGAAAAGATACCCCAGAAGAATTTTATCAGCTATTAAATATTTATAATAAATATCCTTTAGAAGAGCTTATAATTCATCCAAGGACTCAAAAAGATTTCTATGGCAATAAGCCTAATCTAGAAATTTTTAAAGATGCATTAAGCTTAAGTAAGCATTCCATTTGTTATAATGGTGATATTTTTACAGTTGAAGATCATAATAATATTAAAGGATTATTTCCAACAGTTGATAAAATTATGCTTGGAAGAGGAATACTGGCAAATCCGGGATTAATGCATGAAATTAAAAATAACGCACTTATAAATAAGGAAATGCTTGAAGGATTTCATGAAGAAATTTTTCAAAGCTATAGAGAATTCTTTGGTGATGATAAATATGCTTTATTTAGAATGAAAGAGTTATGGGGATATATGATTTATATCTTTTCAAATAGTAAAGAATATTCGATGAAAATTAAAAAGTCTCAAAATATAGCTGAATATAATGAAGCAGTGTCAAAGCTACTAGAAGAACAAGAAATAGTAGCAGGGGCAGGGTTGTTTAGCAAACATGATTAAAAATAAATTCTAAGAAAATTATTGTATAATTTTCTTAGAATTTTGTTTTTATTGAAAGATTTATACGCTGCTAAACTCAGTTACAGCTTGTGATTGAAGCTTTTCAATTGAGTTATCACCTTTGTAACGATAAAGATGTATAAAGGTATTTGGAGATGTTTTATCTTTTGGAGGTATAAGCAGTGTAAAAGTCATTGAAGGAGGATAAGAAGATTTATCTAGCCAGCTTCCACAATTGGCATAGATAGTCTTTTGATCCAGACTATTATTAGATATAATCATACATGCACAATGAGTGTGTCCAAAGATAACAATTCTTTTTTTTGATTGAGGATTTTTAAAATATTGAATTTGTGCCATATTATCAAAATAAGAATGAAATATAGAATATTTAATGGCTGCTTCTGTTGATATGCTTACAGGTACTTTATTATATATTTGACGCTTGTTCCAAGTTAAAGTAATATCTTTAAATAATTTATTAGAATCTTTTTTATCTTCATTTAATAAATCTGGCAAAAGGTCATTAATGCAGTAATTTTCTTTATAGCCATTAATAAGGGTATAGATAAATTTTTCATCATTACTTTCCATTACTGGGCATTTTCGAAGTGAAAAAGTACATATGCTTTTATATAAATATTCAAGATAGTTTTTATTAGAGTAGGTATTACTTATAAGGGTAAAGTCAGTAACAAAATCATCGTAATAACGTAAATTTTCTATAAAGGATGTTGCAGAAATACGGGCATAAAAATAGCCTGGAGGTAATAAGAAATCACAGTTATCTTCAGTGGTAGAAATATGGTTTGGTGCACAAAAGAAATCATATCTATGGCCATGTTCTATTATAGAGTTAGGCAAATCTTCTGGAGTATAAGAACCTAATCCATAGGAATCCCTTGCTTGATTTATTCCAGGAAATATAGAGTTTATTTCTGCAGAAGTAAAAAGCATATCATGATTGCCAGGAATATATGTTACTTTAATTTCTTTATCTGCTATGATATTTCTTATATCATTAATTATTTCTTTATTATTCTCAACAATTCTTTCTAAAAAATTCAAAGAAGATTCTCCATTGAGAGTGTCTATATGTCCAGGTATAAACCATTGATCAAAGAGGTCACCATTAAACACAAGCTCTTTTAAATTTGGAGAAAAACGAAGTTTTGATAAAAAATTATGAAGATATTTTCTGTTGGATTTAAATTGACCGTAGCTATCATCTATACCTAAATGTATATCACTTAAACAAAGGATAAGTTTTCTTTTATCTTCATTTATAAAGATATTTGATTGTTCAAGATTAATGTTATAATCAATTACAATATATATACATATATTGCCTGAAGATAAAGTAACATTTAGCTCGTATTCAACGCCTTCTTCCAATGGTGCTTTATTACTTAATTGAATATTTATAATCTGTGAATTTGATTTATCTAGAAAGCAATGAAGAGGAACTTCTCTTTTATTTAAATGAACATCTACCTTGTAAAGCTTTACAGAATTGTCAATAGCTTCTTCTATAAGTGATGATTGAAGATCTATAGCGAGAAAGCGACATTGATCAATAATAATAGGATTAACAAGGGAATTAGCAGGTAGTGATTGGAGTTTTAATAAAGTAACGTTACTCAAATAACTATAATAATTCATAAAGCCTCCTTATTTTTTTATTATAAATATATGAATAAAAGTGGATCAAAAGAATTAATAAATCTATTGTTGAATTTTCTTTTTATCAATTACTATAGTTTTAAGAGAATTATTGGTGAAGAAATAAAAATTATGTATAATTGTAGATATAAAATACATTAAAGAGAAGAATATAGTGAAGAATTTTAGGAGGTATAATTTTGATGAGAGAAGAAGTTGAGCTTTTATCTTCAGGATTGGCCAGCTGTTTATTAAATGGAAAAGAAGTACGGATACTAAAAATATCTCCCGAGAGTATTACTGTTCGTTTATCAGAAGAGGCTGATGAAATTAGTAAATTGGTAGTGGCTTTTTATATGTTTAAGGAAAATAAATATGATGAAGTTAATATAGAAGATTTTGTAATAAACAAAAAGAAAAAAGAAGAATTTTATTATACATATTCATTTACTATAAAAGATAAGGAGTATTTTCAAAGAGTTAGAAATACTTTAAGAGATTATTCTAAATATGTAATGATGAAGAATTATGGTTATGAAAATCAATTTTCTGAAGAAATGGTATCGTATCCTGCAGAACTTGATTATGATTTCTATGACTCTTATATTGATCAAAAGAAAGAGTGGATGTTATGCACTATGAATTCATTATCAAATTCAGATGTATTGGACTCAGTGGAACTTGCCATTAAGATAGATAACTATCAGTTATATAAGAGGTATTTGGAAAATGATATTATAGAATTTAGCAAAGAATATTATAGTAATAATTTTATGGTAGAAACTTTTTTGGGAAAAAAGAAAATTAATAGGATATATATAGGTAATGAATTTTGTCATAATTTATTACCAGATATTATTACCTTGAAAAGGATAATGGATAAAGCTAATAGTGAGAATTTAAATATAACATTATGTTTTACTTATATGAGAGATTGTTACATAGAAAGAAGCGAAAGTCTTTTAGAAAGTGTTTATAAATGGTGTAAAGATAATAAAAAGCCTTTAGAAATTGTCATAAATGATTGGGGAATGTTAAAGCTTCTAGAAAATAAAAGAGATTTTTTTCAGATATCTTTAGGGGTACTTTTAAATAAGAGAAAAAAGGATCCTAGATATACTTATAAAAATGGCTATGAAGAAAATATAGCTTTAATATCTGATAATAGTCTTAATATCAGTGATTTTAATGAATTTTTAAAGAGTAAAGGCATTTCTAGATATGAGTATGAAAGTTGTGGATATAAAGTACATATTGCAGAAGGCAATCATAGTATGCATTTACCATTTTATGTTACCAACACATCCCAGTATTGTACTTTACATGCAATGTGTACACAGTTAGATAGAGGAAAACAAAAGCTTGTTATGGGCTGTGAAATGTATTGCAAGGATTATGTATTTGCATATCCTAAGCATCTTAAAATGGTAGGAAGATATAATTCCTTATTTGCTTTTGATGACACTTTACTGAAAGATGAAGGAAAATTCAGTGAATATATTAAAAATGGAATAGATAGAATTGTTTTAAATTTTATATAATGATAGGATGAAAAAAATGAAGATTGTAGCTGGATTAGGTTCCATTGACCATTATAAGGACTTAGCTGAAGCAGGTGCAGATGAAGTCTTTTGTGGAGTGGTTCCATATGAGTGGAATAAGAAATATGGTAGTTTATTTCCTTTAAATAGGAGAGAAGTTCTTTATTATAATGTACAGATATGTTCATTAGAGGAAATGAAGATACTTAAGAAAATGATGGATGTATATAAGGTTCCTGTAAATATTACATTTAATTATTTATACTATCTTGAAGAACAATATGAAATGATTTATGAAATCATGAAAGAGTTAATAAATATTGGTTTTAATGAATTTATCATAGCAGATATTTCTTTAATTTTATATCTTAATAAAAGAGGTTTAAAATGCAATATACACTTAAGTGGAGAATGTGCTGAAATTAATAGGCTTTCCATTGATTTCTTTAACCAACTTAATATATCAAGATATATATTTCATAGAAAAAATACTATTGATGATATTAAAAGCTGTATAAGCAACAATGAAAAAAGAGATATTCAATATGAAGCTTTCATATTAAATGAAAGATGTCATTATACTGGAGGATTTTGTAGTTCTTTTCATTGTGATGAATTAGAACATTTATGCAAACTTCCATATGAAATTATTAAAATTAATTCAGAATCTTGTCATTTTGAAGAAGTTGATAAAAAACTTAAAAGTTATTATGAAAAACTAGACAATCCAATAGAGTATGAAGAATCTCAATGTAGTGGTATTAAAAATAAAATAGGTGATACCGGGTGTGGTTTATGTTCTTTAAAAAAGCTTAAGGAAGCCGGTGTAACACATTTGAAAGTAGTTGGCAGAGGAAACTCCTTAGAAAATATGCAAAGAGATATTAAAGGCTTAAAGAAAGCAATAGAAATAATAGATGAAGCGAAAGATTCTGAAGTATATGAAGACAGAATAAAGAAAGAAATAATTAATGGTAGTTGTAGTGGAGAATGTTATTATTAATATAAAGTAAAGATGTAATATAAGGGTATAGAAATAATAGAATCAGGAGTTTTTTTATTAAAATGTAATTTAAATAAGAAATTTACACCATGACAAAATATGGATTATACTTATATAATTGTAAGGTAACAAATATTTTAGGGATGGTCTAGGATATATGAAAAAATTAGGTGAAGTTTTTAATGATTATGAAAGTGGAGGCACCATAAGATGTGCGGAAATAGAAAAGGTAACATTAAGAAAAAAATCTAAGACTTTAGAGTTAAAAATAACATCAAATCAATATATTGAAATTAAAGAAATTGAACGTTTTAATAATTTTTTAAAGGAGAGATTTCTCTTAAATGATGCTAAAGTCCTAATTAAATATACTGAAGATGTAAATAAAAAACCAATTGAAGAAGAAATTAAGGAAATAGTGCGTGCACTAAGTATGAAGCATCCTTTCCTAAGAGGTGCTATAAAAACATGTGAATATGAAATCAAGGATAGAAATATTAATTTAATCTTTAAGTTAGAAATATCTCATATACTATTTGATTTAAAGATTCATAAGGAAATTGAAGATTTTGTACAAAGTATTTATGGAATAAAGTATAAAGTGAACTTCATTGATGATGTTGATGAGCAAGCATTGATAGAAGCAAAATATCTTGAAGATAAAAAAGAGTTGGATAGTATTAATAGAAATTTCAAAGAGAATTTACAAGATAAAGTAAGTATTAATGAGAAATTGATAAAAGCAAAAGACATAAGTACTGAAGGAAATGATTCAAAAAAGAAAAAGGATCCATTGTTGATACTAGGTAGAAGTTCGAATTTTAAAGAACCAATCATAAAGATTTCAGATATAACTCCTTATGAGGGGACTGTGGCTTTATGCGGTGAAATATCAAATATTGAAAGTAAAGAATTAAGAAGTGGAAAGATATTACTTTCATTTGATTTATATGATGGTTCAAGTTCCATAAGCTGTAAAAGTTTTATTAAAGGAGAACTATTTAATGAAGTATTATCAAGGCTTAAAAGCAGTAAAGGCATTAAGATTTATGGAAATTCAGGCTATAGTAAGTTTTCAGGAGAAATTGAAGTTATAGCAAACACCATAGTAGAGAGTGGTGGATTAAATAAAGCTATTAGAATGGATAATTCAGAAATGAAGCGAGTGGAACTTCATATGCATACAAAGATGAGTCAGATGGATGCAATGACTTCTGCAAGTGATTTAATTAAAAGAGCCATGAGTTGGGGAATGAAATCTATAGCCATAACAGATCATGGAGTTGTACAAGCATTTCCTGAAGCTCACAAGCTATTAGGAAGAGATAATCCTAATATGAAGATTATCTATGGGGTAGAAGTTTATCTAGCACCAGATAAGAAGCCATCTGTTAAAAATTCAAAAGGACAAGATATAGATACCACCTTCTGCGTATTGGATTTGGAAACAACAGGTTTTTCACCTAAAAGAGAAAAGATTACTGAAATTGGAATAATGAAATTACAAAATGGTAAGGTCATTGATAAGTTTAGTTGCTTTATAAATCCTGAAAAACCTATACCTCAAAAGGTAGTTGAAGTTACTAACATTACAGATGATATGGTTAAGAAAGCAGAAACCATAGATAAGGTTTTTCCAAAAATACTTGAATTTATTGGAGATTCTGTGTTAGTAGCCCATAATGCAGATTTTGATATAGGTTTTTTAAGACATAATGCTAAAGAGTTAGGCTATAATTTTGATTTTACTTATATAGATACCTTAATCTTAGCTCAAGATATATTCCCAGATTTTAAGACATATAAGCTTGGTAGGATAGCTAAAAATTTAGGAATAAAAGTAGAGGTGGCACATAGAGCTTTAGATGATGTTGATACTACTGTAAAAGTATTTAATATTATGATGGAAATACTTAAAGAAAGAGGAGTAACTACATTAGATTCTATTGAATATTATGCTTGTAATGAAGAATCTCAAAAGCAACAATATAAAAAGTTAAAAACATATCATGCAATAATATTAGCGAAAGATTATACAGGTCTTAGAAATTTATATAAACTTGTATCTTACTCTCATCTTGATTATTTTTATAAAAAGCCACGTATACTTAAAAGCATGTACGAAAAATATTCAGAAGGTTTGATACTTGGAAGTGCCTGTAGTGAAGGTGAACTCTATAAGGCAATTTTACAGGGAAAAAGTGATGAAGAAATAGAAAGTATTGCAAGATATTATGATTATTTAGAAATCCAACCTTTAAAAAATAATGAATATTTAATTAGGAATGGTGATATTCCTGATGATGAATATTTAAAAGATATAAATAAGTATATAGTAAAACTGGCAGATAAGCTTGGTAAACCTGTTGTAGCCACTGGAGATGTACATTTTATGGATCCTGAAGATGAAATATATAGACGTATTTTAGAAGCAGGACAAGGATTTAAGGATGCAGATAATCAGGCACCGTTATATTTAAGGACAACAGAAGAAATGCTTCAAGAATTTGCTTATTTAGGCCATGAAAAAGCCTTTGAAGTAGTGGTGGAAAATACAAATAAAATAGCAGATATGTGCAGCCAAATAAGTCCTATTTCACCAGAAAAATGCCCTCCACATATTGATGGATGCGAGCAGACTATTAAAGATATAGCTTATGGAAAGGCACATGAATTATATGGTGATCAATTGCCTAAGATTGTACAGGAAAGGCTTGATAAAGAACTGGATTCAATTATTAAAAATGGATTTTCTGTTATGTATATAATTGCTCAAAAGCTTGTATGGAAATCAAATCAAGATGGATATCTTGTTGGTTCAAGAGGTTCTGTTGGTTCTTCAGTAGTTGCTTATATGACAGGGATTACAGAGGTAAATGCATTACCACCACATTATAGATGCCATAAATGTAAATATTCTGATTTTAATGATTATGGATATAAAAATGGTTTTGACTTGCCTGATAAAATTTGTCCTGTATGTGGTGAAAAACTTGATAAAGATGGAATGGATATACCTTTTGAAACCTTTCTTGGCTTTAATGGAGATAAGGAACCAGATATAGATTTGAATTTTTCTGGTGAGTATCAGGCCAAAGCACATAGATATACAGAAGTTATATTTGGAAAAGGTACAACTTTTAAGGCAGGAACCATTGGAACTATTGCAGAAAAAACAGCCTTTGGCTATGTTAAAAAGTATTATGAAGAACATAACGAAAATATAAATAAGGCAGAAATAATAAGAATTGCCAAAGGATGTACTGGAATCAAAAGAACTACAGGACAGCATCCAGGAGGAATAATAGTTGTTCCAAAGGGGAGAGAAATATTTGAATTTTGTCCAGTACAACACCCAGCAGATGATCCAGATTCAGACATTATTACAACTCATTTTGACTACCACTCAATAGATCAAAATTTATTGAAGCTAGATATATTAGGCCATGATGATCCTACTGTAATTAGAATGCTACAGGATATTACTGGAGTTGATCCACAGAAAATTCCCCTTGATGATAAAGAAACCATGTCTCTTTTTTCATCAACAAAGGCATTGGGAGTAACTCCGGAACAAATTAATTCTAAGGTTGGTACATTTGGCATTCCAGAGTTTGGTACTAAATTTGTCAGGGGGATGCTCTTAGATACTCTTCCTATGTCATTTTCAGACTTGCTTTGTATTTCAGGTTTATCACATGGTACAGATGTGTGGCTTGGGAATGCTAAGGAGTTAATAGATTCTGGTGTAATTACTAGTATAAGTGATGCAGTATGTTGTAGAGATGATATTATGGTTTATTTAATAAAGATGGGACTTCCAAAGAATACTTCCTTTAAAATAATGGAAACTGTTCGTAAAGGAAAAGCTTTGAAGGACCCAGAAAAGTGGGCTGAATACGAAGATTTAATGAGGGAAAATAATGTCCCTGAGTGGTATATTGATTCTTGTAAGAAGATTAAATATATGTTTCCTAAGGCTCATGCAGCTGCTTATGTTATGATGGCTTTTAGAATTGCCTGGTTTAAAGTTCATATACCTATGGCGTATTACGCAGCATATTTCTCCATAAGAGCAAAAGCTTTTGATGCAGAGTTTATGATTTTTGGCAAGGAAAAGGTAAAGGAAAAAATGCAGGAAATTAATAAGCAAGGTAATGAAGCGGCACCAAAAGATAAAGACATGTATGATGATTTAGAAATAGTATTAGAAATGTATGAACGAGGATTCAAATTTCTACCGATGGATTTATATAAATCAGATGCAAACAAATTTAAAGTAGAGGATGATGGACTAAGACCACCACTAAATAGTATTTCAGGGATGGGAAATGTTGCAGCAGAAGCAATATTTAAAGCAGTTCATGAAGATATACCTATAAGCTCAATTGATAATTTGAAAAAGAGGGCTAAAATAGGAAATTCAGCAGTGGAATTATTGAAAAAATTTGATTGTTTAAGGGGACTGCCAGAAAGTGACCAAGTAAGTTTTTTTGATATGATTTAATTATTGAGAAAACCAATTCTAAAATAAAAGAAAATTAATATAAATAGTACAGGAATGTGAAAAATATTTCTGTACTATTTTTATAAGAGAAAGTTATTTTTATTATTTAAGAAGATTTAATAAAAATGTTATAAAGGAGCAATGTGTCATAGATGAATTTTATTTATCATTACTGTAGTATCAATGCTTTTTATCTCATAATGCAAAATAAATGCATAAGATTATCTGATTTAAATAAGACTAACGATTATATGGAGAAGCGCTGGAGTAAAAAATATATCAAAGAAGTTCTTAAAGAAGAATTAAATAATTATAATATTAATTTGAATTTAAAAGACTATTACATAAATAACGAAGCTAATAAAAGCTATTTAGAATATTACAATGAGGAAATGAATAAAGTTTTATTTGATAATAGACCTATTTTAAGTACATGTTTTTCTGAAGAAAAAGACAAACTAAGCCAATGGAGAGCTTATGGACAAGATGGGGAAGGACTTTCCATTGGATTTGATTTTAAAGTAATTAAACAAGTCAAAAATAAAAATATACTGGTGGAAAAAGTAATCTATCGAGAGGATAAGCAAAAGAAGAGACTTGGAGAAATAGTTAGAAGTTCTATAAAATCTATGGAAAAAAAGTATTACAATATAGAAAAAAAGCATAGCATAGATTTTGATAGATTTTTTAAAGAAAATTTTAATATATTTTGTAAAATATTAATTGCTAAATTGGAAAATATCAGTTGTGTAATAAAAAATCCTGCCTTTAGTGAAGAAAAGGAAGTAAGAATAATATATGATCCAGAGATGTTTAATCCAGAAATAAACGGACCTATAAGTATATGTGAAAGTAAAAGATTTTTTGAAAAAGAGTTATTTATAAAAGGATATAAGATAACTCCAATAAAATTTATTTTAAGGAAAAATCAACTTATAGCATATTGTAATATTGATTTTTCAGGTTATATAAATGATGTTATTATTAGGGAAATCATCATTGGACCTAAATGTAAACTAAGTAAGATGGATTTATATTATTTTCTATTAGAAAATGGATACGATTCAAATAAAATAGAAATAATTAAATCTAAAGCAACTTATAGATAAATATTTTATAAATTATTGAAAAATTTATATTTTATGATATAATTTAATGGTTGTTATACTCACTAGGGAGTAATTGGCGTATACGAGATACGTGGCAAGTCAACATACTGATTGTTTACATCTGGCTTGTCTTAAATAATGAGACTGGTGTATAGCTTTATTTGCTATACGCTTAGTCTCTTTTTATTTATAAAAAAGACTTATGTATAGCAATTTCAGCTATATTTATGAGAGATAACTGAAATTAATATGTAAGGTGTGATAAATGAATAATAAAATTTAACAAATACTAATGAAATGAGGAAATAATATGGGATTAATTGAATTAATTATTCTATCAGTAGGACTTGCTATGGATGCATTTGCTGTTTCCATTTGCAAAGGTCTTGGAATGAAAAAAGTGACACTTAAAAAGGCAGGGATTGTTGGAGCATATTTTGGAATTTTTCAGGCTGGAATGCCATTAATAGGTTATTTAATGGGATATAGATTCCAAGATAAAATAAAAGCAATTGATCATTGGATAGCATTTATTTTATTAGCTATAATAGGCATCAATATGGTAAAAGAATCATTAAGCAAAGATGACGAAGAAGAGATTGAAGAATCTGATTTAAGTTTTAAGTCAATGCTTATATTATCAATTGCCACAAGTATTGATGCGTTGGCTGTAGGGATTACTTTTACATTTCTAAAGGTAAATATAATACCAGCTGTTATTTTCATAGGTATTATAACACTTATAATATCAATGTGTGGAGTGAAGATAGGTAATATATTTGGTGATAAATTTAAATCAAAAGCAGAATTACTTGGTGGAATAATTTTAATCTGTATAGGATTAAAAATTTTACTAGAACATACTGGAATTATATAAGGAGTAGAAATACTCCTTTTTTTAACGCTTAGGAAGGTATAAAATTTTTACCATAGGGGAATACTGATTGATTGGCCATTTCTTATATATGCTGTTACTAATGCGTTAAAAAGAAAATTATAGTGCCCAAAAAGAACCGTAAAAGAAAAATAAATTAATTAAATTTTTGTAAGGACTTATTTTTCTTTTAGAACCTTTTGGTTGGCTAACAAAAGTTGCTTTCTTCGCTGAAGCGTGGCGTCAGCCACTTTTGTACTATAAAAATAAAAAATATTTATGAACAATAAGGAAAAATAAATAAAAAGTGGTAAAATAAGTATATTAAGAGGTATATTAAAAAATTAAGCATCTAGAAATGAAAGGAGAGATAACATGGGGTTATATAATATATATCAATGGTTCATATTTTTTTATATATATTGTTTTCTAGGATGGTGCATTGAGTCAACAATTGTATCATTTGAAAATAAAAAACTTATAAATAGAGGTTTTTTAAGTGGTCCTCTTCTGCCAATTTACGGATTGGGTGCTGTATTAGTGTTATTTATAACGCTACCATTTAGGAATAATCTTTTTGCTGTTTATTTTGTTGGAATGATAGCAGCTACTATTCTAGAATATTTTACTGGCTGGCTTATGGAAATAATATTTAAGGTTAGGTATTGGGATTATAGTTATTACAAAATACAATATAAGGGAAGAATTTGTCTTGTATGCTCATTGTTTTGGGGTGTACTATCTATTTTACTGGTACAATTCATACATAAGCCTATAGAAAAGTATGTATTATTATTAAATGATAACTTTGTTATGATTGCAGCTATAATAATAACATTAATTGTAATTGCTGATACTATAACATCCATTAAAGCTACTATTGATATAAATAAACTTATGGAGAGGTCTGAGAAGGCTTTAAGTGAAATAAAAGAATTAAAATCTGAAATTCAATTAATATTAAATAATGCAGCTAATCAGCTATATTATATTAAAGATGGCACTGAAGGTGATGTTAGTGAGTTTGGTGATAAGATAAGAACTTCTGTGGATACATTAAAGGATAAAATAGAAGGATTGTCTAATGGTATAAGGAAAGAAGTGTCTAAATTAAACTTTATTAAAGAACGATTAGTACAAGGGCATCCAACAGGCCATTCTACTAAATTTAATTATAAATTTAGAAATTTTAAAGAAGAGATATTGAATAAACATAAAAATGAAAATGTGGAAATTGAAAATAGCAAAAATTTATTTCTTCAGAAGCTTGAAGAAATAAGAAAAAAATATAAATAGTTAAAAATAGAATATTTTAAATTTAGATGAAATAATTTTAGTATTATTTAAAGTATGACATAATTGCCTCTTAATACATATTGTTAATAGTAGATGAACATACTATTATATTAATAATAAAATGATAAAGAAGGTTACATTATGTTAATAAATACTCATATGCTAATGGGCAGAAAAATATACGAAAATATGGATTATGATAAAAAGGCTTTATTAAAAGAAACACAGTTTATTTGGGGTAATATAAAGCCTGACTGTGCTTTAAAGTACAAGCTAATGAAGCATTATAAAGATGAAAGCTTTTTAATGATAATTAATAAAATTGAGTTTTTAAGTAATTTATCAATTAAAGATTTATATACTACTTATACTATTAATAAATTTAATCAAGAGTTAGGAGTAATATGTCATTTCCTTTGTGACTATTTCTGTTTACCTCATCATCAAAGATGGGAATTTAAAAGTGCCAATATAGTAAAGGAACATTTAATGTATGAAAAGAACTTAGATAAAGTAGCAAAGGAATATAATTTTACAGATGAAAAGAACATAGAAATTAAAGCGGAAAATGTTGTTGAGTTTATAAATGAAATGTTATTTCAGTATGAAAATTATAGCAGTTATGAACATGATTTAAGGTACGCTTGTTATGTATGTAATACTATAATGAATATGATTATTGATAACATAATTGAAAATGAATATAAAATTAGAATAGCAAGTAGTTTATAGGATGCAGAAGTGCATCCTATTTTTTTATTAAAGATAAAAATATAGATTATTAAATAAATTATATTAAGTAAAAAGTGATAATGCAGTTAAATAAATAGGTTATTTAAAGAAAGAAAGGTGATATGATGAATGTTCATAAAAAGAAGTTGTTTAATGTGATATATGGAAGGACATTTATGATTTTAATATTATTATTTATTCAAGTATTAATATTAGCTATTATGTTTTTAAAACTAACAGATTATATAATATACTTATATAGTTTTTTTACAGTATTATCAACTATATTGGTTATCTATATTTTAAATAAAAAAGAAGATCCTTCATTTAAGCTAGCATGGATAATTCCTATTTTGTTGGTTCCTGTATTTGGTTGTATATTTTATTTGTTTGTTGAATTTCAATATGGAGTAAAGATAATTAATAAAAGATTAGAATTACTAGAAGAAGAGACAAGTATATTTGTTAAACAAAATGCTGATGTAATGGATACTCTATATAAAAGTAATATACAAGTGGCCAATTTAGCTAGATATGTTGAGAGAGTTAGTAAATATCCAATATATAAAAATACAAAGATTGAATATTTTCCACTGGGAGAATATAAATATAAAAGAATGCTTGAAGAAATAAAGAAAGCTGAAAAATATATTTTTTTGGAATACTTTATCATTGAAGAAGGAGAAATGTGGAATACCATCAGTGATTTATTAGAGGAGAAGGTGAAGAAAGGTGTTGAGGTAAGGGTTATGTACGATGGTATGTGCTCCATTGCCATGTTGCCTTATAATTATCCTGAATATCTTAAAACAAAAGGAATACAGTGTAAGATGTTTTCACCTATAAGGCCAGCATTATCAACACATCAAAATAATCGTGATCATAGAAAAATATTAGTCATAGATGGTAAAGTAGCTTTTAACGGTGGTATAAATATAGGTGATGAATATATTAACAGGATAAGTAAATATGGTCATTGGAAAGATTGTGCAGTAATGCTTGAAGGTGATGCAGTAAAAAGTTTTGTAATAATGTTTTTACAAATGTGGAATATAAATGAGAAAAATCCAGAAAATTATGCAAAATATATATGTAATGATATAAATAATTTAAATGAAAATCATGGATATATTATGCCATTTGGAGATAGTCCATTAGATGAAGAACAGGTAGGTGAAAATGTTTATTTAGATATATTAGCCACTGCAAAGAATTATGTTTATATAATGACTCCATATTTAATAATTGATAGTAAAATGATTAGAGCTCTTACTTATGCCAGTAAAAGAGGTATAGATGTAAGAATTATTCTTCCACATATACCAGATAAAAAACTTGTATTTATGCTTACAAGAACTTATTATAAAGATCTTATTGAAAGTGGAGTAAAGATATATGAATATATGCCAGGCTTTATCCATGGTAAGGTGTTTGTATCTGATGATATAAAGGCAGTTGTAGGTACCATTAATTTAGACTTTCGAAGCTTATATCTTCACTTTGAATGTGCAACTTTCATTTATAAGAATGATATAATTAAAAAAATATCAGAAGATTTCAAGGAAACTTTAAACAAATGTAAATTAGTATCGCTAAATGATTGTAAGAATACTAACTTACTATATAAAATTGGTGGAAGTATTTTAAGGATTTTTGCTCCTCTTCTATAATATATATTACTTATGATGCATGAATAAATGGAATTAAACATAATTATATATAGTATTGATAGACAATTTAAAATGAAAGGACTATTATATATGAAAAGATATTTGGATAATATAATGCTTAAGAAGATTATAACATTATTAGTAATATTTATTATATTATATATTATGATTTGTTGCTTTTTTAGAAGTCATTTCTTAATTGGGACAAGTATTAATGGAATTGATATATCTTGTATGAATATAGGCAAGGCATCTAATCATATAAAAACTACTGTTGAAGATTATAAATTGCTTATAGAAGGGCGAGGAAAAAGTAGTGAAATTAATTTAAGTGGTTTAAATTTTAAATATATGGATAATAATGAACTTGAGACTATAGTTAAAAAACAAAATTCATTTTTATGGATAACAAGCATATTTAAAAAGAAGAATTATGTGATAAAAGATATTTACTCTTATGATGAAGGTTTACTTAAGAATAAAATAGATAATTTAGAATTTTTTAATGAAGATGACATTATATATCCTGAAAATGCTAGTCTTATTTTTATAAATACTGAATTTGTAATAGTAGATGAAGTGTATGGTAATTACCTCGATAAAGAAAAAGTTTATACTGAAGTAGTAAAGTCAATTTACACAGGTCAGGAAATTTTGAATTTAGATGAAGCTAATTGCTATGTAAATCCTAAGTACTGCTCTTACTCTAAGGAAGTAAAGGAAGCTAAAAATATCATAGATCAATACATGTCTTCTAAGATAACTTATGTATTTGGTGATGAAAATGAAGTGGTAGATTATTCATTAATAAATCAATGGATAAAGATAGATGATGAATTAAATGTATCAATAGATGCTCAGGCAATTATGAATTATATTACAAATTTAGCAAAAAAATATGACACTGTAGGCGTGGCACGTGAATTTAAAACATCAACTGGAAAAACATTAAGTGTATCTGGTGGTTACTACGGATGGAGGATTAATAAGAAGAAAGAAGCTCAGATATTAAAAGAGGATATTGAAAATGGATCCATCCTAGAAAAAGAACCAGAATATTTGCAAAAGGGTGTCTGTAGAGGAGAAAATGATTTTGGTGATAGTTATTTGGAAATTAATATTACTAGACAGCATATTTGGTATTATAAACAGGGAAAATTAATAGCACAGGGTGATATTGTTTCTGGTAATGTCAGTAATGGTAACGATACTCCTCTTGGAATATATGAAATAACATATAAACAGGAAAATTCTACTTTACGTGGTGCTAACTATGAAGCTAAAGTAAATTATTGGATGCCATTTAATGGTAATATAGGACTTCATGATGCTTCTTGGCGATATTCTTATGGTGGAGATATATATTTAAATGATGGTACTCATGGCTGTATAAATGCACCAAAATATTTAGCTAAAAAAATATTTGCAGAAATTGAAGCTGGAACACCAGTAATATGTTATGACGAAAAGTAAATAATCTTAAAGAATTGATAGTTTATAATAGCTATCCTTTTTTATATTATAAGAAAAAATAATTAACTTTCAAAGTTAGGACACAATATAAACAAGGACGGTGAGATAAAAATGATTGTAAGGTTAGGTTATGTTGCTATTTCTAATAAACTAGGAAAAAAGGCTACTAGTTCAAGTACTGTAACATATAGCAATTATAAAAAGCTTATATCAGATGAGAAAAAGTTTGAAAAGCTAAAAACTGTTATAATGTCCAACTTAAATGGATTGGAAAAGCATATTAAATATAATATTGAAAATAATATACATTTTTATAGAATTACTTCAGCACTAATACCATTAATAACACATCCAGAAGTAGAGTACTTTGACTATAGGAAGATGTTTAATAAAGACTTTCAATATATAGGAAAACTTATTAATGAATCTAATATGCGAGTTGATACGCATCCTGATGAATTTAATGTTATTAATAGTGTTAATCTAGCTGTAGTTGAAAGTGCTAAGAACACATTAAATATACATGTAGATTGGTTTGAGGAAATGAATTATGATAAAGGTAAAATGGTAATGCATGTTGGAGGAGCTACAGGTGGAAAGGAAGCTGGCATAGAAAGGTTTATAAATAATTTTAGTACTTATCCTGAAAGGATAAAGAACAAAGTGATTTTAGAGAATGATGATAAAACATATACTGCATCAGAAACTCTAAAGATTTGTAAAACTTTAAATATTCCAATGGTACTAGATATACACCATCATAACTGTAATAATAATGGTGAAAATATCTTTGAAATGTTGGATGAAATTTTTAATACTTGGAATAAAGAACCTCTTCCACCTAAGATACATTTTTCATCACCTAGAGAAGGGGAATTTGATAGAAAGCATGCTGATTATATTAATGGAGAAGAGTTTGTTAAATTTATAAATTCAGCTAAGAAAATAAATAGGGATTTTGATGTGATGCTTGAGTGTAAGGAGAAGGATATTGCATTGTTTAAGCTGGTAGATGATATAAAGAATAATTACAACTGGATAGATGAAACCACATTTGAAGTATAAAGAATACAGTATTTTAAATTGTCTAAATAATTATTATTAGTTGATAATAAAAGTGTATTATAGTATTATAGATATATATTATAAAAATAAAAAAAGGATACATATTGTACCATTTAGATAAATTGGAGGATTAAATGTTAAACATAGGATGTCATTTATCAACTACAAAAGGTTATGAAAATATGGGAAAAGAAGCTCTTAAAATAGGTGCTAATACATTCCAATACTTCACACGTAACCCAAGAGGCGGAAAAGCAAAAGATATAAATGAAAAGGATATATTAGCTTTAAGAAAGTTAATGGAAGAAAATAATTTTGCTAAAATATTAGCTCATGCGCCATACACTCTTAATGGGTGTTCTGCTGATGAAAGCACAAGAGAATTTGCTTCAGAAATGATGGCTGATGATTTAGAAAGATTAAAATATTTACCTACAAGTCTTTATAATTTCCATCCAGGAAGCCATGTTAAGCAAGGTGTAGATGTTGGTATAAACTATATAGTTGAAATGCTTAATAAAGTACTAAAACCAGAACATACTACAATTGTATTATTAGAAACAATGGCTGGAAAAGGTACAGAAGTTGGAAGAACTTTTGAAGAAATAGCTGAAATAATAAGCAGAGTTGAACTAAATGAAAAAATGGGTGTATGTTTAGATACTTGCCACGTATATGATGCTGGCTATGATATAGTTAATGATCTAGATGGAGTTTTAGAAGAATTTGATAGAATAATTGGACTTGATAGGCTACATGCTATACACTTAAATGATAGTAAGAATCCATTTAAAAGTCATAAGGATAGACATGAAAAGATTGGTGAAGGTGAAATTGGCTTTGAAGCTATCAAGAGAATCATAAATCACCCAAAACTTCGTAATATACCATTTTTCTTAGAAACACCTAATGAATTAGATGGATATGCTAAAGAAATTGAAATGTTAAAAGCTGCATATGAAGAAAATTAAATTTAGTAAATACCAAAAAGACGTTTTAGATTAATTTCTAAAACGTCTTTTTAGCATTTATTAAAGTGTAATATAGAAAATAAAGTCACTAATATTTGAGAAAGAAATTTTGAGCAAAAATGTAAGCAAGTAAATTTCCATATTTGTATAATTGTTATTTTGCAAGTATATATAAATTTACCTAATGATGATGGCTTTAAAATATGCACAGAAATACGTAGCTTTTCAAAAGTACCCATAATATTTATAACAAGTAGAAATACCAATATAGATGAATTAATGGCTATTACTCTAGGAGGGGATGACTTTATTACTAAACCGTATAATACACAAATACTTTTAGCAAGAATAAATGCCCTTATTAAAAGAGCGTATCCTAATGATAATAATATGGACATTGTTGAACATAATGGTTTAACATTAAATATTTTATCAAGTACCATTGAGCATAATGAAAAAAGTATTGAATTAACTAAAAACGAATTAAAAATATTATATTATCTACTACTTAATAAAGGAAAAATTGTATCAAGAGTAGATGTTATGGAATATCTGTGGGATAGTGCTATGTTTATTAATGATAATACCCTTACAGTGAATATTACACGAATAAGAAATAAAATAGATGAAATTGGATTAAAGGATTATATAAAAACTAAAAGAGGTCAAGGTTATATAGTATGAGATTAAAAGATTATAGGAACAAATCTTTTTATAATGGGAACATTGGTAGCAAAGATAAAATCAGCGCCAATATTGATGGCTACCATTTCAATTACCTTCTTAGGGACTGTTATAAGCTTTATAATTACTTTGGTGATGGCAGAGTGGGCACTAGGATATTTAGAAATGAGGGTTCCTTTTGATGTAGAAATTAGAAATAACTATAGCCATAGTTTTATATCAGAAGCCAATATAAGTAATGCTAATGAATTACCAGCATTAGATTATAGTGAGGTTGTAGACTATCTAAATGAAAAAGGATATGATGTAAATAATTATTGTGAAGTAAAAAAGTATTTTATAAATGAAGAAGAGTATTATAATATAGATCAAAAGAATATCTCCATGATAGGCATAAGATTAAGTGATTTCAACAAAATGAGAAGGATGCTTGGATATGAAGAAATTTCGCTTAAAGATTAGGTGTATTTTATTATTCCAATTGCTATAGCAATGATTGGGGTTATAATATTTATTTATAATTTTTATATTATTTATAAGGATATCATAAATACTTATATAGGTAATGAAGTATTTATTTTGACCATAATTTTAGGTGTTATTTTAATGATTGGAATATATTTATGCTATTTTGTAGGAACATACTATTCCTTTAAGAGAAATATTAATAATTAAAGAAAAGTACGTTGAACTTAATGAATTTACCAAGTAACAAATTTTAAAATTTTTTTATATAAAAAAATCACGTGAGTTTCTATATGAATATCACGTGATTTTCATTTAATATTGAAGCCTATATACTAGGATTCTTTCTCGATTATCTTGCTCATAATGCTCATTTAATTTTATTTCCTTTACTAAGTGAAACATGGTATAGTTTTCTAAATAATATATGTAATCTTCGGAAGGATAATAAAGAATTAAATCAACTGGTCTATACTCATCCACTACAGAATAAATGATGTTAGTTACCACTTTGATAAAAATCTGTACAGAAAAAGGATTAAAGAAATAAAATTTATTTTCATTAGGGCTTATTTCATAGTCTTCTGCAATGCAGTTAACAAATGATATTTTAGAAGGATCATAGCCCTTGTTTTTAGCTAAATAGTTTTTAGTATTTGTTAAAGCCTCTTCATAGTAATACTTATTCATTTCCACACCAGTAACTCTACACTTAAAGAAGTGATTTAAAAAGAAATTTAATCTTCCTTTACCAGATCCAAAATCAACAACATTATCACTTTCTAAAAGGGGATAATTGTGAAGAAGGGCTTCTAGTACATAATAGGAAGTTGGTTCATATCTATTGTAATGAATAAATTCATTAAAGTTTTTTTGGTTGCCGCTGGTGGATATATTTAATAATCTTTCAAAACTTTGTTCCATAAAATTTTTCCTTTGCAAATATAATATATTCTATAATATATCATAAAATATATTGAAGAAATAGAGTTTTATATACTTAATTTATTTATATAATAATTAAATAGTATTATAATTAAATCATGATATTATTATATTTTTCTTGAAGGAGATGTTAAAAATGTCAGAAGAAACTATGAAAGAAAATAAAGCGATACGTATATTATTTCAGAAATTGACAGATGAAAAATATAAACAGAGAGAATGTAAAAATGTATTTATTATTTCGGTTGTACCGAAAGGGTTTAAAAATAGTAAATATGATGAGTTTGAAAAGCAGATACTTTGCAATAGTAAATATAATATGGCCAATAAGTTTGTTGCTGCTTTAAGCAAGCTTTATATTTTTGATGATAATATCTACTTTTTAAATGATGATTTTGAAGATGGAGTTAGTTTTTTAGAGTATTATAAAGATATAAATAGATTTATTGATGATATAATGTATAACTTAACTATTTTAAATGAAGGAATGTATTTTGTATTTAATGATTTAAAAATTGGTTTGGAAATAAGCTATTGGAAAGTTAAAATTATTAATTTTGGATGCAAAGATTTAAAATTTATTATGGATATATTTAAGTCAGAAGGTTTATTTATTAGTAATGAATATATCTAATAAGAAAATAAATATGAGAAAAAATAAAGGGTGTTATAGACATCCTTTATTATTTTAGTTGAAATAACCCTTTGGCAACTGATATTATTAATATTAGAAAATATTTTTTAGTTTTTAAATACTGGAGGTGAAAGTATGATATTTTCTAATTTAAATTTAAATTCAACTGAACCTATTTATTATCAGATAGAGCAGCATATAAAGAAAACCATAGAAAATGGAATATTATCATCTAACAGTAAGCTTCCAGCAACTAGAGAATTAGCTAAGATAATAGGGGTAAGCCGCAATTCTGTAATTACTGCTTATGAAAATTTAGAGTTAGAAGGCATTTTGTATACCGTTAAGGGTAAAGGTACCTTTGTTGCTGATAAAAACATAACTTCAAAAGGTGAATGGAATATTGATTGGTCAAATAAAAGTAATGAATATGCAAATCTTTCTTGCCGCCTTGATACTGTGAAAAGTGAAATCCCATGGGAAAAAGGAATGATTTCCTTTAAAAGTATTTCTCCTGATGGGGAATTATTTGATGTGGAAGAATTTAAAAAAGCATTTTTAAATAGAATAGCATTAGAAGGACATAAAATATTAAACTATGGGTATGCACAGGGTTATAAGCCTTTAATTGATTATCTTCATGAGTATATGAACAAGAAAGGTGTTAATACTGATGAAAAGAGTTTTATTATTACTAATGGATTTACTGAAGGGCTACAGCTTATATTATCATCTTATACCAGTGAAGGTGATAATATAATTTGTGAAAATCCAACTCATAATACAAGCATTAAGTTGATGAAGCTTCATAAGCTTAATTTAATAGGTGTTGATATTGCAGAAGACGGTATTGATTTAATGGATCTTGAAGAGAAACTGAAAAATAATCAAATAAAATTAGGATACCTTACTCCGTCTTATAATAATCCTACAGGAATAGTTATTAATGGTGAAAAGCGTTTTAAGATATACAATTTATTTAAGCAATATAACGTACCAATTATTGAAGATGGCTTTAATGAGGAGTTACATTATAATAATTCTCATATAGCACCTTTGGCAGCCTTCGATGGAAAGAATAATGGTGTGATATATATCGGGAGTTTTTCAAAAATACTATTTCCTGGAATCAGAGTGGGTTGGGTATTAGCTGATAAAAAAATAATCAATACTTTAGAAAGTGTAAAACGTTGCTATAATATCCATACATCCTTTTTAGATCAAGCTATTTTATATGAATATTTGAAAAGTGGTACTTTCGAAAAACAGATAAAAAGGACTAGAAAGTATTATAAAGAAAAACATGATTTTGCTATAAAGTGCCTTAATAAATATCTAAAGCCTAAATATATATGGGGAGAGTATGGTATGCATGTTTATGTTGCCATTGAAGGTATTGATTCAAGAGAATTGTTGCAAAAATGCTATGAAAGAAAAGTTATTTTTGCTCCAGGTGATATTTTTGATATTAATAATAAAAAGTCAGATACTTTAAGGCTTGGATTATCACGTATTACCATGGAGGAAATAGAAGAGGGTATTAAAATAATAAGTGAATGTGTTAATGAAATAAAAAATAAATAATAGAAGAGGATATAGATTAAAGTAAAAAAACTATATCCTCTTCTATTATAATATATAAGAAAAATCAATTTTATCAATAACTTCTTTAACTCTTTTTTGACTTACTCCTAAGTATCTCATGGTTGTTCTGATATCTCCATGATTTAAGACATGTCTTACTAGCTCTATATCATGATTTGACTCCTCATATATGGTATGAGCAAATAACTTTCTGAAAGAGTGGGTACCAATATTCTTATAGCCTAAATAGTCAGTTATTATTTTTAATTGTTGCTGCATATTTCTTATTTTATTGGGATATATATAGTCATCTTTATCTAGATTATTTTCAATGGAATATTCCAATATTTTTTGATACATATGATCATTTATTTCTCTGTTTTGCCATTTACCTGTTTTTATTTCCTGTACGGAAAATTTATTTCTGCTAAAATCACTTACCTTTAAATTTACTATATCACTGGCTCTAAAACCTAAAGTAGCTTGAAGTACCAATGCAAACACTAATGAGGGGTTTTTTCTAAAAGTCTTTTCTCTCCCTGTTTTTTTATCTATATATGTAAATCCACTTTTGCATAATTTAATAATTTCTTCATATTCATTTTTATCCAGTGGTCTTGTGGCCATATGATTCTTTTTTAGTTTCTTTTTATCCTGTGTATTTGCTCCCTCTATTTTATTAATAGAATTTTCTTCTTTTTCATAACTATTTAAATTTACTTCCTCTGTTTTATTATTTGCTCCCTCTGTTTTTTTAAATAATTCATTATTTTTATTAGTTAACTTATCTTTTTCCTCACTTGCTTTTATTTTTTTATAAAATTCATAGAATTTCATCATCTCGACCATTTCATCATTTAAATCCATTTGAAAATTCCTTTCTGCTCAAAATTTGAATTTATATTTTTAAAAACTGCGCATTTGTATTTTTATACTGCGTATTTTACCATTTAATAAAAATAGTATATCTTATAAATGGCTTAAAATCAAGGTTTATAAAAAAACTGCGTCTTTTCTGGAAAAGACGCAGTTTTTTATAGTTTATTTTACCATTTATTTGAATTGTAAAATTTTATATTTATGTTATAATAGTATTAATAGCTAACTGAAGATAACTTAGTTAACTGTGGTTAACTAAGTTGGAAAAGTAGATAGGAGAGTTTTTATGGAAAATGCATTAAATAGTAATAATGAAAACAAAAAAGAAAATAATAATACTGAGGAAAATATACAAACATTAGAAGAAATAACTGAAAAGTTAGAAACAAAAGGCCTTAAGCTAAAAAGAAATACTAAAAATAGATTAAATGAGCTACAAAGCAAGTTTGCTGATGCAGAAAGTATGGTTTCTGCATTATTAGATCAGTATGAAGTCTTTAATATTACTGAAGACACTAGATTTGCCGATAGAAAAACGGAAATTGAAAAGTTTACATATCTTTTAGATTCAATAAAGAATAGTTATATTAATTCTTTAGAAATGGCTAGTTTTCTAGAGGAAAGACAAATAGAAAAATCAATGGTGGAAATTAAAAACCGTGATAAAACAATTGTAAGGCTTCAACAAACCATAACTAAAAAAGAAGAGAAACTAAAAGGTATGGAAAATACATTGCTAGAAAATAATAAGGAGCTTAACACTGTAAAAGATAGCTTTTCCAGAGTTAACTTGGCATTAACTACTGTTGAAAAGGAATTGAAAGAAAAAGCAGATATAATTAAAAGCTCACAAATGCATATAGAGTCTTTAAATGCTCTTCTTGAAGAAGAGAAACGTAATAATAAAGCTGCTGAAGAATATAAAGCTAAGTTAGAGTCTTTAGATGATAAATATAGAGATTACGATCTAATAAAAGAAAAACTGGAAATAACAAAAGAAGATCTTAAAGAAAGTAAAGAGGAAATTACAAGCTTAAAGGCTGAAATAAAAGAGTATAGAGAATATAGCAATTCGTTAAATGATAAAATTCATAAGATTTTAAATGATAAGACTGAGGAAATTTCAAAGCTTAAAGATGAATTTAAATCAGAAATCATAGAAAGTGAAAGAGGATTTAATGAAAAGCTAAAGGAAAAAGATTTAGTTATTGAAAAATTAAAAGAAGAAATATTTAAATTAAAGCTAGATATTCAAAATAAGTAGCTTAGAAGATTATCTTTTTATTATTAATGAATAGAGAGGAATAGTATAGAAAGGCAGGTTAAGGAATGTCTAATAGTGGAAAACCAATAATAGTTGTAAGTAAATGTCTTGGATTTGAACCTTGTAGATATAATGGAGGCATGGAACCTAATAGTTTTATTGAAATTTTGGGTGATTATGTTGATTTCATCAAAGTATGTCCTGAACAAGGTTGTGGACTCCCTACGCCTAGAGATTCCTTGAAGATTATTGAAAATGATGATGGATATAATGTAGTACAAAATAAGACTAATATGATATTTACAAAAGAGTTAAAAGAGTTTACTTCAAAATTCTTAAGTGAATTAGGAGAGGTGGATGGATTTATCTTAAAAAGCAAGTCACCTACTTGTGGTATAAAAGATGCAAAAATTTATCCTAAAATAGAAAAGTGTTGTTTTACCAAAAAAGGGAATGGAGTGTTTTCTGATGAAGTAATAAAAAAATATCCTAATTTACTAGTTGAAAGTGAAGGTAGGCTCACTAACTATAAAATTAGAGAGAGATTTTTAACAAACCTTTATATATTATCAGATTTTAGAGAAGTAAAGAAATCCAATAGCTTTGAAGTTCTAAGAGAGTTCCATTTAAAGAATTCAATGTTATTCATTTCTTATAGTCAGAAATATTCAAAGCTATTAGATGAATTAATCTATAATTATAATGGTGATGATTTTTTAACCTTAATAAAAGAATATGAAAACACGTTAAATGTTTTGTTAAGTAGAACACCTAGATATACATCTAATATAAATGTATGCCTTCGTGCCATAGAACAATTTAGGGAACAACTTTCTGATGAAGAAGTAAAATTTATTTGGAGTACAATAGATAAATATAGAAATGGAATTGTTCCATTTTCAGTTTTGCAATATTTGATAAAAGGATACATTATTAGATTTGATATAGAGAATTTAAAGGATCAAACATTTTTTCACCCTTATCCAGATGGACTGATACAAGTAACTGACTCTGGAAAATCAATACATTAACCTTAAATATTTTGAAAAAGAAGCATTTAACAATGCTTCTTTTTTATATGGAATAAAATGGGTATAATTAATAAAGAGAAGGGAGTGAAATTATGCAGCACTTAAAGAAGTTTTTAAAAGGAACTTATTTATCAATCTTTAACATCTTATTAGCAACGGTTGTAGTACTAAACTGCAAAGGGACTTATAGGATAGCTAATAAGATTTTTCATATTGACAAAAACCTTAATATACCAAGGAATAAATTATATGCTGAATATGGCAGAATAATAGATTTTATAAATAATCCAAAAACAACTGATTTGAGTTTTGAAAGTTTTACATTAAGTAATAATGCTCTTTATCACTTTGTAGAGGTAAGAAAAATATTTATAGGAATTTATATTTTTCTTATCTTCAGTATAAGTTTGCTTGTTATTTATTTACTCATTAATAAAAAAAGAATTAAAAAAGCAATTGGTAATATACCTGTAATATCTCTACTAATTACTATAGTAACTAGCTTTGTAATAATAGCATTTTCTATGGTTAACTTTAATTATTTATTTAAAATATTTCATGAAATAGTTTTCGCTAATGATTACTGACTTTTTGATACGGTAAAGGATTCAATAATATTAGCTTTGCCCAAGGAATTCTTTTTATTATGTGCCACAATAATTCTAATTTTAAGCACAGTTTTTACTTGTATTGAATTGATAATTTGTCAAAAGATCAAGGGAAGAATAAAAGAAGATGAATATATTATGAAATAAATTTTATGTATTCAACATATAAATTATTTAGGGAATATAATTTAAGGGGTACATGATGAGAGCAAAAAAAGCAGTAAAAAATTTTATATTTTGGGTAAGCATATCTATTGTTGTTAATTTTATAGTATTTATTATTTGGGGTAAAGAATCTGCCTTAGAGTATTTAGGGGGATATGTAGTTGAGTTAAGTTTAAGTGTAGATAACTTGTTCTTATTTCTCATGATTTTTACCAGCTTTAATATACCACAGGAATATCAAAAGAGAGTATTAACCTATGGAATAATAGGTGCTATGATTTTAAGGTTTATATTTATTTTCTTAGGTATAACTATAATTAACAATTTTCATTTCGTAACCTATATATTTAGTGTAATTTTAATATTTAGTGGTTTTAAAATGATGATAAAAGAGGATGACGATTCTACAAATTATAGCGACAAAAAGATAGTAAAATTCTTAAAAGGAATAATACCTTTTACCGATGAAATAGAAGGTGAATATTTTTTTATTAGAAAAAATAATAAACTTTATGCAACTCCTTTATTTCTAATTTTACTACTTATTGAATCTTCAGATATAATATTTGCCATGGATTCTATTCCAGCCATATTTTCTATTACAACCAATGCGGTAATAGTATATTTATCAAACATCTTTGCAATAATAGGTCTAAGGAGCCTTTATTTTATTTTATCTAAGCTTAATAGTATGTTTAAAGGGATAAAATATGGCGTAGGATGTATCTTAATTTTTACAGGGATAAAGTTACTTCTTCTGTTCTTCAATATAACTATACCTACGTTACTTTCACTTATTATAATAGTAATAATATTATTGATTAGCGTTTTGCTTTCGCTTGTTTTTTAATATTTCTTGAATTAATACTTAATGTAATATATAGTTAAGTTAAGTTAAATTATATACACAAAGGAGAAAGATATGAGTAAAATCGCAGCATTTTTTGATATTGATGGAACAATATATAGAGAAGGTTTAATAACAGAAGTATTTAAGAAGATAATTAAATATGAATTAGTTGATAAAGAAAAGTGGGAGAATGAAGTAAGACCTGCATATATTAGCTGGGATAAAAGGCAAGGGGATTATGATACATATCTATTAAAGATGGTAGATATATATATGGAAGCTATAATTGGAACTGGAGAAGAGCATATCAAGCATATAGCAAGAAAAGTTATTGAACAAAAAGGTGATAGAGTATATACCTTTACAAGAGAGAGAATAAAATGGCACAAAGAGCAAGGACATATTGTTATTGCAATTTCAGGTTCTCCATTAGAATTAGTTAAAGAAATGTCTGAGAAATACCATATGGATGATTATAGAGGTACTATTTACGAGCTTGATGAAAATGGCAAATATAATGGAGAAGTAGTACCAATGTGGGATTCGGATAGCAAGCAGAAAGCTATTAATGAATTAGTAGAAAAGCATGATATTGATTTAAGCAAAAGTTATGCTTATGGAGATACTTCTGGTGATTATACAATGTTCAAATCTGTTGGATGTCCTTTTGCAATAAATCCTACTAAAGAATTACTAGGCAAAATTAAAAATGATGAAAGTTTAAAAGATAAGATAAATTTAATTGTTGAAAGAAAAGATGTAACTTATAAGTTAGATATGAATTCAATAGAGATCATATAATAGTAAGCACCTATGCTGAAATAAATAAGCATAGGTATTTATTTTGTTACTGTAACATTTATTTTTGCTATGGAATAAAATATCTATAATAAATACTCTAAGGAAGGGTGTTATTAATCTTGAATATCACTGACTTGCTAATTTACCTTGATGAAGGCCTTACTAAAAATTTGAATTCTCTTATTATAAATGGATATATAGAAAAACGAACTTCAAAGTGGATAGAAGATAGAACGATTTCCGCTGGAGTTGATTTTACAGATAAAGATTTATATTTTCAGGAAGATAGACAAATGAAAGATGAAAGAGATGGTTATAAAGGAAAGAGTTATAATAACGCCTGTAACACCACAGAAGGAAAAGAAAATAGACAGAATTTAGATGGTCGTAGATTTTGTAGGCGTGAAGAAGAGCTTACAAGAATTTATACAAGCTTTGAATTACATTCACAGCTTATGAATAGTCTGATAGATTCTAATTTATTAAAAAGCGTTACAGGTGATTGGAGAAATAATCAGGATTTAAAAGTTGGTGATTATATTGAAATTACAGGAACCATAAGTTCAGAGTCGGTATTATCATATTTAGATGTATTTTATGATGCTGTTAACTGTATTGGAATATCTGAAATGAAAAAATACTGTACTTGCGATGAAAAGATATTAAATAATTTTCAGCTTGTGTTTAAGCAGATGGAGCATCTAAATACACTACTTACCAGCAATGATACAAAGGATTTAATTATTAAAACTGAAGGTAATGATGTTGTTGTAATAGTAAATAATAAGAACTTCTTTGATACTTATTCAAATATATTTGACGAAGTAGAATGCCCTTGTAAAGTTATAGGGAAAATAGTTAAGATATGTAGCAAAAATGAGCATATTCATTTACTAAGAAAAACAGGACATCCTCAATTTTATGAAAATTTACTTAATTGTTGTTGTGATATAGGTAATAATATAAATGATTCAGGGATAATATTACCTAGTCAACCTAAGTGTAAAGTTGAAGGAGAAACAATCTTGATTATTCCAATTAGTGTATGCATATAAGATAGATAAGTCATTAGTGTTTTTAGCCCCTATTTTTTTATTATTTTAGTAATTCTAAATATTATTTATTTAAATATATTTACAAAGAAAGATATTTTTCTAAAGGAAGTGGTTATGTGCTAAGGCCAGATCCATTAAAGAAAGGTGATAAGGTAGGGTATATTGCTCCCGCAGGTCCAATAGTAAGAGAGAGACTAGAGGGGGCAATTAATGCTTTAGAATGCCTAGGACTTAAGGTGGTATTAGGTAAAAGTTGTACTTTAAAGCATGGGTATTTGGCAGGAAAAGATAATCTTAGAGCTGATGATATAAATGAAATGTTTCAGAATAAGGATATAAAAGCTGTGTATTCCTTAAGGGGGGGATATGGGTGCGCAAGATTGCTTGATAAGATAAATTTCACAGCAATTAAGGAAAATCCTAAAGCACTATTTGGTTATAGTGATATTACTATGCTTCATATTGCTATCAATCAACGTTGCAATATGATTACTTATCATGCACCAATGCCAGCAACGGAATTATACGAAGGAGCAGATAAATTCACATTAAATAGTTTAAAAAAAATGATATTTGCTCATGATTTAAAAGGTAATATATATAATCCAAGGAATAAAGAAATTAAATGTATTGTTGAGGGAAAGGCAAGAGGAAATCTTATAGGAGGAAATCTTTCAATAATATGTTCATCTTTGGGTACAGAAAATGAGATAGATACTAGAAATAAGATCCTTTTCATTGAGGAAATTGGAGAAGAGCCTTATAAAGTTGATAGGATGCTTCTTCAACTAGTTCAAGCAGGAAAGATAAATGATTGTGCAGGTATTATATTTGGCTATTTTTCAAGTTGTGAACCTTCTAATCCTAATCAAAGCTTAACAATTTCTGAAGTGATTAAAGAATTGATTAAGCCTTGTGGAAAGCCTATAATTGCAGGAGTTGCTTGTGGACATAGTTTGCCGTCTCTTACCCTACCAATGGGTGTAGAAGTTGTTATTGATTCTAAAAACAAAAACATAAAGATTATTTAAAGCAGTGAGGTATTAATTATCTCACTTTTTGTTTAACCTTACATAAAAAAGAAAGCTATTTAAAAAGCATTACCATTATTATACAATTATAATATATGAAAGAGGTGATTATATGTGTGTTGCTATGCCGGGAGAAGTGGTGGATGTAAAGGATGGTACTGCCTCTGTAAGCTTTGGGACTATAAAAAAGAACATTGTAACTACTTTAATTCCTGATTTAAAGATAGGAGATTATGTTTTGGTACATGCAGGCTTTGCAATTACTAAGATTGAAAAGGCAGAAGCTGAGGAAACTTTAGAAATTTTTAAAGAGTTATTAGAGGTGTTAGAAGGAGAAGTAAATGGCGCTTAATCTAGTGGAGAATTTAAATTTATCCAAGGATATGATACTAAAGATCAATGATTATGTTAAAAATCCCATGAAGATAATGGAGGTATGTGGAACACATACAATGTCCATCTATAAGTATGGTATCGATAAAGTAATGCCTAAGAATATACAACTTATTTCTGGACCAGGATGTCCTGTATGTGTAACTGAAATAAATTATATAGATAATGCTATTTTTCTGCTAGATAAAGGCGTAGTAATAGCTACATTTGCTGATATGCTTAAGGTTCCAGGTAGTTATAGTAGTTTAATAAAAGAAAAGGCAAAAGGAAAGAAAATTGAAGTTATATATTCACCAGAAGAATTATTAACTTTAGCAGAGAATAATAAGGATGAAGAAATAGTTTTCATGGCTGTTGGCTTTGAAACAATTGTACCTATATATGCTGATATTTTAATAAAGACAAAAATGAAAAATATAAGTAACTTGAGTTTTATTGTAGCTATTAAGAGAATGCCACCTATCATTGAATATCTTCTTAAAGATAAATATATAGGAATCAATGGGTTAATATGCCCAGGTAATGTTTGTGCTATAACCGGTAGTGAGGAATTCAAAGCTTTAGCTGAAAAATACAATATACCAATGGTTATATCAGGGTTTACTTCATTAGAAATTTTAGCAAGTATTTTGAAGATATCATTGATGGCTGAAAAGAAAGAATATACTTGCGTCAATTATTATAAGAGCGTAGTAAAAAAAGAAGGCAATATTATAGCTAAGAAAAAGATTGAAGAGGTTTTTGGTATAAGCAGCAGCTTTTGGCGAGGGCTTGGTGAAGTTACAGATAGTGGATATAAACTAAATAAGTCTTATGAGCAGTATGATGCATTAAAAAAGTTTAAAGTTAAATTTAATAGTATAGAAATTTCAAATAATTGTATTTGTGGAAGTATTATTAAGGGAATGAAGACTCCAAGGGAATGTAAATGTTTTGGGAAAATATGTACACCAAGCAATCCATTGGGGCCTTGTATGGTTTCTAATGAGGGTACATGCAGTAATTATTATAAGTATAGAAGGGATGAGCAGTGATGGATTTTATTCAGTTATCACATGGTAGTGGTGGAGAGGAAACTAATCAATTAATAGAAGAATTATTTTTTAAATATTTAGGTAATGAATTTCTATTGCAAAAAAATGATGCCAGTAATCTTGGTAAACTACCAGGTGAAATTACCATGACTACAGATAGTTTTGTAGTTGATCCCATATTTTTTAATGGAGGTAATATAGGAAAACTATCTATTTGTGGAACAGTAAATGATTTGTCTGTGGTTGGAGCTATTCCTTTATATTTATCACTTTCCTTTATTATTGAGGAAGGACTTGCTATAGATGAACTAAAGGAAATAGTTAAGACAATTAGCCATGAAGCAATGAAAGCTAATGTAAAAATAGTATGTGGTGATACAAAGGTAGTGGAAAAGGGTAAAGGGGATAAGCTCTTTATAAATACCACAGGCATAGGTGTAATTACTAAAAATAGACCGATAGGAATGAAAAGTATTAAAAAAGGCGACAAGATAATCATAAGTGGTACAATAGGTGACCATGGAGCTGCCATCATGAATGAGAGAAATAATTTATGTGATAGTTCTCTTTTAAAAAGTGATTGCCAAAGTTTAAATGGTATCATAGGTAAGATATTAGAAAATTGTTATGAAATAAAGGTCATGAGAGATCCTACCAGAGGAGGTGTTATTACAACTTTATTAGAAATAATAGATGCTTCTAATAAAGAAATGATTATTTATGAAAATAAGCTTCCTATTAGTGAAGAAGTAGCAGAATTCAGTGGGTTATTAGGCTTAAATCCTCTATATCTGGCCAATGAAGGTAAAGTAATCATTGTTGTTTCAAAAGAAGACTCTATGGAGGTTTTAAACTTGTTAAGAAACAGCCAAGAAGGAAGAGAGGCTGCTATTATTGGAGAAGTTATTGGTGATGGTAAGAAGAATCTGTACTTAGAGACAGTTATTGGTGCAAAAGTTAAATGTCTTCCAATGAAAGGAGAACAATTACCTAGAATTTGTTGAAAAAAATAAAGTTATTGGCTTTTTTCGCGATTAATGTTACAATTAATTAGAAAAATATACGTGTTTGAGAGGGGAAGCTTATAATGGAACAATACAAACAAGAGTTTATCGAATTTATGGTGGAAAGCAATGTTTTAAGATTTGGAGATTTTATAACAAAGAGTGGAAGAAAGACTCCTTTCTTTATTAATACAGGAAATTATACAACTGGTGAACAGTTAGATAAATTAGGAATGTTTTATGCAAAAGCTATAAATGAACATTTTGGTAAAGAAGTTGATGTGCTTTTTGGACCAGCTTATAAAGGAATACCTTTAACAGTTACAACAGCAATATCAATGAACAAATTATATGATTTAAATGTTGAGTACTGCTCTAATAGAAAAGAAGTAAAGGACCATGGTGAAGGTGGAATACTATTAGGTGCTAAATTAGATGAAACTAAGAGAGTAGTTATTGTTGAAGATGTTATGACAGCAGGAACTTCTATATATGAAACAGCCCCTATATTAAAGGCTCAAGGAGATGTGAAGATTCAAGGTCTAGTTATATCAGTTGATAGAATGGAAAAGGGTAGAGGAGATAAATCAGCTCAAGCAGAAATAAAAGAAGCTTTTGGTATCACTACTTATGCAATTGTTTCAATGAAGGAAGTAGTTGAATATCTATATAATAGAGAAATTAATGGAAAAGTATATATTAATGATGAAATAAAAGCTAGAATAGAAGAATATTATTCAATCTATGGAGCTTAGAAAAAAAGCAGTATTTGATACTGCTTTTTTTAATGATGGGTGATGAATTACGAATGATGAATTACGAATGATGAATTACGAATGATGAATTAAGGATGAAACTCACAGAGTTTCTATTTATATTTCTAAACTCCCTAAGGAGTTTATACTGCAATTCATCACTCATCATTCATCATTCATAATTATCACTTATCCTTTATACATGATATTAATTTTATATCCTCTACTGTTAAAATGTTTGATTATTTGATTGATGTGTTCATGACCATTAGTTTCCACCGTTACTTCAAGTAAAACATTATTAATTCTATTAATTGCTTTAAATTGGTTATGTTCAAGCTTAACTACATTGGCATTTTCTTCTGATAATATTTGAGAAATTTCCACCAATTGTCCTGGAACATCTGGAAGCTCAACTGAGAAACAGAATAATCTGCCACCTGATACAAGTCCGTTATTTATAAGGTTTGATATAGTAAGCATATCAATATTACCGCCACTTATTACTGAACAAATCTTTTTATCATTACAATCAATCTTATTTAGTGCCGCCAGAGAAACAACTCCTGAAGCTTCACCTAAAAGCTTATGCTTTTCACTTAATAATAAGAATGCATCCACAATTTCACTTTCTGTTACAGTGATTATTTCATCAACATATTTGCCAACTATTTCAAAAGTCTTTTCACCAGGAGATTTTACAGCTATACCATCTGCTATGGTGTTTACTTCATCTAATGTAATTCTTTCACCTCTATTAATACTTTCATACATTGAAGGAGCCCCAGTAGCTTGTACACCTATAATTTTTACATTTGGATTTATAGATTTGGCAACTAAGCTTATACCACTTATAAGGCCACCACCACCTATAGGACATACTATATAGTCTACTTCTGGTAAATCCTCTAAGATTTCTAATGCAATAGTTCCTTGACCATAGATTATATCGAAATCGTCAAATGGAGGAATAAAAACCTTTCCTTCTTCTTTTTCAATTCTTTTTGCTTCTAGGAAGGCATCATCATAACATGAGCCAAATAACACTGTATTTCCACCATAATTCCTTGTTGATTGAACTTTTAAATATGGTGTTGTTTTAGGCATTACAATGGTTGATTCAATTCCCAACAGTGAAGATGCATAGGCTACTCCTTGAGCATGATTTCCAGCTGATGAGCAGACTACTCCTTTCTTTTTTTCCTCTTCAGATAGTTGAGAAATTTTATTAAGAGCTCCTCTGATTTTATAAGCCCCTGTAACTTGAAGATTTTCACACTTCATAAACACATCATTTGAAGAAAGTTTACTAAAAATATCGCTATGTAATAATGGTGTTTTAACGATAATATTCTCAATTCTTCTTCTTGCTTTTTTTGCTTCATCAATATACATAATCCACCCCAAATTTTTATAAAATTTATTTTTATTTCAATTATTTATATATTTTACCATATGGTAGTGAAAAATACGATATAAACTTAAATATAAATAAAGCTAATAATTTATATGGAATTTAAATGTTGTATTAACAGTCAGTAAAATATATAATTAGCTTGAATAATAAATATGGAGTGACAAACATGGAAGAAAGATTACAAAAGTATATGGCTAGATGTGGTGTGGCATCTAGAAGAAAATGTGAAGAAATAATATTAGCCGGAAAAGTAAAGGTTAATGGAATGATTATAAATGAACTAGGTACTAAAGTTACTTTAGATGATATAGTTGAATACGAAGGGAAAAGAATACTTCCAGAAGAAAATAAAGTGTATATAATGCTTAATAAGCCTGAGGGAGTTATTACATCTGCTAAAGATGAAAAAGGAAGAAAGACCATCTTAGATATTGTTAAGGTTGAAGAAAGAGTATATCCAATAGGAAGACTTGATTACGATAGTTCTGGACTTTTATTATTAACTAATGATGGTGATGTATATAATAATATCATTCATCCAAGAGTTGAAATCGATAAAAAGTACATAGCTGAATGTAAAGGTATATTTTCAAAACAAGATATTGAAAAATTTGAAAAAGGATTAGACATTGGTGGATATGTTACAGCGCCAGCAAAGATAAGAATTATTTCAGAAGATTTAGTAAAAAATTCATATATATCTACTGTAGAAATTACTATTCACGAAGGAAAAAATAGACAGATAAGAAGAATGTGTTCATCTCTTAATCATGAAGTTATATCTCTAAAAAGAGTGTCTATAGGTGAATTAAAACTAGGTTATTTACAAAAGGGGAAATATAGAGAACTGACAAAAGAAGAAGTTCAATATATAAAGGAGCTATAAAATATGTTTAAATATGTTTCTGATATTAGTGATTTATCTCATAGTATTATTGAAAATCATTTAGAAAAAAGAGTTGTAGCCATTGATGCTACTTTAGGGAATGGTTATGATACAGATTTTCTGTGCGAAAGATTTGAAAAAGTTTACTCATTTGATGTTCAAGAAGAAGCTTGTTTAAATTATAAACTTAAAAATAAGGAGAATGTCTCTGTTATTAATGATTCTCATCATAAATTTAAGGAGTATGTTCTAGAAGATAAGGTAAATTGCATAATGTATAACTTAGGATTTCTTCCAGGAGGTAATAAAGAAATAACTACGTTAGCAAAAACAACTATGAAAAGTATTGAAGAGGGATTAGAATTTTTAGATAGTAATGGAATAATGACTATTGCAGTTTATAGGGGTCATGCAGAAGGAAAGAATGAAGAACACTTCATTATGGAGTATGTGAGAAACTTACCTAAAAACATATATGGGGTAATGCTTCATGAATATTTAAATAGAGCAAAAACAGCACCATTATTAATAGTCATAGAAAAGAAATAAAATTTACATTATATTGAAAAAATAAAATTTTAAATTTATAATATCGTTGATAATATTTATTATAAGTGCTAAAATAATTTAAGCTGATTATTTGAAAAAGAAAGGATTTAACAATGGATAAAACCAACAATGATGAAGCTCAAGATTTAATGGCCATTATTCATAATAAGTTTCCCAAACTTAGTAAGGGTCAAAAATTAATATCTGAATATATACTTAAAAATTATGACAAAGCTGCTTTTATGACTGCAGCTAAACTTGGAAGTTCGGTAGGGGTGTCTGAATCCACAGTTGTACGTTTTGCTATCGAACTAGGTTTCTCTGGATATCCAAGTTTACAAAAATCTTTACAGGAGCTAATTAAAAATAAGCTTACAACTGTTCAAAGACTTGATTTATCTAACGACTATATTTGTAATGGATATACACTTAAAGGGGTTTTAAAAGCTGATATGGAAAATATCAGAGCAACCATGGAAAAAATAAATTACTCAACCTTTGAAGATGTTGTAAATAATATCTTTGAAGCAAAAAGGATTTATATTGTTGGACTTAGAAGTTCAATGGCTCTTGCAGAATTTTTAGGATTCTATTTAAATGTAATACTACAAAATGTAAAAACTGTAGGTTACGGTATTTCTGATATTTTTGAAGAAATGATAAATGTAGGCGAAGGTGATCTTGTAATAGGTATAGGATTCCCAAGATATGCTAATAGAACTATTGATGTATTAAGTTTTGCACAAGATAGAGGAGCTACAGTTGTTGCTTTAACTGATAGCATCGTATCCCCGCTTGCACAAAGAGCAGATTATGCTTTAATTGCTCAAAGCAATATGGCTTCATTTGTTGATTCATTAGTAGCACCGTTGTCTGTTATTAATGCATTAATAATTGCAGTAGGATTAAGACAGAAGGAAAGTGTATCCACTACATTCAACAGTCTAGAAGAAATTTGGAAAGAATATAATGTATATTCTTATAATCATAATAATGATGATGAATTTTAAACAAATATTGTGATTGTAGTACTAAAGGAATTAGCAAAAGTTAATTCCTTTAATTTTTAACATAAAGGAGAAAAGATTATGGCTAAGGTAATAGTAATAGGAGCTGGCCCTGCTGGAATAATGGCTGCCATAACAGCTGCTGAAAACCATAAAGTACTTTTGATTGATAGTAATGAAAAAATAGCTAAGAAGCTATTTATTACAGGAAAAGGAAGATGCAATATAACAAACGCTAAGGATATTGGTGACTTTTTTGATTATATACCAGGTAATCCACATTTCCTTTATAGTGCTTTATATTCATTTACTAATAATGATGTTATAGAGATGATAGAAAATGAAGGAACAAAATTAAAGGTAGAGCGTGGTGGAAGAGTTTTTCCAGAGTCTGATAAGTCATCAGATATAATAAAAGCTTTATCTAAAAAACTAAGCAAGGCTAAGGTAGATATTAGATTAAATTCTAAAGTTACAGATGTGTTCTTAGAAAATGATATTATTAAATCGGTTGAAATAAATGGTAGTGAAAGAATCAGTGCTGATTATTTCATTATTGCTACTGGTGGAGCATCTTATCCTTTAACTGGATCAAGAGGTGAAGGGCAAGTTTTAGCTGAAAAAATGGGTCATAAAATAATTGATTTAAAACCTTCATTGGTACCAGTTGAGTTAAATGGAGATTGGTTTAAAGAATTAATTGGATTAACATTAAAGAATATCAAGTTAGATATACTAGATAGTAAGAATAAGGTTAAGTATTCAAATCAAGGAGAAATGAAATTTACTTCATATGGGATATCTGGTCCTATAGTATTATCTGGTTCACGATTTATAGATTATAAAGATACATATTCAATTTCTATTGATTTAAAGCCGTCTTTAGATGAAAAAGAACTAGACTTAAGAATACAAAAAGATTTTAAAAAGTATATTAATAAAGATTTTAGAAATTCATTAGATGATTTATTACCACAAAAAATGATTCCACTGATAATAAAACTTTCAATGATAGATCCTTATAAAAAAGTAAATGAAATAACTAAAGTTGAAAGAAGGAATCTTGTAAATGCTATAAAAAATATAAAAGGTAAAGTAAAAGGATTAAGACCTTTAGCAGAAGCTATAGTTACTTCAGGTGGAGTGTCTACTTTAGAAATTGACCCTTCAACAATGAAATCAAAAATTATTAATAACCTATCATTTGCCGGTGAAGTTATAGATATTGATGCCTTTACTGGAGGTTATAATGTACAAATTGCATTATCTACTGGATATTTGGCAGGAAAATATTTATAATACTTGTGAACTTTAAATAATGATTATATAATTTTAAAGGATAAAAATAATACATAATTTTGAAAGGCGGAATAATATGAGAATATCAGTTGCAATAGATGGACCAGCTGGTGCAGGGAAGAGTACCATAGCAAAGCTAGTAGGAAAAAAATTTGACCTTATGTATATAAATACTGGAGCAATGTATAGAGCAGTTGCTTTAATGGCAGAGCGTAATGATGTTAAGCCAGAAGAGGTAGAAAAATTAGTCAAGCTAGTTGATACTATGGAAATGCATTTTGAAAATGATGATTTAATTCTAAATGGAGTTAACGTACAAGAAGAAATTACAATGCCAGAAATAAGTGCAATAGTTTCAAATTATGCTACTATACCTGAAGTTAGAGCTAAGTTAGTTGAATTACAGAGAAATATGTCAGAAAAATATGATGTAATTATGGATGGAAGAGATATTGGTACTGTAGTTTTAAAAGATTCAAAATTCAAATTTTTCTTAACTGCCAGTGCGGAAGAACGTGCTAATAGAAGATATAAAGAGTTAACTGAAAGAGGCCTTGAAGTTAATTATGATGAAATATTAAGTGAAATAATAAGAAGAGATACTATTGATAGCACAAGAGAAGTTGATCCATTAAGAAAAGCTGATGATGCAATAGAAATAGATAGTTCAAATTATAATATAAATGAAGTTACTGAAATAATTTGTAATTATATTGAAAATATATTAAAATAAAATTATATTGATTTAACTTAGGAGAAATAATATGAAAAAAATCACGCTTGCTGAAAATGCTGGATTTTGCTTTGGAGTTCAAAGAGCAGTAGAAGAAGCAATTAAAATTCAAAAACAGTATAGTAAAAAGATATATACATTAGGTCCTTTGATTCATAATAATGATGTTGTTAAATTTTTAGAAGAAAATAATATATATTCAGTAGAATTTGAGAACATTGATATGCTAAAAGAAGGCGATGTAATAGTAATACGTTCCCATGGAGTAGGAATTGAAGTTATTGAATCACTAAAAGCAAGAAATCTTATAGTTGTTAATGCAACTTGCCCTTACGTTACGAATATACAGAAGAAGGTTAATAAGTATTCTTCTTTAGGATATAAAATTGTAATTTTAGGTGATAAAAAACATCCAGAAGTTGTAGGTATAAACGGCTGGTGTAACAATGATGCAATAGTAACAAATAACGGTGAATTTGATGAAGAACTTCCTAAAAAAGTATGTGCAGTATCACAGACCACTGAAAAAGAGGCTAATTGGCAAAATACTATTAACAATTTAACTCCACATGTTAAGGAACTTTTATCATTTAATACAATATGTTCAGCTACAGAAGTAAGACAAAAGAGTATTGATGAACTTTCTAAAGTAAGTGATGCAGTTATAGTTGTAGGTGGAAAAAACAGCTCAAATACTACAAAGCTTTATGAAATAGCTAAAAACAACTGTATCAATACTATACACATTGAAAATGTAAATGAATTACCAAAAGAATTTATTGAAAACGAATCATTCGAAAAAATTGGGATAACAGCTGGAGCATCAACTCCAGATTGGATTATAAAGGAAGTTATTGATAAGTTGGAGGGGAATAAAAAAATGGAAAATCAATTAGAGTTAATGAACGAAATGGATAGAAGATTTCGTATTGGAGATGAAGTAGAAGGAGAAATTTTATCTATAACTAACGATGTTGTAGTAATATCTTTAGTAGGATACAAATCAGATGGTGTTATTCCATTTAAAGAACTTACATCAGCAGAAAAGCTTGAAGAAGTTTTAAATAATATTAAAGTTGGTGATACAATAAAGGCTAAAGTTATCAAATTAAAAAATGAAGATAACTATGTTGTATTATCAAGACTTGAATTTGAAAAAGAAGAAGCTTTAGGATACTTAGAAAAAGTATATGAAAACAATGAAGAGTTAACAATCAAAGTAACTGCAGCAAAAGAAAAAGGATTAGTTGCATACTACAATGGTGTAAGAATATTTATACCATCTTCACAAATTGATATCAAATATGTTGAAGATAAAGAAAGTTTAGTAGGAACAGAAATGACTGTTAAGCTTATAGATTTTTCAAAAGAAAATCTTTCAAAAATTGTTGCTTCAAGAAAGACTCTTTTAGAAGAAGCTAAAGCTAAAAAAGAGAATATTACTTGGGACTCTCTTCAAGTTGGTGACATTGTAAAAGCTGAAATAAAGAGATTTACAAACTTTGGTGCTTTTGCAGAAGTTTATGGTGTTGATGGATTAATACATTTATCACAAATTTCATGGAGCCACATAAAATCTTGTGAAGAAGTATTAAAAATCGGTCAAATTGTAGATGTTAAGATAATAAACTTAGATAAAGATGCAAAGAAATTATCATTAAGTATTAAAGAATTAACTCCTGAACCATGGAGCGTTGTTGATGAAAAGTACAGCGAAGGTTCAGCAGTTTTAGGAAAAGTAGTTAGAATCAATGATTTTGGTGCTTTTGTTGAATTAGAACCAGGAATAGATGGGTTAGTTCATATTTCAAAAATTAGCCATGATCACATAAAACATCCAAGTGAAGTTTTATCTATTGGTGAAGAAGTTAAATGTATAATATTAAGCATTGATAAAGAAAATAAAAAAATAGCACTTAGCATAAAAGATGCTGAATAAAATTTAGCCTTTATAAAATTATAAGGTATTATTAAAAAAGATTACACATATTATTCCAGTGTAATCTTTTTGTCTTTAAAAAGTTTGGTGTTAGAAGGGATAGGCATGTTATCGTTAGAAAAGTTATCAAATAGCAATTTGGATAGATTTAAAAAGTTAAGTGCAGAAAAATTGAATTTTAAAACTTATGACAAAGATTTTTTTAAGTATTACGAAAGTGAAAGCTTTTTTTCAAAGATATTACTAAAAAAATTTGTGAAATTATTTGTCCATGATGAAAAAGTTATTGGTTATATTTGGTACAATGTACCTTTTGAAAATCCCATTAAGGTGTGGTCTTTATATGTAAAACCATCATATTTAGAGCTTGTAGACAAGGATATACTACAAGAATTTGATAACGATATGCTTATTTATGAGGAATCAAACAACGAAGCAATAAATAGTGTATTATGTAAGTTAGGTTTTTGTAAATATAAAGAAACATTTTTAATGAAACTTGTATTATTTAATAAAGAGAAAAATAATTATGAAAGTTTGCTTAAAAAGATAACTGAAGATAAAGATGTCATTGAATATAATTGTGGTAAAAATTTAATGATTCCCAATATTTACTTTAAAAAATTTAAAATAGGTAAAGATGAAAAATTAAGATGTGACATACAAAATGATATTTTTCATGATAAAATGCGAGCAGAAATTGATGTTACAGATATTGAAAATGATATTAAACAAGAATACTATATAGAAGATCTCTCTATTTTTTTGATGATGAATAATAGTGCCATTGGTTATGGTCAAGTTATTTATAGTAGAGGTCGATATACTGTTGTTAATTTCGGTATCGTTTCTGCTTTTAGAGGTAAGGGGTTTGGTGAATTATTATTGAAACAAATTATTAATGAATGTATAGATAGAAATATATTAGATTTATACATTAGAGTTGATGAAAATAATACTAAGGCCATAAACTTATATAATAAATGTGGATTTAAATATGAGTACTCCATAAATAACTGGAAAAGAGAAAAGTAATAAAAAAATTAATATAAATATAAGCATACATTCTTTTAATTGTCATAATTTTTTATTATAATATTAAATGATTATGTTAATAATAGTAGGTTACAAAGGAGTATAAACAATGAACGATAAATTATTAAAATACTATATCGAAACTTGGGGTTGTCAAATGAATGAAGAAGATTCTGAAAAACTTTCTGGTATGCTTAAAAGAATTGGATATACAAGAACTGAAAATAAAGAAGAAGCAGGTATAATATTATTTAACACTTGCTGCGTAAGAGAAAATGCTGAAAATAAAGTTTTTGGTAACTTAGGAGCTCTTAAAAAGTTAAAGAAGAAAAATCCAGACTTAATTATAGGAATATGTGGATGTATGATGCAGCAAGAAGGTATGGCAGATAGAATTTTAAAAGAATTCCCATACGTAAATATTATATTTGGTACTCATAATGCATATAAATTCCCAGAATATTTAAATAGAGTTAGAACTGAAGGGGTTCAAATAAAAGAAATATTCAATAAAGAAACAGACATTGTTGAAGGGCTTCCAATAGATAGAGAAAGCAGTGTAAAAGCTTTCGTAACAATAATGTATGGCTGTAATAACTTCTGTACTTATTGTATCGTACCATATGTAAGAGGAAGAGAACGTTCAAGAAAACCTGAAGATATATTAAAGGAAATAAGAGAGCTTGTTGCACAAGGTTATAAAGAAATAACTTTACTTGGGCAAAACGTAAACTCATACGGTAAAGGATTAGAAGAAGACGTTGATTTTGCTAAACTTTTAAGAATGATTAATGAAATAGAAGGATTAGAAAGAGTTAGATTTATGACATCTCATCCTAAAGACCTTACAGTTGATGTAATAATGGCTATTAAAGAATGTGATAAATTATGTGAACAAATCCATTTACCAGTACAAAGTGGATCAAATAGCATATTAAAGAAAATGAATAGACATTATACAAGAGAATATTACTTAGATTTAGTAAAGAAGATCAAAGAAGAAATACCAGGAGTAACTTTAACAACAGATATTATTGTTGGTTTCCCTGGAGAAACAGAAGAAGATTTCCAAGAGACATTAGAACTTGTTAAAGAAGTAGGATATTCTTCAGCATTTACTTTCATTTATTCAAGAAGAAATAATACACCAGCTGATATGATGTTAAATCAAGTTAGTGAAGAAGATAAGCACCATAGATTTAATAGATTAGTTGCTGCAGTAAATGAAAGAGTAATTGCACAAAACAAGGCTGAAGAAGGCAATATACTTGAAGTATTAGTAGAAGGAAACAGCAAAAATGATGCTGAGAAACTTACAGGAAGAACAAGAACAGGAAGATTAGTTAACTTTACTGGTGAAGGTATAAACGCTGGAGACATTGTGAATGTAAAAATAACAAGAGCTCAAAACTTCTCACTAATAGGTGAAGTAATTAAATAACTTAAAGCTGCCGCATATGGCAGCTTTTTTAATTTTATATATATATTTTATAACTTACTTTAATATATTTTTATATAAAACTAAATCAAAAGGTGATAATATATGGATTTACTTAGCATAGGATTAATTTTAGGAGGTGTTTCACTGGTTATAGGCTGTATTGATTTTGCCAGAATACGATGTTCACGGCTTTTAAATATCTGGATTAAATTAGGCCTTTCAAAATATAAGATAAAGAGGCACTATAAGATAGAAAATGGTGAAGGAATCATAGTTAAAGTACCTATTGGAGGAAGTTTTAAAGAACTTTCAGATTACAAAGATAAGCTACAAAAGGCATATGGTTGTAAATGCGAAATAGTTGATTGTTGTAAAAGTAAGTTTATTGCCATTGAGTTCACTTATTAAGATATTTTATTTTAAATTAAAATAGTAATATTTATTATAAATTTAAAATATTATTTACTAATAGTATATAGTTATAAAAATTAAGAGGAGACGTGAATCATGTCAGTGTGGAAGTCTATTTTAACTAGATTAAATAACAGAGGTACCATATTAGCTTTAGCTGCACTTATTGTAAGTCTATTATGTCAATTTGGCTTAGACATCAATAGTGATAAAATTATGGGTATAATAGATACCATCTGTAGCATTTTAATTTTGCTGGGCGTGCTAAATGATCCAACAAATAATGCTAAAGCTTATATTCCAGGTGTTTCTGATAAACTAGCTGATAAAAGTAATAAAGAAAGCTAATTAAAGTAATTTCTGCAATAATAGAATAATTATAGTTTTTTAAAATAAGGTCTTTTAAGAGACCTTATTTTTATTATTAATTATTAAAAAAATATAAGTATAAATATGCAAAACTAATGAATAAAACTCGTTTTGCATACAAAATCTCGGAGGAGTATATGTATAAATATAAAATTGTATTATTTTTAATAAATGAAGTTAATTTTAGATAAATTTGTTTCTTTTGCAACATCTAGTAATTTTTTATGATTTATTCTTCTTGCATTTAGTAAAAAATACTGTGATAAAATACTATTTGTTGTCCTTTTAGCGCTTACATTATATAAATTAATCAAATTATCCACAATATACATACGAACACCTCATAAAATATTCTATCACAAAATAAAAAAACGTGGCATTTTTATTTGCCACGTCCTTTAAAACTAATTATGTTTTTTTCTTTTAATCATACAAATTGTTCCACCAGCAAGTACCATCATTCCTACTAATGCAAATATTTCAGTATCATCACCAGTTTTAACATTATCTTTTGTTTTATCTGTTGTTGTTGTGATATTTGTATTTGTTGAATCAGGTTTCTTTGTATCTCCTGGTTTTGTTGGAGTTTCTGGTTGATTTGGTTTATCACTTGGTTTTGTTGGTTCATCTGGATTTTCTGGTTGATCAGGTGTGTCAGGATCTGTTTTTTCTTTAATAAATCCTAATGAACAAATATTTAATTCATCTCTATCAGATAAACCATTTTTCATAATTTCATCATAACGATCAGTTCCATTAATAACTTTACCATTTTCAACAATAATAAGTGTATAACCTTCATCAGCTTCATTAATACCATATTCTACCCCAGCAGCTAACCATGAAGCAAAATCCGCATTATTTAAATAAGGTGTATGTGCACCAATATTATATTTGATACCATTTTCTTTAATATATTTAGCAGCTTTTTTAGCTCCATCTAACCATTGTTGAGCACCACT
>ENA-OOWV01000156-OOWV01000156.1-human-gut-metagenome-genome-assembly--contig:-NODE-156-length-55485-cov-7.576655_pt1 | contig 55485 bp, 48 predicted proteins | sample MGYA00241584_ERZ501337 | MGnify/ENA primary metagenome ERZ501337 (study PRJEB25962, sample SAMEA2042744) | human gut metagenome | biome: human gut; feature: human-associated habitat; material: faeces... | reverse complement strand
TTCGGGTATTGTTTGAGTATTTACATTAGAATTTGTTAACGTTATGTCGGGAACCCGAGAAAAATATGAAAAATATAATTCACAGGTATTTCAATAATTATTTTCGCTTTTTCTATTTTGTATTATTATTAATGCCTACTTTTATTTTTTCCTTCCCATTTGTCTTTAAAATAATTTCTCCCATTTCATCTGTTCTATAAATTTTAACTTTAATATCAATTAAATTCTGAATTGTACTATCTGATGGATGTCCAAATTTATTGTTTTCACCTACCCCAATTACAGCATATTTCGGTTTTACTGCATTTAAAAACTCTTTTGTCGACGAAGTTTTAGAACCGATGATGTGCAACTTTTAAAACAGTAGCATTAAAAAGCTGGTTACCTGCATTTCCATATTTATCCAAAATTGCTTTTTCTGCTACTTCTTCAATATCACCAGTAAATAACATAGAAAATTTTTTAAATATAAGTTTGCACACTAAAGAATTATTATTAATAGCATTTTCAGAAATCATATTACTTCCGACTTGGCCACAAAACATCAAAATACAGGTTGTTTTCTATATTTATTCTTTGTCCTGCTTCAACTATTTTAACTTTTATATTTTTTTCTTTTACTATTTTCAGAAATTTTTTATAATTTTCACTTGATTTATATTGCTTTCCTATTATTATATTTTTTACTTTTATTTCTTGCAATACATATAATAAACCGCCCAATATGGTCATTATCAAAATGACTAGCAATCACATAATCTATTGAATTATAACCTCTGTCTAATAAATATGGTAATAATGTATTTTTTCCAACATCATAATCTTTACTCCCTCCCCCATCTATCAAAATTGTTTTATTTTTTGGTGTTACTATTAATGTTGAATCACCTTGTCCCACATCTATAAAGTAAATCTTTAAATTTTTTGGTATTATATTTATGACAATAATTACTAAAATTATTGTCATAAATATTTTGTTTATTTTTTGTTTATTTTTTCTTATTAGCATTTTTATAATAGCTATTAAATTTCTTACCCTTATTTGCGTTGTATTTGGTTTTTTAGCTAAATAAACTTTATATATATACAGTATTGTACCTATTATTAAATAATACAAAATAATTGAAAATAAACTCGGTGTTGGTATATAAATTTTTGAAAATTGAAGTTTTCCTATATTAGAAATAAAAATTAGTATTTTTATTCCTAATTTTATAATTCCTGAAAATAAATCTACTGTTTTGAAATTAATTAATACAATAATCATAAATAGAAAACCTATAATTACAATTGGTCCTATTGCAATACTTAAAATTAAATTTGATATTAAAAAATATGGATTAAAGGTATTCATATTTTCTATTATTATGGGAAGTATAAATAATTGAACTGAAATAGAAATTGATATAATTTCTTTTATTTTATCTAAAATTTTTTGTATTCTTGGTTTTATTTTATATTTATAAATTTTATTTTTTATTTTGATGTTTTCTAAAATTTGAGTTATATTTTTATTAAAAGTAACTATTCCTATAACACCACCATATGACAATTGAAGTCCTGCATTTAAAATCAAAAATGGATTATATATCAAAATCAAAAATAACGATATTGCTATTGATGTGTATGTATCATTTTTTGTATATATTATTTTTGACGCTAACATTAAAATTCCCATAATTCCTGCTCTTGTAACAGATGGAGAAAAATTTGTTATAAACATATAAAATATTAATATAAAAATACTGAAAATATATGTATTCCTTTTTCCAAGTAGTTTACTGAATAATATTTTTATTCCTAGAATGACATAAGCAATGTGCATTCCAGAAACAGCCAAAATATGCGCCATACTAGCGTTTCTAAAATTTTCCTGTGTATTTTCATCTATGTCTGTTTTAAATCCTAGTATTAATCCTAATAAAATTGATGATGTTTGTTCATCAAAAATGTTTTTTGTATTTTTTATTAATTTTGTTGATATTTGATTAAATATTTGAAATATTTTATTTGTTTGATTGTGTTTTATAATTTCAATTTTTGAGCATTTTATAGTTCCATAAATTTTTAATTGTTTTAAATACTTTGAATAATCAAAACCCTTATAATTCCTTTGTTTTTCTGGCTTTTTATACTCTCCATTTAATTGTATTTTATCTCCATATTCTAGTTTTAATTTTTTATCTGTCATTATATAAAATCTATAATTTTTATTTTTTAATTTAGTTTCAATTTTGTACTTATTGTAATACTGTTTCTCTTCTTTATTGCTTATAATTATTCCAGTTAATGTTAAATTTTCTCTTTTTGATAATTCATTATAGACTTTTTCATATTTATGACTTTGAATTAAGACTAAAGTATTTGAAATTATTGATGTTATAATTATTAATAATATAACTTTTGAATTAATAAATATCTTGATATACCTAAAATATCTCTTTATTGAAAATAATTTTAATTTTTGATGTTTTCTTTTTTTATTTAATTTTTTCTTATAAATTACATGTATTGCAATTATTAAAATACAAAATGGAACTATACTTATATTCAAGTATAGTCCCACTATTATACCTATTATATATCCTATAATTGCAACTAAAATTGGTCTTTTCAATATTACCTCCTATAATTGCTTTTATTATTTAAAAAATTCTTTTTGCACCTACATAATTTGTTTTATAGTATCCTGTTGACATTGAGTCAGTTCTTACTCCTTGACTTGGATTTGCTGCATGTATGAATGTATTTCCCCCGATATATATTCCAACATGATTTATTCCTGATTTTCCAAACATTACTAAATCTCCTGCTTGTAAGCTTGTTACAGATTGCCCATTACTATATTGAGCTGCTGCTGTTCTGTTTAAAATTACTCCAAAATGTTTATATACATATTGTGTAAATCCTGAACAGTCAAATCCATTTGGTGATGTTCCACCATATACATATTTACATCCTAAAAATTGTTGCGCATATGATACAACTGAACTTCCAGATTGTGATGTTGATGTTGATTCTGTTACAGATTTAGATTTTGTTGTATTTGTTGTTTTTGTTTGATTTGTTGTATTTATTGATTGTTCCCTTGTTGTTAATCCACTTCTTGAAGTTTCTTTTTGTGTTGCTGTTAATAAGTTTTCTGCAATATATCCTTTTGTTCCATTTACATCTATATATGCCCATCCATTTTCACTTGATGTTACAGTAACTTTTGTATTTTGTGTTAAAGTTTTTAATACTTGTGATGTTTTATCTGCTTTTTTTCTTAAATTTGCAGATTGTACATTTACATACATTGTTTTATTTGTTTGTTGTGTTTGATTTTGTGTTGATGTTTGTTCTGTATTTGTTGATTCTGTTGTATTTGTTGTTGTATTTTCTGTATTGGCAGTTTGTGGTTTTATAGTTGTTAATTTTTCTTTTCTTATCCATCCTTCTTTTTCATTTGATGTTTTTACTTTTACCCAGTCATTTAAGATTTCTACAACTTCTACTTCATCATCTTTTTTTACCTCTTCTAATTCTATTGAACTTATTAGTGGTATTACTTTTATTTTTACATTTTCTGTTATTTTGTATTTTTGGTTTTTAACAATTTCTTCTTCATTTTGTTCTGATATTTCATTTGTTGTTTCTGTTGTATTGTTTTCTGTTGTTTCGCTGTTTTCTACTTGTGTATTTTCATTAGAGTTTTCAATTGTATTTTCTTTTGTTTCATTTATTTCTTCGTTTTTATTTGTTGTGTTTGCAGCTTCTTTGTTATCTACTTTTATTAGGTCTTTTCTTATATATCCTGTTGTTTTCTTGTATTTTACTTTGTACCATTGGTCTTCTTCATTTAGTATTTCTACTTCGTCTCCTTGTGATGCTAATTCTAATACTTTAGAGTCTGTATTTGCTTGTTCCCTAAGTTTTGCTGTTTCGACTATGACCTTTCCTGTATTTGCTGCAAAGCTTATGTTTATAAAAAGCAAACTTGCTATTGATATTATTGCCATGAATATTATGCTTTTTATATTTAGTTTTATTTTCATTTTTTTACTCCTTATATTATTATATTTCTTCTGCCAAAATACGTTCTTTAGTATACATTTTTTTTACAAATTTGTCAACCCCTTACGGAACTGCAGAAAATAGATGTAAAAAAAGCTTAAAAATGAGGTATTTCGGCTATAAATAACCATACCTCATTTTTTCTTTTGTTAATATATTTTATTCATTACTATATATTTTTATCAATAAATGGTAGCAATTGTTTCTTTCTTGAAACAACACCTTCTAAGAAAGCTCTGTTATTCTCTAATTTTTTTTCAAATGCTTTTTCAACTGCATCTGTTTTTGTTCCTAATGCAATGATTTCTGAATTGCTGTTTAGTATATCTGTTATTGCTAATACAAATAATGATAAACCTTTTTCTTCAATTGCTTTGTTTATTGCATCTTCTAATTCATTTTGTCTTTTTAAAACATCTTCAATACATACAGTATTTACTTGTGCTATAACAAATTTTGTTCCGTCTTTGTCTAAACTTTTAGCATCTAAATTTATTAATTCTTCTGCTGAAAAATCGTCTAAATCTGTTCCTGCTTTTAACATTTCTAATCCATATTCTTCTACATTTATTCCTGCTATTTTTCCTAATTTTTCTAATGCTTTTCTGTCATTGTCAGTTGTTGTTGGTGATTTTAACAATAATGTATCAGAAATTATTGCACTTGCCATTAATATTGCTTCTGTTTTTTCAATTTCTATTCCTGATGCTTTAAATTCTTCGAATAATATTGTTGATGTACATCCAAATGGTCTTGCTGTGTAATATAATGGTTCTGATGTTTCAAAGTTTGATATTCTGTGATGGTCTACTACCTCTAGAATTTTTGCTTTTTCTATTAATTCTACACTTTGGTTAAATTCATTGTGGTCTACTAGTATTACTTCTTGTCCATCTTCTACTTTTTCTATTAATTCTGGTGCTTCTAGTCCTAAATAATTTAATGCATATTGTGTTTCTTTATTTACATTTCCTAATCTTACTGCTTTTGATTTTTCGCATCCTCTTTTCTTATTTAAAATTTCTTTTACCATTGCAGAACAAATTGTGTCTGTGTCTGGATTTTTGTGTCCAAATATTAATACTTTATTTTCCATTTTTATATTCTCCTTTTTATTGATTTTTTCTCTCATTTCCTATGTTCACTACTATACAACATTTGTGTGTAAAAAACAAGCGAACACTTTAATTATTTTTATTTTTTTCTAATATATCTTCTAATTCTTCCTTAGAAAATTCATATTTTTTATTGCAAAAGTGGCAAACCAATTCGGCTTTTCCATCTTCTTCAATCATTTCTTTTAAAACATCTTTATCTAATGTTGCAAGTCCATCTTCCATGTGTTCTTTTGAACAGTCACATTCATATACTGGTGTTATATTTTCTTCGATTAATTGAACATTTTCATCACCTGTTACTGCTTTTGCTATTTCTAATAATGTCATATTTTTATCTAACATTTTTGAAATTGCTCCTGCTTTAAATATTGATTGTTCTATTTTTGATATTTCTTCATCTGTTGCGTCTGGCATTGGTGTAATTATATATCCACCTGCAGATTTAACTCCGTTTTTATCTACTAAAACCCCTAAAGCAACTGCTGTATTTTTTTGTTCTGATTTTGCAAAGTATTCTGCAAAGTCTTCTGCTATTTCTCCTGAAATTAGTGGACATATTCCAACATATGGTTCTTTTAATCCAATGTCTTTTATAACATTTATGAATCCAGCATTTCCAACTGCTCCCCCTACATCTAATTTCCCCATATCATTTAATGGTATGTCTACAACTGTATTTGCTACATATCCTTTTACTCTTGGGAAGTTGTCTGCTGTAACAAGCATTGTTCCAAGTGGTCCATTTCCTTTCATTTGAACTGTTAATTTATCTTTTGCACTTTTCATTTCATTTCCCATTATTGCTGAAATTGTAAGTAATCTTCCAAACGCTGCGGTTGCAACTGGGCTTAAGTCATGTATTTTTCTTGATTTTTCTACAAGTTCTGTTGTGCTTGTGCATACTACTGATATTTTTCCTTCATATGCTAAAAATTTCATTATTTTGTCTTGCATTTTTGTCTCCTTTTTTATAATTTTATTTATTATTGCTTTATTAAAATTTGATAATATATTGTTTTGAAATACCGCGTAAGCGACCAAACGAACAAATGTGAGTGCGAACTGGAGCAAACTACATACTAGTATTTTTAATATGGAGTTTGCGACACCAAGGTATAAAAAACAATATATTATCAAATTTTTAAAAATAAAACAATTTGTATTCTTTATTCATGAATTTGGAACATATCCTTACCCTCACCACACACTGGGCAAACCCAGTCATCTGGCAAATCGTCAAACTTTGTTCCTTTTGCAATTCCTGCTTTTTCATTTCCGAATTTTGGATTATAAATATATTTACATTGTGTACATTCATATTGTTCTTTTCCTGTTCTTTCAACAGAAAAGTTTTTATAACCTGCAGCAATTGCAACTATTACTATTAATAAAAATGACAATGCTTTCCAAATTCCACTATCACATAAGATTACTGCAAACATTCCAAATATTGCACTTATTCCATATAAAATTAAAACTGCTTGTTTTTGACTAAATCCTTTTGCAACTAATCTATGATGTAAGTGACCTTTATCTGCTTTGAATACTGCTTTTATTGATTTTCCTTTTATTAATCTTCTTATTATTGCCCAAACCGTATCAAATATTGGTAGTCCCAAAACAATAAGTGGTAAAACGATTACTGCTGCTGTATATGTTTTAGCTGACCCTAATATTGAAATTACTGCTAATGAAAATCCTAAAAAGTTTGAGCCTGTATCTCCTATAAATGTTTTAGCTGGTGTAAAATTAAATGGTAAAAATCCTACTAATGCTCCTGCTAGTGCTGTTATTAGTACTATTGATATTAATGATGATCCATTTAATACAAATATTACTAATAATGAAAGTGCTGATATTACTGATATTCCTGATGATAGTCCATCTAAACCATCTATTAAGTTTATTGCATTTGTTACAATTATTATCCAGGCTAATGTTAGTAGTACTGATGTGATTTCATGCATCTCTGGAAAATTTAAAAATGGTAATGTTATTCCATCTATTCTTATTCCAGCTGCTACAATACATATTGCACCTAATATTTGTCCTGTTAATTTTGTTAATGGTTTTATGGTTTTTATATCATCAACTATACAAAATGCTGAAATTATCAATATTCCTGCTAAAAATCCTAATAGTTTTTTCCAGTATTCTTGTACACCAAATAGATTTATTGAATTTTCTATGCTCATTACAATTAATAAATAAATTGTTGAAACTAAAAATCCTAATATTACTGCTGGTCCACCAAATTTTGGCATTGTTCTTTTGTGTGCTCTTCTTTCATCTTTTGGTACATCTATTGCTCCTACTTTATTTGCAATTTTTATTGTATATGGAGTAGTTACTAATGTTACTACAAATGCCAGTATAAATGCTATTGCTATGTTTCCCCACATAATTTTCTGTCCTTTCTTAAACTATTTTCAATTTATTTCATATTATTTTTTTCTATTTCTTCTACCATTTTTAGTCTTTCTTCATATCTTCCGCCTTTAAATTCTGTTCCTAACCAATTTCTTATTATGCAAATTGCTTCATTTGTTGTTAAGTAGTCTCCTCCAAGTGTTACTACATTTATGTCGTCATCTGCTTTTGCATATTTTGCTGATTCTTGGTCATGAATTGATGCTGCTCTTATTCCTTTGAATTTGTTTGCTACTACTGTCATTCCATATCCTGATCTGCATACTAATAATCCGCAGTCACATTCTTTATTTTGTATTGCTTCTGCTACTTTTTTTGCGTATATTGGATAGTCTGTTCTTTCTTCTGAATCTGTTCCATAGTCTTTGTATTCTATTCCACTTTCTTCTAAATATTTTTTTATTTCTTCTTTTAATTTGTATCCTCCGTGGTCTGCTCCTAATGCTATCATTTGTATCACTCCTTACTTTTTGGTGTATTGGCAGTTTTTTGAATTGTTACCAATATTTTTCTTTGTCCACTATATCATATTTTGTAGTTGATTACAATATTTTTATACAAAAAAATGTCCTTTTGGGGACGGTTCTATTTGGGACATCGTCTTTAAAAAGGACATTTTTTACTATCTATTATTATTAAATTTTATTTTATTGCTTCTTGTGCATATTTATTATTAACAATTTTTTCATAAGGAGCCTTAACTTTAAGTTCACCGGCTGAACTCATAACTTCTTGTAACTTATCAAAACTCTCTTGTTTTAGAACTGGAGTTTCGTTCCAAGCATCAATATCTTTGTAACTTTGAATTGCAGTTGTTAAAAGGTCAATATCAGTGTCTGGGAAGAAACTTTGAATTGCTTCTGCTATTTCTTTTGCAGTATGTTCTTTAACCCATTTTTGTCCTTTGTAAATTGCATTCGTAAAGTTTTGAATTGTAGTTTGATTATTTTCAATATAACTTTTCTTTGCAAAATATGCTGTATATGGTATTTCCCCCGCTTCTTTTCCAACTGATGCTACAATATGACCTTTGCCTAATTTTTCTATGTTAGATGCAGTTGGTTCAAAAAGTGTTACATAGTCAGCACTTCCAGATGTAAAAGCACTTGCCATCAAATCGAATTTTATACTATCATCTAGTGTTAAATCTTTTCCAGGTGTTAGTCCTTTTTGTTTGATTACATACTCTAATGTCATATATGGAACTCCACCTTTTCTGCCTGGTATTACTGTTTTTCCTTTTAACATACTCCAATCAAATTTATCAACTTTTTCTTTTGATACTAAAAATGAGCCATCTCTTTTTGTTAGTTGTGCAAATACTTGTGTATAATCTTCTTTTCCTTCATTATATACATATATTGATGCTTCTGGTCCTGCAAATCCAATTTGAGATTCGCCTGATAATACTGATGTCATTACTGCATCTGCTCCTTGCCCTGTTGTTAAGTCTATTTCTATGTTGTAGTCTTTAAAATATCCGTTGTTTATCGCTACATATTGTGGTGCGTAAAATACGGAACGTGTTACTTCATTCATTTTTATTACTGTTGAATTACTGTTTGTTTTGTTATTGTTTTTTTGATATATTGCTATTCCTGTAATTATTGCAATTATTAAGAATATAACAATTAACATTATTATTTTTCTTTTCACAATAGTCCTCCTAGAATATTATTTTCGGATAAATTTTTCAAGCAATAAAACTCCCCCATACATAACACCTGCAACAATTCCTAGAATAATAACACTTGTCATAACCAAATCAAGTTTAAATACCTGGCCACCATATACAATTAAATATCCTAAACCTGCCTTTGAAACCAAGAACTCACCGGATATTACGCCAACCAATGAAAGTCCAATATTTACTTTTAAAGAATTTATAAATGTTCCAATATTTGCTGGTATAACTATTTTTGTTAGTAATTGCAGTTTTGTACTACTAAAAGTTTTTGCCATTTTGATTATTTCTTTGTCAGTTTTTAGATATCCATTTAGCATTTCTAGCACAGTAACTATTAAGGAAATTAAAATTGCCATAGTTATGATCGCTGGCGTGCCTGATCCGGACCCAAATTATGATTATTGGACCAAGTGCAACTTTGGGCAAACTGTTCAGTACTACTAAAAATGGCTCTGATACTTTTGCCAAAAATTTAGACCACCATAAGATTATAGCAATAGCAACTCCTATCAATGTTCCAAGTCCAAATCCTACAATTGTTTCATATACTGTTACTTTTACATGTTTTAGTAAATCGTTTGATGTCAAATGTGTAAATGTACTCCATATTCTACTTGGTTGGCTTGTTATAAAACTGTCTATTATTTTTGCGTTTGCTAAGGCTTCCCAAATCACTAAAAATCCTATTAAAATTGTTAATTGAGTGGCTACTACTAGCAATTTTTTTCTTTTTACTTTTTTTAAATATTTTTTTCTTTCTTGTGATATCTTATTTTTCATCTACACCAAGCTCCTTCCATAAGCAGTCAAAATATCTGCTGAATTTAGGACTTTGTCTGCAATTTATTGGTGTTCTATTTTCCATTTCAAAATCAATTTTGTGGATATCTTTTATTGTTCCGGGCCTTTTGCTTAATACAAGCACTCTGTCTGACATACTTATTGCTTCTGATATATCATGTGTTACGATTAGTGCCGTAATTTTTTCTTTTCTTAATATTGAATATATATCTTCTGTTACCATTATTCTTGTTTGATAATCTAATGCAGAAAACGCTTCATCTAAAAGTAATATTTTGGGTTTTACTGCAAGTGTTCTAATTAGTGCAACTCTTTGCCTCATTCCACCTGATAATTCTGATGGATACTTATTTTTGAAATCGTATAAATTATATTTTTTTAGTAGCTCTTTTACATATTCAATATTTTCTTTTGTTTTTATTCCTTTTATTTCTAGCCCAAATAGTGTATTACTTAATATATTTCTCCATTCTAATAGACAGTCTCTTTGTAGCATATATCCTATTTTGGGTGATATTCCGCTGACTTTTTCTCCTTCTATGTAGATTTCTCCTTCTGTTTTTTCTTCTAGACCTGCTATTATTGATAGTAATGTTGATTTTCCGCATCCGCTTGGTCCTATTATGCTTACAAATTCTCCTTCTTTTATTCTGAAATTTACATTTTTTAGTGCTTGTATTTCGTCTTCTTTGTTTTGGTATTTTTTTCCTATATTTTTGACTTCTAGTATGTTTTTCATAAATTGCCTCCTTTTATTTATCCTAATATATTTTATGTAAAATTCAGAATATAGGTTACTTTATTTTTATATTACAGTTCGTAAAGTATAATGCTTGAAATGTAAAAATAGTAATAGCTTTAAAGCTATTGCTATTTTCTTAAATATTTATACTTTCAAATTTTGTCTTACTAATTAGTTCTGAAATTTGATATATCAACTTTTGTTGTTCAGGAGAACATCTATCCAAAATAATTCTAAAATCTTCTCTTAAATAATCTTTAGATGTAGTATTGCTACCTGTTAATAAATATGATGGTGATACATTTAAAATTTCTGCTATTTGTGTTAATCTCTTTAAATTCACATGTGCTTTACCAGTCTCTACTCTACTTAAAAAAGCAATTGAAATATCTAATCTATCTGCTAAATTTTCTTGAGTCATCTTTTGTTCTGTTCTAGCTTCTTTTATTCTTCTGCCAATAACACTATAATCTGGTGACATCTACCTTCCCTCCTTTTTCCTTGTTTGTAAATATATCACCTATACGGATATAAGTCAATATTTTTTAATTAATTCGTAAATATTTATTTTTTATTGTTCCTATAATTTAATTTTCTAATTTTTAATTAGATATTTTTAATTTTCATAATTGTTTTTAGAACTTTTGATTCTTTATTTTTTAAATTTAAGTTATCCAATTCGTTTATTTTTAGCATATTATAAGAAAATTTTATTTTGTTATCTGAATATTCTATGTAATTTATTTTGTTATATTTTTTGTTTTTTGAGTTTTCCCATTTTTGCTTTCCTGTATATATAACTATAGGTATTACAATTGGATTTCTTGTCTTTTGTAATCCCTTATTTTGATTCCACTGTTTTATCAGGTTTGATGAATGTTCAAACATTTTGTAAGCAATGTTTATATCAATTTTTTCTATCTCTTTAATAACTATAAAAATTTCTTTATTTTGAATCTTGGAAATTATAACATTGTTGGTGTTTTTATCTGTTTTTGCCTTTATTTTGTTACAATATTGAATATCATAATTCCCTATTAAATTATCTAAATCAAAAAATTCGTCTAAAAAATTTTTAAGTTCTTTTTTGTCTTTTATAACTTCTATAATTGGTGATTTATCTATTGTTTTTTCACTATTTTTTATTTCATATTTTACAATTTCTTCTCCAATTCTTTTTACTCCGTTATTTTCTCCATTTTGCTCACAATCCATGAAATCATTATAGGAGAAATATATCATATGGCCTCCTTTCTATACAAATCTTAAAATATAATAAATTATGTAGGGTATTAAATTGAATTATAATTTTAATATCTGATTTTAATATATTTTTTTATAAGATGATTAATTAAACTTGAAATAATTTTAAATCTATTTTTTCGAAAAAATTTATCTGTTTTTATAGTAACATAAAAAGGTAACAATTGCAATTACTTTTTCAATTGTTACCTAAATTATAATTTTTCGTAAAATTTCTTTGTAGAATTTTGTTGTATTTTTTATTATTTTGTCGATTTTTATTTGTATTATTACAACTTTTTTAATTTAAATAATTACATATTAATAAAATTACTCATAAATATTATAATTAATTATTAATCTTTTGTCTTACATACTCATACAAAATTATTCCTGTCGCAACAGATGCATTCAAACTTTCTGTCTTTCCAAGCATTGGTATTTTTATTTTTTCATCTGCCATTTTTTGAATCTGAGGTTCAACACCCTTTGCTTCATTTCCTATAATAATCACTTTTTTATTAAAATTGATATCATATAAGCTATTGTTTGTTTGAAGTGAACTTACAACTAGTTTAAAATTATTTTTTTGTATTTCTTTTAGTGTTTGCTCTAAATCTGCACATTCTATAATTTTAATTCTAAAAATTGCTCCCATTGTTGAACGTACAACTTTTGGGTTATAACAGTCAGCTGTTCCTTTTGATACTAATATTTGATTTAGTCCTATACTATCAACAGTTCTAAGTATTGTTCCTAGATTTCCTGGATCTTGTATATCATCTAATACAACTATTATGTCTTGGTTGTAATCAATGTTATTTTCATTGTTGTTTCTTTCTATTATTGCCATTATTCCTTGTGGTGCATTTACATCTGACATTGTTTTTAATATATTTTCAGTTACATATACACAGTTATATTTTGCAATCTCATACATTAAGTCTTTTGGAATTATTCCTGAATCTTCGCAATTGTCACAAATTATGATTTGCTTGATATTTGCTTTTTCTTCAATTGCTTCTTTTACTAATTTTATTCCTTCTATAATGAATTCTTGACTTTGATCTCTGTATTTTTTTTCTTTTAGTTTTTTTACATGTTTTACAAATTCATTATCTTTACTTGTAATTACTTGCATATTTTTTCCTCCACTTGTAAGTTGTCAAAAGGGCCGCCCCTTTTTGACAACCTTTTTTTATTTATTCAACATTGCTGTCAAAGGGACTTTCCCTCTGACATAATTAACAAATTTTTGAGAATATCGTTACAGTTCAGTAGGGAAAATTCTTCAAATACCTGTTAAATGATATTTTTCATATTTTCTCAGGTTCGCTACATAACATTAACAAATTCTAATGTAAATACTCTAACAATACCCGAAGACAGGACCCTTTAGAGCATTTACTTAAGAATTTGTAACACTATTTTGGTCACATTCGAATATATTCAAAATATCATTTAACAGGTATTTGAAGAATTTTCCTTACTGAAATGTAACAGAATATCAAATAATTTTAAAGACTGTCCCCTAATCCCTCCAAAAAGGGAGAAAAAGGAACGTCCCTAAATCCCCTCTCAGTCTGCCAAGTGTCTTAAAAATTCTGTTACATCACTTAAAATTTGTCTTTCATTTGTTGAACCAATATCTAATGTAATCATAGTCTTAATACCTGGTGAGAACTTAATTCTATTACCATAAGTTTTTAGTAGTCCTTGCAAGTCAATTTCATATTTGCTTTGTTCAAAAGTAAATACAACAGCATTTTTTTTGCTTGCAATTTTGCTTATTGCAAATGGTTTTGCCAAGAATTTTATTCTTGCAATATCTAATAGGTTTTCTAATTCAGCAGGCATATTTCCAAATCTGTCTATGATTTCGTCTACAACATTTTGGATGTCTTCTTCTTTTTTGCATAATGCTATGTTTTGATATATTTCTATTTTTTGTGCTGAGTCTGGTATGTATTCGTCTGGTATATAACTTGTTACATTTAAGTCTATTTGTATATCTATTTCTGGTTCTACTTCTACGCCTTGCATTTCTTTTACTACTTCATCTAGTAATGTGCAATATGTGTCATATCCTACTTGTTCTAAGTGACCTGACTGGATTTCTCCAAGCATGCTTCCTGCTCCTCTGATTTCTAGGTCTCTCATTGCTATTTTGAATCCTGAACCAAATTCTGTGAATTCTTTTATTGCTTTTAATCTCTTGTCCGCTTCTTCTGAAAGCATTTTGTCTTTTCTGTATGTGATATATGCATATGCTTGCCTGTCTGACCTTCCAACTCTACCACGTATTTGATATAATGCCGCAAGTCCCATTCTGTCTGCATTTTCTACTATAATTGTGTTTGCATTTGCTATATCAATTCCTGATTCTAATATTGTTGTACATACTAAAACATTAGATTTTTTTTCAATAAAATCTTGCATTATTTCTTCTATTTGATTTCCTGTCATTTGTCCGTGTGCATAACTTACAATTGCCTCTGGTACAAGTCTTGATATTTCATCTGCCTTTTTCTGTATTGTGTCTACTCTGTTATAAATATAAAATACTTGCCCATTTCTTTCAAGTTCTTTTGTTATTGCCTCTTTTATAACCTCTTGGTCATATTCCAATACATAAGTTTGAACTGGTTTTCTGTTGTGAGGTGGTTCATAAATTACTGACATATCTCTTATACCAACTATTGACATATGCATTGTTCTTGGTATTGGTGTTGCTGTCATTGTTAAAACATCTATATTTGATTTGTATTGTTTTATTTTTTCTTTCGCTTTTACACCAAATCTGTGCTCTTCATCTATTATTAGTAGTCCAATGTCTTTGAATTCAACGTCTTTGCTTAATAGTCTATGTGTTCCGATTACGATGTCAATATCACCTAATTTCAATTTTTTGATAACTTCATTTTGATATTTTGTACTTTTGAATCTGTTTAATATATCTACTTTTATTGGGAAGTCTTTCATTCTTTCTTTGAATTCTTCATATTGTTGTTGGGCTAAAACAGTTGTTGGTACTAGGTATGCTACTTGTTTATGGTCCATTACTGCTTTAAATGCTGCTCTTATTGCAACTTCTGTTTTTCCATACCCAACATCACCACATAAAAGTCTATCCATTGGTCTTTGGTTTTCCATATCTTTTTTGACTTCTTCTATACATCTTAATTGGTCATCTGTTTCTTGATATGGGAATTGGTCTTCAAATTGTTGTTGCCAAGGTGTATCTGGACTGAATGCATATCCTTTTGCTTTTTCTCTTTTTGCATATAATTCTATTAATTCTCTTGCAACAGCTCTTAAATTTTTCTTTACTTTCTCTTTTGTTTTTATCCAGTCTTTGCTTCCTAAACTGTTCATTGGTGGATTTATTGCATCTCCACCTGTGTATTTTCTAATTGCATCTAATTGGCTTGTTGGTACATATAAAATTGCATCATCTTTATATTTTAATTTGATATAGTCTTTTGTTGTTTTGTCTGCAGTTATAGTATTTACACCAACAAAAAGTCCTATACCATAATTTTTGTGTACAACATAGTCACCAACTTTCAAGTCTGCAAATACTACTTTTTCTCCTTCTTTAAAAGCTTGATTTGCAAATGTTTTTTTCTTTTTTCCGCCATCAATTAAATCATCTGCCGAAATTACAACTTGATTTATTTCGTAGTTTTCAAATCCTTCTGTTATTTTTCCAATTGATATTGTTACAATATTTTCGGTTGATTTTACTATAATTGTTTTATCTAATTTTTCTTCTATTTTGCATAGTATGTCTTCTTTTTCTAGAAGTTCTTTTAGTTTCTTTGCTTTTTCTTTATTTTCAACCATTACATATATGCTTTTTTTCTCTTTGTTCCATTTATTTAAATCTTCAAATAAATTTTCAATTTCACTCTTGTAATAATTGATTTCTCTATATTCAAAATGATATCTTTGTGCTTGTTTTTTAGTTACTGCATCTTGTTTTTCTAAATATATTATATGATATTTAATTTCTAAGCTTTCAAAATCAACGCTCATTGTGCTTGTTAATGCTTCTGGTACTATTTTTTCTTTTTCTATTAAGTTTTTACTCAAGTTTTCAATATCTTGTAAGATATTCATTTCTCTTTGTTCAACTTTATTTACTTCGTCTACCATAATCAAGCATTCTTTACTCATGTAATCAATTAATGTTTCTTGTTCTTTGTAAAATTCGTCAAAATATTTGTCTATTTTGCTTATGTAATTTCCTGCTTTTATTTGTTCTAGGTCTTCTTCTATTATTTCGTCTTGTTTTCCTTCTGTTAGTTTTTGTCTGATTCTTTTACAAATATTTTCTATTTTATCGTCTAAAACATACTCATTTGCTGGATATATTTTGGCTTTTTCTAGTGTTGATATTGACCTTTGACTGCTTATGCTGAAGTTTCTGATTGAGTCAACTTCGTCTCCCCATAGTTCAATTCTTATACCAGTTTTGTCATCAGCAGAAATGTCAACAATTCCACCTCTAACACTGAATTGTCCTCTTCCTTCTATTAGGTCACATCTTGAATATCCCATATTTATCAAACTTTTTTTGATGTCTTCTAAATTATGAATGTCTCCTACTTTGAATTCTAATGTGTTTTTGTAAAGTGCTTTTTTGGATGGCAATTTTTGCATTAGAGCTTCTATTGTTGTTACTACTATCAAGTTTTTCTTTTCTTTTATTTTGTTTAGTGTTTCTATTCTTTCATATGGCAAGTCCTTGCTTTCTGCGATATAGTCATATGTTACTACTTCTTTTTTAGGAAAAAATACTACTTTTTCTTTGTCAAATGTTTGTAAATTTTGTACTATTTTTTTTGCTTGTATTTCGTTGTATGTTACTAGTAATATTGACTTTTTGTTGTATCCGTTTATTGCAGATACTAGTTCTGTCATTCCAACGCTAGTTAAGCCCGATATTGATACCGGACTTTTTTCTTTTTCTATTTGGTTACTTAAATCTATAAATTTTTGTGATTTTCCTAGTTCTCCTATTATGGTGTTCATTTTTCTCATCCTTCCTGAATGCAACAATTGGTTGAAAAAGAGTTTTGCTCTTCTTCAACCTTTTTTGTTTTTTTATTGTACCACATTAACTAATTTTTTTAAAGGATTTTGGAAAAATTAGTTACAATTTTTTGACTTTTTATGTAAATTGTTGTATAATATATTTATAGTAACTTATTAATTTACACAAAAATCCTACCATAACTTTGGTAGGTAGAAAAGGTCAAATATGAGCAATAACAAAAAATTAAAAACAAGTAGCAAAGTTCCACCGATTGATATTATTTGCAGTAACTGCAATGGAGCTTATTTTTCAAATGATGGAGCAAAACGTCAGCATGATGTCCTTAAAAACTTGGGCGGAATTCCATCCGATTGTGTTGATTCCAGTATTGACGGGCATAAGTGTCCATTTATTACAGGAGCCGCATATGAGCGTGGTAATCACACTCACAAAATACCAAAGCATGGAGATGGTAGCTACAAAGTGGCAACAATTTAAGTTTAAGGGAGAGTAGAATTTATTCTATCTCTCCCACTTTTCTTTTTAAAATAAATCAAAAAAATCGAGATTTTATGTATTAGCTTTTTTATCCCAATTTTTTAATTTTACATTTTTACAACTAATTTATTAAACTTAGAATTAATATAATTTTCAAGTTTAGTCATAAACACCTGAGGTTCAATCTCTTTTTTTGCAACCATATCTAAGCCCTTCTCCCAACTAGCAGTAAGTTTTGGATTAAGCATATCAGGCATAGAAAAGTTAACAATATCATAAATAATTTCACCTTTATTTGTAGGAGTAATAATTTGAGTCTTTTTATTTATTTCAATATACTTAATCCTTTCCAATTTTTCAATAATTCCACCACGAGTAGCACTTGTACCAATTCCAGCACCTTTTATTTGTTCACGAAGTTCTTCATCTTCAATAAGTTTTCCCGCATTTTCCATAGCAAGAATTATTGAACCAGAATTATATCTTGATGGTGGCGATGTTTCAGCTTCTTTTATTTCATAATTCTTTACTAAAACTTCTTGACCTTTTTTTAATTTTTTCAAAATTTCTAAGTTTGTATCGTCTGTTTTTTCCACATTTTGTGCATCTTCTGTGAATTTTTCAGTTGTATTTTTCCCTGTTGATTTTGCAATTTCTAAATATCCTTTATTAACACAAACTTTTCCACTTGCATAAAATGTTTCACCTTCAACATCAACTGTTACTTGCACTTTGTTATATTCTGCTGGTGGATAAAAAATTGCTAAAAATCTTTTTACTATTAATTTATAAATTTGTTTTTGCAATTCTGGTAATCTATCATAATTTTCATATCCTTGACCTGTTGGAATTATCGCATAGTGATCTGTTATTTTGCTATCATTTACATATTTTGTTTTTGCCAAATTATTTGTTGGATATTTTTCTTCTACCATTTTCTTTACAAATCCTTGTATTTCTTCGTCTTTAAATCCTTTGGCAATTCCATTTAAATTTTTAGAAATTTCTTTGGCAACTGCAGTTGATAGTACTCTTGCATCTGTTCTTGGGTATGTAACTAATTTCTTTTCATATAAATTTTGAATAACATCTAGTGTCTCTTCTGGCTTTATTTTAAACCTTTTTGTACATTCATTTTGAATTTCTGCTAAGTTAAATAATAATGGAGCATTTTCTTTTTGTTTTGATTTTTTTAACTCTGTAATTATTGCTTTTTTGCCTTGTAATGAAACTATAAAATCTTTTGCTTTTTGTTCATTTTTGAAGCCTGACTCATTATATAATAATGGTGATTCAAATAATTTTGAGTTTTCGTTTACTTTCCATTCTGCTTTAAATGCTGAATTTTCGTCACCGAATTCTCCTACTATTTTGTAATATTTTGTTTTGACAAAGTTTCTAATTTCTCTTTCTCTTGAAACTATCATTCCCAAAACACAGGTCATAACACGTCCAACTGAAATTGATGCCTTTTCTTCATTTATTTTATTTGCCAATGTTCTACCTTGTGTAATTGACAGTAATCTTGAAAAATTAATTCCTATTAAATAGTCTTCCTTTGCCCTTAAATACGCACTATCTGATAGACTATCATATTCAGAAGAATCTTTTGCTTCTCTTATTCCCCTTAATATTTCCTCTTCTGTTTGTGAGTCTATCCAAACTCTTTTAACTTTTGCCTTTGGATTTGGATGTGCCATCATTAAAACAAGCCTTTGAATATATTCTCCTTCTCGCCCAGAGTCTCCTGCATTATAGATTTCTTCTACATCTTCTCTTTGCATTAAACTTTGGACTATATTAAATTGATTTTGAACATTTGATATTACTTCATATTTCCATTCTTTTGGTATAAATGGAAGTGTATCTAATCTCCAAAATTTTAGTTTTTCGTCATATTTTTCTGGATAACTCATTGTTACTAAATGTCCTACACACCATGTTATTATCCATTCATTTGATTCTATGTAACCATTTTTTCTTGGAGCTGTTATTTTTAATGCTTTTGCAAATTCCATTGCTACTGATGGCTTTTCTGTTATTAATAATTTTTTGCTCATTCTATCATCCTTTTTCTTCTAGATATTTTTTTGCTTTTTCGTGTATCACTTTAAATTTTTCGGCTGTATCTTTTTTTGTAAAATTAAATCTGTTATATAATTGATCTATATAGTTTTTCTCTTTATATATTTTTAGTGTTGGTTTAAAATACAAACCATATATATATGCAAAATGTGCTACTAATAAATCTCCACTTGTTTCTATATTTTTAAACTTTATATGTTTATCTTCTATGAATTCTCTGTATATTTCATTTGTTACTATTTCATTATTCATATTGTCAGTTTCCCATATTGTTTTTTCTTCCCCTGTTATAAAAAGATAAAATAAGTCAGCTCTATCTGCATCTCTTATTAATTTTGCATGTAATAGTTGTCTTTCTGTTAGACCTTCTTCCATTATGTCATCTCTGTTATGATTTATAATTGCTAATTTTATTATTTCATCAAATTCATCTGTTTCTATAAAGTTTCTGATTAGTCCATCTTCAAATAAAATTTTTGCGCCAAGTTCTCCGTGATTTACGCTTTTTCCGTCTACAAATGTATGATATAAGCGTATTTGTTCAAATCTTCCTATATCATGTAATAATCCTATTAGTTCTGCTAATTGTATATCTTCTTCACTTAATTTTAATTCTTCTGCGATTTTTCTGGCCAAATTTGATACTCTTTCTATGTGTTCAATTTTTAATTTTACTTGTTTATCTTCTGGATTATAATTTTTAACATATTCTTTAAATGCTTCTTTTGCTTTTGTTATATCTATTTTCATTTTTTCTTTCCTTTCTTACTGTTAAAAACTAAGGCTATTAGTTTTCTTTTGCTTTGTCAGTTACATATTCATTTGCTAGTTTTCTTATTTCATTTACTCTTTCTCGTGTTTTTGTATCCTCAAAATTGTATCTATCTAATATATTGTTTATATAGTCTTTTTCTTTTAAAATTTGAAAACTTGTTGTATAGTTTATATCAAAAATAAGGGCAAGTACACATGTGATGTCATCTATGTATTTTAATATTACATTTTTTTCTTTTATTACCATGTTTTCGCTCATAAATTGATTATAAATCTTATCTGCCAATATTGATTTATTTATTATTTTTTCTTGACCTTTATAAAAAATTTTTTCTGATTCATATATAATGTCTATTTTGTCTGCATCTCTTATTAATTTTGCAAAAAGTAGTTCTTCTTCTGTAAGTCCTTATTCTATTGCAAATTTATTATGATTTATTATGGCTTTTCTTATTATTTCGTCATATTTGCTTGGCTCTATAAATTTTCTTATCATCCCATTTTCAAATAAAACTTTTGCTCCATAATCTCCATGATCAAAGCCTTCTATATTGTCTCCTAGGCCTATTTCTGTATATTGCTTGAATCTTCCTGTGTCATGTAAAAGTCCTATTAAAGTTGCTATTTGTATTTGTTCTTCGCTTAATTTTAAGTTTGTTGCTATTTGCTTTGCATTTTCCATTACTCTTAGTGAATGTAATTGTTTTCTTTTTACATTTTCATCTTCTAAATTGTATTTTTCTGTGTATTTTATAAATTCCTTTTGTGCTTCTTCTATATTTATTTTCATTTGTTTACTTCCTTTCCTAATGAATTATAACATAATAATTATTTTTTTCAAGTTGCAGTTAACAGTTTTTTTAAAAAGTATTGAAACATCTGTATTTTTGGTATATAATAGCACTTATCAATGATAATACGAAAGGAGCACAAAAATGGCTTACAATTTTAAAGAAATAGAAAAAAAATGGCAAGAAAAATGGGACAAAGAAGGAACATTTAATGCCAAAGATGATTATACAATGAAAAAGTGGTATGGATTAATAGAATTCCCATATCCATCAGGACAAGGTCTACACGTTGGACACCCACGTAGTTATACTGCTTTAGACATTATTGCAAGAAAAAGAAGACTACAAGGATATAATGTTTTATTTCCAATAGGATTTGATGCGTTTGGTCTACCAGCAGAAAACTATGCAATAAAGACAAATGTACATCCTAAAATAACAACAGCTCAAAATATAGCTCACTTTACAGAGCAATTAAAATCTTTAGGATTTTCTTTTGACTGGTCTAGAAAAATTGACACAACAGACCCTGAATATTATAAATGGACACAATGGATTTTTATTCAATTATACAAACATGGTCTAGCATATAAAACAACAATGCCTATCAACTTCTGTACAGGATGTAAAGTTGGTTTAGCAAATGAAGAAGTTGTTAATGGTGTTTGTGAAAGATGCGGAAGCCCTGTTGTTCAAAAGGAAAAATCTGAATGGATGCTTAAAATTACTGATTATGCTCAAAGATTAATAGACGACTTGGATGATGTTGATTTCTTAGAGAAAATCAAAGTTCAACAAAAAAATTGGATTGGTAGATCAGAGGGTGCAGAAGTTAATTTCAAAATTGCTAATATGGATAAAGATTTAACTGTTTACACAACAAGACCTGACACTTTATTTGGGGCAACTTATATGGTTATCTCACCAGAACATCCTATTTTAAAAGAGTTAGAAGATAAAATTGAAAACTTGGACGAAGTTCAAGAATATCAAAAACAAGCAAGTTTAAAATCAGCATTTGAGCGTTCTGAATTGAATAAAGAAAAAACAGGTGTTGAAATTAAAGGTATTACAGCTATTAATCCATTAACAAATAAAGAAATTCCAATTTGGATTTCTGATTATGTTTTAATTACATATGGTACTGGTGCAATAATGGCTGTTCCTGCTCATGATACTCGTGATTATGAATTTGCCAAAAAATTCAATTTACCAATTGTTCAAGTTTTAGAAGAAGAAACAGGTAGACCACATGAAAATGAATTTTCAAAAAAATCTATTGTTGCAATTGTGTATGATGAAAAAAATGATAAGTTTTTAACTATAAATTGGCATAAAAATGGTGGTAGATTATTTATTGGTGGAACTAGAAAAGAAAATGAATCTGCTTTAGATTGTGCCATTAGAGAAATAACAGAAGAAACTGGTTATACAGATTTCTCTTTGTTAGAAGAATTGCCTTTGATTCACCATCACTATTATGCATATAATAAAGATAAATATTTCAATATTGATTCAACAGGATTTTTATTTAAATTAAATAGTTCAAATAAAGTTGAGAAAAATTTAGATGACGATGAAAACTTTGATGTTGAATGGGTTTCAAGAAATGAATTGAATGAAATTACTGATGCATTACATAAGAAAACTTTTGAATATTCTCAAAATTTGGGTGCTATGGTTGGAGACGGAATCCATATTAATTCTGAATTCTTAAATGGTTTGAATAAACAAGATGCTATTAATAAAGTAATAAAATATTTAGAAGATAATCATATTGGTACTAAAAAGGTTAATTACAAATTGCGTGACTGGGTATTTTCTCGTCAAAGATATTGGGGTGAACCTATTCCAATTGTTTATTGTGAAGACTGCGGTTGGGTTCCACTTGACGAAAAAGACTTACCTTTAAGATTACCAGAAGTTGAAGAATTTACACCAGGAGAAAATGGCGAATCACCTTTAGCAAAACAAACAGACTGGATTAATACAACTTGTCCTCATTGCGGTAAACCTGCAAAAAGAGAGACGGATACAATGCCTCAATGGGCAGGTTCTTCTTGGTATTATTTAAGATATATGGACCCACATAATGATAAAGAACTTGCATCAAAAGAAGCTTTAAAATATTGGTCACCTGTTGATTGGTACAATGGTGGTATGGAACATACAACTTTACACTTATTATATTCAAGATTTTGGCATAAATTCTTATACGATATGGGTGTTGTTCCAACTAAAGAGCCTTATCAAAAACGTACTTCTCATGGAATGATTTTGGGAACAAATGGTGAAAAAATGTCTAAATCTAAAGGAAACGTTATTAACCCAGATGATATAGTAAATGAATTTGGTGCAGATACTTTCAGAGTTTATGAAATGTTCATGGGGCCATTTGACCAAGTTGCTGCATGGTCTATGGAAAGTATCCGTGGATGCGGTAAATTTTTAGACAGAGTATGGAATATGCAAAATATGTTGGTTGATGGTGATTCATATTCACCAGAAGCTGAAAAAATGATGCACAAAGCAATTAAAAAAGTTTCACAGGATATTGAGGATATGAAATTTAATACTTCTGTATCTACATTTATGACAATGGTTAATGAATTCTACAAAATAGGGAAAATTAATAAGGCTGAATTTAAAACGTTTTTAACTTTATTAAATCCATTTGCGCCACATATCACTGAAGAGCTTAATAAAATTGCTGGTTTTGAAGACGATGTTTCTACATACTCTTGGCCAGAATATGATGAAGCAAAAACTGTTGATGATGAAATTACTTTGCCTATTCAATTTAATGGAAAATTAAAAGCAACTATTACTATTTCTGTTGATGAAGATGAATCTTCTGTTAAAGAAAAAGTTCATAATGCTATTGATTCTAAATTGGATGGTAAAACTATTGTTAAAGAGATTTACGTTAAAAATAGAATTTATAATGTTGTTGTTAAATAATATTTATAAAATTTAATAAATGTGATTTTCATTGATTTTTTATATATTGAGTAAAGTGTAGTTTGCATTTGTGATTTAATAATTAATTATATACCCTATTGAATCTTGAAGTTCAATAGGGTATTACTTTGGAATTAATACGCTTGAACTGCTGAATTTAAAGCATAGATTTTATTATCATGATCATCTAATCTTTCTTCGCATTTTTCTATCCTTTTGTTTTCTGAATCAAATTTTTTTATGTGCCCTGTAACTACATCTAATAAAACTTGTAGTTTTTCTCCATGGTCGTTTTCTATTACTGCTACTGATTGACTTATTTTGTCTATTTTATTATCCATGTTTTGCTGTCTTTCTTCGATTTTGTCAACCCTGTTTATTAGTTTTTCTTGACTTTCAAATAATTGTTTTTGTCCTTTGAATAATTCTTCCTGTCCTTTCTTTAAATCCAATAATATTTTATCTCTTTCTTCTTGTCCTCTGAATAGTTCTTCTTGTCCTCTTTTTAAATCCAATAATATTTTATCTCTTTCTTCTTGTCCTATGAATAGCTCTTCTTGTCCTCTTTTTAAATCCAATAAAATTTCTTTTATTTCATTATTTTCCATATTTCATACCTCCCTTCATAAAATATTTAAACACAAACAATATTATAAAATGTAAAATTACACTTCTTTGTTTTTGTTAGTAATCATATTATAACACCATATATAAAAATATGTCAATAAAAAATTTTCGACAAAATTTGACAATAGTTACTATTCACACCTTATAAATTAAAAAAATAAAATTAATGATTTATTTCATATATATTTTTTATTATACTGTGAATTGTAACAAAAATTTAATATTTTCTTAATATTTCTGTAACATTCCTTTATGTATTTTATTGTATAATATATTTAGTGATTTTTTAAGGAGAAATTTATGAGCGTAGAATCAGATTTAAAAAAAGATGGAATTATAGTAATAAAAAAATTAGATACATTAAAAATCAACTCTATAGCAAGAAATGTCGCTATTAGATTATGCGAAACTTTTCCTGATTTTAATCTTAATCAAAATGATTTATTTATTAAATTATCAAGATTAGATATGTATATTGCAAAAATGCCTGAAGGAATGGCAGAGGCAAATTACTTTTACAAAAATACTTCTATATATTTTAATAATCATATTGCTGACGAGGATTTAGAAGAGTTTGCTATTCATGAATGCATACATTATATTCAGGAAATAAAAGATAAAAAGAATTATTTATTGCGTATGGGGTTGTGTGATTATACAGAATTCAAAATATATGGATTAGGTTTAAATGAAGCTGCTGTGCAACTTATGGCATCTAAGGTTTTAGGTATTCCTAAAGAATATGTAAAATATTTCAATATCACTTTCGAAACAAATAGCCCTTCTTATTATCCATTAGAGTGTTGTCTTGTTAACCAACTCGCATATCTTGTTGGAGAAGATGTTTTATTTGAAAGTACTATTAATAGTAATGATACTTTTAAAAATAAATTTATTGAAATTGTTGGTTATAAAAACTTTATGCATATCCAAGATAATATTGATAAACTTTTAATGGCTGAAGAAGAGATTATCAAAATTAATAATAAAATTATTCAAGTTGATGATAGAAATAAAAAAGTTGATAATATGATTAAAAAGATAAATTCTTTGAAAAATAGTATTACATCAACATTTATCAAGACTCAAAATCTTATTGTTTCAAGCTATTTTGATAAAGTATTTTTTGAAATTAATGATTTAGAGGATATTGAGACTTATAGAAGAAAATTATATAATTTTAAAGATTACTTAGGTTCTACTGATGGATATACTTTCTTTAATGATTATTATGTTGATAAAATGATGGATTTGGAAGATAAATATAATTTATTGGAGAATGTTCCTACTGACCCATCTATGTATTTGATTAAAAAGAAAACTTCTAAATTTTTAGCTATTTTCAGATATATTAAAAATTTATTTGTACATAATGGTGCTCAAAGAAATGTTGATAGTTTTGAAAATAATATTAATAAATAATTAAGTCATAAACGAAAAGGAGATTTGAGCTAGAATATAACTCAAATCTCTTTTTCTATATTACTTTTTTTATCCATTTTTTATTTACTTTCTAAGTATTCTTTTATTGTTTCTGATGCATCTCTTCCAGAACGTGCAGCCCAAGCTACGGTTCCTTTACATCCTGCCAAATCTCCACCTGCAAATATTTTGGAATTAGAAGTTTGATATTTGTCGTTGATTATTACATTTCCCCATTTGTTTAAAGTTAGTCCTAAATCTAAAACTTCGTCTGAAACATTACTTCCTAATGCCATTACTACATAATCTGTCTTTATTTTATAATTGCTTCCTTCAATATTAACTGGCACTAATCTTGTTTCTCCTTCTTTTTGAACTAATTCTGTTTTTATAAGTTCTAGTTCTTCAACTTTGTTATCTCCTTTTATTTCAACAATATTATTTTGAAATAAGAATTTTATTCCCTCATTTTTTGCATCTTCAATTTCTTTTTTTTCTGCTGGCATTTGTTCTTCTGCTCTTCTATAAATTACATTTACCTCTTTTGCTCCGTAGTCTCTTTATTGTTCGTGCGCAGTCCATTGCAACATTTCCACCACCTATTACAGATACCGTTTTGTCTGCATAGTCTGGATGCATATTGTATTCTAGCAATTCATTTCCGCCATATACTCCTTCTAGTTTTTCGCCCTTTACTCCCATTTGTGCTGATTTATTTGCACCTATACTTATAAATATTGCATCATATTCTTTTTCTAATTCTTCTAAGTTTAAGTTTTTGCCTAGTTTTTTGTTGTACTCTACATTTATTCCTAAATCTAAAATTCTTTTCACTGTTTCTTGTACTCTTGTTTTTGGTAATCTGAATTCTGGTATTCCATGAACTAGTAGTCCGCCTAGATAGTTGTATTTTTCATATATTGTGACTTTTACTCCATCTTTTGCTAAAAATGCTGCACATGTTAGGCCTGCAGGCCCTCCTCCTATTATGGCTACTTTTTTGTTTGATAATTTTTTGCTATTTTGTATTTTTTCTGTTTCATTTGATTTTTTTCCTGCTATCATCGCTTCTTTTAAACTATAGTTTTCTTTTTCAGCTTTTTCAAATATAAAATTTTCTATGTCTCCTATACTTACTGGTTCTCCTTTTATTCCTCTTACACAACTTCCTTGGCATTGCTTCATATGTGGGCATATTTTCCCGCATATACCTGGTAATACTGTTGTTTGTGATAGTATTTCATATGCTTGTTTATAATTTTCTTCTTTTACCGCTTTTATGAAGTCTGGAATGTTGTTTTCTAGTGGACATCCTTTTATAGAACATGGTTTTATTTTGCAGTTTAAGCAGTAGTTTACTTTTTCTTTTATTTCTTCCATATTTATCTTCTTTCTTTTTATTTTGAACCTTTTGATTCGTTTTTATTTTATGTTTATTTTGCTTTTATTGTTCTGTTGTTTTTTTGTAATGCTTGGTCCTTAATTTTTATTTTATTATAAAATTTTAAGGTAGTCAATGGGACTGACTACCTTTTATAATTTTATTGTTACTATATAATGGTTTTTTTATGGTAGATTATTCATTCTTTCCATAACCAACTGTAAATCTTTTATAAAATCAACTTTTTTAGTTTCATCTCTTAAAAGCGCTGCAGGATGCCATGTCGGCATATACATTATTCCTTTTTTCTCAACCCATTTTCCTCTTGAAGCAGTAATTCCATATTCTTTTCCTAAAATATTTTTTAGTGCTACACTTCCTAATAAAACTATTATTTTAGGTTTTACCAACATAACTTGGTTTCTTAGATAATTTAAACAGGCATTTGCTTCATCATCTTCTGGATTTCTATTTGCTGGTGGTCTACATTTTACAACATTTGCAATGTATACTTCTTCTCTTTTTATTCCCAAAATTCCAAAAGCCATATTCATAAGTTTTCCAGCCCTGCCAACAAAAGGCTCTCCTAGCCTATCCTCATCTGCTCCTGGTCCTTCACCTATAAACATTATATTCGCATTTTTGTTACCTACTCCAAATACTATGTTTTGTCTTGTTTTGCACAACTTACATTTATTACAATTTACTATTGAATTTTCTAGTTCTTCCCATGTTTCAAACATTGCTACACCTCTTAATATATATTTTACATCCTTTTGTCCTTTTGGGGACGGTTCTGTTTGGGACATTTTTTATAAAGGTTCCTTCTAAAATGTCTTCTGCCTACTTATTTTCAGCATTGTCATTTTTTTCCAGAATGTCCTTTTAAGAACCGTCCCCAAAAGGACATTCTACTAATTTTATTTTTATATTTTCGTCTGTGTTTATTTCTGCTTTTGTACCTATTGGAATTACTGTTTTTCTTTCTATATGTCCAAAATTATTTGATTTTATTATTGGAAATTTATATTCACCATCTAAAATGTCCATTATTATTTTTTCAAGGGATATTCCGCTTTCGTGTTCATAATTGCCTATCCATAGACCTTTTATTTTATCAAATACTCCATTTTGTTTCATGTAATATATATTATTGCTTGTTGCTTCTGGGTCTGTTTCAAATCCTAATTCTTCTAAAAATAAGATTTTGTCTGTAAAGTCTAATGAATATTTTCCTGCTACCATTCCTCGTGTTAATGAAAGATTTCCGCCTATTAGCTCACCCTCTGCTTTTCCTTTTTGAATTGTTACATATTCTTCATTTTCTGGTCCGAATTCTAAGTTTCCATCTACAAATCTGTTTAATGCTTGTTTGTAACTAAAGTCTGTTTCGTCTGTTGCTATTGTTTTAAAATTTGTTCCACTAAATGTTATTAATCCTGTTTTTTCTGTTATCATATTTGTAATTGATGTTATATCACTAAATCCACATATTATTTTTGGATTTTTCTTTATTAGTTCATAGTCTATATATTCAAATGTTGAGTTGCTGTTGTTTCCGCCCTTTGCACACCATATCATTTTTACTTCTTTGTCTGCAAACATTGCATTTATATCTTCTGCTTTTTCTCTTGCAGTTGCGCTATATCCATTTGTGTTTGAAAATATATTTTTTGAATATTTTACTTTAAATCCGCTTCTTTCTACTATTTCTTTTGATTTATTTAATTCGTCTATATTGTCTCCAATTATTGGACTTGATGGTGCTACAACTCCTATTGTATCACCTATTTTTAATTTTGACGGTAATAATTTTGGTAAACTCATACTATCTCCTTTTCTTTAAATTCATCATATTTTCTTTCTTCTTTTGAATACTGTTCTGGCTTTAGTCCTAGTCTTGTTTTCATATATATATAAATTAATATATATATTATTGTAAATGTTGTTCCTACTATTATCAAGGCATTTGCAGAAGTTGTAATTCCTAATATAAATGAAGCTAAAAATCCAAATAGCATTCTAACAAAATTTCTAATCAAATTGTATACAGACGTTATTTGAGTGTCTATATCTTTATTTGCAAAACTCATTAAATATCTATCTATTATTGTATAATACATTCCATTTATAAAACCAAATATCATATATGCACCTAATATTATTATAGTTCCTATTAAGTTTTCTTTTATTTCTGTTATTCCACAAATTCCTGTTATTATTGCACTTATTGATAATATTAATGATAATATTGTAAGTGATTTATTTTTAAACATCTTATAAATTCATTTTCTTTTTTTGATGCAATTGCATTTACAAGACTATTTATAGCACTAGCATAACCTATTACTACAGCTGATAATTTTATATCTTCTAAAAGACTAACTTCATAATTTTCTAATATTGCCAACAATGTGCAGATGAAAGCTGCTGATAATATTAGTGCTTTTAGTCTTTCTGATTTCAAAACAAATTTAAATCCTGATCTTATATCTTCAATTTCATTAACTTCCATTGTCTTTTTGAAGTTAACTTTTGTTTTTTTGTTTGGTTCTATAAATCCCATAGATATTATTGTTGCTATTATTAATACTATCAACGAACATATCATTGGCAAATATCCATTTATCACAAATAAATATCCGGCAATTATTTTTGAACTCGTCTCTAGTATATAATATCCTGTTGCTCCTTTTGAATTTAATTTTGCGAAAATTTGATTTTTATATTTTGATGGTGGTATTGATTCTTTTAATACGGCTGATGCTACTGTTTCTTTAAGTCCAAATCCTATTGCTGATATAAAGTTTGCCAAAATCAAATCAAATATATTTCTACTAAATATTATAACAAGCATATGTGCTACAAGTAAAAAATTTCCTATTACTAAGCTCTTTTTTTTGCCTAAAAATGCTATTATTATATTTATTGGTATTTGTAAAATCATGACAAATAATGCATAAAAACTGTCTGTTAGTACTACATCTGATGCACTTATATTTTTTATTTGAGTTAAAAATAAAAAGTTTATTGTATAATAAAATAATAAGTCCCATGATAGTGCTTTGTATATTGGAAATAATTTCATATTTATTTTTCTCATTTTTTGTTTTTCTTCTTTTGTTTCTTTTATTTCTTCTGTTTTCATATTTACCCCTTTTAATATTTTATATAAATTTTGCTTATTTTCCTAGTAATGATATTAATGCCGTATTTAATCCATACCCCTGTTTTTCTACTCTAAAAGAATGAATCAAATCTTTATTACACACACTGCATAATCCACTATCAATGATATTCTCTGTTTTTAAACCCGCTTTTCCCAATATAATCTTGTTAATTAAAACAGTATCAATATTCCACTTTTCTTTATCTTTTTGTTTTTCCATTATATCGATATTTTTACTTATATTCAAATCTTTAAACTCTTCTTCAAATAAATCTTTTACATCTTTATCAACTTCAAAGTGGCATTTTCTAATGCTTGGGCAAATACAACAGATAATGTTTTCTGGTTTGCAACCTAATTCATTTACCATTTTTTCAACTGTTTTTACAGAAATTCTTTGCAATGTTCCTTTCCATCCAGAATGTGTATTTGCGATTGTTTTTGTTACTGGGTCAAAGAATAAAAGCAATATGCAATCTGCATTTGTAGTTGATAATACTAAATTTTCTTTTTGTGTTATGATTCCATCTGTTCTACTATATTCTTCCAAATTTACATCTGGTAAATTTTTATTTATTTTCTTATTTGCAATTGCAATATTGTCAGTATGTTCTTGATTTGTTTTTACTACATTTTTGTAATCAACATTTATTGCTTTGCACAAATTTTCATAATCTTGCATTGCCTTTTTGAATTCTTGCTCTGGTAATTGTTGTTTATTTACTCTTGCTGTTCTAAAATTAACATCTGTTCCTATTGAATATGCATGTGTTATTACATTACTATATTCTAATAATTTTCTAAATTGTAAATATTGTACTCCATCTTTGTTGATGTGCACAACATTTTCATTACTTAAATCTTTCAAAATATTTTCTCCTTTTTGAGACAAGTGGGACAGTGCAAATTTGTCTCACTTTTTTGTCGCTTTTTGTCGAATAATATTTTTATGATTTTTTTAAATCAAATTATGTTAGTTGACAATTCTCGACAAATTTTGTGAGACATTTTAAGACTGTCCCACTTGTCTCATTTTTCTAATTATATCATCTTTTGACTTTTTGTCTATATAATTATAATTATTTCCACAAAGTCTAGTATCAAAACCACAAATAGCCTTATAAGAGCAATAATCACAAGGCTTTTGACCTTTTTTATTATATGGTTTTATATTAATATTTCCAGTCAAAATTTCTTTTGCAATTTGCTTAATAGTTCTATAAATATAATTTTGCAAAATCTCAAACTCTTCTTTATTAACACCACTTGTTTTTGCCTCTGATATATCTCCTGCTTTTGTTATTGTTGCTGGTATTAATTTTGAAGCTCCTGATTCTAAGTTTTTGTCATGCATTTTTATTACCTTTATGTCTGCTAATATCAATCCTTTCATTTTAAAGTTCTTTCTAAGTTCTTCTTCAATTTGTTCATCTGTCATTTTAGGATTTACTCTTATAATTTGCTCTAGTAAGCTGAAATATAGCACTCCAGCAGGTAATAAATCCTCTTCTTTGCACACTGCATCCATATATGTTAATAACTGAATTTGCAATCCTGCATATACTTCATTTAAGTCGATATTTTTTGCTGATGATTTGTAGTCTATAATTCTTAAGTACTTTCCATCTTCTGAATTTGCTGTGTCTATTCTGTCTATTTTTCCTATAATTTCAACCTTTTTTCCATCATCTAATTGAATTATAATTGGTTTGTATTTTCCTTTTTTACCAAATTCAATTTCTGTTCCTTCTATATCAAACTCACTATATACAAGTCCTTCAATTATGTATTTTAGTGCTTTTGCGACTATTCTTTTTAGCCTTTTTACTAAAACTTTGTATTTTGGTGTTGCAACAAATGTATATTTTTTGCCCATATCTAGTTTTTCTTCTACAACATCATCTACTAGGCTTTGTACTTTTTCTTCATCTGTTACTAATTCTGGAAGACTGATATTTTCATTTTTTACTTTTTTGAAAAATTCGTCTATTGTTTCGTGCATAAATGATCCTGTATCAAAATTTTGCACTTTTAATTCTTCTTTTTCTTTTAGTCTTAAGCCATATTGCAAATAATATGAAAATGGACATTGTGCAAATTTCTCTAATTTTGATACACTTGCATTTAGCGTGTTTCCATATAATTTTTCTATTGTTTCTTTGTTGATGTTCTCTGGAAGATTTGTGTAATCAATTCCTTGCAAATCTTGTTTTACTTTTGAATACCACTCATTTTGATTTTTATAATATTCATAAATTGTATACCAAATATCATCTATTTTATTTCCATTTTTTAGTTCTGATATATTTTCTAAAAGTTCTTGATATGTCATATTTTTATTTGTTATTTCATAATTTTTGTTGATTACATCACTTTCTTCTTTTATTTCTGGAAATAATTTTTTAATTTTATTTATCATCATTGATGGCCTTAGTGATTTTCCTTCTGTTTCTGATGATGCATATGATAAATACAGTTGTTTTTCTGCAGTTGTGAAGGCTTTATAAATATTAAAGTTTTCTTCGTATAGATTCTCTATTGTTCCATTTGCAAGTTCAATTCCGTCTTGTTTTAAAATTTCTCTGTCTTTGTCTCCGAAAAAACCTTCTGCTTTATTAATGCTTGGAAAACTTCCATCATTTAGTCCTATTATGAAAATAGTGTCTACTTTATGACTTCTCGACCTTTCTACATCACCTACAATTACTTGGTCTTGTGTTCCTGGTATTTTGCCTAATTCACTATTTTTTAGTCCTGTTTTTAATATTTGCATATATTTTGCAATGCTTAATTTTTCATCTCCAAATATTAAAACCATTTCATCAAATATATCTAAAATTATTTTATAACTTGCAATATATTCATTTGCTAAATCAATTTGCCCTAACTCTTGCAACTCATTTATTTTTGCGTTTATTTTTTCTTCTATTTGTTGCTCTTGCATAAATTCATATACTGCTTTTGTTGTTTCTTTAACAGTTCCAAAATTGCTTTTTAATTTTAATAATGGCTCTATGATTTGTTTTCTTAATCTATTTAAATATTCAATTTCTTCTTTGTTATCATCATTTATGCCATATGTAAAATCGTTTTTCCACTTATTGTGCTTTATTCCCCATTTTGTACAGTAATTTTCTAATTTAAAAATATCGTCATTTTCTATGTCAGAAAATCCTATTTTTAAATAATTAAAAACTGCTTCTTTTGAAAAGTTGTTACTGAAAATTTCAAATATTGAAAGCAAATATTGAACTATTATGTTTTGGTTCAAATCTCTTTTTTCGTCTATAAAAACAGGAATATCATATTGTGCAAAAATACTTCTTATCAAACTTGAATATGTATCAATATTTCTTGTAATCACTGAAATATCTTTATATCTTAATTTTTTATCTCTTACAAGTTTAGTAATTTGTTTTGCGACATTTTCAATTTCTGAATATTGATTTTTAGCCAAAAATAGTTTGATATTTTCTACTTTTTTATCATATTTTTTTGTTCTATTATTAAAAATATTTTCCTCTAAATATTGTAATTCTTCAGTTTTAAAACGTGGCAAATTAGTTAGATGTATAGGTTCTTCTAACTTTAATTTTTCTTCTTTTACCATGTTTATTATTTTAGAAACCGTAACTTTATTTGGATAAAATATATCTGTGTCTGGTTTTAGACTTGGCTCTAAACTATCTGTGCATACTGTTATTGTAACCTGTTTTGCAAGTTTAATGAATTTTTTTAGCACTTCATATTCTTGGTATGTAAAACCAGAAAATTCATCTATATAAATAAGGCTATCTTTAACAATATCAGTATCTTCAATAATATTGCTTAATATTGTTAATAAGTCTGTGTCTTCAATATATTCACCTTGCAACTTTTGCTCAAAATTGCTGTAAATTAAAAACATATCATTCAATTTTGTTTTTAAATATTGGTCATCTGTTTTATCAATCTCTTGTTTTAAATTTTCTGGCAAAACACCATGCTTTTTAAACTCAGTAATTGCAGTCATTGATAAATCAATATTTTCGTCAGATTTACTCAAGAATTTTAGATTGCTTTTATTTTCATTTAATATTGAATAAATAAGCATTGACTTACCACATTTTGTTAATTGAGTTTTTGTGTTTCCACCTAATTCTTGTAATACCCTGTGTGCCATTCGTGAAATTGTTAGCACTTCTGCATTTATTACGGCTTTTGCGTCAATTGCATCCATTAATTTTTTTTCGGCTGTAAATGAGAATTGCTCTGGTGTTATTATATATATTTTCTTTTCTGTTTTTACAAGTTTTGCTATTTCTTTAAAGCAGTATTCACTTTTACCGCTACCTGATTTTCCATAAATTATTCGTAAACTCATATTTTCTCACTTTCTTTAATTCCTTTAATTTTCTCTTCTCCAATAAAATAAATATTGTTGTGCAAGACCTTTCAAATCCCCGAATTTTTCTTCTGCCAATTTTTCTATTTTTGTCTTACTAACCTTGTTTTCATCGCTTTCCTTAATGTATAAATCATTCATAACTCTTCTAACCCACACATCAATTGGGAATACATCAAATCTTTTTAAGTCTGAAAATAGTAATATGCAGTCTGCAACTTTTGGTCCAACTCCAGAAAGTTTTAATAGATCGTTTCTTACCTCTTGAGTATTTGAATTTTTTCTTAAATTTGCTAAATCAACTTCTTTGTTTAATATCATTTGTGTTGTTTCATATAATCGTATATCTCTAAAACCTAGTCCAAGATTTCTAAATTCTTGAACAGTCACATCTTTTAGTTGCTCTGGTGTTGGAAATGTATAGTATTTTTTTCCATTCCATTCAATTTCATTTCCATATTTTTGTGATATTCTTTCTATTATTCCTTTGATTCTTGGAATGTTGTTATTTGCTGATATTATAAATGATATTATTGTTTCCCATAAATCTTGGTTTAAAATTCTTATTCCTTTTCCATATTCAATACTTGTTTTCAAGTATTCGTCTATATTTTCCAATTGCTTTTTTATTTTTTCATAATCTCTATTTAAATCAAAATATTCTTCTACAATTTTTTGAAGATTTCCGTCACACATTCCTGTAAATATAATTTGTTCTTTATTTTTTTCTACTTTTATTGCTCCATTTTTTATTACTCCTATGTAACTTCCGTCTTCTTGCTCATTCCATCTAAAGCATTGTCCACATTCGAATATGTCTTTTAATTCAAATGAATTTTGATTTTCTATTATATATTTTTGTTCTTTCATACTAATCTCAACCTTTTTATATGATTTTATTTTTATTAAATTTCTTTTATTATTATAACATATAAACATCTACAAAATCTATTTTATATCGAAAATTAATTTATTTTTGTATCTTAAAACTTGCAGTTCAATAATGATAATGTATGAAATACCTGTGTATGATATTTCATGCATTATCATTACTGAATTGTAACTAAAAAGATAAGTTTCATATAATATTTAAAAAAAATTCTTGTTTTTTTTATCTGCTTGTGTTACACTTACCTTAAGATTAATGTGGAGGTGAATTAAGTGGAATCAAAAGATGAGTTAACATCAAGATTAAATTTGCTTTTAAAAAGAATTAAAACTTTTTCTTGTCCTGAATATAAAGATATCTATACAAAAGCATATTTTAACGAAATAGAAAAACCTACTCTTGAAAACTCTGAAAATACTTACGCTTTTATTTTTGGTGATTTTAATAAACTTGGTGTTATAAATGATGTATATGGTCATGACTTTGGAAACAGGGCTTTAGAAATTGCTATGAGAATCATAAGAAAAAGCCTTCCATCTAGTGCTGTAATTGTTAGAGCTGGTGGAGATGAAATATACATTACATTACCTAATTCTAATAAAGAAATCGCTGATAAATACATTGATTTAATAAATAATAATTTACAAGAAAATGCTGTTACTATCAGTGGTTTATCAATTGAACTTGCTTCATCTGATTCTACTTATGGAAATATTGACCAATTAATCAATATCACAGATAATGAAGTAACTAATATAAAGGCAGCTCGTAAAGAGTCTAATTCTCCTGCTGATATTTTGGCAGATGATTTTCTTGAGTTACAGGTGCCAAAATCTGCTTCAATCCAAGAAAAAAAATCTTGGACTGAATTAAATGAATTTATAAATATATCAATATATGAGTTTTTGAAAAATTTTAGACCTTCTAAAAATTTTGAATTTAAACCTCAGCAAATAGTTAGTTCATCTGATTTTATAACTAATTCATTTTTATGTTTGTTGAATGATAAAATAGATGGTAAACTTCCTCAAAATCTTGAAGCACTATTAAAAGAAGATTATCCGTATTCTCCAAATTATAATAATTTTGTTACAAACAAAAAAAATGTTAATAATATAAATATAGATGATGCTAATCTAATTAATTCCTTAGTAACTGGTAAAACTTCTTTTTCTGATTTAAAGAATCTTTCAGAAAAAGATTTAAAAAATATTATTCAAGGTGCTTCTAGTTTGCTTGAACAGTTGACAAGAGATAATACTGGATTACTAAATAAATATTATTTTAGACTTTCATTAGCTAAGCAACTTTGTAATAATAGAGAAGAATACTCTGCATCATATGTTTCTTTTGCTGGTCTAAAGCTATCAAATACCGCTTATGACCATAGTTTTAGTGATTATAGGTTGGAAAAATCAAATAAATTTTTGATAGAAGAAACTAATCATTTGTTAAATTATGTAAATACTGCTTTTGATTTTAAAAGGGGAAATATATATTTAATCAGCCAAGGTGGCGGAAATTATTTATATTTATATCCTAAAGATATATCGAAGGATATTCAACCTAAAATTGCAACTATTGTTAATAAAGTAAATTTCAGAGTAAACATGAAGGACCCTAATAGCAATTTAGAAACTTCTTATTATTCAATGAATAAAAATGAATCTCTTCCAAATTCGGATGTAAAGAGTATGATACGTTATGTTAGAGCTTTAAAAGAGGAAGCTAATTCTAAAAAAAATGAATTTAAAAGAGATTTATTTAAAAGTGCTGACGCATATTTTGCTTTTAAAAAATCTATGAGTAATTGTGTAGATTATTATTTAGAAAATATTGATAATTCACATACAGATGTTAATAAAATGGTCCAATTTATGAGAAACGTTTATACATCCTTCTTAAACCAAGAAGTTCTCCACAATGATACTCGTAAAGATATGCCAAAAACTGGTTTTGATGCTTATAAAAAAGAAATGTATGAATATGAAAAAGTAGAAAATGATCATGGAATAGAACACTAATATATTTATTCTAAAATTTTATTAAAGAACAAATCTAAGAACACGGATTTGTTCTTTTATTTTTTAAATCCTAAACCCACAACTTCTCTTGCATTTGCAATTATTATAAAACTTTGTGGGTCTATTTTTTTTGCTGTTTGTTTTACCCTTGAAACATCACCTCTAGATGCCGCACATAGAAGTACTAATTTTTGTTCATCTTTATACATTCCTTTTCCATAAAGCCCTGTTGTTCCCTTTCCTATTTTTTCTCCAATAACTTCTGCAATTTCTTCATTTCTATCTGAAATTATAACAACAAGTTTTGTAAAATAAATACCTTCAAAAATTATATCTATCATTTTTCCCATCAAATATATTGCAATTGCAGAATATAAACCTATTTCTATTTCTTTAAAAAATAAAATATTTAACCCTACAATTATTACATCTATCAAAATTATTATATTTCCTGTTCTTATATTAGGATTATATTTTTTTACTAACATACTTATTAAGTCCGATCCACCTGTTGATGAATTTGCTTTTAAAATTATTGCTGTTCCTAACCCTATTATAATTCCTCCATAAATGCATGCTAAAAATCTGTCTTGAGTTAATGGCGTTATTTTGTCTAAAAGGTCAATTGTAAAAGAGAATGTTACTGTTCCTACAAATGACCTTATTACAAATCCCTTTCCTAATTTGTATGCTGAAAATATAAATAATGGTACATTTATTGCAAGTATTGTTGTTCCCATTGGTATATCTAAAAAATAGTATAAAATTGTTGCTACACCTGCGAAACCTCCTGATGATAGTTGGTTTGGTAATAAAAAAAGTGATGTTGCTATTGCCATTATTATTGCTCCAATTATGGTTTCTACTATTTCTATTGAAAATTGTTTTACTCTTTTTTTGCTTATGTCCATGTATCTTTCCTTTCCAATTTTGTGATGTAATTTTTTATTTTTTATATGTATAATATTTTAAAAATTATTTTTGCAAAATAAAAATCCCCCTTATTACTATTATGGTAATTTTAGGTGATTTTATACAATTTAGGAATTTCCTATATTAATATTTCTTTGATTTTTAGAAATTTTAAAATTATTTTATATGACTAACTTTTTGTTTTTTCTTCGTTTCCATCCAAAAAGTCATTATATGTTTTTGTAATCTCAATTTTTGATTTTCCTTGTTTTACATTTTTATCTTGTTTTACTTTTAAATCAACTTCATATAACTCTTGTAATTTCTTAATATTTTCTCTTTTATGTCCAATTACATTGTTTGCATCTATTGGATTTACAGTAACTTCTACTTCTTTTACTTTTACATTTAATTTTTTTATTTTTTCAACAATTGCATCATACCATAAACCTGACTCAACTAATTGTCTAAATGCTGGATGGAATGGACCTGCCACCACTTCACTTTGATTGCTTCCTGGTTCGCAGATTTCTTCAGTATTTTGAAGTCCAACTCTTATTACATCAATTTTTTTATCATTGAACATTCTTACTAATTGTTTGCATGTTTCAACTGCTTGTACTACTGACAATGGATCATATGTTCCATCATTGTATTCCTTTTCAAGTTTTGTTCCTTTAATTACAAGTACTGGATATATTCTAATCATTTTAGGTTTTAATTTTATAAGTGCCTTTGCTGTATTTATTTCGTCTATTCTGCTACTTTCTGGTAATCCCACCATCATTTGATGTCCTAAATTAAAGCCATACCATCTGATTAATTTTGATGCTTTTACTACATCTTTAAAGGTATGACCTCTATTTGCTCTACCTAAAATATAATCATTTGCTGATTGTACACCAAGTTCTATTGTTTTTACTTTATATTTTTTTAGCCTTTTTAAAATTTCTTTGTTAATGTAATCTGGTCTTGTTGATATTCGTATACTATCAACTTGTCCATTTTTTATGTATTCATATGCAATTTGTAATAATTCTTCTTGTTGTTTTAAATCTATTCCTGTAAAACTTCCTCCAAAAAATGCAATTTCTTTTTTTGCGTCTTTATCTTTTATATTTTCTAAAAAATAATCTATTGTTTTTTTTGCATCTTCTTTTGTTAGATTCTTCTTTTGTCCGCTTATTGATTTCTGATTGCAAAATATACAATCATTTGGGCATCCTAAATGTGGTACAAATACTGGGATTACATACTCTTTACTCATATTTTCTCCATTCTCTCTTTAATTTTTCTGGAATTTTGTGGTCACCACACAAAATCCCTATTTTTACAATTTTGAATTTTTTAGTTTTTGTTTTCTAATGCTTTTTTGGCAGCCTGCATCTCTGCTTCTTTTTTGCTTTTTCCCTTTCCTGTGGCTAAAATTTTTCCATTTAAGGCAACCTCTGCTTCAAATGATTTGTTGTGGTCTGGTCCTGATTCTTTTATTATTGTATATTCTATTTTTACATCTCCATTTTTTTGCAATTCTTCTTGCAATACAGTTTTATAATCTTTTTCTCCTACATGTTTTGTTGCAACTTCTATTTCATTTTTTAGGTTTTCTATGATGAATTTTTTTGCAGGTTCTAGTCCACCATCTATAAAAATTGCTGCAATAACTGCTTCTACACTATCAGCTAATATTGCAGGTCTTTTATTTCCACCTGATTTTATTTCTGATTTTCCTAAATATAAAAATTTTCCAAAGTTGTGTGCTGTTGCTATTTTGTACAAACTTTTTTCACATACTACTGTTGCTCTTACTTTTGTTAATTGTCCTTCTTTTAAATTTAAATATTTATTGTACATATATTCACTTGATACAAATTCTAGTATGCTGTCTCCTAAAAATTCTAGTTTTTCGTTGCTTTGTATTCCGTGTTCATATGCATATGATGTGTGTGTTAGTGCATTTTGTAATAATTCTATTTTTTTAAATTTATATCCTATATTTTTTTCTAGTTCTTCTAAGTTCTTTTTTTCCAATTTATTGCATCCCTTTCTTCAGGTTTTGTTTTTTATTTTGCCTGTGTGTATATATTATATAACATTTTACAGATTTTGCAAGTAATTTTGTGGTATTTGGATTTATTAAGTGTTGAAAGTTTTGTATTCATATGGAGACATATTTTTTGTAAGTATGTATGTTTGATTGAAGTGAAAAATAGAAAATATTATATAAAAAAATGAGGAATGCTCACGGAAAAAATATATATGTATATGGTTTTATAATTTTTTCGGTTCAATACGCAACATAATAATTTCTAAAATAAATTAATGGCACCCTTCCACTAAAGTGAACTCTTTCCATTAATTTATTTAAGAAATTTTAATATTGCTTCAATCACATTCAAAAATTCTAAAACCATATACATATATATTTTTTGCCTGAGTGAGAGAGGCTTATTTTTTTATATTAGATTTTCTTTTTGAACGTAATGAACAATACATACTTACAAAAAAGATGTCTCAATATGAATATAGAAACTTCCAATACTTAGCAATTCAAACTATCATCATGCAATATTCTTTTGAATTCAACAAATTGTAACAATTCCACATTTTTCGACATAAAATATACTAGCCCAAATTTATGAGGTGATTAATGTGAAAAAGATAAAAAAAGGAGATATAGTAGCTAGAAAATCTTATGGAAAAGACATTATATTCTATGTAAAAAGAATAATAAAAACCTCTTCTAAATCTATTGCTATATTATGTGGTTTGTATGAAAGAATTGAAGCAGACAGCAACCTAGATGACTTGGAATTATTGGACGATATTCAATTAAAAGACATTACAAAAAATAAAGAAAATAAATTAAATACAAGAATTGATAAAAAAATAAAAGAATATAGATTTAATTTTTTAGAAGATAATCAACAATTAAGGCAAAAAATTATAACCGGAAAAATTTTACACCTAGATGGTGATAAAAGATACTCACAAAAATCCTACAATTATTATAAAAAAATGGGATTAAATGCAATTGTAAAAAATATTCCTGAATATAAACAGCCTCGCGTTGTATATAAATTACTTAAAATCTATCAACCAGATATTTTGATAATAACTGGACATGATGGTATGATAAAAAGGGGGGCTAATTTTAACGATATTTATAATTATAGAAATTCTAGGCATTTTATAAATACAGTAAAAGAAGCTAGAAAATATGACAAAGATAATAATAGAGAAACTGTAATTTTTGCAGGTGCTTGCCAAAGTTATTTTGAAGCTATTATGATGGCTGGTGCAAATTTTGCATCCTCACCCGCTCGAATCTTAATCGATTTTTTGGATCCTCTTATAATTGCTGAAAAAGTTGCTACTACTGAAAGATATAAGTTTATAACTGTTGATAATGTGACTAGAGAAATACGAGATGGTAAAAAAGGCATTGGTGGCATTGGGTCTAATGGCCGAATGACAATTATGTAACATAAATGTAATCTAAATGTAATATTATGTAATTTATTCTTTATTTTGCTTGATATATCACCAAAAATTGAATATTGGTGCAAACAAAGTTTTTTTGACAATTTTCCTGATAAATGCTATAATCAAGCTATCTTAAGGGAGTAGGTGATAGCATGATTTGTAAAACAGATATATCAAATCTGAAAACTGACATCTTGGAGAAAGTGGGTCAAAAGATAATAGTAAAGGGTTCTCTTGGTAGAAGTAGAACATTTGCAAAAGAAGCAACAATAGAAAAAGCATATCCTAATATTTTTGTTGTTAGATATGAAGAAAATAATAGAAATGTAACTTACAGTTATACTGATGTTTTAACTAGAACTGTTGAAGTTGATGTTTATGATGGAGAGGCTTATAGTCCTTTAATTCCACCACCGGTTGAAACAAAAAGAAAGAAAGCTGAGGTTTTATTATAATTAGTATTTTTAAATAGCACATTTTGTATGTGCTATTTTTTTATTATTTTTTCTATAAATTCTAATTTATTTTTCTTTTGTATTTCGTTCTATTATCCTTCTTTCAGATGACTGTATTTTAATTTTGTTGCCATTCCTCCTCTTATGTGTCTTTCTGCTTTATTTTCGTCTAGTATTATTCTTACTTGCATTGCTAAACTTGGGTTTATTTTTTTTAGTCTTTCAGATACGTCTTTGTGCACTGTGCTTTTACTTATTCCAAATTTTTTGGCTGCTCCTCTTACTGTATCTTTTGAATCTATTATATATCGTGCTAGTTCTATTGCACGTTCGTCTATTGATATACCTTTCATAAAGCTAACCCCCATATGAATACTTTTGTTTAATTGTATTCGTGTGGTGGTTGTATTAGAACATTGTTTCATTCATTTATTTGTATCTTACTATTTCATTTTTTTTCAATTTTCCATCCTCATAATATTCTAAATTCACTTGTTGCTTTTTTATATCTATATCATAAAAAATTCCTATTGCATATCTACAAATGTGTCTCGGTAGCTCTTCATAATATATTTCATTATTATATGTATTTTTAGTCATATATTTTAGTCTTTCTCTATCTTCTTTTCTTTTTTTTCTATTGGTAGTCTTTTTCATCTCTATTGCAATTAAATTATCCTGTTTTTTATTATTTCCTCTACTATGTACTATGAGATCACATTCTATTTTTATTATTTTCATTTCATTGTTTATTATAGTTTTTACCATATCACCATTTCTATCAAATTCAACATCTGCAAAATATCCTTTTATTCCGTAATTCTTCATACTTTCACTTAAATAATTTGCTAGATTTTGACAAAGGTTTCTTTCTGATATATTACGATTAATGTTTTCTCTTTCTTCTTTTAAAAATTTGTTATTTGCATTTTTAAAAATTTTATAGGCTATAACTCTAGCATCTTTTACGCCAATATTATATTCTGCTAATCTTTTCTTTAATTCTTCTGTATTTCTTCTTACCTGTTCATTTCCCAGATTAGTAATTTTATATATCCCTCTACTTATCTTTGTTATCATTCCCAAATTCCAAAGTCTGGTTATAGCAAAACCAATTACAAATTGAAATTTACTTTCTTCTTCTTTTTTAACCATTAATCTTGTCCTTTGTTCATCTATTATATATTTCCTTGTATATTCTACATTTTCTTGCATATTATTTAATATTTCAATAGATAAATCTTCTACATTTGGTACAGCCATAATTTCTCCTTTATATTTAATTTATATTTTTTCTTCTTCATAAATGTTCTTTTGTTAAATCATATTTTATTTGTATATTATATCATTTATTTTTTTATTTTCAATATTTTATCACTATTATTCTTACATTTTATTTACATAATTTGTTTTATTTTGATTATTGTGCTATAATATATATAAGATTTGCAGTAAAAACAATTATTAATAGCAAAAGGAGGTTACATTATGGTAAGTAATTGTTCCCAGAAGGCTGCCAATTGGTGGTCTGACAAAATAGAAGCACAGGCGAATCGGAGATATGTACCGGGATTGGATAAATTTGAAAAGCTTTTAGCTATTCAAATTCAAAACACAATCAATAGTAAAGGCTCAGCTATAATATCTACTTCATTTTCAAGAGGTATTAATACACTGGAAAGACTTGCATTTACATCAAACATGAAAGCTCCACTTCCAGTTGACTATGATATGAATATTTTCTTTGGAAATATTTATATCTATTATAACGGAATATTGATTTCGTCTCTGTAGGCTTCTTGCTGGTGTATCAATATGGTACACCAGCTTTACTTTATTGAAATAAAATTATATAATATATTAAATTTTAAATATAATAATTTTCAAAATACAATATTAATATATTTCATATTGAAAACTTTAAAATTTGAAAGGATAAAAAATGATAAGAATAAGTAATATAAAAATATACAAAGATATAACGGACGAGGAAGTTTTACAAACAGCGATAAAAAAATATAAAATTCAAAAAGAAAATATTACTAAGTGGCACATATCAAAAAAATCAATAGATGCAAGAAAAAAAGATGATGTACATTATTCATATTCTATCGACATATGTGTAAAAAATGAAGAAAAGTTTTTGAAAAACAAAGACATTTCTTTAATCAAAAAATTAGAACAGCCACAATTTGAATTAAATCTAAATAAATCTGTTAGACCTGTAATAGTTGGTGCAGGGCCAAGTGGTTTATTTGCGGCTTTGACTTTTGTTAAGTATGGATACAAGCCAATTGTTATAGAACAAGGTGAGCAGGTTGAAAAGCGTAAAAAAACTGTTGATAATTTTATAAATAATGGTATTTTGAACACTAATTCTAATGTACAATTTGGTGAAGGTGGTGCTGGTACTTTTTCTGATGGGAAACTTACATCTGGCATAAATTCACCTTATTGTAGAACTGTGTTAGAAGATTTTGTTAAATTTGGTGCTCCTGAACAAATTTTATATTTAACCAAACCACATATTGGCACAGATAATTTAGTAAATATTATTAAAAATATGAGAAATTATATTATTTCTCAAGGTGGAATGTTTTTATTTAATACAAAATTTATTGATTTGGAAACTACTAATAATTCTGTTTTTAAAGTTATTGTACATCATTTAGATACTAATACTATGGAAAAAATTGATGCAAATGTTGTTATTCTCGCAATTGGTCATAGCTCAAGAGATACATTTAAAAAAGTTTATGAAAAAGGTCTTTTGTTAGAGCCTAAAAACTTTTCTGTTGGTGTTAGAATTGAACATTTACAAAGTGAAATAAATAAGGCTCAATATGGAACTTTGACAAAATTAAAACTACCTTCTGCTGATTACAAACTTGCATATCATGCTCCCTCTGGCCGTTCTTGTTATACCTTTTGCATGTGTCCGGGTGGTACTGTTATGCCTTCTTCAAGTGAAGAAAAAGCTATTGTAACTAATGGTATGAGTTACTTTGCTCGTAATGGTAAAAATGCAAATTCTGCAGTTTTGGTTAATGTAACTCCAGAAGATTTTAAAGATAGCAAGAATCCCTTGTCTGGTATTTATTTTCAAAAAAATTTGGAGGAAAAAGCTTTTGTTCTTGGTGGTTCAAATTATTTTGCACCAGCACAAAGATTTGAAGATTTTGATAAAAATATAAAAAGTACCTTTATAGGTACTGTTGAGCCATCTTATAAACCTGGCGTTACTTTATCTAATTTAAATGATATTATGCCTGAATTTGTTTCAACAACTTTGAAAGATGGTATTAAATTTTTTGATACTAGATTACATGGTTTTGCAAATCCAGATAGTATTTTAACTGGTATGGAAACTCGTAGTTCTTCTCCTGTACGAATTTTAAGAGATAAAAATTTAGTTTCTAATATCCGTGGAATTTACCCTTGTGGTGAGGGGGCTGGTTATGCTGGTGGTATAATGTCTGCTTCTGTTGATGGTATTAAATGTGCAATTGCTGCAATTGCAAGAAAAAATTTTTAATTTAAAATTTTTTCTAACATTTTTACTAGATAATCTACATCGTCTTTGGTGTTAAAATCTCCAAATGTAAAACGAATTGCACCTTTTGCTAATTCACTTGGCAAACCAATTGCAGTTAGTACATGTGATGGGCTATTATCACCTGAAGAACATGCTGAACCTCCTGATGCACAAATTCCCATCTCATCCAATTTATATAGCATTTCCGTTGCGTTTTGTCCTTCAAAACTAATATTTATATTTCCTGGTAATCGTTTTTCCATTGTTCCATTTATATGGATATTGGGAAAACTCTTTTTCATTTCTTCTAGGCAATAATTTCTTAAAGTTTGTAGTTTATTTTGATATGCTTCCATGTTTTTTTCTGCTATTTGACAGGCTTTTCCTAGTGCAACTATTTCTGCAACATTTTCTGTTCCAGACCTTTTATTTTTTTCTTGATGTCCTCCATCCATAAAACGTTCAAACTCAATTCCTTTTTTTACATATAATGCCCCTATCCCCTTTGGTGCATATATTTTATGGCCTGATAAAGAAAGTACATCTATATCCATTTTTTGAACATTTATTGGGATGTTTCCACATGCTTGAACTGCATCTGTGTGAAAAATTATTCCGTTTTTGTGTGCAATTTTTGCAATTTCTTCTATTGGTTCTATTGTTCCAATTTCGTTATTTGCAAACATTACGCTTATCAAAATTGTATCTGGTCTTATTGAATTTTCTAATGTTTCTAAATTTACAAATCCATCTTTATCTACATCTAAATATGTTACTTCAAAACCTTTACTCTCTAGGTTTTGGCAACTATGTAATATTGCTGGATGTTCAATTTTTGATGTGATAATGTGCTTGCCTTTATTTTGATTTGCATAGGCTATTCCTTTTAATGCTGTATTGTCACTTTCAGACCCACAACTTGTAAAATATATTTCCTCTGGTTTGCAATTTATTAATGATGCTACTCTTTTTCTTGCTTCTTCTATTGCTCTTTTTGATTTTCTTCCTATGCTGTATATTGATGATGGGTTGCCATATTCTCTGCTTAGATATGGGAACATTTCGGTTAGAACTTCTTCTTTTATTCTTGTTGTTGCACTGTTATCAAAATACCTGACTTCCATAAATTTTCCTCTTTTCTTTTATACAATAAATTTGTATATTATATTCAAATTTATTGTATTTGATACTTCTAAAATTTAATATTTCGAATTATAATTATGAATACTGTTGATACTATATATGTTTTTATAATTTACGAATGTGATTGAAGCAATATTAGAATTTTTTAAATAAATTTATGGAAAGAGTTCACGTCGAACGAAGTGAGGACTAAGTGGAAGGGTGCCATAAATTTATTTTAGAAATTCTTATATTGTGTATTGAACCGAGTAAATTATAAAAAAATATATAGTATCAACAGTACATATCATTAATTATATTGATATTAATTATCATTTATCATATCTTTAATTTTATCAATTTGATTTATAGTTTGCCTGTATCCATATTTATAACAAGCATCCAATTTTTCAGTTTCCAACAGACCCGTTTTATCAGTTTGAATAGTCAAAACCATATCACTATTACTGATATTTTCTTCTGATATCTTATTTCCCATAATATCAATAGTTCTCATAACAATATCCATAATATTGCTACTCTCTTCAATATCATCTGCCTTAAAATTAACCGTCAACATTTTATCAGCACCTTGATGTCTTACTTCAATTGTTGGAAAATTATCTAATATTCCACCATCCAAAAATTTATGTTCATTATACTCACATGGACTAAAAACTACTGGAAAACTGCAGCTTGCTCTAATTGCTTTGCCAATTCTTATATTATTTATATATTCTGTATTTGGACAAGTTTTTTCAGGTATATTGTTTGTAATTACATATTTTTTTGAATTTTGAACATCTACTGTTGTAATTACAATTGGCATTTTTATATCTGATATTGTCTTTATTCCTTTTCGTGATGCTATATTATTAAAACATTCTTCTATTTCTTCTCCAGAATAAAATCCTTGAAAATTTGTTTTTTTATTTGCCATGAAGTTTCCTATGTTCGTGACTTTTGATATTGCATTTTGATTTACTAAGTCTTTTGCATATTTTTTGAACAATATGTAAATATAATATGGCGAATATCCCATGGCATATAGTGTTGCTATTATACTACCTGAACTTGTACCTCCTATTGCATCTATTTTTATATTATTTTCTTCTAGCGCTTTTAATACTCCTGCATGTGCTATTCCTCTTATTCCCCCTCCAGATAATGCCAATCCTAATTTCATTTTTTATTCCATTCCCTCCTAAAGGCACAAATTAGATTTGAAAAAAATTAAATTTTCAACCTTGCCTTTTTTTCTTTATTATTTACTATTTTTTATTCATTTAAACTTGTTTTTGTTACAATAAAAAAATCCGTAGTTCAAAACAATAAATTTTACTTTTTTATATCAAATATAATAAGTCTGTGAATTAAAAAAGAAACATGATTTATATTTTTCATGTTTCTTAATAAAATAAATTTTATATTTTTGTAAAATGAATAACTATTTTGTATAATAAACTTCTCCATTTCCATATTTTACTTGATAATACTCTCCAATAAATATTGGTTCTGAATCTGTTAATTTATATTTTGGTTCTACAATAATTTTCCCGTTACTATCAATAATTCCCCATTTATCATTTTGCTCAATTCCTGCAAAACCATATTTATTAACTTCAGTTACTTTATCATATTTATAATCGATTACTTTATTTCCTGATTTATCTACAAATCCCCATTTACCATTCCATTCATTTGCAAAAATTTTATTATCTTTAAATAACTCTGTATTTTGAACTTCTTTTCCATCTTTTAAAATATATTTTGTTTCATCATCATTATACAATTTTATGTAGTCTGTATATTTATCAACATTTGCTTTTGTTAATGAACTTATCTTTTTCATTTCTTTTGAATATATTTCTGTTGTTTCATTATCGTTTTGATATGTTTGTATTAAATCTGTTCCATCTATTTTTTGTATTGAATTATAATTAAATGCTACTTTTGTGTTATCTTTATCATCAATAATTCCTAATTTACCATCTGCGTTACAAGCTATAAAATAATTGTCATATAAATATTCTATATAAACATATTCTTTTTTTGTAACTGCTGTTCCGTCTTTATATACAGTATATTTTGTTTTTCCTTCTTGGGTATTTATATATATTTCATAGTTTGTATTTTCAACATTTAAGATTGCTAAATTTGAATCTATATTTGCCTCATTTCCGTTTGCATCAAATATTTTTATATTTTCATCATCTGCTGTTGCATATATATATTCTCCTGTTGTGTCTATTTGTTTATATTCAAATGGTACAAGTATCTTTCCTTCTGTTGATATTACTCCATATTTTTTTCCTTTTAGTGCTGTTATTGTGTTATTACTTTCATTGTAAATTAATGATTGATATTCATTATTGGTAACTTTTTTCCCATTTTTTATTAATCCATATTGTCCATTTTCTGCACATATTATATATATGTTTTCACTATTTATGTCTGTTATTCTATATAAATCATTATATTTGTTATCTATTATCTGTTTTCCTTTAAGGTTTACATATCCATATCTATATCCTTCATCTGTTGTTTTGCTTACAATATATCCAGCTTTTTTATAACCTGTTCCTTCTTCATAATATCTGTCTGCATTTATTCCATCATATTGTGGTTTTACTAATGTCACACCTTTTATATTTATAACTCCATATTTTCCTTCTTCTTTTGCTAAAAGTTCTCCTTCTTTAAATTGAAGTGTATCTATATCATCATATATTGCATTTGTTATTTTATTTCCATCTATATCTATAATTCCAAATTTCCCGTCTTTTTCGTATTTTAATGTTGTTTTTTCATACATTAAATCACTTAATACATTTTGTAGTCTTAGTGGCTGAATGTTTTCATATTGTGTGTATATTTCTTCTCCTTTTTCATTTAGTACTTTTGTGCTATTGTTTTGATAGCATATAAATACTGCTTTTTCTGGATTTGGTATTTTTATATCATCATATTTTGTTTCTATTATTGTTTCTCCGTTTGTGTTTATTACTCCGTATTTTTCGTTTTCTTTTGATATTAAATATTTGTATTCGTTTATTTGTGCTATTTCATATTTTCTGTTTTCTATTTTTATTTTGTTTACTATTATAGCTGTTGATGCTATTATTGCTATGATTATTATTAGTGCTATGATTATTTTCTTTTTCATGTTTTTTCTCCCTTCTTTTGAACAAATGTTGATTGTATATATTTTTCTTTTGTCTTATTTATTATAATTGTTTTATTTATTTTTTTCAATATTGTTTAAAAAACAAATCTGAAAAAATTAAAAATTTTGTTACAGTTCAGAAAAAAACTCTTGGCCCATAGGTCCAAGAGTTTTTTTACATACCTGTTACTGGTAATTTTTTTATATTTTCAACTGTATGAGAAACTTCTTGTTTTGTAGTTTCTTGTTTTGTTTCTTCTTTAAATGAATTATCTACAGTAATTGTTAATTTTTCATTAAATTTAACATTAAATCCAAATGCTTCATCATTTAATTCATATCCATCTTTTGTACTAACTTCTTGAATATAATATTTTCCAGGTATCAAATTTGAAACTTCTATTTCTCCTTTTGAATCAGTTTTTAGATTAGCATAAATTATTTTTTTATTACTATCTAAAATATTAAATTCAACATTTTCTAATCTTTCTTTTGTTTTGGCATCTTGTTTTATTATTTTTACTTTTGTTTCATTTTTGTAAAATTTATCTTCTGTTTTTCCAGTTGCATCCTCATATGTTGCTGCAGTTAAAGCATAATCTTGATATGATGTATCTGGTGCTTTTCCATATAATATAGGTTTATTATTTATTTTTGTTTGTATTTCTATATTAAAATTACTTTCTTTTATAAGATTTTTTATTGGGATTAATATTTTAAATTTTTCATTTTGTGAGAATTCTGTTTTTTCATTATTATTAATATCTGTTATTTTTATACCTTCTGGAAGTTCTTCTTGTACTTTAGCCAATTGAACTTTATAATTTGATATTGTTGTTCCAGCTTTTATTGAATATATTTTTGATACATAATTTTTCTCTTTGCTATCAACATCAAATTTTTCTTGTTCTTTTATTATACTTATATTATTTGAAATTTGTGTTTCGGTACACTTTTCACTATCTGCTAAAATTTGTTTTATTGCTCTTACTGTTCTGTTACCCGCTTCTCCTATTCCTGTATATCCATTTGGGTCATTTCCATGTATATAGCAATAAATTGCTTGTTTTGTTGCTGAAAATGCTTCTTCTTTATTGTTGCACCCAAGCTGCTCAACAGTTTTATATGGATAGCCATTTATAATTATTCTCCATAGTTTCACATCAGAAACAGCTGATTGAACTGATACTGAATATGTTAGTTCATTGTTTACTCCGTGTTTTGTTTTGTCAAGGCAATAAGCCGGATAGTTTACTCCATCTTTTGTATAATAAGCATAATATGTTTTTATATATATTCCTTTATATATTAACAGACTTCCACAATCTCCTCCTGAAACGATATTTGCTGAATTGATATCTACAGCTTGTACTGAATTAAATATTAGCATAGTATTTAGAACAACTAAGCTTATAATTACTGAAAAAATTTTTTTTATTTTTATTTTATTTTCCTCCTTTAAATTTTAAAATTTTTCTACAGCTTGTATACATCTTCTGTATTCTGGCTCATTTTCTACACAAGTAATTAATGTTATTTTGTTTTCTTTTGTGCCTTCTAATGGTTCCCAATCTGTATCTTTTATTATCTTGTTTTCAACTACTAAATATATCTTTTCAAATTCATAATATTTATAAATTATTTCATCTCCTTCTTTTAATTGTTTTATATTTGCAAAATAATTAACAGGATATCCTCTATTATGTGCCGCAAGCCCTACATTACCACTTGTTTTTGTTGTTTCTTCAAAATGTCCAACAAATCTATCCATTACTTCTTTTCTTGTGCCTTCAGATATCTCTGCTTCTAATGATATTTTAGGAATCATTAATTTCCAATTTGTATTTTTTTCTTCAGTTATATTATTATTTTGATTTTCATTTTCAATTAGGGGTGTATCTTCTTTTGTTTCTTGATTAATATTGTTTGAACTTAATTCTACTAATACAGAATTTCTTTTAAATATATTTGAGATAGAGTTTATATTTATTTTAAAGTTTTTCATTTGATTGGTAGATATAAATATTATTATTGTTATTATAAGACTCACAATATTAACATATCTTTTAGTGTACATCATAATTCATATGTTTCACCCACCTTTTGATTTTCTTTTTTTGGAATAATTTTTTCGAAAAAATTTTTAGATTTAAAAAACACTTTCGTGTTGTTTGATTAAAACTATAATTATAATACTACATTTTTTTGTATTTGTAAAGAACTTTTCATCGCAAATTTCGACAAAAAGTGACATTTCTGTTACAATTTAAGGAAATATAATGTTGAATGTAACAAATTAAAAGTGAGACAAACTAGGCCTGTCCCACTTTTTTCATATCTAATTCAAAATAAAATTCTACTCCATTTTCAAGATTATTTACTCCATATTTATTATCATAATTTCCCATAATAGCCTTTACAAAAGCAAGACCTATTCCTGTTCCACCATCTTCTCTATGTCTAGACTCATCTGCTTTATAGAACCTATTCCAAATTCTATTTAAATTTTCTTCTGATATTTTTTCTCCTGTATTAAATACTTTAATACAAACTTTATTTTCTTCTTCTAGAATTTCATTTGAAATTTTTATATATTTTTCTCCGTACATTTCTTTTACATTTTTTATAGCATTTGTTAAATAATTTGTTAAAACCTGTTCAATATAAAAATCATCTGCAAATACTTGTATTTCTTGACTATCATCAAATTTTATTTCTGCCTGTTTTTCTTCTATCATAACATTTGTTTTTCTTATTACTTCTTTTTCAAGTTCTACAATATTAAACTCTTTATTATGAAATTCTCTTTTTCCATACTCAAGTTTCATCAATTCTAGTAATTGTTTTACTAACTTATCCATTTTATTTGTTTCATCTAAAATGACTTCTGCATAAAATTTTCTACTTTCTTCATCACTATTTACATTTTCCAACAATCCCTCGCTATATCCTTGTATAAGAGCTATTGGTGTTTTTAATTCATGTGATACATCTGATATAAATGTCTTTCTCATTTCGTCTATTTTTGATTTTTCTTCTATATCTCTTTCTAGTTCTATGTTGCTACTTCTTAATTGTTTTATTGTCCTTTCTAGCTTGTCTGACATGGTATTTATGCTTCTTCCCAAATCATTTATTTCATCTCTTGCATTTGTTACTTGATATTTTTGGCTAAAGTCTAAATTTGACATTTTTTTTGCTATATTGTTTAGTTCAAGTATTGGCTCTGTAAATTTTCTTGATACTATTGTTACCATTATTGATGCTATTAATATTGTGAAACCTGCCATCATTAATAAAAAGTTGTTTGATATACTAACACTGTCTTGTATTGAGTTTAATGGTATACGAATATATAAGAAATATCCATTTTCTAGCTTTCCAGATAGCATCATATATGATAATCCATTTTTAGAATCTCTTTGTTTTTTTACTGTAAAATTATCATTTGATTCTAATACTTTTCCCTCACTTATTTTGTCTAAAATGTCATTTATGCTTCCTATTACTGTTGAAAAGTTTTTATTTGTCGTATATAAATTTATTCCATTATTGTCTTTAATTAGAATATCAAAATTGTTTTTTATTGATAGTTTTTCTAATTCTGTTTGTATGTCATTGTTTTGCTCTGGTGTTTTATAGTAATCATTTAGTGATTCATATACTGATTTTAAAGTGTTTTGCTTTTTATATAAATAAAATTTTTCTAATGCGAAGTTGTTTACTATTATTAAAAATAATATTATTAACAGTACTGTTGTGCTTAGTGTTAAAAATAATTTTACTTTTACTGATGAAAGTACATCTTTTATTTTATTTAACTTCAAATTTATATCCCACACCTCTCATTGTTTTTATGTATTTTCCTCTTTTTCCCAATTTATGTCTGATTTTTTTTATATGGCTATCTATTGTTCTTGAATCTCCATAATAATCATAATTCCATACATTGTTCAAAATTTTATCTCTTGAAAGTGCTATATTTTCATTTTCTACTAGATATACTAATAGTTCATATTCTCTTAAACTTAGTTCTAGTACTTTTCCATCAACAGTTACTGTTCTTCCTTCTTTATCTATTTCTATTCCTCCATAATCTTTTACTTCTTTTGTGTCTCCTTGTGTTCTTTTTAGTATTGCTTCTACTCTGGCTACTAGTATTTTAGGACTGAATGGTTTTGATATGTATTCGTCAACTCCTAGTTCAAATCCAAATAGTTCGTCTTGTTCTTCTCCTCTTGCTGTTAGCATTATTATTGGTACTTTTGATGTTTGCCTTATTTGTCTTAGTACAGACCATCCATCTAGTTTTGGCATCATTACATCTAATAAGATTAAGTCTATTTTTTCTGAATTTTCTTCAAATACTTGTAGTGCTTTTTCACCGTCTTCTGCTTCTAATATGCCGTATCCTTTTGCTGTTAAAAAGTCTTTTATTAATTTTCTCATTCTTGATTCGTCATCTACAATTAAAATACATTTATTCATTTTTTTTAACTCCCTCATCGTTATCAAAAATTTTATTATATTATACTTTTTTTGTGTGTCCTGTTTGTGTCTATTCTCTGTTTTTTATTGTACTACATTGATCTTTTATTTGCAATAGCATTGATTTTATATTATAATAAGTACTGTATAAGTGTCAATGATGTGAAACAAAAATATATAAAAAATTAATTTATAATTA
>ENA-OOWV01000155-OOWV01000155.1-human-gut-metagenome-genome-assembly--contig:-NODE-155-length-55618-cov-4.049907_pt1 | contig 55618 bp, 43 predicted proteins | sample MGYA00241584_ERZ501337 | MGnify/ENA primary metagenome ERZ501337 (study PRJEB25962, sample SAMEA2042744) | human gut metagenome | biome: human gut; feature: human-associated habitat; material: faeces... | reverse complement strand
TGCTCAAGGTCATTCTGTATGCCTATATGAACAACATCTACTCCTGCCGGAAAATCGAAAAGCTCCTTCACCGTGACATCCATTATATCTGGCTTGCCGGATATGAGAAACCGGATTTCATCACCATCAACCGTTTCCGCAACCGGGTGAAGAATGAAATCAACGAGGTGTTTACCCAAACCGTACTCCTTCTCTCTTCCAAAGGCTTCATCAGCTTGAATGTGGAATACATTGACGGGACAAAGATTGAGTCCAAAGCCAATAAGTATACTTTCGTCTGGCGGAAAACGGTTGAGCGGAACCGTGAACGCCTGATGAAGAAGATACATATCCTGCTAGGGCAGATAGACAATGTCATCGCCCAGGAGAACTCATCGGAAAGCAATGAGGAGATTGAGTTCACTCCGGCCATGCTGACTGAAATGGCAGGAGAATTGCGTCAAGCACTCGAACAGGTTCCTGAACCCTCCACGAAAGAGGAAAAGACTGCGTTGAAAAAGAAACGCAAACAGCTGAAGGAGTTGGAAGAGCACAGGGACAAGCTACAGGAATACGACAACCGTCTGGACACGCTGCAGGACAGGAATTCCTATTCCAAAACGGACAATGACGCTACTTTCATGAGAATGAAGGAGGATGCCATGCGTAACGGCCAGACAAAGCCCGGTTACAACCTCCAGATCGGCACCGGGAACCAGTTCATTACCGACTTTGCACTCTTCCCGAACCCTACGGATACACTGACCCTGATACCTTTCCTGCAATCCTTCTCAAGCAGATATGACAGGCTGGCCCATACGGTGGTTGCCGATTCCGGCTACGGTTCTGAGGAGAATTACCGCTTCATGTCAGAAAACGGTATGGAAGCCTACGTCAAGTACAACTACTTCCACATGGAACAGCGGCCGAGATTCAAACCGGACCCGTTCAAGGCGGAAAACTTCTACTACAATGAAGAACAAGACTTTTGTATCTGCCCCATGGGACAGAAGATGCAAAGGATAGGGACTAGACATGTGAAAACAGCATCCGGATATGTCAGCGAAAATGCCAGGTACAGAGCCATCAGATGTGAAGGCTGTCCGCTAAGATGCCGATGTTTTAAAGCAAAGGGGAACAGAACGATAGAGTTGAATCACAGACTCAGAAAATACAAGCAAAAAGCCAAAGAGTTGCTCTGCTCAGAGGAAGGGCTGAAACACAGAGGACAGAGATGCATAGAACCGGAAGCCGTGTTCGGACAAATGAAAAACAATATGAATTACAAACGTTTCCGCCATTTTGGAAAGGATAAGGTCTTCATGGACTTTGCCTTCTTTGCCATTGCCTTCAATATAAAAAAGATGTGTGCAAAAATAACTAAAGAAGGTATGGATTGGCTGATTAGACCGTTTTATGAGCTTACAGTTGTTCTATTTAGATGTTGCGAACGCATAAATCAAAGAAATCCTCAAAATATCGCAGCTTAAAAAAATGAGTCGATTTTTATAGTCAATGAAAAAAAGAAGGCGCATCGTGTATTACGACACACCTTCTGAACTATATTCTACAATATATGCACATATACGATTGAGATCTTCTTCACTCATATAGGCAACCATTGTTTGCTTAGTATAATTGAGCACCTTTTCTAATTTGGTTTGAATAGCACGATTATTTTCTGTAATAGCATTGGTGCGCATAACTTCATATTCTGAAAGTTCGGAGATTGTTTCTTCAGTGGTAGAAGCAGGCTCAATGACATCGGGCGTAACCTGATTTGAATCCTCGACAGTTAGGGCTTCCGAAACAGAAACGGTGTAATTGTTATCTCTCATCTTTTGAAAAGCAGAGAAACGAAATAGAAAAGCTTCTATGCGTGGCAGCAGAAACTGATTGAAAGTTGTCTGTAAACTGGCATAGATCGCCATCAAGACAATTACTGTTGCAAAAAATACAACACTACTACTGAAATCGTCAATACCTTTGGATAAAACAAACTGCCGAGCTAAAACGCCAACGACAAGAGTACCTACCAATACAAGGGAATAGAGTGCTATATGTTCTATACTTTTCTGACTCATAGTGATATTTGCTAATTGTTTGTGCGCAAATATATGTCATTTCATAGATACCATATTATAAATCCAAGAAAGTGGCAGCATTTGTCCTCGATATGGTATTTATTTCTATGCCACAATAGGATGTAAGTTGTACTTTAGGTAGATTAATATATGTGGAAATATTCAAATTCGAGAAAAAGTAGTACTTTTACAAATGAAACAAGACTTCGTGAATATTTAAGGATTAAGTTGAAATCATTAAGCTGTTTATAAGATAGGTGTAACCATAAAGTTATCAAGTGAATGAGAATACCATCAGAGGATTTGCAGAAAAGAATAGTAGATACTATTAGGTACAGATTTTACGATAGGTTAGACTTGTATGATGTGTACCGATGGCTCGACAACTTTCAAGATGACGAACAGGAAATGGCTGTATCTGTATTGGAAAAGTTGGAGTATTATCGTGAAGAAGATCTGTTGGGAATGTTATTGTCAAAACTTAATACTATCTTTAATGATCTGTGGGGCGAGATTCAAAAATCATTTCGTGTTTTGTTTATGCCACTGGGTAAACCTGGGAAAAGTGGACATGTCATTATGTATTTGGTAAAAAATCTGTTCAAAAATCAAACGCCTAAGAACATAAAAGGTATAATGTATTATAATCACCCCAAGGATATAGACGTTCAATCTTTGACAGATGAAGATGTTATAATATTCCTTGATGACATAATTGGCTCTGGAGATTCATTTGCAACAGACTGTAAACTAACGTTTGAGAAAGAAAAGAACGGAAAGATACTGCAAATAAATAATGAATGGACAATAGGTAATGTTGTAAAAGAAAATGCACCATATAAGATTGTTCTTTTGAGCTGTATCCTAATGGATAAAGGAAAGACTAGGTTAGAACGTGATTTCCCATACGTAAAACTGTATGGAGATGTCAGAGTTCATGCGTTTAGTAAAAATAAATCGCCTTTTGGAGGATATCTTAAGATGAAAAAAATCAGGGAGTTCTGCTATAAATATGGTCAACAGATATGTAGAGGGCGAGAATTAGGCTATTCCAATTCACAAGCTTTGGTTTTGTTCGCCCATGCTGTTCCTAACAATACACTACCAATAATATGGGTTGATAAGTATGAAGACAATGGTGTAAAATATTGGCAGCCTTTGATTGCACGGAATCAGCTGAAAAAACAAAACATGGCTTTTATTCAAAGGATGGACAATAATAGATGGGTTTTTAAATTGTCTCAGTTCTTTAGAGTTGATTTGGATAATCCGGACTGGAAGGGTATTATCCAAGATAAAAATGTAAAATTAACATATCTGTTGAGATGCTTAGAGAGAAAAATGCCAGAAGTGGTTATAGCCAATGAGATGGGATTGACTAATGATGATATGGCTTCTATATTTGAGGAAGGGGAGAAAATTGGCATGTGGGATAAAGACCATAAAGTTACATATGAGGCCCAGAAAGTACTAGCTGAAGCATCTAAGATATTTAGAATTGAGAATAAGGAAAAGGGATTTTTCTATGTGGATGATAGAGACTATATGTATATACCAGAGACTTTCAGGGGGAAGTCATAGAATTTTAGCTTTAAGTAAAGATGTAATACTCTTTACCTGTATGTCCCGGGGGCGTACAGAAATTAAAAAACAATTACACTGATAGTGCTGAACAAAGCTTGTCCAGCACTGTCACTAAAGTGACAATTACGTAAATGACTATGACAGATACTTGGGAGTCTCTTTTTAAAGAATGTGCCGTAGAAAACAACCATACGGAAAAATATTTGAAGGAATGTTTTGAATATGCAGGGAGTTTGCACCAGCGAAATCTCCCTGTGATATTTGATTTTGTTCATCTTGCCATGTATTTTGAATGTTGCGCAGAAACCCTCAAAGGAATGGTTGCCAATGTTGAGAAACATTATACAGAATACAAGATCAGGAAAAAGTCTGGTGGTAATAGATTAATAGAAGCACCTGATTATATGCTGAAAAATATGCAGCGATGGATTTATATAAATATACTTTGTAAAGATTTATCAATAAATGATTGCGTACATGGCTTTATACCTGCATTTAAGAATAGGGACAAAGTACGTGGTATTTTGACAAATGCTATACCTCATGCGGGGCATGACTGGTTGATTAATGTTGATTTGAAAGATTTTTTTCATACAATAAAACTAGATAGTGTGAATAATTATTTTCGTTCTCTAGGATACGAAGAAGAAGTTGTTAAAACATTAACTGCCTTATGTACATATAAATCACGACTACCACAAGGGGCGCCAACGAGTCCAATGTTATCAAATATCATAGCATCGAAAATGGATGAAATGATGTTAGAATATTGTAAAAAACGAGGAATAATTTATACACGTTATGCTGATGATCTAACATTTTCGGCTGATTCTGATGTTAAAGTTCCACCTATTGAAGACATCTATAAAATCGTATATTTGAATGGATTTAAAGTAAATCGGATGAAAACAAAAGTACGTTATAAAGGATGCAAGCAAGAGGTTACAGGTTTGACTGTAACAAATGGAGTACATGTATCGCAAAAGTATAAAAAGGAAATATTACGTGAATTGCATTTTTGTAAGAAGTTTGGAGTATATGAACATTATCAACATTTGAAAACGACAAAGGGATTGTACAAAGACTGGTTAAGGGGAAAGATAATGTTTGTAAGACAGATTGACCCTGCATGCGGAAATAAGATGTTAGAACAGTTTAATGAACTTAATTGGTTGGTATAATTTCGACTTGGCAATCAATAACCGCTTCCATTAATAATATTATTATATACAGGCCATATCCGGCAGATTTACCAGATATGGCCTGTTACAGATAAAAAAATGACTCTATTATTTCAGCGAAATCTTATTCGCCGTCTCGCGTTTCTTAGAATTAACCAAATCAGCATATATCTGTGTCGTGGTGACATTCTTATGCGTCAGCATCTTCGATACCGTGTAAATGTCTGTACCTAAAGAGATTTAGATGACGGCGTATGAATGACGAAAGCAGTGGAAGGTTATGTGTTTTCTGATTCCGGCTTCGGCGATCCACTGTTTCAAGGGATGATGAGTCATGGAGCGGGTTAAGCCTTTGAAGACTTTTCCGGTGCCCCATTCGCCACACAACTCCAGTGCTTCCTGACTGATGGGAAGGGTGGCCTCGGTTTCTGTCTTTTCGGTACAGATACGAATATAGTAGCCTTGATCTGGCCCGACTTCAAAATCACGCCAGTCCAGCTTCAGAATATCACTGATACGGAGACCGGTCATGCAAGCAAACAGGGATGCCTGTTTCAAGACAGGAATCTTGCAGGGCGTAGCTGCCAGTTTCTTGACTTCATCAAGTGTCAGATACTCTTTCTTAACCTCTTTCCATTCTATCTTTTCCAGAAAGTCGTTCAAGTTCTCACGCAGCATCTTCTCTTTATAGGCTATTTTCAATAAGGCACGGAACGTCGAATAATAACCGGCTGCCGAATTGCGTGAGATGTAAGCATTGGGATGATTGATCTGTTTACATTTGAGCAGGTAATCCCTGAACTTCTCGCACAATTCTACGGTGATATCACCAAAGGTGCATTTGCCACCGACAAATTTCTCGAAGTGATTGTAAACGCAATCCCATTTCTCATATTTTTCCCGTGCCTTTGTCCGGAAGTAGGCGAGGAAATCTACCTTTTGCTTGTTCTTGTCAAGGAACCCGAATTCTTCATTGATAAGCGACTGGACACGGATACAGCGGATTGCCTCTGCTTTGTTCAGCATGTCCTGATTGAACATTCTTTGCTGCTCGTTCTTGGGCTTGGCATATATGTAGATACCAAGGAATTCCCGGCGACTCATCTTCATCGTATAAGGATTGCGGATGGCCGGATAATAATCCAGATAAAGAGATATACGGTCGTTACGCAATGGCTTTTGTCTCAAAGTTACGTTGGTGCATGTAAGTGTCATAGCTATATTGTTTTTTGATTAATACTTGTTTTTGTTGCAAATAAAATAGGTGTTCTAATGGTGGTATTTATCACCGGAAAATAACTTTCAGCTTATTCTATCTTTGGAGGCTCAAAAAACTTGTCCAGCTCTGCCCGCAGGATCTTGGTATATTTACCGACCTTGATGCGGGGAATATTATGGTATTTCACATAATGGTAGAGTTGATCCCGTGTCAGATTGAATCGCTCCATCGCTTCGGCAATGGTGTAGTATTTAGGTTCTTTGGGAGCTATAAGGCCTTTGGCAATGTCCACATGTTTCTTGGAGTAGTACACCATGATGCCAACCTTCTTCTTGGGAATGGCATTCTTTGATACAAAAGAATAAATGGCCGTTAGCGTCATGCCGAACTTCTCCTGCATGTCTTGTGTGCTGTACCATTCCTTGATTTCAGGATCGGGAGCTTTCTTTGCAAAGTAATCATCAATATGCTTTTTGCTCCAATAGGTTTTTCCACGGTGAAAGGTTCGTGGAATATTATGTTCCTTAGCGATGTGAAATATCCAGGAATCCTTTACTCCATACTTTTCCTTTACTTCAGCTGTGGTGTAGAAATCTGATATTGGATTTTTCTCTTTGGGCTTATTCTCATTATTGGAAGCAATAATGTAATCAAACATCTTATCAATATCCGAACGCCGTACAAGAGTTTTCCCATCAAATCTGACCGCTTTGATTTCCGCGTTTTTAATATACCGATAAATTGAGGTACGGCCTACACCTAAAAATGCGGCAACTTCAGTAGGAGTTAAGAACTCTTTTTCAGAATTAGGTTTTAATTCTACATCATGTTTCAAGTGGAATTCTTGAATTCGTTTTTTTCTAACTCGATCTTTGTATGCGAGGTTTGCGCACCTGTGTGCACAGTATGCTGTAGTAATCTTGTGGGCGGTAAAAATGGTGCCACACCACTCGCATTTCTTTTGAATTTCAATGTTACTAGCCATTTTAATTATCTTTTTAGTTCGCCAAATCTGTTTCATTGCGTACCACAGCGTTCCAAGGCGTTCCAGGTTGTCCACCATCTGGCAGGCAGTAAACCCGACTTTGGGCTTGTGAGGTACACAGGAGGTACAAAAAATGGCGTAAAAAGGCTTAGCAACGATTATCAACGATACTTGAGCAACAAAAAAGGCGCCCGTAAAGAGCGCCATATTAATCGATTGTAATCAATTTAACTATTTGATAATCAGATACTTATTTTCCGATGCATTAACTGTATATGAATCCATACGCCCTACAAAACTTTATAGCCGTAGCTATGATCCTTATACAGATTCTTCAGTTATAGAATTTGGAACAAACCTGAAAATGGCAAAGAAAAATCAGGATACCATAGCAGGAAACACAATAAATAACTGCAGTGTGCTTGCTGCTTTTGGAAACTGCAATGTAGGGAAGACCAAGCTAAATGATGTCTATGACTATTTTGCAAAGCAAGTAAAAGATGTTCTTGCTCCTGGAATGCTTTTGTCGGGATATGTGAAACGTCATTTGGATAAGGACAAGGATGGAAATCTGAAGAAATTTATTTTGAACTTTTTAAAGGATTCGGATTTTAATATTGAAGATGTTACTCTTCATGAAGAAGAAGAACTTATAACGCCTGAACTAGAACAACTGATTCAGAAAGCTCCAATTGCTGATGATGCAAAATCAGAAATGTTGAAAAAAGGTAAAATAACAAATACGGAATTGACATTCACTCATAGGACAGGGAATAGTTTATATGAATTATCTGAAGAGTATGAATCAAACGGTACTATGAGATTTTTAGGAATGGCCATAATACTGAATTTCCTTCTGAAAAATAACCAGTTTGTACCCATAGATGAAGTTGAAACAAGCATTCATTATGAATTGCTATCCTATTTTATAAAAGTATTCTTGGCTAATAGCAATCAGACTTCACAAATGCTATTGACTACTCACGACATTAACCTATTAAATGAGGAGTTTATACGACGTGATACAATATGGTTTACGGATAAAGATGAACAGGGAGAAACAAATGTGGTTCGTCTTTCAGCTTTAGGGCTACATAAGAATCTCTCGCCTTATAATGCATATAAACAAGGTAAATTAGTGAAACTGCCATTCTTGGGTAGCCAGTATTTTGATTTAAATGATTGATGCAAAGGAACGAACGGTAACAAAAAGTTTATAGATAGAACATTAAAATGATTAATTTACAATTATCCAATTGGAAGAGCATACTACAGGATATTTATTGTCCTGTAATAGGCTCTATATGGGTTGCTCCTAATGGTATTTGGGATAATCATTTTGCTCACAACAAGGACAAAGATGATTTTCATCCGTCTGTTGTTGGAAGAGTATTTGATGAAAACAAAAAATGCTGGATAATTCCAGGAACGTCCAAAGACTATAATAAGGGCACAAATGTCTTTAGGGTAAAGATCAATCCAAATGATCCCGATTGTCCTTACTCTTACTTCTTGATAAAACTTAGAATGACATATAATTCTAAGGATTTAACTAATTTGCAACGAGGTTGGAATGGAATAGACTCCTTAAGTGACAGCCAAATAGAAGAACTCAAATTACAAATCAAATTTAGCCTAGGAATCAATGTTTAAGGAAGAATATCTATTAGAGTTGCTCTCTGGAAAACTAACATCCAGAGGCTACGCAAACATACTTGGTACGATTACTTCGATGGTGAGGAAATACCAGTGGAAGAAAAGTATCATAGTATCGGATCATAATGACAATGATTGGCAAAGTGATGATATTAAGGAATTGAGTCACCAGTTCTTTGAGTGGATTATATCCAAAAATAAGATTAAGTATTTGTCAAAAGTGCCATTTGAATATTTGTCTTATTATTTTACACAAATGTTCATTTCTTTTGTTTCAAACAGAATTAAGGAAGAACAACAAAAGGTCGGTCTGAGTTTTCAAAAGTGTCAGGAACTTGTTCAAGAAATATGCCAAGAAGACTATGATGAAGAAACTCACGAACATAGTGCTTATGTTAAAAGTTCAATGTCCGATGGTAATAATTGGATAGATAAGTTAGATGATGTCGTTAAGTATCTTGCTCATTATCCAATAAATGAAGATACTAAACATTTTAAGCCAATTGTTAAACTGGCAATAGAAGATATTCTTTTGTCGGCTGATGGTTATGTATCGGTTTCTTCTTTGGCTAAAGCTGTCTTTGAATTATTAGATCAGTCAGTCTTCAAGACAAATATGTCAGAAAATCAAATTGTTTATAATCAACTTGACGATGAGCAAACCAAAGCAATAAAGACAATAATCGAAGACGTAGGTCAAGTAGATTCACGTATATTCTTAGAGTACATATTTCAGAATACAGGTGGTATATCATTATCATCCATCGCTGATAAGTATAACCTTCCGAAAAGCTCTGTCCATCGCAAGATAGAAGATTTTAAGAAAAAAAATTTCTCTACTTATGTGCCTAATAATGAAGAGGAAGGTATTTCTTTCTTGCAAAATATTGCTTTAGCTTTGGACAAAATATCAGAAACGGGAGTATTACCATTATGACAAACGTAGAATATATGAACATCATAAATGATTTCCTCAAGAACCCGATAATTCCTGAGGTGAAAGAAGACATTATAGTATCAGATAAAGAATTGGCCAGCATTAACGACTTATTCGCTTCGAATGATGTGCCTGTCAATTATTTGCATCTACGTCCTAAAATCAAAGAGAATCAGATATGGACAATTAAAAGAAGTTATATGGATTACGAAGGAATACTCCAGTCGGCTGCTGCTCCTATTATGGTTTTATTGGTTTCTCAAGAAGAAATGATAGGAGAAGATGGAATGTTTGTTAGAGTATGTCCTATATCTCCATTTGTTGAAATGGCTTCTGAGAATGATCAAATTTGTGAAGAGGAATCAATAACAGGTTTTCCTTTCTTTATAGAGAGATGGAATGAGCAGCCAATTCTTACTGAAATTCTGGATAAATACGTAGGTGATTATTATTTGGATAGCTCTTCCAAAGACTGTAAGTTGACAAATGATCAAGAAGAATTCAGAGAAATAGAAATATCAAATGCTCGATTCTTAAACCATTCTGTGATTGCGTTTATGAATAATCTTGAAAGGTCTGAGAATTTTTCATTCTCTGTAGATGTTAACTATGAGGATTATTCTAAGACAAAACACATGCCTCAAATGAATGTCCTTAAGCCAAGATTGATTCCTCTTAATGGACATGAAGAATATGCGATGGCTGCCAGAACCAATAATATTGTTTCTGAGAATGATTGCATTGAGTTCAATTATGAGCATATGCCTTTCTTTATTGAGGTCAGGAAAAAGAAAGCAGAGTTCATTTTAACTATTATTCCAAAAGTAGAAGTAGTACTGCGGAATCTAGAAAACAAACAAATAGAAGGTACCTCAAATTCTGAGAGAATAGTATATGGAGGTTTGCGAAAAGGTTTATACCAAATAGAATCTCCACTTCTGAATAAAACGATAACAATTAGATTAAAGTAATAATATGGCAGGAACTTACATCCCACTCATAAAAAGAACTAAATGGGTTGATCTTAGTAACGAACATAAAAAACTAAGAGAAACTGTAGAGTCTGATCTAAAAGAAGGCTGTAACAAAGGCAATATCCAACCAATAATGTTACAGGGGGCTTTTGGTATTGGTAAATCAACAACATTATACTATCTATTCCATTACGGTTGGGAAGTGCTAAAAACGCCTACCTTCTACATGCCTTTGGCTAAGATTGTTGATGCTGTAAAGAAGGAAGCAGAGTCATTGGAATCTGGTAAGGTTCAAAATAACCAACTTAGCAGAATTATCAATAGTATCATTAAAGAGCAGATCGACAAATTGAGAAACTCTAATTGGAATGATATAAGCGATATTGATTTCCCTGATTTTAAGTCTGGTGATGATTCTGAGAATCCAAGCTTAAACCAGTATTTGGAAGATTTCATTCCTGTCACATTGGATTCAAATGATACCAAAGAATCAGAAATTAGCAAACTTGTTTTTTCCGAAGAAGTTATCCGCCAAGCATTAGAAAGCACTACACCTCCTATACTCCTTGTGGATGAATTTGAGTCAAAATTCTATGAACTCAAACGTTATGTTGAATCATCTGGGGGTGGTATCCTTCGTGAATTGTTTGATCAAGTTGTTCAGACAAAACCTTTCTTATTAGTTATTGGCAATGGACCAGCTTCTGGCTATGAAGTAGCAAAAGAAAAGGGAACAGATGGAAATAATGATAGCGAAACAGCTGCTAATAGAAGACTGAAGACAATTCAGATTCCATTTCCAACGGTAGCCTTACTTAAACGTAAGTTTATGAAGGAGTGCGCTAATGGATATGTGAATTTTATATGGTGGATGTCTCGTTGTCGTCCAGGTCATATACAGAAATTGTGGGATGCCATTGATTATAGTATTTATAAGGAATATGATGCAACAGAATTCCTTGTAAAGGACATTTTCAATGAGCCAATAGATGAAAGTGGTGAAGAAGTAAAATACCTAAAGGTTTCTTATTTCAATCAAATGAATAGTTACATTCGTCCGATTGTTGGTAGACTTTTACTAGATTTTGAACCACAATCCATTAAGATTGAGGATTCATACAGAGAGGCAATGAAGGATAGTGCAGAAGATTTCTTCTGTACAGATGAGTTAGTATCTGTAGTAAAAGAACTCAATCCTGCAATTAGTGATGATTTTTCTGCATATCTTGAAAAGTGTAAAGAACAAGGGAAATACACAAGCGTTGATTATATAAGAAATGTTGGTAAGTATTTTAGCTATATTCTCTCTGCTTGTTCTAATTCTGACGGTAAAATTGCTTTTTCAACTGCATGCAGAAATAACAAAGAGAAAGCACTTGCTACAACTTTCTTGATTCCATTACTAGAGTTAACATACGACTTTATTAGTCAGTATGAGGATAATGAGGATCAAGTAACACGAGAGACAAAAGATTTTATCTTAGATTCTATCAAATTTATTGAATCTTCTGTCGAAGAGGAAACAATTGATGATAACTTTGAGAATCTTAATAGTATTTTTGAAACTTGCAAAATTAAATCAGGAAATGAGATTTATATGCAGTATTCATTACGTGCCATTAGGGAAATCATTGAACAGCCTATTGGCTCTCCGAAGTTGAAATATAAGGATATGAGTTTGGATAAAAAACTTGAATCCTCAAATTTCAGACAGAGTGTCCTTTTGACTTCTCGTAGTAGTGACAATACAATTATCTTTGTACCTATTTTAGAGGATGAACCTTTAAAAAAGTATATCCTCAGGCTTAAAGACTATATCAAATCACAAAAGAATGACTTGCATACCAATGCAAGTAAAACTATTAGAATAGTATATCTCCAAGAACATGAATATATAAGCCAACTGAAAGAAGAAGTATGTAAGGATGGTTCAGGTAACCTTCTGCCAATCTGTAAAATGAAAAAGTTGGTTTTTGAGGATTACAATCACTATCAGTTCAATTTTGGGGGACAAATAGCAGATTTTATTGACTCTGTGGCAAAAATTGTCATAGTAGCTGGATCTTGCAATGATATTGTTTTGATTGACGACAATCGTACATACGACTTCCATACAGCCATTGACGTTATTAAAAATAGAGAATGGACAAAGCAAAAGGAGGCTATTAGAACAATTGAACACTATTCCAGACTTGTATTGGAAGGGGATAGTTGTGTTATTAACACAATTTCTCTTGCGCAGAAAAAAGACCATGAGTCAGCAATGGAAAACCTAATCTGCGAAAAGAGGGATTATGAAGACAATATTCTTTGGGATTTTACCAGTCTTGAATCTGCAGATATAACTGATACAAAAAGTAAGTATCTTGCAATGTACTATATATTGGAGAATGCAAAGAAGCCTACATCAAGTTATCAATCATTATTAAAGATCCTTCAAGAAGTAGGAAACTTTAGAAATGCTTTGTATCTGCCCCCAATTGAAGATAGGATTAACGAATCCTTATTCTTTGATCAAATATTAAATATTTTATCAAGAGAAACTGCCAGTAAATTGATGAGTTCTTATGATAATGAAGACTACATCATTAAACATCTGTGTTCTTTCACAGCTATGATGAATAATGAGAGATCTGTAAGTAAGTTGGACGAACTGCTGACTTTTATGAAGGATTCTCTAAATGATCATTGGATAGCTTCATATAATAATGATATGTCTTATGGATTTAGCAAGGGGCGTACATTGATAAAATTGCTATATCTTAAAGCGTATATCGAAAAGATTGATTTCTCTTTGTTGCGTAGTCAGTTGAATACAAGAATTGAAGAAAAGCAAACAGAGCTTGTTTCAACAATATCGAATTCAACTCAACACATAGCAGCTATAACAGATTTGTTGTATTCTAAGAATTATGCGAAAGCGAATCCAGAGAAAATGCCTTTCCAAGGATATGTATCTGAATTACAATTGGTATCTAGATTACTGTCAAACTGTAAGAGAATCGTATTAGAAGACAAGGATGGTGTATCAATATTTGCAATAATTTCATCAATCGTATGGAGAATCTCAAATATAGTTTCACAAGCCAAAGTTGTTGAACATCAAATTAATGGTATTTTGATATCCTTAAAGAATAAGAAGGAACTTATCGAGAAAGAATATCAGTTACCTATCAATACAATATATCAGGATTCATTGACATCAAAACTTATTAACCTTTCTGATCTTAAGCCTAATGGTCAGCCACAAAGATATGATGGTGATTGGTGTTGGACACAGTATGCTAGATATTTGACGCCAAGATCAGAAGTTCAAAATGTCATTGATGCAAAATTGCATCCTGCAAAAGAAACTTCAATTGACGAGTCTGATATTCATAAGTTCAAGGCCTTTCTTCAAACAAGTTTGACTAATTCTACATATAAAGTTCGAATGGACGAAACCTTAAAGTTCTGTAGAGATTGTCAGGCAGAAGCATTGAGTTATACCAAGGTTTATGAATATATCAAAGATTTATTAAAAGAGTAACCATATGAATATTGATAAAATTACAAAGCAATACAATAAGGCTCTTGAGATAAAAAAAGGTGATAAATATGCCGAAACTCTTAAATTAGAGCTTAGCAAGCAAGAGTGGCAAGATGAGCTTAACGCAATTGAGGAAAGGATTTCAAACATCCTTACCAAAAAAGATTTTGAAAAATGCACAAAGCAACTTGAACAGTTATTTGATTCTTGTATGAAAAAATGACAGCTCCAGGGTTAGATGCATTTGTGTCATGGGTTGAGGAACATACAAAGAATAACGAAAATAATATTGCTAAATTGCGAGATTTCCTAAAAGGTAATTATGAAACATATTCTTCTAGAATTGATTCAATATTAAGTACACTTGAAAACATTTCTTTTGATGATGACAAGTGTATATTTAATAAAATCATCTCTGAATTTAATAAAAAGTTGAAATCAGATGTCTCAGCATTTGTTAATAAGCCAGATGAATTTGAGAATAATATTGATGGATTCTTGACAGATTTAGAGGATGAATTTGTTGGTTTAGCAGACATTTCTGAATTGGCTTATACAAAGGTAGAAGATCTATATACGGAAGAACAAAAGAATGATGAGACAATATCATTCTATTCCGAAATAATTAAGCAGTCTATAAAAAATGGACAGAATCTTACAGCACTTAATGAGTCCGAAAATAAGTCAAAACTATACTTGCGAGTAAGAAACAGAATCGCGTCTATTAAGAAAGTAATAACCATACTTTCTGATACTGGCATCTCAAGTAATTCGGATGATACACTTAAGCAACTTTTCAAGAAGTTCGATGACACCATGTTGGCAACAAAAGGAGATGTAGCTGAATGCTTGAATAATTTTATTAAGAATACTTGGAATGATATTGAAGCCAAGTACATTGACATAAAAGAATTCTATGCAGAAGATGAATTGTCGTTTAATAAAACTTGGGATGGATTCGAAAAAGAAGGTGAGATAGATCTGCTCATAAAGAATTACAAGACAGTAAGAAACGCTAATGTACTACCACAGATACTTACTGTGAAATTTGAGGAAATCGTTCCAAAACTAAACAAATGTCATAATGAAATTGCAAAGCTCCATAGTTCAGAAATAAAGATTTTTGACGAAGTAAAAGACTGCTTTGATGAATTCTTGGCAAACTATAACAAGACCAAAAAAGCTATGTTGGAAAAGATTGCAAAAACTCATCCAGAATTACAAAATGATATTGACTCAATATATGATTCTGAAAATGGAACTCTGGCAACAATTGTGAATGGTTTAGGGCCACTCTCTGATTTTATGAATTCTATTTCTGATGAAACTTTAGATACAATGCTTGAGGATAAGAATAAAACTCAGCAGATATTTGAAGACATCATGAAAAAATCTGGATTGGAAACAGAGATAAACTGGCTTCAACAAAAAGAGTCTTTAGAGTTAACGCCATCTGATTTAGATCATGACTATCTCCGAAAACTATTGGAGAGTGGACTTATTAAATTATCATATACAAAAGAATACTAATAATGACAAATATTGATATAATTCAGGCATTGGATAACATACGAATAAACAATTTGTATGTGCACAATTCAGAACTTGAAGGTGCAAAGTTCTCGAACGAGAAGTTGAAAGATCGAAAAGTGTATTTGGTAGAAACGCTTGCTGTAATCAATGCACTTGTTGAGCGTGGCACAATGATGTTGTATGGAGGACATGGCGGAGGAAAAACCACCTTGTCTAAGTATTTAGGTCAGTTGTTTTGCCATCTTACCAAGGAAAAGATTGAAGATTGTATATTGAGAGGACATCCACAATTGACAGAAGAAAAAATCCTTGGTAGTTTAGATTTTACTCAAATGACAGGAAACAAACCACTTGATAATGGTAAGTTGTCAGTGGTCTGGAACGAATTTGTCACATCAAGATGGAAAATCATTGATGAGATAAATCGTTTATCTCCATACGCACAAAATATTCTATTGTCATTGCTCGCAGAAGGGTCAGTAAAATATCATGATCAGAGTATGATTGTTCCTGCTTTCACCCTGTTTGCAACCTTGAACCCAAAGGACAATGCGAACACAGAATTGTCTTTGCCATTCAAGGATAGATTTGCTCTTGCACTTCCGATAACCATGCCTGATTATGACAGTTTCAGTACTATTGGAAAACGAGATAAATCATCTTATAATGATCGTATTGAGGAATATCTTCAGGATGTTAATCTAGAAGAACTTCAAGAAATTGTTAAGAATATTCCATATACAGAAGAAGCCGAATTGTTTATCAACTACATAATTGCTTCATATCGCCTATGTGAAAGAGCCTTTAAGGAGTCTAATGATAACTTGTCTGTTGACAAGATTCTTTGTGAGAATTGTCATATGTGTGCACCAGAAAAAGTGTGCTCAAAAATCAAGTTACCACTAAGCGTCAGAGTAAAAGAAGACCTGTACAGATATGGAAAAGCTCTTGCATGGTTCCTTGGAAACAGAGAAGTCAATGTAAATCATATTGAGGTTTTAGCCCCATATATGATTTGGCATAGAGCTGTTCTGAGCAAAAAGTATGTGTCAACTTTAACTGAACATTGGAAAAATACAAATTCAGGGAAGCAAACATCCATTTTTGTAACAAATATTGATTTAGATGGAACTCGAAATATCATACAAATGATCAAAAATGAGTTTGATGGTATTAAAGATCTTCTTATGGGTTTTGAAAGAGTTAAGACAGGAACACTTTCAGTTCCAGAATTCAATGAGTATCTTAAAGAAATAAGAAACTCATCATATAATTCTCTTGTAATATCTGCAGAGATTGTTCCAGTCTTAAATGAAAAATATGCTCCAGTTTATGATAAGATTGTGTCCTATAACAACCAGATAGATAACTCAAAAGGTGACATTTCGAAGCTTAAGGCTATAAAATCAGAATTAGCATTTAGATATGATATTCCCAATCGACAGTACATTTCAGAGCGAGTTAACCGTTCTATCAAAAAGATAGAAATAAAGGAATATACATTTAAGCTCGAAAAAGATTCAATAATATCGAATCCTCAACTGTCATCTCTTATTCAAGCGGTTATTCCTGGTACCGATCTTGCAAATGGTGACATACAAAAAGTAAAACCATTTAAGTTGTTGGATATTACACGAGATGCATGCGACTTGTCAGTTAAGAGATTGAAAAAATATATCTTTACCTACCAAGGGGACGAAGATTCTGAATTATTCAAATACTTACAAGCAAACAATGTCAATTGATATTGAAACATATAGATTGAAAGCCCAAGAAGCAATTGAGTATGTATTCGTCAAGGAGTATCACAATTCCTTGGGGATTCCTATGCCTATTGTCAAAATGCTTTTGCCGGATGATGCTAATTATTCAACTGGGCAATACTATATTACTATAGATAAGACTTGGCAGATTCATCTTAATTTCGGAAAACTTCCTATAAGTTATCATGAGTTTCAGAATGAAGTAAAAGTACTTACAAGACATGAAATAGAGCACTATATGTGTTGCCCATTTGATGTAATTACTCATTTTAGAATGCTAAAAAGAATTAGAGATGTTTATTATAAGCATTTCTCTCATCTTGGTATAAATATCGAGTATGCGTGTGGAGCAATTTCAAATCAAGCAGCTGATATTATTGTTGATACAAAAAACTATTATAGACATAGTAAAGAAACTTTAAAGAGTGAAATCGATTGGATAAAAATAGGTGCAAATATCAGTGCTTGTCCAAGGCATTGCAAATTAATGTTTCTAACAAAAGAGGCAATTTGGAAAGAAGATCTTGGTATAAATGAAACTGATCCTGAATTTTTAAAAATTGTCCATCAATTAGCTGATTCATTCACGAAAAACGGCATAGAAGATAAATCGTCATTTTTAGATAAAGTTGAAGAATATGCAGAAATATTCTTTAAACTATATGTTGAAGACCAAAAGAATCCCCAGCAGAGTAGTCAACAAGGATCTCAGCAACAGAGCGGTCAGCAGGGACCTCAGCAACAGAGCGGTCAGCAAGGATCACAGCAACAGAGCGGTCAATGGGGTGTTGGTAGACCTAAAGATGGCGATGAACACGGAAATGCTTTTGTTTTTGCGGATCCTGATAAAGTCAAAGAAGCAATAGAAGTACTCGCAGAAGAAACCTCTGTAGAAGAGTTCATCGACCTATTAGCAATTGCTGGTATTATAGGTATGTCTGATAAGCAGAAGGGAGTTCTTTGGTTTAATGTTCAAAGTGCTAATATCATACCAATTGTTGAATTTTCGAATACAGGAAACAAGTCTTCATATACATATCCCTCTGTATGGAGAATTGGTGACCCAATAGAGGAGCTGGATTTAATGTTAACATATATGACATCTCCACGACTTATTCCTGGAATGACTACAAAAAAGTGGGGATATGTATCTAATGATGATAATGGTACTGAAAGCAAACAAATGGATTTGTTGTTGGTCGTTGATACATCCGGTAGTATGGGGTCTGCGATGAAGGAATCTGCTAATATGCATCAGGCTGTTCTTGCATCATATGGTATTTTATCATACTTTGAATCAACAAAAAGCAAGGTTGCATTTATAGGATTTAGTGATAAAATTGATGCATACGTTGATTGGAGTGATAAATATGATGACGTAAGGGAGCGTCTATTAACAAATGGTCACGGTGGAACTAAGTTTCCAATTTCAAGAATTAAATCAACGTTAGACGTAAGATCTAGAGATCTAGTTACCGTGTTGATTACAGATGGTGACTTAGGCAATATCAATGAATCTGTAAGCTATTTCCGTGATTATTTGAATGATGATAATAAGTTATATATATTTTTACTTGGTGGTTCAAAATCTCTACATAGCTATGAACCATTAAAGAATATTGGCGCTAAAATTTATAATGCAAATAATGCAAACGAATTTTGCGATATGGTTTTAACCGATATGGAATAAGAGGTAAGTATATGAAACAGATAGAACTCGTCGTTGGTGGCATAACCAAGCTGGCAGTTGATGCAATCGTTAATGCAGCTAACCGCTCGTTGTTAGATGGTGGAGGAGTGGATGGTGCTATTCATCGTGCTGCAGGTCGCGAACTCTTGAAGGAGTGCATGACTCTTGCGGTTGCGAGACTGGTCAGAGTAAGATAACAGGGGCATATAACTTGCCTTGCAAGTATGTAATCCATACCGTCGGACCTGTTTTTATGGTAATGGTGACGAGTCTCAGTTGCTGGTTTCATGCTATAAGACTGCACTTGACATTGCTAAGGAAAAGAGCATTTATCGCTTTCCCTTGTATTAGTACTGGTGTGTATGGCTATCCAAAGGCAGAGGCTGCTTAGATTGCGTTGAAGGCAATTCATGAGAGTGACTTTGATGGTAAAGTAATCATCTGTTGTTTCTGTGAGTCAGATGCTACATATTATAAAATATAAAGGGGAATCGTTATGTTCGATAGAACTCTAAACATTTAAATAAATAGTAGGTCAATACGTTATATATAAAATGGAAGTACTAGACATTCACCAACTGATAGGCGGGGTAACAAAATATGATAAGAAGGGGGCTCTGGAGGTGAAGAAACCGAAAAGTTGGTGCAAGAGTGTGAGCACCTTTGCCAATGGTATTGGTGGCAGACTCATTTGGGGTATTGCTAATGATAAAACTATCGGTCGGTCTTGATGACGTAAAAGATGATGCGGAGAAGATCAGCGAAGCTATCAAGTCTCACATTGATCCAATACCTGATTCAACCTCTCGTTCGCAAAGGCTGAAGACAAGGAGTTCGTTGTACTCACAGTGATGCCTGGTGCTCAGATATCTTATTATAACATAGATGATGGACCGATGTAGGCATTTGTTCGTGTTGGTAACTAGAGTGTAGTAGCTAGTATCTTGAAGCACAAAGAACTGGTGCTGAAGGGTAGTAACATGTCGTATGAGCCTTGTGTATTGTTGGAAGTTCGTGGATATGGTATTTACCGTGCTTCGTGCCACATACTTTAAGCGCACTAAACGTTTGTTTGAGAATAGCGACTATGAATCATTCGGCATTATCAACGAGAAGTGTGAACTGATTAATACTGGTGCTCTGCTCGCAGACTATCCTCCTGTTCGCCACTCACATTTGTTCTGTACTCGCTGGAATGAACTTGACAAGGCTAATGGTATGGTGGTTAATTTTTGAATAAAATTATCATTGAAAGATATTTTACCAAAATAAATTGAACAATATTAGCTTTTTACATTGAATTTTGATATATTTGCATTAAACTACAAATTATTTCAATTATGAAGCAATTGAATAGGATTAAAATAGTCCTTGTTGAAAAGAATAAAACGGCTAAATGGCTCTCTGAGCAAGTTGGTAGGAATGTGACATCTGTTTCTCGTTGGTGTACTAATGCTTCACAACCAGATTTGGAAACATTATTTCGCATAGCGGAACTTTTGGATGTTGATGTAAGAGAATTGCTTCATGTAGAAAAGGATAAATCTAAATAAGTATATCAAGATGGCTATTCCGGTAAACATAGAAGACTTGCTTCATAAGCGTAAAATAGAATCCACCCGTATTGAGTTTAAAACAGGATGGAATCCAGATAAAATTTATCGCACCATTTGTGCTTTCGCTAATGATTTTGATAACATTGGCGGAGGATACATCATCGTAGGTGTTCAAGAAGAAGAAAACACAGGTATCGCAAAACGGCCAGTGACAGGTATTCCTATAGAGGAACTTGATAAGATACAACGTGATATGGTTGGGTTCAATCATAAGATTGAGCCATTCTATTTGCCACGAATCGACATGCAGGAGATTGACGGGAAATACGTTTTGCTTATTTGGGTGCCAGCTGGAGTGAACCGTCCTTATAATGTACGTGAACGAGTTACAGCAAGTAATCAGTCGCCATGTAAGTGGTATGTTCGTAGTGGAACCAATACTATTGAGGCGAGAGGTGAAGTCTTAGATGAATTGCGTGAGATGGCGAATCGTACTCCATTTGATGAAAGGGGTAATGAGAGTATAGAGATAACAGATATTTCAAGAGCCTTGGTTCTGGATTACTTGCAAACAGTCAACAGTCGTTTGGTTGCTGATTTCGAAAAGCTGTCCCTGTTCGAGTTGTTGTCGCAAATGGACCTGCTGGTAGGGCCCGTTGAACGTCAACTAGTCAAGAATGTGGCCGCTATGATGTTCTGTAAGAATCCTGCCAAATTTTTCCCGACAACACAAGTAGATATTGTTATCTTTCCCGAGGGCTGCATTAAGAATCCCAATAACATGATTGAGGTTCCAAAGATTGTTGGCCCTGTTCCCGATATGATAAAACAGGCATTGGACTATATCAAAACGAATGTTATCAAGAAACGTATCATTAAGCAGAAAGACAAGGCTGAATCTATAATCTTCTTCAACTATCCTTATCAAGCAATTGAAGAGGCAGTCGTTAATGCTTTGTATCATAGAGATTATCAAGAACGAGAACCGGTTGAGATTACGATTGAGCCAGAAAAGATTTCCATTCTTAGTTATGCCGGTCCGGACCGTTCCATCAGCATTGATGCTATCCAAAAGGCTGAACGTCTGAAGTCACGCCGCTACCGTAATCGTCGTTTGGGCGATTATCTCAAAGAGCTTCAGTTGTCCGAAGGTAGAGGAACCGGTATCCCAACCATACAAGACGAATTAAGAAGAAATGGCTCTGCTCCTGCTGTGATTGAGACAAATGAAGAGAGAAGTTATTTCTTGATTGAGATTCCTTGTAGAGAAGGTTTTGGTGATAGAGTCTTGATTGGGGATGATTTTATTTCCTCAGATGGTGATAAGATAAATGATAAGATAAATGATAAGATAAAAAGTGTCCTGTTAAAGATTTCAGAACTAGGAATAGCTAAAAGAAAAGACTTGCATGATGCAATAAAAATATCAATGCCTACTATTGATAGAATCCTTAAGCAACTTATTTCAGAAGATCTTAATTTGATTGAGTATCAAGGTTCGCGTAAAACAGGCGGTTATGTATTGACAGAGAAAGGCAAAGCCTTTATAAAATCAATGAATGAATAATATGTCAAAAAAACAAGAAATAATAGGACTAATTGATGCGGATCTACTTGATAATGGTACGCGTCACCCAAATCTTGTATTACTAAAATTGGCAGGATTTTTCCAAGATAATGGAATTCCATTTGAATTAATTCTTGATCCTCAGGCAAATACTTTACATTATACAAGAATATATTTGTCTTGTGTCTTTACGTTTACCAAATTACCAGAACTATATATACGATCAAAAGGAACACCGGAAGAAAAGAAGTTTAAATGTGGAGGAACTGGATTTTATGCCAATGAAGTAAGTGTAATGGAATATCGTAGAAAACGTGAACAAGATATGAACCAATTAGAACATGATGAATTCCTAAATACTCTTAGAAACTTTCATGGAGGTAAAGAGTATGGGATTAGCATGTCTCGTCAGATGCCTTACTATCATTTATATGATCAATTTATTAATCAACAAGTTAAGAAAGGTTTTAAACGAGAAAAATTTAAAGATTATCAAAAATATTCAATAGGTTTTTTAACCCGTGGTTGTGTAAGACATTGTCCATTCTGTGTTAATAAACTAGAGAATTGTATATTACCATATTCTAAATTACAATGGTTCTTGGATGATGAGAAAGATAAAAACGGAAAACTTGTTCGGCCATATATCTATTTATGGGATGACAATTTTCTTGCTTCTGACCCATCTATTTGGAGACCACTACTGAAGCAACTTATAGAGACTAAACGCCCATTTCAATTCCGGCAAGGTCTTGATGAACGCATGTTAGCAGAAAGTCCTTATGGCGAAGAAATGGCAGAAATGTTATCACGGTCGCGTTATCATGGTGATTTTATTTTTGCTTTTGATAATTGGAAAGATCATGAGATAATTGAAAAATCACTTAAAATCTGGAAACGTTACAATCCAAAGAAAGGTACAAAGTTCTATTTGTTTTGTGGTTTTAAACAGTCTCCAACAAAAGTAGATATATTTTATAAAGACATTTGGGAATTATTTCAAAGAATTAAAATACTCATGCAATATGGATGTGTTGGATATGTGATGAGGCATGAAGACTATCATAATGCCCCAGTATCAAATTTTTATGTCCAAATTGCCAGATGGTGTAACCAGCAGCAGTTTTACAAAAAAATGTCTTTTTGGCAATTTTGTTATAGAAATCAATCTTATTGGGAAGAAAAGACATTAAAAATAACTACACGGCCAAAGCTAAAAACATTCGATGAATTTGAACAAGATATAAGAGATGGATATTACGATAGAGTCAAAATGTGTTTATCATTAAAGTCTCTAATAAAAGTTCTAGAAATGTTTCCTAATCATAGGGCAGAATTGATAGACATGTTTAACTATTCAATGTCCGAACTTGTAGACGAAAATCTTTGGAAGTAATCAAATTATAAATAACTCACAACAATATGGCAATCATTATTAAATCTCATAAAGATACTCTTCTAATTGACTCTACTATTGGTATTAATTACAATAGTGGTAATGTACTTCAGGGAGAAAAAGATATGTATGAACGTATTGTACGAGATTGTGAAGCAAGTTCTTTGACATGGTATATGTGGTATGATAAAACTTTCAACATACCATATGGAGGTCAAAATGAAATACAGATTGATTTTCTCCTTATATGCCAAGAAGGTGCAATTATTGTTGAAGTTAAAGGTGGTATAATTGAGTTGATAATGGGGTTCTTTTATTATAGCTATAAAGGGGTCTTAAGGGAAATGAGTAGAACACCATTTAAGCAAGCTCATGATTATAAATGGGCATTGTTAAATAATGGGATATTAAATAAGGATCAAATATTTGTTGATTATGTATGTGCTTTCCCTCATAGTACTCTTGACATATCACGTGACTCTTCTCAAATCAACCTTTCTCATAAACTTTGGAATAAGTTAGATCAAGATAGTGATAATTCTTTTGCAGACTTCTGTTTAAGTGTAATTCGTAAAAATAAACGTTCTAAACGTATAATATCAAAGACAGAATTACAGTCTATTGTAAACTCACTTGCTCCATCAATTGAAGATCGTTATAAATATTCACTAACTTCGCTTCGCGAAGTTTTGGATTGGTTACAGATTGACAATCTAAGTATTCTAGAAGGTTTGAGAAAAAATCCTAGAATATTAATTGAGGGTGGACCAGGAACAGGAAAAACCACTATGGCTAAAGCATTTATTAAAAGACATAGTGGTCTTAAGGGGTTATATCTATGTTGGACAGGACTGCTAGCAAGTAAGGTTCGGCTTGATTTAGATAAAGAACGATTAAGTTCATGTACTGTCAAAACATTCAATAATTATATCAAGGAAATAACAAATATAGAACTTAATATTAAAAGTGATAATAGTCAATATGATGTTTACAAACTTTTAAGCAAAGAACTCAGTAAAATTACTAAGGTAGATTATGACTATATTATTATTGATGAAGCACAAGATGTCATTGATAAAGGTGTTGATATTGTGCTCAATGAACTATTAAGTTCACAACACAATGGTCTTAAACAAGGACGATATCTAGTATTTTATGATCTTGAACAAGGATATAATAATGTTAGTCGAAATTTGAATGAAAATATTAATAAAATAGCAAAATACGCAGCATGCTTCATACTTGATGAGAACAAACGTGTTCCTACAAATAAACTTATTGTAGAATATGCCAATAAAGTATTGTCAGTTGAACATTGCCAGGAAGCTTTTGAGTTATATTTAGATTCTCTTAAAGGAAATGATATAGCAGGACTTACAATATCTTTCCATGATAATGTAAGAGAAGTAAAAAAAACTATTAAAGAACACACCAAACATCTATTTCAATATTGCGGAGAAATTTCTTCTACAACATTGCTGATACATTCTGATTTTAAATATAAAGAAAATGAAGATGATGATTCAGTATATGATATAATAGCAGAAATGGAGTCATTTCTTGAAGTTTTATCTGAAAAAACTATAGAAAGGAAGTCTAAGGAATTGTTAGCCTTTACAACGATACTTAAATATAAGGGTTTAGAGGATAACAATATAATACTTGTCATCCCAGCTTCAAAGATCAAGAGTTCATGGGATAATTTTCTATTCGAAATTTATGTCGGTATGACACGGGCAATCATGAATTTGGACATTATTATTCTTAAATCTAATTAATATGTTACACGACAACTTTATAAAAACAGCAAAACAGGAAAGCCATGAATTCAAGGCTCTTTTGAATATACTATCTTCTCTTAATTTACATACTAAAGAAGGTAGAAAGTTGTTGTGTGTTCTGAATAATATTATTGATTATTACATTAACAGAGAAGTGGAATATAGTGATGATGTCAAAATGCCTATAGTATATTTCCCATTATGTGAAGATTGGGCTCAGATGTTATGTGAGGAATTTGTTGCATTAAAGATGTCGTTACTTTGGGGTAAAAGCACTCGTACAAATATACTTTCCTCATATAAGTCAAAGCCATTTATATATTTGCCAGAAAAAGTTAATAAAAAGGAGCGTGAAGCATGTTCTAAACATTTTAGATTTAAACGGGATGTTGCAAAATACTTAACAGATGACATTTTAGATATGCCTTCCAACGCAAATGAGAAATGTTTCTTTTATAGTCGTACTTTATCTGATGAATATAATCTCTCATTAAAGACTAAAGGACATTATCATTTTATTCAAGATGTAGTTGGAGATTCTTTTTCAACAGAAAAATCTCTAATCATTTTAAATGGAGATGAGGATGAAGTATATAAAAAAATAGAACAAAATGATGGGAGGTTTAAAATCCCCCATATATTCCTTTTTCTTCAGAAAAATATTGATGGGCGTAACATTCAATTATGTATGAAAATGCAACGCTCAACAATTAAAGAATATAATGAAGACTATGATGCTGGTATTCATAATGTTATAGCATTTTTATTTTCGCAAAAACCTTATAGACTACAGAGGATATACGAAAATAAACACAGTTTAGTAGAACGCTGGCAACGTGAAAAATTTGCTGAAACGCGTGATTTTATATCATTCACAAAAGCAGAAATGGATTACTTATTTGAACGTCAAGAACCATGTATTGATTTCTATGAATTAGGATGTGAAATAAATGCAGAAGAATACCAAATAAAGAATACATTTGATTTTATGATTCAAGATATTGCTCATGAAGTAAAACTACGGAATGAATTGGCGATTTGTTTTACAGATCAAAGTTTATCAAAGATAAAAGAGGAGATTCTAAACCTTAATTCTGAGGTAAATGAAGAGTATACAGATTATTTTTTACAACTTATTCATAATAAATACAAAACAGAACTTACAGAAATCTTATATAACTGGATAAAATTCCATGAGATTGCAGTAGTTTTGGATTACAACATAGATGTGTATTATAAAAAACAATTAAAATTCTTCTTACAGTCTAAATGTGGTGCATCTTCGGTTAATTTTTATACATTTAAGAATTTTAAAGCTCATAAAGATGGCTTAGTTTTCTTAAATTCAATACATGAACAAAAGATCCTTGTTCTATCAATGCTTAATCATTGTACGGGACGGAGTTGGGCAATATATCCAAACTCTTTTGATCAGTATCATCTTAATCCTGGACAAAGTGTTCTACAAATAAATAATAAGATTGTATTTGATCCTCGTTATAGTTGGTATTCTTATCGCTATGAAGAACAATTAAGATTACTTCTAAATTCAAACTATCGTGTTAGATACGTGAAAAACGGTATACAGCTTCCTGATAAACCGATAAAAATAGGTATTGAGCCCAAAGAAGATGAAGATGAACAAAATGTTCGTGACAGGCAATCAGGAGTTGAACAAAACAGAGTGAAAGTTTCATTTGGACCACGTCAGCATAAAGTGTTAGATGAATATGATTTTGTTTTATGTAAATATATGGATGAAATTTCAATTTGTACAATTCTAGATGTTTTACGTGATTTTGAAGACCCAACAGTTATTTCAATTCAACCATTGACAGATTTTTATCAACCACTTGAAGATCTTCTTGATAATGAGGAGCGTAGAGCAGGTGAAGGTGAATTAATGATACGAAATAATCCAAAGTATTGCTTAACTGATGAAGAGAAACTATCAAGCCGAGAAATGTGGAAGATCCTTTTAGGGCATTGAGTAGCACAATATGGAGAACAAGTTGTTTATAATGATATAATGAAACCACTTCTTCCAGCTGAAAGGATACAATTTATTTCATTTAAACGATGGTTAGACACATCTGAAAATTCAGTACTTCCTCGTAGTAGACGTATGCAAAAGAGAGTGATTGAAGAATATCTTCAAATAGAGGGATTATATACTCGAATGTTAAGACATAGAAAGTCAAGAATAAGTACAAATACTGAAGGTAAAAATATAATTTTCAGGACATTTTTAATTCACTGTTTACTTGAAACAGACATGAAGAAAGCCTATAAAGAGTTAAGTAATGAAGTTCTTGATTATCTTAATATTGGTAGTGAAAATGATATTAAGATTATTTTAGATCTTATAAAAGACGGCACTATAAATTTTAGACTAATTAAATCCATAAGTTATGATCAAAGATAAAAGAAATTCATTGGAATCTTTCATTAAGGAACAGTTAATAGGTCCAGGTGGTTGCGGAAATAATTTTGGAGTATATGTTTCTAATGAAAATGAGAAAGAACTTGTATGTGAAGTACTTAATACAACGCCAGGCTCTATTTATAGTACAGGCATTCTTTTCCCACGAAAAGATAATCAGTCATTATTTATGTCTGATCTAAAATACGAAATGAACGACGATGAAAATATTGGTGATGAAAATTTATCAGATGAGGATTCGGACGAACAAGGAGATGACATGAGGGATTTAGGAAATCAAGAAGAGGATGAAGATATTAATTCGCTAAGTCGTAGATTCCCTGATAGAATAGGTATATCTTGTTGTGTTAAAAACATTAAATCTTTAACTTCGAGTTCTAAAATAACAATTTCAGGACGTTATTATAAAAAATTATCTGAGAAAACACGTTTATATGTAAATATAGAAGATTATGATTTTTTTGAGAAAGTATATTCTATAGAAAAATGTAAATATTTATTTTCTCAGTATTTCAGATACCAAGACAAAAAACTAAGTTTGTTAAAAGTTATAAATAAAGCACAGGACTTGAAGGATTTTCGCGATAAAATGCGAGAACTTAATAAATATTTTTGTTCAATTATAGCTAAAAATCCTAATGGAGAATATGATTCAATTTATACAGATAGCTCTTTCCAAGATAAAAACAAATTTTTAAGTGCATATAAAGAACGACTATTTAAATCCCTAAAATACGTAAACAGAGAAGGTGAATATTTGAGTCCGGATAAGGTTGCAGAACATAAAGTTCGTATTGCAAAAATAGAACAATATGAAACTTTTTTATCTTATTTTGAAGATATACTATCCATATGTGATTCTAAAGGATTCGGGTTCTGGGTAGGAACAAACTTTTGTAAAGAAATTGATTTATCAGCATTTGCTTTTGATTTTGAATCAGGGAAGAGAAAGATCATAATCCCCCCTAAAGAAGGTGTTACAAAAGGAATAGTAAAGTATACTCTTACTCCTGAAGTCGAAGCTTCTTTGTCCATATGGTTACAGATTTATAAGGGAATCAATGGTAAGACATATTTAAAAGTAATGCTTGCTAATGACTCTACTAAGGTTAAGGTTGATACTAAGCATTACTATTCTATTGTTGCAGAGAAGATTAATGAGTTAACATTTTTTGGAGTTAAAATTGACGTCTCAAGTTCTGAAATTATACCATATAGAAACGAAATAAATCCAGAACTTGATGATTGTGAAGTAAGCAGTTTGCAGTATCTTTATCGTAATATTGAAGATTATGCTATTGGCCACATCTGTTCTGCAAATTGGTACTATGATAATAATGGAATTATACACGTTTGTTCAGAGTTTATGCCGTCTGTTGAAACACCTGATGTAGAACCAGAACCACGAGATAAGACTAAACACGTTTTTGATGAAAAGACTAACAAATTCTTACCAAAGAAATATGTAGAAGATAATCAATATCTTCAATTTAAGTGGCTTTCTGTCCTTTCTTCTAATACAGATACTGAGATTGTTGAAGGCCTTCGTAAATTTGCTGATTCATATCAAATATGGATAAAGCAATTAGATGCTGCTGGCAACTCGATTGGACGAGAGAATATTACTAAATGTGAGAAGGACTATCAGAGAATAAAGAATAATATTGATGAATTCTTGACAAATCCTGATAAGATGAAGATTTTTCGATTAATGAATACTGCTATGTTTATGCAGCTTTGGCATAGTAAAAGTAATAATCAAGAACAAGTCTTAAAGGATGAAAAAATTTTAAGTTTTGAATATTATAAAGATAAAGCGCTAGATACTACAATTTTTCCTGGAGTTGTAGCTGCATGGCGACCTTTCCAGCTTGCGTTTATTTTGCTTAATCTTGATGGAATTTTCCAAAGTAAGTGTGATCCAAAATGGGAAAAACGCAATGAATTAGTAGATCTTGTATGGTTTCCAACCGGTGGAGGTAAGACTGAGTCTTATTTGGGTATAATTGCATTAGTCATAATAAATCGTAGATTGTTGCTTAAAAATGGAGCTGGCGATGGCGTTGCTGCAATAATGCGTTATACATTACGCTTACTTACAACTCAACAATTTCAACGTGCGTTACGACTTATTCTTGCATTAGAACAGATTAGGAAATGGGATAAATACAATTTAGGAGATAAAGAAATTTCTATTGGCCTATTTGTTGGAGAAAGTTCATTGCCTAATCATTATAAAAATCTAGCTGAAGAAATTCGAAAAAACTGGGTTTCTGATGGAGGACATGGACAAATACCACTAGATCGTTGTCCTTGGTGTGGTTCTTTGCTTAGAGATAAAGAAGTATCTGTTGATCATTATTATTTTGGATGTAGTAACAAAAAATGTACATATGGAAAACGAAACTATCTGCCTATCAGACTTTGTGATGACCATGTATATGAAGAGCCGCCAACATTACTATTTGGGACTGTAGATAAATTTGCTCAACTTGCACGCCGAGTTAATGTAAATGAAGCGTGTGCAGATTCTAGACGTTTATTTGGAAATGGTACAGGATGCAATCCACCAGATTTGATTATTCAAGATGAATTACATTTGTTATTAGGTCCATTGGGTTCTGCAGTAAGTTTGTTTGAAGCAGCTATTGATCAGTTGTGTTCATACAAAAGGCAGGATGGGCTTGTGATTCGTCCTAAGATTATATCATCAACAGCTACCACACGTAATACCAGTTTTCAAGTGCGAGCTCTATATGATCGGGATATTTGTATCTTTCCTAAAAATGGAACAGATTATGATGACTCGTTTTTTGCTTTCTATAAAAGGGATAAACAAGGAGAAAATGATAATTGGTCGTACGTTTCTAAACGCAAATATATTGGTATAATGCCTACTGGACGTACTCAGATGACTACTCAAATGCGTTTAGCTGCAATTTTATTTGTACATCGAGCACTGTATGAACGTAAAAATAAAGCATTGTTAGAGATTAATGATAAGTCATTTATAGAGGCTGCAGACTATTATTATTCGATAATTTCTTATTTCAACTCATTAAAAGAGGTAGGAAAAACTGATGCTCAATTCTATCTTGAATTTACTAAGTATACTCGTCGTTTATTTAAACGAGTACTTCGATTTACTGATATGTTGGAATGTTTTTATGCATATAACGAAATATTCTCTAAGACTGAGTTGACTGGTCGTTTATCTGGTGGTGATGCAGTAAAAGAATTAACAAAAGTACAAACAATAAAATGGGATCCTAATAAACGATTGCCATATTTAAAAGAAGGTGAAACAAATATATATAATAGTGCAATTCTTCCTGCTGATTATATTTTAGCAACAAATATGATATCAGTGGGACTTGATGTAAGCCGTTTTAATACAATCATAATTAATTCTATGCCTAGAAATATCGCTGAGTACATTCAAGCAAGCTCTCGTGTCGCACGTGATAAAGAAGGATTAGTCTTAACGTTACATAATCCTTTTCGTTCTCGAGATATGTCTCATTTTGAAAGGTTTAGAGAATTTCATGAAAAGTTATATTATTATGTTGAGCCAATCTCCATTACTCCTTTTTCACCAAAGGCTGTAGAAAAGTATATGCCTTTATATATGGCTACTATAATTAGACATTTATACAAGAATCTTGCTGATCGCAAAGATGCAAATAAAATGTCCATTCCAATCGCAACAGAATTAAAATCTGAGCTGAAAAAGTATTTTGAGAATCGTTACGCAAGGACTCAGGCTCTTGATTCTACATTACATGCACTAGAGCGCGAAATCATAACAAAAGAGCAATTATCTTACATATATGAATGGATAGATGTAAGTCTTGACCAATGGGTAAATAAAGCAGAACAATATGGTGATTCTCTAGTCTATTATGCAGCTGGGCGAAAAGGTGCTGAAGAGGTATCTTTGTTAGTTTCTACAGATGATTATTCGGAGCAAAAAGCTGCTAGCAAGTGGATAGTACCATCCGCATTAAGATTAGTTGAACCTGAAGCTGTCCTTCACATTTTAAATAAATAATATTATGGATATACGTAAAGAGAATCAATATAATCAATCTATGGGCAAGTATAAAATCTTGTCTACTGCTGCAGGTGTAGGATCTATTATTACTACCAAGTGGGGTGGTTTTATTATGCCATTAAGTATTAATAACTGGAAATTTGTGGAGGTGGTATCAAATAAAATAAAGGAGATACAATCACAAACATTAAATATCCCAAAAATTCAAGAAGAATGTGGTGTTGAATTGATTGAAGATCCGCGTTTTGTGGATTTTTTAAATGTGAAAAAAAGGTTTACCCAATTAAAATGTTTTGTTGCAATACCTCATATTCTACTGAATTCATTTAATCAAATACAACGTAAAGGTAATCCACTTTATGAATCTATTAAAGCGCGATTTGGAACTGAATTAGGCGAAGATATGTTTTATATCCCTGCTATTAATTTTCCTCAGTGGTTTATTTCTGCTAATTCTGAAATCAAACCTCTTAATGAGTGGCGTAAAGAATGGCAAATTCGTAAATGTAATGATGGGAAAATGACATATTTTGTTCCTCCACGCGATCCTAATAAGAAAACTTATAGAAAAATAAAGGCTGAAGTTTTACATGATGATGTAGAATATGGTCTATTAAAACCAGTTCCACTTATTCTTATTTGCCCAAATGGTCATATATCAGATATCCCATGGTATAAGTTCTTCTGTGCGTCTCTTAAACATGAGAAAATGGATGATGATGCAGGTTTCGAATTGTTTGGTTACGACTGTGAAGATTGTAGTTGTGGAGGTAAGCATAATATTAAATGGCTTAATTCTCGTAACCAAGCAGAATCGTGGGGCACACTAAAATGTTCAAAATGCGGTTATTCTGTTTCATTAGCTGGTATAATGAATATTAAACCTTATTGTCGAGGTGAACGTCCATGGGTTAACAAAGATAATGCATATGAACGATGCTTGTCTACTGGCCAAAAGACTAAGATGCAAGTAGCAATGGTAACTAGTAATAGCATATACTATGCAAGTGGTTTTAGTAGTTTATATATTCCTAAAGATTTTATTCCATTAAAGCCTGGGCAGTTGAATGATCAGGCTCGTATGGTGTTAAGTAAAGTAACTGAGAAATATAATACAATGGTTACTAGAAGGCCAGAAATGACTCAAGAAGAATTTTGGAAAAAAAAGTATAATGATTGTGATGAATTTATTGAGGATGCAAATCTTAACTGGCAGTGTAGTCTGACAGATTTTGATTATGAAAATATCAAAAATATGTTTCTTGGATTAATTGTAGAAGACGAAGATAATGATCCTGTTGCAACATATCGATTAACAGAATTTGAAGTTCTCACTGATATTCATGAACCCAATCGAAAATCTAAAGGATTAGAGTTTAATGAAATTATTATTCCTAACTCTTTACAGCCATATTTTAAAACAATTAAACAAGTGAATACAGTTTCTCTTACAAATACACAGTTAGGCTTTGGTCGAGTAAACATGCCAACATCTAAACTTGATGATAGTGGGAAGATTGTGGCACCAGGTGATGAGATGAAGCCCATTTTTGATGGAATACCGTCTGACATATATGTATTACCTGCTAATCAAATATATGGTGAAGGCTTGTTTTTTGCATTTGATATGGCTACTATTGAAAGGTGGGCTGAAGAAAATGATTTAAATGATCATTATAAATGTCAACTTGATAATGGGGCATTAGGAGAATTTTTATATCAGGAGATTTCTCTTTACGGAAGAGCTAAATTTTATCTACTTCATACATTTAGCCATGTGTTAATGAAAGAACTTGAATTTACTTGTGGTTACCCTACTGTAAGTTTGAGTGAGCGGCTATATTACTCAGACAAAATGTGTGGCGTGCTTATTTATACAGCAGATGGAGCAGAAGGCAGTATGGGAGGCCTTGTATGGCAAGGACAGCCTCGACTTATTAGTAGTATTATTGAATCTGCAATGAAACGTGCAGTAAATTGTTCTTCAGATCCTTTATGTTGGGAAAATGAAGATAGCTTAAATAGAGCATCATGTTTTGGTTGTACCATGGTTTCTGAGACTTCGTGTGAATATCAGAATATGGGACTAGACAGACGAGCTCTAGTAGATGAAGAATACGGATTCTTTAAGAATCTAGTAGGACTAGATAGTATATAATAATGATTTATTAAAATGCTTTATTGGCTATATTATATAAAAACGGATAGTGCAGTAAGGGTATTATAAGTAAAAATATTAATAAAATCCTACAAGTGTATATTGTTTGAGTAGTAGAATGTTCTAAATGAAATTTAACGGCTATAGATACAGAGAAAAGAATTAATAATGATTGAAACATGAAACTCTTGATGTTGGCTAAAACACAAGTTGAAAATTTATGTAGTCCAACTCGTGAGTAATGCTTGCGAGTTGAACTCTATGATACCAGATAGTAAGAAAAAGTAGGATATCTTATGATAAGGAATATATTCAAACTTTATACTACTTTTGGGGATTAGAATAGCCACTAAATATTTATTATGAAGGTATAAAATAAAGAACTCCATCTATATAATTAACGATCACAAAATATTCATTAAAATCTGTGATTACCTATACAATTATTAGCATAATAATTTAATAAAAGGTTTAGAGGAAGTACTGCTTATGCATCAGAAAGGTTTACTAACATACGCATTAAACTTAATTGGTAATCTTGTCTATATAGACGAAGTTGACACAGGGCAGCTTTGCAATTGTTATTGTCCATCATGTAAGGAAAAATTGGTAGCGAAAAATGGTGGAATGAAACGTGTCCATCATTTTGCTCATGCTTCTGGAGTAGATTGTGAAAATGCATATGAGACTATGTTGCATCAGTTGGCAAAATTAAGAGTTCAAGAGGCATTTCTATCTAAAGAAGTATTTAATGTTGGTTTTGAGTATCGTTCATATTGCCCACATGTAAAGACATGTGCATTCGTTAGATATGGAAATTGTTATATATCAACTCATAAAAGATTCAATTTAAAAGAGTTTTATGACTCATGTGAACAAGAAATACAGTATGATTCAATTAACAGACGCTCTGATTTGAAAATATTTTCGTCTAAGAAGCCTCAATTGGCGCCTATATATATTGAATTTTTTGTTACTCATGCAAGTGATGTATCTAAATTGCATAATGGTGGTAAAATTATTGAAGTTAAGATTGAATCTGAAAATGACATTCAAAGAATTGTCGATGATGGTTTCATTGAATCCTCTAAATGTGATAGCAGGCTCCTAGAAGGAATAGAATCTGAAAATATAAGTGAAACAACGTTTTGGGGATTCAAGTCGGAGGACTATGATGCTAAAAATATTACACAAGAGATAGAATTTTCTCGTTATATTCTATATGCATCCGGTAAGTCACAATGTTATCAAGACACATCTTTGTGTAAGAATATAGCTAAAGTTAGGAAACAATCTCTTTTGGAAATATGCATTCATACACCTGTTGCTTTTGGAGTATATGAAATGGTTAAATATCAAGGATATAAAAGATTTGGTATTAAGAATTGTTTATACTGTAAAAATTTTGTTGACAGCTATGACGGCTCAGGAAAACTATGCCGCTTGTATAAATATTTAGGAATAGACCGGTTTGAGCAACATGATACTGCAAGAGCAAAATCTTGTCCTTCTTTCTTGATAAATCAAGATGAAATGAATAGGGAACTTGAACATTTTGATTCTTTGAATAATAGGGAATATACCGAGCTTGAATAATTTCCAACCACATAATATTATCTGCAAGTCAAAACTTTTCTTTTCCCGCTAATTTGAGTTTTTCGTGTAGGATTTAGTTCATTATAATTCTAATGTAGGCATAAAGTATTTATAATTAATAAAGTACTCGATTTGAAATTTTGTTAATGCTTGCTATGCTTGAAATGAAGAGTTAAAAATAAATAATAAATAAAACAATTGTTGTAAACAGTAGAAATAAAATATTTTTTATTTTAAATTCTTGTATACAATATACTGGATATATGGTATTATAATCGTAGAAAAACGAAATATATCTAGCTAGATTTTTTTAATATGTTTTAGTAGGAATATTAATTCCTGCAAGTTATAAAATAAATAATAACAATCAATTAATAGTATCCAAACTATACAAAGACATTTAGGAGGAAGCTTACATGAATAACGCATGGCAAGGATTCAAACAAGGTAGATGGACAAAAGAAATAGATGTTAGAGGATTTATCCAAGCTAACTACACTCCATATGAAGGAGATAGCTCATTCTTAGCAGGAGCTACTGAAAATACTACAAAACTTTGGGACGAAGTTTTAGAATTATTTAAAAAAGAAAGACAAGCGTCTGGCTGCCGTTATCGAAAAAGCCGGGGTTATTCAAAGAGAATTATACCCCGATATTTTCGTATCGCTTGTTAATTCCATTGCTGGGCAGCAAATATCGCGCCACGCCAAAGCAAGCGTCTGGCGGCGCTTTACGGAATTGCTGGGCGGTGCTGTTACTCCGCAGGCTATTGACGCAGTAACAGAGGAGCAGCTGCGCAGCTGCGGCCTATCCGGGCGCAAGGCCGTGTATATTAAACGCCTGGCGCAAAAAGTGCTTAATGGCGAAATTGATCTTGGCGCTTTTTCGGTAATGACGGATGAAGAAGTTATTGCAGAACTTGTAAAACTTGACGGCATCGGCAAATGGACGGCGGAAATGCAGCTGATTTTTTCGCTTGGGCATAAAAATATATTGAGTTTTGGCGACGTTGCTATTCAGAACGGCCTTAAAAGGCTGTACGGGCATAAAAAAATAACCCCGGCGCTGGCAGAGAAGTACCATAAACGTTACAGCCCGTATGCTTCGGTAGCCAGTTTTTATCTGTGGGCACTGGCAAACGGCGATGTGGAATACGAGCGCCCGCGCAGAAACGCAGAAAAAATTTAAAATTGTTGCTTTAAATACTTGCCAAACAGCAAAACATAGTGTATACTAATTAAGTAAGTCAATTGGAGTGGTACTCAAGTGGCTGAAGAGGACGGTTTGCTAAATCGTTAGGGGGGGCAACTCCCGCCAGGGTTCAAATCCCTGCCACTCCGCCAGTTAAAATTAAGGACATCGGTGAATGCCGGTGTCTTTTTTTATACTTCTTTTTAATTTGATGTTTTAAATATGATATAATTATAATATTAGGATATAATTAACTCTGTATGAATATATACTTTGGGCAAAGGGGTAAGGGCTATGAAATCAAACTTTGCATTTTTAAAGTCACATTTTCCGGTGTTGGCTAATTTTGGTATATTGGCTGAAAAATATTGTTATAGCGATTCCAATTCCTGCATTATGAAGCTTGGCATGATTGGTGAAACAATCGTCAACTTAATGCTTACTTATGATAAAATTAAAATTCCAACAGATTGTAATGCTGTTACCAAAATTAAAATACTTTCGCTGCAAGGATTACTTACTCCTGATTTGTCTGATATATTGCATGCTTTACGCAAAGCGCGCAATAAGGCTGCCCATACAAATTATGAAAATATTAAAGAAGGGCAAACGCTTTTGGAAATGGCATATAGTTTATGCGAATGGTTTATGCAGACCTATGGTGATTTGCAGTATAAGCATTGTAAATTTGTTATGCCTACCGAAGCAGACGCCAAATCCATAACCGATAACGACGATAAGGCAGCAGAACAAAAAATGCTGGAGGAGACCGAAAAAATTGCTGCCGCTGCTAAAGCAGTTGCTGCTGATGAACGCAGAAAGCGTGCTCTTGCTGCGGCCAGCCAGCGCCAAAAATCAGAAGCGGAAACTCGTTACATGATTGATGCTCAGCTGCGTAAGGTTGGCTGGGAAGCCGATACCGAAAACCTGCGTTACGGTAAAGGTATACGCCCACAAAAGGGTAAAAATCTTGCAATTGCCGAATGGCCAACGCTTTCTTCGGCAGGTAATAAAGGCAGGGCAGATTACGCCCTTTTTGCAGGCGAAAAACTTGTCGCTGTTATCGAAGCCAAAGCAGAGCATAAAGATATTCCTTCTGTCATAGATTATCAATGTAAAGAATATGCCCAAAACATTCGGCCCGAAGATGAAAAATACGTTATAACAACATGGGGAAAGTATAAAGCGCCGTTTGTTTTCGCTACCAACGGCAGGCCTTATCTTGCCCAGCTGGAAACTAAATCAGGTATTTGGTTTTTAGATTTAATGGAAAGTGCCAATATGCCGAAGGCGCTGCGCGGATGGATTAGCCCTGACGGTATGTTGAAACTTTTAGAGAGTGATATTGAAAAGGCAGATAAAGCATTGCAGACACTGCCTTATGACTTTTTACGTGATAAAGACGGGCTTAATTTAAGGCAGTATCAGCTTAATGCTATACAGGCAGCCGAAAATGCCGTTATAAACGGACAAAAAAATATTTTGCTTGCCATGGCGACAGGCACGGGCAAAACGCGCACGGTGCTTGGCATGATTTACCGCTTTTTAAAAACAGGCCGTTTTAACCGTATTTTATTTTTAGTAGACCGCACAGCCCTTGGCGAACAGGCAGAAGATGTATTTAACGAAGTAAAACTGGAAGATTTAAAAACACTTAACGATATATACGACATAAAAACTCTTGAGGACACTGTTTTTGAAGATGAAACCAAAGTACATATTGCAACTGTACAGGGTATGGTTAAACGCCTGTTGTATAACGATGAAGAACGCCAGCCGTCTGTAACAGATTATGACTTAATTGTTATCGATGAAGCGCACAGAGGCTATCTTTTAGATAAAGAAATGGGCGAAGATGAGTTACTGTACCGTGACCAACTTGATTACCAAAGCAAGTACCGCATGGTAATAGAATATTTTGACGCTGTTAAAATAGCCTTAACCGCTACGCCTGCACTGCATACTACACAGATTTTTGGCAAGCCGGTGTTTAAATATACTTACCGCGAAGCCGTTATAGAAGGTTACCTTGTAGACTATGATGCGCCGCATAAAATAAAAACCCAATTTAATACCGAAGGTATTAAATACAATAAAGGCGAAATGCTTGCGCTTTATGACCCTGTAACTCATGAAATAACTAACAGCGAAGTTTTACAGGACGAAATGAACTTCGATGTTGAAAAGTTTAACAAGCAGATTATTACCCCAAGCTTTAACCGCACCGTACTCGAAGAAATTGCCCGTGATATTGACCCGGAAGATGTAATGCAGGGCAAAACGCTTATTTATGCGGTTGATGACGAGCACGCCGATTTAATAGTAAAAATTTTAAAAGAAATTTACACCAATTACGGCATTGATAACGATGCCATTATGAAAATAACCGGCAGCGTTGCGGGCGGCAACAAACGCAAAGTACAGGAAGCAATTAAACGCTTTAAAAACGAACGTTTCCCCAGCATTGCCGTAACAGTAGATTTATTGACAACAGGTATCGACGTGCCGGAAATTACCACGCTTGTTTTTATGCGCCGCGTAAAATCGCGTATTTTGTTTGAGCAAATGCTGGGCCGCGCCACGCGCCTGTGCCCCAAAATTAATAAAACGCATTTTGAAATTTATGACCCGGTCGGTGTTTATGATTCTCTGGAAGAAGTAAACACCATGCAGCCGGTATCGGCAGACCCTAAAACAACCTTTGCCCAGCTGCTTGACGGGCTGGAAGTTTTAGAGGACGAAGCGCATATTAAAAACGCCGTTGCGCAGATAATTGCTAAATTACAGCGTGTAAAACGAAGGCTTACCAAAGAAGAAGTAAACGAATTTAAAGACCTGGCAGCAGGTTTAACGGTAGAAGGCTTTATACAAAAAATTGAAAGCCTGCCCGCCGCCGAAGCGCGTAATACGCTTTTAATGGAAGCAAGCCTTTTAGAAATGCTTGACGATAAGCACAGGCATGGCGGTTATACCAAAGTAATTTCCGATAAGCAGGATAAATTTCTTATCCGCGAACGCGGTTTTGGAAAAAATGAGCAGCGCCCGGAAGATTATATTGAAGCATTTGAAGACTTTGTTAAAAACAACGTTAACGAAATTGCTGCACTAAATATTATTTGCACGCGTCCAAAAGAACTAACGCGTGAAACGCTTAAAAGCCTGCGCATGGCTCTTGCACAAAACGGTTTTACCACGCAGCAGCTTAACACAGCCGTCAGTGAAATTACCAGTGAAGAAATAACGGCAGACATCATCAGCCTTGTGCGCCGCTACGCCATTGGTTCACCGCTTGTAAGCCATCAGGCACGCATCCGCCGTGCGGTAGATAAGCTTAAAAAAGCGCATAACTTCAGCAGGGTAGAGCTTAACTGGCTGAGCCGCATAGAAAGCTACCTTTTAAACGAATCGGTTATGAATGTTAAAGTTTTTGATGAAGATGAACGCTTTAAAACAAACGGCGGCTATAAAAGGCTTAACCAAATCTTCCGCAATAACCTTGAAGGCATTATTACCGAACTTAACGAATATCTTTACGACGATGGAGGCAGAACAGCTTGAACACGCAGGAAATTGTTGCCAAACTTTGGAATTTATGCAACGTATTAAGGGATGACGGCATTACCTACCACCAGTATGTAACAGAACTTACCTACATTTTATTTTTAAAAATGGCTAAAGAAACTGGCGTAGAAGCAAAATTTGCCGAAGGCGTAATCACGCTTGAAGGCGATAGCCTTACGGCAGAACAAATTGCCGAAAATGCCCAAAAGCAAATAATTAAAGATTACAGCTGGGATGTATTAAAAAGCAAATCGGGCATAGAACTTTATAACTATTATAAAGATTTGCTGCGCCTGTTTGGCACATACTGCAAAGGCCGCGTACGTGAAATTTATAACGGTGCTGTTACCAATATCGAAGAACCGAAAAACCTTGAAAAGATAATTACCACCATTGATAAGCTGGACTGGTATTCTGCCCGCGAAGAAGGGCTGGGTAACCTTTATGAAGGCCTGTTAGAAAAAAACGCCAGCGAAAAGAAATCGGGCGCAGGGCAGTATTTTACCCCGCGTGTGCTGATTGACGTAATGACAAGGCTTATTAAACCCCAGCCCGGAGAACTTTGCAACGACCCCGCCTGTGGCACCTTTGGCTTTATGATTGCCGCCCATCGTTGTGTAAAAGAACAGACCGATGACTTTTTTAACCTTGATGAGGACGCCTACAAATTTGAACGCAACGAAGCCTTTACCGGTTGTGAACTTGTGCACGACACGCATCGCCTTGCCCTAATGAACGCCATGCTGCATGATATTGACGGCGAAATTAAACTTGGCGATACTTTAAGCAACCTTGGCAAAAGCATGAACGGTTACGACGTAGTGCTTACCAATCCGCCCTTTGGCACAAAAAAAGGCGGCGAACGCGCCACCCGTGATGATTTTACTTACCCAACAAGCAATAAACAGTTAAACTTTTTGCAGCATATTTACCGCAGCCTTAAGGCAAATGGCAAAGCTCGTGCCGCTGTTGTGCTTCCCGATAATGTGCTTTTTGCAGACGGCGATGGCGAAAAAATACGCTGCGATTTAATGGATAAGTGTAACCTGCATACGGTTTTGCGCCTGCCGACCGGCATTTTTTATGCGCAGGGTGTAAAAACAAACGTGCTGTTTTTTACGCGCGGCACAACCGATAAGGGTAACACCAAAGAAGTATGGTTTTACGATTTGCGTACCAATATGCCCAGCTTTGGCAAAACCAACCCGCTTAAAAAAGAACACTTTGCCGCTTTTGAAGCTGCTTATGAGGCCAAAGACAGAACTAAAGTGAAGGATGAGCGTTGGAGTGTATTTACGCGCGAAGAAATTACCGCCAAAGGCAACAGCCTTGATTTGGGCTTGATACGCGACGACAGCGTGCTGGATTACAACGACCTGCCAGACCCGGCAGAAAGTGCAGCAGAAGCCGCCACCCAGCTTGAAGAAGCAGTAGACCTTTTGCAAAGTGTAGTAAAAGAGCTTAACGCTTTGGCGGAGGTGCGCTGATGGCAGGCAGAAAAAAACAGCCGGAACTGACGGCTGAAGAAAAATTACAGCAGACACTTGTGCCCGAAGCTGAACAACCATACAAAGTGCCTGATAATTGGTGCTGGACTTATTGGGGAAATTGCGGAGAATTTATCGCAGGAAATGCTTTTAAAAAAGACTATCAGGGATTTCAAAATTATCATATACCTTTTTATAAAGTTGGAAGTTTAAAATATTCTGATGATAACGGAATTTTATATGATAATAGCAATACAATAAATGATGAAATATTAAAAATTTTAAAAGCAACATTAATACCTGTAAATTCTATAATTTTTGCAAAAATAGGAGAAGCCATACGTTTAAATAGACGTAGCATAAATAACAAAGCGTGTTGCATAGATAATAATCTTATGGCTTTCGTTAGTAAAGTAGGATTTTGGAAATATTTTTATTTTTGGAGTTTGCAATTAGATTTATATGATTATACTAATGCTACAACAGTTCCTGCTATTAGAAAGTCTGATTTAGAAGGAATAGAAATGCCTCTCCCACCACTTGCCGAACAGCAGCGAATTGTTGAGCGCATAGAAACGCTGTTTGCTAAACTGGACGAAACCAAAGAAAAGCTGCAAAACACACTTGATACCTTTGAAATCCGTAAAACCGCCATTTTGCATAAAGCCTTTACCGGTGAACTGACTGCCAACTGGCGCAAACACCACGGCTTAACGATGGATAGTTGGGAAGAAAAGACATTAAATGATATAGCGAGTTATAAAAAAGGACCTTTTGGGTCTTCGATTACGAAAGCAATGTTTGTGCCAAAAACTGCTAATACTTACAAAGTTTATGAACAGGGTAATGTTATTAGAAAAGATTTGACTTATGGGCATTATTATATTACTAGTGAGAAATATCAAGAGCTAAAAGGATTTTCTGTTAAAGCCGGTGATATTTTAATTAGCTGTGCTGGTACAATTGGTGAAGTATATAAATTGCCACCAGAATGTGAAGAAGGAGTAATTAATCAGGCTCTAATGAGAGTTCGTTTAAATCAAAACATTATAGAGGGATATTTTTGTTATTATTTTGGTGAAATAATAAAGGATGATGTTATAGATAAATCTAACGGTACTGCTATGAAGAATATACCGCCATTTAAAGTATTAAAGGCAATACAAATAAAATTGCCAACTATCAATGAGCAAACCGAAATCGTTCGCATCGTTGATAACCTGCTCGCCAAAGAACAGAAGGCGCACAGCATTGCCCAAAACGCCCTCGCCAAAATCGACCTCATCAAAAAATCCATCCTCGTCCGTGCCTTCCGCGGACAGCTCGCCACCAACAACCCCGCCGACGAATCGGCTGTGGAATTGTTGAAAAGAGTGTTGTAAAAATTAGGAGTGATAATATGCTTATAAACAATGTTTTAGTAAGTGATGAGTGTATTACTAAAGCACATCCACATACCGTGAAAAAGTTTGAGTTAATTGAAAAATATGTTGAAGCATGGGCACAAAAACTTTTGAATAATCCTAAATGTGATAAGATAATTTTTATTGATTGTATGTCAAATAGTGGAATTTATATTGATGATGGCGGAGAAGTGGTCTGTGGTACACCAATAAGAGTAGCAAAGTATTTAAGTGATATAATGCAAAATTCAAATTATAGAAATAAAACAGCTGAACTTTATTTTAATGATATTGATTCTTTTAAAGTTGAATGTTTGAAAAATTTTTTGCCTTCAAATACTGAAAATTTTAAAATAATTTGCAGTGCCAAAGACGGAAATAAATTATTGAAGGAGTTAAAATATAAGTTAACGGAAAGAAATGTACATTATCTATTAATTTATGACCCGTTTCAAGCAGATATAGATTGGGAAGCTATAGAACCATTTTTACAACATTGGGGCGAAGTAATTATAAATCATATGGTTTCTGATATTAAACGAGGTATTTCACAGGTTAAAGATAAATTAAAAGTGCAGAGATATGAAAAAACGTATTTAAACCCTTGGACAGAGTTATTAGTTAAATGTAAAGATAGAAATGCATTTGAAGCAAGAATCGTGGAAATAATCAAACAAAGAGAACAACATAAACATTACAATTTTTATATAGCAGCATTTCCTTTTTATAATAAGAAGAATAGTAAAATTTATAGCCTAATCTATTGTACAAGCAATATAGAAGGGCTAAAATTGTTTAAAAAAGAGGCTTGGACTGTTTTTGGTGGAAAATCTTCTTTAAAAAAATCAAACCCTTGTGGTCAGCAATTAGCATTTGACTTTACAGGAGACGCTGATGTACAAGTGACTTGCGATGAAACATGTTATACTATTAAAGATATCGCAGATTATTTGCAAAATAAATTTTGCGGACGGGCAAATGTTCCGTATAAAGAAGTTTGGGCAAAATTGGACAAACATCCGATATTTCCGAATGATGGTTTTAAAAATGAAATAAAAGAAGAATTAAAAAATTCGTATGATGCACAATGTGGTAGAAGTACGATAAGTTTTACTAACAGGAGAGTTTTAATTAATGAAAAAAGTTAAAGGTTATATTCAACGGACATCTATGTTATATGTAACTGGTGTTGAATATGGCGATTATACAATGAATCATGTGTTGGGTTGTTCACATGGATGTAAATATCCATGCTATGCGTTTATGATGAAAAAGAGATTTGGGCAAATTGCTTCTTATGATGAATGGCTCGAACCTTATTTAGTATCTAATACATTATCTTTATTAGATAAGGAAATACCAAAATTAAAGGATAAAATTAAGTCAGTTCAATTATGTTTTACTACAGATCCTTTTATGTATGAATATCCGGAAATAGAGGAAATGAGTATGGCGGCATTAAAAAAATTAAATTCTGCTGGTATTAAGTGTACCGTTTTAACAAAAGGCATATTGCCAATTACATTATCGCAATTATCTAAAGACAATGAATACGGAATAACATTAATTTCTTTAGATGAAGATTTTAGAAAAGATATAGAACCTGGCGCAGCAAGTTATAAGGAACGAATAGAATCATTATTTGCTTTAAAAGAAAAAGGGTGCAAAACATGGGTAAGTATAGAACCTTATCCTACACCTAATATTATCGAGCAAAATTTAAATAACATTTTGAAGGCTATCTCCTTCGTAGATAAAATTATTTTTGGAAGAATGAATTATAATAAAAATGTTACTGGCTATAAGAAATATAAAGAATTTTATAATCAATGTGCTTTTGAGGTTATTAAGTTTTGCCAAGAAAACAATATAGAGTATTTTATAAAGAAAGGAACCATAACATAAATTGCATGTTATAAGATACTACAAGAGATGTGCAATAGAGAAATTTTATAGCGTAATATACAAAAGCAGCATATCAAACTACTATGCTGCTTTTAAACTTTTATGTCATTTTCAATTCTTCAACGCCGTTATTGGTACAACAAATACGCCGTCTTCACGTTTGTATGCTGCATTACTTAATCCGCATATTACGCATAAAACTGATGGCGGTACGGATTTTTTATCTTCCTCAAATTCTTGTTTAATTTTCAGCAAACTTTCTGCGGCTTGGTCGATTTGGTTTGCACCGAGTTTTATTTCAAAGGCGCACCAGTTGCCGTCTGGCAATTCTATTACTGCGTCAATTTCTCTGTTTTTGTAATCCTGATAGTGATATAGGTTCCCCCCGAAGGATTCAGCATAAATGCGTAAATCTCTTTCGCATAATGCTTCAAACATAAAGCCGAGCGTTTCTAAATCGTTTAAAAGTGCTGCCGGTGTCAGCTTTAGCAGGGCGCAAGCAAGCGATGGGTCTGCCAAATGGCGCTTTTCTGCTTGCTTTACACGTACCGATGAACGCACGTTAGGCGCAAACGGCGGTTGGTTATCCGTTAAAAATAACCGTTTAAAAATATCCAAATATGCGGTTACTGTATTGGCGTCAATATCTTGCCCATCTTTTTCTTTTATATCCGATTTTAACAGCGTATTTGTCGCTGTTGTGCTTTCGTTACGCGCTAGCGACATAAGCAATAAGCGCATTTTTTGCGTATTCCTTTTTACATCGTCAATACGGTAAACATCATCGTCTAATACAGCCTGCAAATATTGCTGCGGCAACAACGCCGCCTGTTTTACAGGTAAATCCAAGCTTCCCGGCCAGCCGCCGCGAATAATGAATGTTATTATATCTTTTAAGTTAACTTCGCCGGTAATAACAGGTGTTAGTTTACCTTGGCACAAAGATTCTAAAGAAATATGTCCGGAAGAATCGCCCGATTCATACAAGCTCATAGGGCGCATACGTAATTTGCCAATGCGCCCGGCTCCGCTGTGCAGTATGCCTTTATGGTTTGGTGTAGCAGAACCGGTAAGAATAAATTGTCCTTTTTGGTTTGTCTGGTCTACTTTATGGCGGACGGCATCCCATAATGGAGGGTATTCCTGCCATTCGTCAATTAGGCGTGGGGTGGCACCCTCTAAAATTGTATCAGGAGAAATTTCTGCTAGTTTTCTGTTTTGAAAATTACCGGCAGGGTCAGCTAAATAAAATTCGCTGTTGCAGTGGTAAGAAGAAGTCCATGTTTTACCACACCATTTAGGCCCTTCGATGCAGATTGCTCCAAAGGTATTTAGGTATTCTTTTACCTGTTTATCTATTATGCGCGGCTTATAAAAATTTTTATTCATATATTATCACCCATGTATAGTATAGCTTATTCAGTGAAATTCCGCAAATTTATTCAGTAAAATTTGCAAAAGTCATTCAGTGAGATTTTGATTTCTTATTCAGTGAAATTTCAAAACTAAAAATTTCACATCAAAATCTCCTTCAGCAAATTCAATTTTTTATAATTTTGCGGTATAATAGTTTCTGCTGTAATTATTGTTTCAGTAAAATGTTTTAATTTCAGGAGGTTTATATGTCTAAATTACGTATTGCCATTACTGCCGATACTTATCCGTACGCCAGTGATGTAACTAACCTTGTGCGCGCGCCGTTTACCGCACGCGGGCTGGTTGATATTATTAACGAGCTGGGCGCGCTGCCCATTGTGCTGCCGGATGTTCCGGGTGCTAAAGGCGAAGATTATGCAGAGATGTTTGACGCGCTGATTATTCCCGGCGGGCCGGATGCCGACCCTTCGTTTTTCGGAGAAGAACCGTGGATGCATATCGGTATGACCAATTACAAACGCGATGTGTTTGAAGCAGAAATTTTTAAAGCCTTTTACAAGGCAGGCAAGCCTATTTTCGGCATTTGCCGCGGCTGCCAGTTTATTAATATTATGATGGGCGGCAGCGTATATCAGGATTTGGCAACGCAGAACCCTGACGCTTATATCCGCCATTCTCAGGGTGCAAACGGCTGCTATCCTACTCACCACGTAACGGTGGAAGAAGGCAGCTGTCTGTATGAAGCTCTGGGCGGCAAAGCGTATGTAAATTCCCGCCATCATCAGGGCATTAAAAAAGTTGGCGAAGGTTTAAAAGTTACGGCTAAAGCTCCGGACGGAGTTATTGAAGCAATTGAAAGCGCCGAAGGCAGCCAGATTGTTGCCGTGCAGTGGCACCCGGAAAATATGTGGCAGGAGCACCCCGAAATGCGCAGAATTTTTGCCGGTTTTATCGACAGGGTTGCCGCATCTAAAAAATAAAGTTTAATTTAAAATAAGGGAGAAGTTACTATGAGTAAAGGTAAAATGGGCTTTTGGACGATAGTGCTTTTCGGTATTAACAGCATTATCGGCTCGGGCATTTTTCTTTTGCCTAACAACGCCATGAGCATTATCGGCCCGGCAAGCCTTGGCGTGCTTTTGTTTGATATGCTGCTGGTATTGGCAATGACTTTCTGCTTTGCCGAAGCCAGCGGGCTGTTTAAAGATAACGGCGGCCCGTACATTTATGCCAAAGAGGCTTTTGGCAATTTTATCGGCTACGAGGTTGGCTTTTTAACGTGGATTACGCGCATTATTGCGTTTTCTACCATGGGCGTTGGCTTTGCCACTGCTTTGGGGGGCATTATGCCGGAGTTAAGCACACCGCTAATGAAAAACATTATTGTAACCGTAATTTTTGCACTGCTGGCAATTATGAACCTGTTTGGCGTGCAGCTGTTTAAGGTTATCCAGAATATGGCAACCGTTGCCAAGATTCTGCCGTTTGTATTGTTTATCGGCATGGGTGTTTTCTTTATCGACACCGCCAATTTTACGCCGCTGTTCCCCGGCGGTGAATACACTCCCGGCAGCTTCGGCACGGCGGCTGTAATGCTGTTCTTTACTTTTACAGGCTTTGAAAGTATCGCCGTTGCCGCTTCCGAAATGGAAAACCCGCAAAAGAATTTGCCGAAAGCCATTTTGGTTGTTATCTGCATTGTAGCAGCAATTTATTTTATGCTTCTGGCCTGCGCTATCGGCATAATGGGTTATGACCTTGCCAATACAACGGTTCCCGTGCAGGAAGCCTTCGGACGTATTGCAGGCAGTTTCGGCGTAGGCATTGTTGCTTCCGGCACGCTGGTTTCTATCGGCGCTTTGTGCATCAGTTCGTCTTTTGTTACTCCGTACAGCTGCCTTGCTTTGGCAGAAAAAGGCATGCTGCCTGCCGCTATGACGAAGCGCAACCGCTTTAACGCTCCTTACTGGTGCATAATTGCTTCTACCGTTATCGCGCTTTTAATTGCCTATACCGGCAGCTTTACATTCCTTGCTTCCATCAGCGTGGTATCGCGTTTTTCGCAGTATATTCCCACATGCCTTTCCATACCGGTATTCCGCAAAAAAATGCCGGATGCGCCGCGTGCGTTTAAAATTCCGTTTGGCCCTGTTATTCCGGTTATTGCCGTGCTTACCAGTTTATGGCTTCTGGCACAGGCTAAGCCCCAGCAGCTGATTATGGGCCTTGGCGCAGCCGTAATTGCCGTACCGTTCTATTACTTTGTTTATAAAAACAAAAAAGAAGAATAAAAACCAAAAACAAAAGGAGAAGGTTTTAAGCCTTCTCCTTTTATAATTTTACAACATTTTCAGCATAACAATGCCGCCAATCATTGTAAGGATACCGAATGCGCCAAGAGGTTTAATTTTTAAACCGAAAAACAATTTATCCACAAAGGTGGTTGCTAAAATGCCAAGCGCGCCCCAGGTTGCGTAGGCAATGCTTAAATCAAGCGTTAAAAGGGCCTGTGCCAGAAACAGGAAGGCGGCGCCAATAAGGGCAAGCGAAGCAAACCCGTATGTTTTATTGTGGAAACCGTTTGATTTTTTAAGAAAAATATTAGCGATAACGTCAGTTGCAACAGCAAGCAATAAGTATATAATGCCGGTTGTATAAGCCATTTTTATTCACTCCCGGTGCGGGCTGTACCGTTTTTAACCATTGTCAGCCCTATTAGTATAATTGCAAAAGCAAAAAGTTTTTGCGGCGGCATTGCTTCGTTAAAAATAATCCAGGCAATAAAGGCGGTGCCCATAAGGCCAATGCCTTCCCAAACTGCGTAGGCAACGCTGATGGGTATTTTTTTTACTGCCTTGCTGAGGCAGAAGTACGAAAAGCCCATTAATAAAAGCATCACCGGATAACCGATAAACCATTCGTGCATAACGGAAAACTTCATAAAAGTTGTGCCTGTAACTTCCAGTGCAATGGCCGCAAACAGCATATAAACATGTTTCATGATAATTCACCCTTTCACTTGCAGCAAAGTAATTTTGCCGCTATAATAATAGTAAAGTATGGTGCAGCACCATAGTCAAGGGGGTTTTTAAAATTTCGCAGAGGCTTTTAAAAACGGGCGAATTTGCCGCCTTTTGCAATACAACCAAAGATACTTTATTCCATTATGATGATATTGGTCTTTTAAAACCGGTAAAAACAGCGGCGAACGGTTACCGTTATTATTCGCTGAATCAGATTTATATGTTTGACCTTATAACTACTTTAAAAGAAGTGGGGCTTTCGCTGGAAGAAATAAAAAATTACATGGATGAGCGCGATGCCGATGCCTTTATGGAGCTTTTAAAAGAGCAGGACAAGCTGCTGAAGCAGAAAATTGAGGTGCTGACGCGCCGACGCCGCCTTTTGCGCAATACATTAAAAATGACAAAAGAAGCGTTTGATGTGCAGGAAAATACCATAAGCATTGAAGACGCCGGAGAAGAATATTTTATAATTAGCGACAGACCCAAAAATAACAGTGAAAAAGAATTATTTGCTGTTGTTTCGCGTTTATGGGATTACTGTACAAAGCATAATGCGTATGATGATTTTGTTACTGGCGAGATAATTCCTTACGAAAATATTGTAAACGGCAGTTTTGCTACGGGATGGTTCTCCTCGCGGGTTGATAAAAAAGCAAAAAGCCGCTATTTGCACGTTAAACCGGCAGGATGCTATGCCGTTAAATATATACGTTCATCATACTATGCCTTGCAGGAGGAATACCGCAAGTTTTGCTGTGAGCTGCATGAACTTGGCTATGAACCAAACGGCAGTATTTATCAGAATGATATAACCAATTATTTATCGGAGCGTTATGCCGATGATTATTTAATGAAAATAGAGGTAAGTGTTAAACGGCATGATGAAAATGGCTGCAAATAAAAATTTAACTAAAAAAGAACTGCAAATTTGCCTGCTGCTGACACTTGCTTTATGCGCTTTAGCGGCGGTGCCGCTTTTTGTAATGCCTGTGGACTGGCGTTTTACGGCAGTGCTTGCTGCAGCACAGTTTTTACTGCTGCTGCCGCTTGTTTATTATTCGCAGTCTGTTTTGCAAAGCGGCAGAAAAACTTTGTTTGGCGGCATACCGGCAATGGAAGGGCTGGTGTTTGTTTGCTGCGCGGCTGGAATAATCAGCAGTGTAATTGTAAGCGTAAATGCGGTACATGGTTTTATCAGTGCCGCAGCGGCAGGGTTTGCACCTCTTGCCGTTTTACTGTTTACCGTTTTGGTAAATTGCTATTTTAAGCAAAACCGTTTAAATTTTAGTGCTGCAGAGCCTGATGACGGCATTACAGCCGATAAAACAGCGGCGTTTGTGCTGCCAGCAGTATTTGCCCTTGCACTTGCAGCGGCGTTAAGCTGGTGGTTTTACGGGCTTGGCGCGGCTGCTTCGTGGCAAGTTTTAAGCAGCGTGCTTATGGCAGCCGGGGCCGGTGCGTTTATGCTGGGTAATACTTTGCCGTATTATTTTGCCTTGCAAAATGCGCAAAACAGTAATTATTTATTTGAAAACAAAAAAGTATTAAACAGCAGCCGCAAAATAAGCATGGCAGTTTTTGATGAAAGTTTTGCCAATGGCAGCGGACTGGAAATTACCGATATTATTACGGTAGCTGTCAGTGAAGCGCAGCTTTTGGCGTTGGCGGCATCCGTTGCGGAAACTGCCGGGCATCCGCTGCGCGAAGTATTGAAAAATGCGGCAGCTGGGCTTAACCTGCCTGCGTGCAGCGGCGTTGTAACGCTGCGGGGCGGCATTGCGGCACAGTGCAGCCGCAAAAATATCCGCATGGGCACGTTGGCGTTTGTGCGTACTGTGGCGGATGTTCCTGCTGCTTTTGCCAAATATGAAGCGGAACTGCAAAAACAGGGCAAAACTGCCTATTATTTAACCTGCGGCAGAAACTTGCAGGGTATTATTGCAGTTGGGGAGAAAGTCAATACCAATCTTGCCCCGGCGTTGCAGAGCCTGCAAAAACTTGGTGTGCGCACGGTTATGTTCAGTAGCGGCGCCAAGCACAGGGCAGAATACATCGGCAGTAAGGCCGGTTTTGATAAAACCGTGGCGGAACTTAGTGTGGAACACCAGAAAGAACTTGCCGAAACCTTTTGCAGAACCGGGGAATTTGTTGCCGTAATTAAGCGTTGCGATGATGGCACAGCTTTGCGGGCAGATATTTACAGCCCCGGTGCCGTTAAAGAAGGCAGCGTTGTTTTTAATGATGGCAATGCGGAAAACCTGGCAGAGGCGATAAAGCTGAGCGGCAGGCTGCAAAAATTGTGCAGGCAAAATGAAAAAGCTGCTCTTTGGGCAGCTGCGTTATGGGCTTTCTGCACTGCCTGCGGATGGCTGCTGTTGTTTAAAACAGTAATGCCGTGCGTTGTGCTTGCGGCCATGCTTGTAATACAGGTAATTGCTATATGGCTGAACAGCCGGAGGCTGCGGAAATGAACAGGAAGAAACTGCTGTAAAGAAATTTACGGCAGTTTTTTAATTATAAATAAAAAAAGATAAAAAATTTTTTAAAATTTTAGCACTCACCTATTGACAGTGCTAACAACAAGTGGTATATTATATTCAGAACGAAGGAAGGCCCCGATAAGGGGCGGAACCCTTAAGTTCAGAAGCGACAGCCTTTAAAGCTGCTGATATAAATTGCAAGTTTTGAAAGGAAGTCTTTTATTATGATGTTACCTACCATTTTTGGAGAAAACTTATTTGATGATTTTATGGACGATGCTTTTGAAAGGAACTTCTTCGGTGGCAGAAACCCGTTATATGGCAAACACAGCAAAAACCTTATGAAAACTGATGTTAAAGAAACCGAAACCGGTTATGAACTTGATATTGACCTGCCGGGCTTTAAAAAAGATGAAATCAGCGCTCATCTGGAAGACGGTTATCTTACCGTTTCGGCTGCTAAAGGCGTTGATAAGGACGAAAAAGATAACGAAGGCCGTTATATCCGCCGTGAACGTTACAGCGGCAGCATGACAAGAAGCTTCTATGTTGGTAACGCCGTTACCGAAGAAGATATTAAGGCTAAATACGAAGACGGTATTTTGAGCCTGAGTATTCCTAAAAAAGACCCGAAAGCCGTTGAAGCTAAAAAGTATATCGCCATTGAAGGCAAATAAGTTTATAGCGTAAATTAAAAGCTGTGGTGCTTTTTGCACCACAGCTTTTTTGTTATATTAGATAAAACAACGTGCGCCATGCGCAGCAATGGCGTGCGTTGCCGTGTGAAAAATTCCGGCATATCACTGATATGCCGGAATTTTTGTATGCGCAATGAAATAAAGGAAATTTTTGCAGTGCGTTAGTTTGAATGTATTGCAGGGGGGGAAGTGCGTGATAAAATAGTAACATCATCTATAATCTGGAGAGTAATATGCTGTTTAATTCTTATGAGTTTATTTTTGTTTATCTTCCTATTACGTTATTAGGCTATTATTTGACTGCCAAATTTATTAAAAATGAAGCTGCAAAAATATTTTTAATCTTTGCCTCGGTTTGTTTTTATTCTTATTGGGATATTAATAATCTGCCTATACTTTTAGCTTCAATCGCAGTAAACTATGCTTTTGGCAGATGCCTGACGAATAATCGCAGCAAAAAAGTACTTATGGTAGGTATTGCCTTTAACCTGCTGTTTTTGGGGTATTTTAAATACACCAATTTTATTTTAGAAAATATTAATTATCTTTTTAATGCCGGCATAGCAATGAAAAATATCGTTCTGCCGCTGGGCATTTCATTTTTTACCTTTACCCAAACGGCCTACCTTGTTGACGTATATCGTGGTGAAACCAAAGCGTACAGCAAAAGCGATTATTTGCTTTTTGTAACGATTTTTCCGCATTTAATTGCAGGACCAATTTTGTACCACCGTGATATGATACCACAATTTTCGCAGGCAGAACGCTATAAAATAAATTATAAAAACTTCACTTATGGTATTTTATGGTTTACCATAGGTCTGTTTAAAAAAGTTGTTATTGCTGATAAACTGGCAATTTATGCTGACCGTGTTTTTAACAGTACAGCTGATTTGACAATGCTTGACGCTTGGGGCGGGTCGTTGGCCTATACACTGCAATTGTATTTCGATTTTTCCGGTTATTCGGAAATGGCAATAGGCTTAGGGTTAATGTTTAACTATAATCTCCCGCTTAACTTTAACCTGCCGTACAGGGCAACAAGCATTATTGACTTTTGGCGGCGTTGGCATATGACGTTATCGGCATTTTTAAAAAATTATTTATACATTCCGCTGGGTGGCAACAGAACAGGACACCACCTGCGTAATATTATGATAACAATGTTTTTAGGTGGTTTATGGCATGGTGCCGGCTGGACTTTTATATTTTGGGGAGTGCTGCACGGAATTTATATTTGTATAAATCACCTTTGGCGTAAAACAAAATATACTTTGCCGCAGTGGATGAATTGGTTGCTGACATTTAATGCCGTAAATATAGCATGGATATTTTTTAGGGCGGCAAGCTTTAGCGATGCGCTGAATATTTTGATAGCAATGTTTGATATTAATAGATTTGCCTATCCGTATAGTAAGTTTTTAGCTAAATATTTTAGCGTATTTGGTAATAAAGACAGTACATTGATAATTACTGATAATTTACTAATGTTGATTGGTTTTGTAGTACTTTCTGTTTTAGTTTTAAAAAAGGAAATAATAGAAAAATTTAATGTTTATCTTACAGCTACTATAATAGCGGCTGTGCTGCTTTATACGGTTTTAAAACTTAGTTCAGTTACTACATTTTTGTATTTTCAATTTTAATAATAAAGGTGCTTGCTGATGAATTTTAAAAAATGGATATATATTTTTGCGGCAGAAATTTTTATTGGTGTGTTTGTACTGGCTTCTCTTAGTATAATTGTAGACCCGTTTTTTCATTATCATAAGCCGCTGCCAGGTTTGTTTTATGTGCTGAATAATGAGCGTTATCAAAATGACGGTATTTTAAAAAATTTTGATTATGACAGTATTATAACGGGTACTTCTATGTCGGAGAATTTTAAAACATCGGAATTTAATGAATTATTTAAAGCTAACGCAGTAAAAGTTCCTTTTTCTGGAGGCTCATTTAAAGAAATGAACGATAATATTGCAACAGCTTTTAGGACTGCTCACGATGTTAAATATGTAGTACGGAGTTTGGATACTTATAATTTTTTAGCAGATAAAAATAAAATGAGAAACGACTTGGGACAATATCCAGTATATCTTTATAACGATAATCTGCTTGATGATGTTAAGTATATTTTTAACAAGGATGTTATTAAAACCGCTGCAAAAATGATAAAAAATGCAATTAAAAATAAAAATGGCGGCATAACATCTTTTGATAAATATGCAAACTGGAATGATAAATTTAAATTTGGAGCTAAAAGTGTTTTAAAGGGCAGGAGTGAATATAAAGAGCCAAATCAACAAAACAGCCTAACAGAAGCTGATAAGCATGTTATACGTGAAAATATAAAGCAAAATGTGACAGATTTAGCCTATGCGCATCCAAAAACAACTTTTTATTATTTTTTCCCGCCTTACAGCGTAGCCTATTGGGGTGAGTTGTACGAAAAAGGTGATTTAAATAAAAATATAGAAATTGAAGAATATGCAATAGAGCTTATTTTAGAATGTCCAAATATTAAGTTGTTTTCGTTTAACACAATGACTGATATTACGATGAATTTAGATAATTATAAAGATACTTTGCATTACGGTGAGTGGATAAACAGTAAAATGTTGGAATATATGAAAAATGATATTGGTTTGCTCACAAAAAATAATTATAAAAAATATATTGAAGCTGAAGAAAAGCTATACTTAAATTATCCGTACAATGATTTGTTTAAGTAATAAATATAACCCGGTCGGAGTAGGAACTCAGATCGGGTTATTTATTTTAATTTATTTACTTTTTACTTACTTACTTACTTACTACCATCTTCTGGA
>ENA-OOWV01000152-OOWV01000152.1-human-gut-metagenome-genome-assembly--contig:-NODE-152-length-56390-cov-5.003284_pt1 | contig 56390 bp, 75 predicted proteins | sample MGYA00241584_ERZ501337 | MGnify/ENA primary metagenome ERZ501337 (study PRJEB25962, sample SAMEA2042744) | human gut metagenome | biome: human gut; feature: human-associated habitat; material: faeces... | reverse complement strand
ACAATTGTACATAAAAATATTGGCACAATTGTTCAAAATAGTCTTGACATTAATAAAAATTATTTCCACTCTGTCCATGTGAGCGTAGCGGTAAGTGGACTGCTAAAGAAAAGTAAAAGCTCCTCCTTAGGCTAGTAAAAAAAGATTGCGGAGTAAATGACTTTTGGCGTACTAGTTAGGCAACCTGTACCCAAAAGGCATTTAAGTAGTAAGATTTTTTTACCTGTCCAAAGGGGCGCAGTTTCGTGATTAAAAATAGTTAGAATTAACATAAATAGATTAGGAGTCAGGGTTTGGGGCAGGCCCCATTATATTTATTTAGAGCTTCCTAAAAAGGAAGGTTTCAGATTAAATAATAGCCCCCACCGGGTACCCTAAATAGGACTAGATTAATCCTATTACCTAAGATAGTAAAGGTAATATCCTGTACTATTTCGGGTGGTGGATAAGGGCCCAAAAGTATCAATTTTCAGTATACTAGTAGCTTCAATAATAAGAGTAATATTAGAAATAACACTTTTAAATAATAGTTACTAACATAATCAATAAAAATAATAATTAAAAATGAAGCAAAACAAAATATTATTATAAATATAAAAGGTGCATTAGCACTTTTGTTTTAGTGGTTTGGCGTAAGCCAAACTTCTACTCTGTCAACTTTGAAAAAGTGGACTGCTACTGTCCGTAGGACTATAATTTAGAGCTTAAAAAAAATTCTTTTATACCTTCAGTGATAATAAATAGTTAAATAGATTTTTATGAAATAAAATAAAGATTAGATTACAAGATAATAATAAATGAATTTTTTTAAAGGTTTCCTTTTAAGCGGAATAAGGATTACCTGGAATGAAATATGATTTTTACTTCTTAAGAGGAATATCTACAAAAAATCTTATTTCATGTAATGTAATCTTTATGGAGCCAATGGATGATACGAAAAAGAAAAGTTTAATTGAGTATATAATAAAACTAATGCATCAGAATTTAAAAGCATAGTGAGTGAAAGGAACGGTAGCTTTTAGCATTATGATGCAATGGTTTTATTAAATAGAATTAACATATATAGATTATGAGCCGGGTTTAAGGGCAGAGCCCTTTTATATTAAACTATTTTGATGTAATCAAGATTTCCTTAGCTGCCGCAGGCTATAAATTCAAATCTTAATAATTAATTTGTTTATCTATGTATAGAAAAATTTAATTTGCAATATTGAATATAGGTAAAAGTATGAGAATGGTTTCTGGATTAGAGATAAATGAATTAAGGATTAAGGTTTCCTTTTTAAAAATAAATCCTCTCTTTTGCAGCTTAACTGCATATGAGAGGATTTATTTTTAACACCTTAGATTAATTCATTATATTTTTTATAGTTAAATCCATCGAAAAATGTTATACATTTTTCTAATATAAACTTTATTACTTCATCAGCTTCTAAAGTTTCATAAAAATCTAGCATTAATTTATTATACTCAACCTTATATCTAGCTGGTATAGAAAGTACTCCTATATCATTTGATAACAGGATAAGGTTTGATGAAAGTCTAGCTGTTCTCTTATTTCCATCATAAAAGAACTGACAGTAAGATAGCCATAGATTAAGTATAATAGCTTTTTCAAGTAAATTATCTATAGAATTTATTTTATCTATATCAGCTTTAAATACTTCCTCTAAATCCTCATAATTAATACACTTATATTCAACAGTACCTGCAATTCCAATGTTACCCTTTCTAAAGTCACCTACTATTAATGCCTCATCTTTAGCAACTTTACTATGAATATCACAAATAACTTCTTTGTTTAACTCTAAAGAATTTGTTCTACTCAAATTAACAACATAATCCCATGATGACTTTATATTTAGTATTTGATTTTGATCACTTAACTTATGGCCACCAACAGTAATGCCATCAAGTAATGTTTGTACCTCTGGAAAAGTAAATGGATTATTTTCCAAATTTCCCATATCATAAACAAACTCACTAATCATCTGCTTAACATAAGTTAAAATATATCTTTTATCTCCATGTGGTAATTCATCTTTAAATTTATATCTATATCTAGGAATAAATGTATCCATAGCCAACACCTCAAATAAATATTTATTATTTTTCTCTTACTATTATACACCAAGATTATTCTAGCTTAAACAAAAATTGAATTATTGTTAAGCTGAAATTTCATAGCTAGTATTTATATTGTGACATTCCTCTCAAGCTTATAGTGTAAAGCTACTAACAACCTTAGTTGTCTTTTTTATATAATCATCTGCTAGCCCATCAATGCCATCACAAATAAACTTTAAGCTACAGGTCTCACAGTTCTTAATTATATTTTGGTCCATAAGTGAACACTTAAGCTCATCATTATATGTTGAATTTCTAATTGCTAAAGCAATCTCTAATCTGTCATAAAGTTCTCCCTCTTCAGTAATTTTAATTCTATTAGATATCATAATACCACACCCCTTAAACTTTTCTCATTAAAGATATATGGTTTAAAAACTAATAATTCAAATTCAAAGGATCTTTTTTATTAATAAACCTCACAATCCCTGATGTTTCCCGCATATTCTTTTATTCTTATATTCTTTTATATATGAAAATATAAGAATATCCATATAACCATTCTTCTATTCCCATATATATTCAGTATGAAAGGGGCGTTTTTAGTGGGAAGAACTAAAGGGTTAATTATAGATCCAAGCGACATATGTTATGAAGAAGAATGTGAGGAAATAGGTTTTGAAGAACCTGGTGAAATAAAAGGTAACTTAGTAGAAGGCTTTTCATTTACAAATGAGCCAGTGCAATTTGCACATACTGCTCCAAATACAACAGAAAAATCTAAAGTAGAAAAACAAAAATCTAAAAAGAATAATACAGATATTTTAGATATGAGAAAACTATCAATAGTAAATGGACTTACCCCTCCAATAGATGGAGAAAAGCTAGAATATAAAAGATGCTATATGCTAAGATTCTCAACCCTAAAGAAGCTAGAACAAATCAAAGCCATGCATCCAGATATAATTTATATAAGCTCTATAGTAGATATGGCAATCAATCATTACTTCCATTGTCTCTTTGATAACGAATAAATCAGTATGAAAACTTACTGATTTATTTTTTATAAATAAATAGCCTTTAACTCCATGCTTCAAAACCATATATATTATTTGGAGGTGATATCATGGAAAATTTAGATCTTATATCATTAATAGGCAGTACTGGCTTCCCAATAGCTATTACAGCCTATCTATTGATTAGACTAGGAAAGCAACTTACTTCACTATCAAATAGTATAAATACATTAAATACCATTGTTTCAGTAAAATTAGGTGCTGTTGTAAAAGATGAAAAAGACAAAGTTGCATAATATAAAAAATCTGATAGGCCAAAAGTTTATCAGATTTTTTATATTTTAGTATTAAATTTTGATTTCTTCTTTTTAAACCATATATATTAAATACCAAGCTACAAGGAGGTGAATAACATGGCAGTTTCAAAAGAATTAATGACAACTACTTTAAGTATTGAAGTAGAAAGCGGTGTTGATAATAAGGGTAATATATCATACAAGAAAAAGAATTTTTCAGGTATTAAAGGAGATGCTACACCAGAAGCTCTAGCAACAGTTGCAGATGCAATTAAATTAGTATTAGCTAATCAAACTAGATACACCTTAGTTAATGAAATCTCTATGCTAGAAGACAACGCTTAGCTTATTAATCCAAATCTTATAGAAGGGAGGAGAAACCATGGAATACTCATTACAAATGGTCTTTTTATGTGATAGTGGTGAAAAGAGTTCAATTACAATTTCAGATGTAAAACCTGGACTTACAAACTCAGATGTAATAGCTCTAATGGACACCATTATCACAAGCAATATCTTTGTAACAAGTAAAGGTGCATTAATTAGTAAATACAGCGCTCAAGTTGTACAAAGAGAAGTTACAAAATGGGATCTTAACTAGTCAAAAGGCATTGGATTCGAAGTCCAATGCCTTTTTGGCAACTAGTACTATATTGGTATCATTAAGTTATTAATGTTATATACTCTATAGTAAATATTAATAAAAATAAATTATACAATATAATCCCAAAACTCATTTGCAATTTCACATCTAATTTTTATTATTATAACTTAATAGTAAATCTCTTTGCTTCTCTACTAAAAAGCTTACATATCGCATCATACACAACTCTTTTAACTTTGACTTCTGATCCTATTATATAAGGAACTCTATAGCTTCCAGTATCAACATCATCAAAACAAACTTCCCACTTAGAGTACTTCACCACGGTCTCCCCTGTTCTATCTATGCCAATTATCCCTTCACCATTATCTGTAATCTTAATTCCGAGAACATCCAAAATTTCTCCCCTAATACTTAGATAATCATATGGTCTAAATGTTAAATAAATATCCTCATTAATCTTAAGATTAGAAGCAACTAATAGTGAATTTCTTTTAAGATAATCTGGTTTAATAAACTCATTATTTTCATCATATAGCCTATACTCTTTTTTAAGTTTCATTAAAGGAACAACATCCTCTTTATCTGTGAATACTACACCAGAAATTACTATTGTTGAATCTATATTCTCTATTAAATTATTCTTATACTTTTCTCTTTTATTATAACAACGTTCATAGTAAGCTAATGAAATCCATTCTTCAGAATACACATCAGTTATTGAGTCAGTAACTTCTTCAGGCATATTAATATCCAATGGACGAGGAATAATTGAGTTGCAATTGGCAATTAAATACTCTATATCATCAATTAATATTTCATTCATTTTTTCTTCTATTTCACTTAAAAATGGTAATTCTACAAATCCATTGAGGAATGCTTCTACTTCACGACTCATATGCTTCATTAATATATCATAAAAATAAACATTTGGTACAAGTACACTATATGATTTATCATATATTATATCTTGTAGATTTTCTCGTGTAGACTTATCGTTTATTTCACGAAAATAATTCTTAGCAATATTCCCAACATCAACACCGCTATCCTTTAGTAAAGCAACCCTATTATCTGTCTCAGTTAAGATTTCTATAAAATAATTAATACTGTTATCTCCACCATCATATGAGTGAACATACTTTTCGTAATTTCTTTCATCTTTCAGCCCAGTAATCTTCCTAATCAAGTAGTTTACAATCCCATTATCAGTGGGATAAATACTTAGTAAATCATTAATTAAATTGTTTTTACGTAACTCTTCTTCAGTAAACCACTTTCTAATAAGCCACAATAAAATAATTAGTGAGTAGTCAATGAATCTATCCTTCTTTTCAATATAACGCTTGAAAGGTTTTATGAAAGATATACGATACTCTGGCTGTTCTAACATTTTGTTAAGCGAAGATATAATCCATCTATAACGATTTGCTTCACCATATTTTAAACGAGTAAGTAATAGAAACATTGCTTTTTCTATAGAAGAGAACTCTTTAGACTTTTCAACTATTTCCTTATAATTATAATCATATTGTCCTGATAGTCTAAAATTAATTATCTCAAACAATGACTCCCAATAATGAAGAATTAATTCACCATCATATCCAACCGCTGTTAACGCATTTATTATTTTATCACCTACTGCCAAATTATAGTCAACCGAATAAAGATTATTATAAAAATATTCAAAAAAATACTCCTCCGCTACTTCTCTATTATATTCTACTGCTTTAATATAATATCCTGTTTCAGTTAACCTCTGATACCACCCATCTTTATGATTCAAAAACATCGCTATGTAAATATACGCCATAACTTCTGAATTTAAATCTAAAGCATCAATAACTTTTAGTATTCTTTCTCTACTTTCATCATCGCTCCTTCTATCATATATGTGCTTTATTAGGTTGTTGATAAACATTTTTGAGTCATCACTCAACTCACTAATTGACTGCAAGTATATATACAATCCTTGAATATCACTTTCATTTATTCCAAAATCAACAATATACTCAAGTATTTCCTCAAAAGACATTACATCAAAACTTAAACGACTCACATGTTTATCATAACTAAACTTCTTTCCTCTACCTATATCATATGTTCTATTTGAACTACGATTTAATATAATTTCAGAATTAAATTCTACGTTCAGTTGCTCACACAATCCTTTTATTTTCTCATAATCATCTTCATAGATTCCTTTCGGATATCTATTTATCAATTCTCTCATAGAAACTCTAGCTAATTCCTTTTGAGAATTATTACTTAGAACTCGTATGTTGTTTAAATAACTACTAATAGTGCTAGGACTAATTTCATTAGGTCTCGTTTTAAAAAGAGAATTTTCTATAATAGGATCTACTTCACTATTCATAATTTCTAAAAGATTATCTAAACTTTCTTCTAAGGCCCAATAATTTGGTGAATCCAATAGCTCATAACTCAGATATGTCATAGCAATATCTCTGTTAGTTCTAGCCAAAACCTCGAACCACTCTTTTGGATAAGTTTGTGTACTTCTGCCATCAGTATGATATACAACGGCATCGGCTAATGGCTTTAGTCTTAATATATTCTGAATACCAGTTTCCACATCAATTTTATAAATACTCTCGACACTATCTATCAGTCGACTTAGTGTACGATCCTTTCTAAATGAATAAGACAATAGATACTCTACACCTCTTCGAAATTCAACTTTTGCTTTGTCTAACCGACCACCCTTTGAAAGGATAATTGCATGTTTAAAACTATAATCAGCCAAATATGAATAAAATCTTCGTTTATCCTCATCGCCTATTTTTTCTTCAAATATTTCTGTTAAAACTGTACAATTTATATCATTTGCTATTACTAAGAATAACTCGAAAAGTTTGTACGTAGGTAGTGGACCGCAAGTAGCCCCCATTAGCGTAGTCATAGTTTTACTTGACATCTCAGCAATCAAACCAAGTATTGTACGCCATGTAGATTCAGTTGATACTAGTTCAAGTGGTGATACTATTGATTCAAATATAATTGTATTATAATTGTACAAATCACAAGTACGCGGTTTACCCTTAAAGCATTCCATGTCCTTTGTTAACCATAAATATGCTTCTATTAGTTTTGACTCATCAATAGACTTATTTTCTTTTGCTTCAACAATTACTTTACTCACTTTAAATACATATATTAACCAATTATAATACCAATTTCTATTTTCAGCACACTTAATAAAATCATTTAATTTATTTGAATGGTTTGTAATAATCCATTCAATGTTACTAATATAGTAATTTAACGCAATTAAAGTGTCATTAGAGTATGAATCTGAGTCCAATAATATCTCAAGAGCAGTATCAAGATATTGTTCATCAATTATATACTTACCCTCGAATACATCTATACTTTCTCTCCAATGTTCTTGTTCCTCAAGTTGGTTTACCAGTGCTTTTAATTCTTCAATTAATCCTCTCCTTGAATATTCAGTTATTATCACCGTCCTCTTATCATATGCGTCTTTAACTGCAACTTTTTCAATCTTATCAATCATATTTCGGCCAGTATCTAAACATGCACAAATAAAATATCTATACTCTTCTAATTGCTCATCATAACTCTTTTGCACTATTTGATTAGATTTCTTTGATTCTATGAGTAACCTTATATACTCGTCCCATTCAGGAATTACATTATTTTCAGAGCATAGATAACAGACTTTTAATCCTTCAGTGCAACTTAGTGCATTTCGTCCTTCGTAAACTAAAATATTTTCAAGTTTTTCGAACCCATTAATAAGACCTAATCCAAGATAATAATACTGTGAATTTTCATCAAATGCATATTCTAGACTATAAATCATATTACTCAATTCAGTACATATGATTACGGCCCCATAATTTTTAGCTTTACAAGATGTCTTCATTAAAATCTCAAAATTTCTTTTTATAGAGTTAATGTTATTACCATAAAAAACGCTGTCAACAACAAATTCCTTATTGCAATATTCTAAAATTTCTTCGTAGCGTTTAGCTTCAAAAAGAAGTCCAAGTAAATTTAGATACGACTTTCTATCTTCATAGAATCCCTTTTTTTTCAACCAGTCTATCAAGTATGAATAAATGGCTTTATCTACACTAACTTCATTTTCTTCTAGTAATTCAAGAACATATCTTCTAAAACTCTCATGATAAATTTTATAACCTCCATAGCAACTACTATAAGATAATATACTTCTAATAGCCTCTAAACTTTTAGAAACATATACACCTAAAGAAGTAATCTCCTTAAGTTCAGATTCTGTTAATGGAAATGGAGAACCTGCCAATATTTGTGGCACCTTTTGACTTTCAGAGAGTTTTGTCATTAAAAATGAATAGTAATTTTCCAAATTGGTATTATAAGCTGGGAATCCTTCAATCAATTCTCTTGTTATCATAACATGAGTGTATTTAGATAATTCGTTTACTAAATACGTTAAATATAATGGATTCCCTGAACTTTTTTCAATCAATAAGTCTGATAACATACAGTGAAAATCCAGTTCAACGTCTGTTAAGCTATTATTTGTAATAAATTCTTTTACTTCACCAATGTCCCAAGGTTTCACTGAAAACTCCTTAAAGTTATGATTGCACAAATTAATAACCTCAGTAATTGGCTGTGAGGCTAAAATAACTTTTACGTTGTCAGGAAACCTCAGCCGTGATATTACTTCCACAATTTCAGTCTCAATTTGTTTCATTGTTTTTTTATGAAAACTATATATTCTACCAATATGATCTAATCCATCTACAATTAATACTACTTCTTCTTTTATATTATTAATTAAAACTTGCAATTCATCAAAATCCACCCCATATTTCGAAAGCTTATATGACTCTAAGTGTGGAAATACCTCAATAATGTCACTTATTAAATTCGCTAAGAATACATTTATAGTTATTCTTTCTTTTTCATATAGATCATCTATTCCCGTATAACAATAATGCTGAATAACTTTAATTCCTTGTTCATCGAGAAAGCTTATAAAGTTTTGAATGAACCAAGACTTTCCTGAACCAGGTTCACCAAGTAGACATACTTTATTGTTTGTAAATACAAAATCCTTAAATTCATGATATCTTGTTGAATTTAGTACATTAATAGATCTATCAATCTTAAAACTCTGCTCAATGTTTCCGTAACTTTTCTTCAGACCTAAGTCAAAAATCAATTTATTTAGTTCAATAACTTCACCTCTTGCACGCAGTCCTTTAATGATATATATCAAGTGCATGGAAACATCAACTACTGATTTCTTATCATTTGGAAATTTCCCAATACCAAAGAGCCTTAGGCCATTTATAACCAAATTCTCTAAGTCACCAGGATTGGTAAAATCTGTACTTGATTTTGGAAGATTCACTTCAATAGTTAAATCATTAATAAATTTCTGAAATTCATCTCTATTAATATCCGTGGACTTCCCTCTTAATCGTCTCCATGATGAAATAGGAATTCCATCTGAAGGCCATATACTTTCAAGATTAATTTTTAATACCTTAACATCATTGCTTTTATACAAATTAGTTACATCTTGCTCTATTAAAAAATCAATGTCTTGAGAATCCACAAGCAACTCCCATGCCAAACAAATCCTGATATCAATGTTCTTGTCCTTCGGCAATTCTTGCCATGATCTAAATAATGTATCTAGTGCTAAATCGTATTTTTCAGAAGACAAATCTGCTTTTTCAAATATTTTATTATCACTATACTTAATCTGTTTCTTCATTATTGAATCACTTGTAATAATAGTAATATCATCAAACTTATCATTTTCAGATTCTTTTTGATCAATCTTGAAGATAGCACTGTCATCAGTTAATAACATATTTATAATATGATATGCCGTAAATAAATCTTGGTATTCATATCCTTTATGAGCATCTAATAAACTCATAATCTAAACCTCCTTCAAGTTTCTATATTTCTAACTATATAGCATAACCTCAATTTATTTATGATTTGGTTATCTTTTCATTATTCTAAATAATTAAGTTAAATAAAAATTTCTATTTCACTCATAATTTTAGTAATTTATTTACTATATATCAACATAATTTACCTAACAATTCCAAAAACCCATTTATATTTTATGAGCTCTACATAAAATTCATTATATAAATTAATACATATATCATAAAGATAATAGATTTATAATTATATATACTACTCTACTCTTCTCATCTTTATATAAACATAAATACCACTATCAACATCATTAAACACAACATCATGGTCAGTATAAATAAACCCAGGATAAAGCTTCTCAAAGACTTCTCTTTCCCCTTGGTTTTGTGATAGCTCATATAATTTTTTATTTGAATACTTATAATCATTAATTTCTGGCATGGGTATAACTATATTTTTAGATTGGCTCCATCTTTTCTTTCCTCTAGGATCCTTTGAAAGATAATTTGCTAATTCTTCAAAGCCTAGTTCATTAGCTTGCATTCTATTTGCATTAGCTGTGCCTTTTCCCCATAGTTCTTCTGCCTTATCTCTATCCATTCCAGATATTATAATGTGATGGTGGATTCTTGTTTTTGTTCTTTTATCATCTGTAGCTTCTCTATATTCTAAAACTGCTATATATTTTAATTCATCAAGTCCATTCCTCTTCCTAAAGTTTTTAATTCTCCTAATATAATTATTTCTATCACGAATAGCAGCCTCTTCACTATTTGGAAGATTAGCTGCATCATAACTAAGGCTAACTATTAAATCCCTATTATCAAAGTTAGCATGAATTCTTTTTTCCTCTAAGTGAATTATCATTGTAAGCTACGCTCCTGTATCCACCTAAAGCTTCTATACCTTTCTTTCTAACTAATGCTTGTATCTCTTTGCAATCTATTTGAAACAAAGGCATGTCCTTTTCAAGCTTATCTACTCTATTTTCAACTTGTGCTATTTTTTCTTTCTGTTCCTTTAAAGCTTTAAATTGTAACTCCATTAATTCCATTGGACTTAGTTTTTTAACTTCTTTTAGTTTCTTTTCACAGTTAATAAAGTATTGTCTAGCTATCTTTCCTTTTTCTGTTCTTTGTATCATTGATATTTCTTTTGCCATATCTATAGAAATTGCATGATCTATTACTGTAGTCACTGGATTCTTTAAATTATTGGTTGCTCTTTTTTGAGCTACCCTTATAAAATCAATCTCTTCCTCAAACCCATACTCAACCTTTCTTCGGAACCAATCCTTATATTTAGTTCTTATTTCTAAAAACTCATGTAATTCTCTACCGCTTACTAATTGTCTACCTTCTCTTTCTATTATCTTAATTAATTCCATTACGCATCACTCCTTTTCTAATTAGCTCCTTAGCTAATACTTATTAAATTCACCCTTTAACAAATTCTTTATTATGTTAATCCTTACTCTATTAAGGCTAATTAGCCATTTTCTCATAAGTTAATCGAAGTATTTACAATCATTTTCCTCAAGATAATCAACAATTAAATCTATTTCCTCAGAGGTAAACTTTTGTATTGCAATATCTGTTAATGTATCTATTAACTTGTTTTCTAAAATACTCATATCCTCTGGATAAATACATGTAATCGTCACTATCTGGCCTCCTATAAATTAATAATCTATACTATGCTTGTACACTTCTTCTTGTTACAATTAAAAATGCAATCACACGTTATGTGTTATTTTTTCTTAAAAAAAATCTCATCCACACATGCATCTCCAAAGTTAGCTTTAAATTTTTCCATAAAATTATAGCTTGGATTTCTTAGTCCAAGTTCAATCTTAGAATAATAGTTAATGAATACAGAGACTTTACTATTTAATGGTGAACCAGCTTCAGAAGAAGCTATCCAAAGCATTCTTGATGCAATGGAAATGGGTATGGCCCTTGCAAAAGAAAAGAATAAGAAATACACACCCAATAAATATAAAAAATAATATATAAAAAACATAAGATGTAATGCGTAATTAATGGAACGTCATGTCCTAGCACATGAACTTGGCCATGCAATTCTTCATCCAAAAACTAATATTACCTATTTAGAAAGTAACACTTTCTATTCTAAAGAAAAGTTTGAGATTGCAGCTAATACTTTTGCAGCTGAATTACTTATTGAGGATTCATTGTTTCATGAATATAAGCATCATACAATTGAAGAAATGGCTGCTATGGAAAATTTACCTATAGAACTTATCAAGATAAAGCTAAAATATATTTAATTTGTAATAAAATTGCATATACTAAAACGAGGTGATTAGATGAAGATTGCTATTTACTCAAGAAAAAGTAAATATACAGGTAAAGGTGATTCCATAGGTAATCAAATTCAAATGTGTAAGGACTATATAGAGACTCACTATAGAAATAATGACCCTGAATATATCATTTATGAAGATGAAGGATTTTCTGGTGGAAATATCAATAGGCCAAAGTTCCAAAAGCTTCTTAGTGATATTAAAAAAGAAAAATTTGATATTTTAATATGCTACAGACTTGATAGAATTAGTAGAAATGTATCTGACTTCTCCACTACCTTAGAAGAGCTTCAAAGCTATGGAGTTGACTTTATAAGTATTAAGGAACAGTTTGATACAACTACTCCAATGGGAAGAGCTATGATATACATAGCTTCTGTATTTGCACAACTGGAACGTGAAACCATTGCTGAGCGTGTAAGAGATAATATGGTTGAACTAGCTAAGTCAGGAAAATGGTCTGGAGGTAGAACTCCACTTGGCTTTGATAGTGAAAGCTCATCTTATATTGATGAAGAAGGTAATGAAAGAAAATTAGTTAAGCTTGTGAAAAATGATGAAGAACTACAATTAGTTAACTTAATTTATGATACCTATCTAAGAGAAGGATCATTACATAAGACAGAAGTTTACTTTGCTTCTCACAACATTAAATCAAATAGAAATATTCTTCTTGAAAAAACATCATTAAAGGTAATATTAAATAACCCTGTTTATGCAATAAGCTCCCCTGAACTTAAGAGGTGGCTTGAGGATGATGGATGGAATGTATATGGTGAACCTGATGGCAAACATAGCTATCTTAGCTACAATAAGACAAAGCAAGTAACTAGAAACGGAAGATCAACTAAAATATCAAATGATAAAGAAAATTGGATAGCTGCAATAAGTAATTGTCCTGGCATAATTGATGCAGATAAATGGATTGCAGTACAAGAGCAATTTAAAGGCAATAGAGGTTCCTTCCCTAAAAAGGCAAGAACCCACAATGCAAAACTTGTTGGAAAAATTTATTGTGCCCACTGTAATAACTACATGCAGGTAGTTCATGGAAACATAAAAAAAGATATAGGAAAAAGACAATTCTACTACTCCTGTTCATTAAAAAAGAAATCTAAAAGTGAACTATGTAAAAATAAAAATCTAAAGGTAGAGGATGTAGAGAATTTATTACTCCTAGAGCTAGAAAAGCTAGGCAAAAATAAGAAAAGCTATATCCAAAGCCTAAAAAAGAAAAATGACGCAGTAAAGAAAAATAAAGATGTAAAACTAAAGCAAAATGCAATTCAAAAAGACATTGAGGCCAAACAAAAAATTCTAAATAATCTGGTAGATAAGTTAGCAGTTGCTGATGATATAGACGATATAATAATACAAAGAATACGAGCCACTAAAAATGAAATGCAAGAGTTACAACAAGAATTAGATAAAATCTCAAAAGAAATCCAAGATTCAAACTACAAGAAATTAGACCTAGACTTTATAGAAAGCTTACTAGAAAAGTGTGCTGATATAAGACAACTAGATTCTAATGAACAAAGACTCCTAATAGGTGTTTTAGTAGATAAAATTCTATGGGATGGTAATACTCAAAATGTAACAGTATATTTCATTGGAAGTGGAGACGTAAAAAAAAAGTAGATCCTCTACTTCCAGATTTATACCAATTGTTGCAAATTCAACCACACAGCATGACCTGTATCTAACAGAACAATATTTTCAGCAAACTCTTTTAAGGCGTATTGCTGACAAACTTTTGTGTCAAGTTTTTTATAATTAATATCCTCTTTTGGAATCTTAAGAACAACTACTCCTTTTTCATTTAATTCTTTTCTAATATCATCAGATAAGCTTTCTTTTGCCAGCTTACATGAACCTGACATTGCACCTAATTCATCACCGCTACGCTCTCCTTGAATATCAAAAGCTCCACATCTTTCACTTATGCTTATTCTAGGACCAAAAGATGGACACCTTAATACACACATTGAACAGCCATTACCATATCTTAAACAGTTTCCCATTGGTCCAGTGGTTCCAGTTGTTTCAATAAATACATCACCATCAACATAGCTGTCATCACTTAAAAGTAATCTTTTTATCTTGTGATCCTCTACTTCAACATCACGAACACGCTTTTCTAGATGAACATTTATACCTAATGAAATTATATACTCTCTTACACGACCTTCAATAACATTTACATCATATAATGTGGCATGCTTATGTCCTGGAAAATCTATATCTTTATGAGTACAATATAAATCTGTTAGATTTATTAAATCTCCTGCGCCTAATGCTATAAGTTCCTCTGAAGCTGTATATCTACCGTTATTTCGCATTATTCCGCCAACATTACCAAGGCCTAAAAGCAAATCTGTTTTTTCGTATATATGAACTTCAGCTCCTGCCTTTTTTGCAGTAATTGCTGCTGCACAACTTGTCCATTCAAAAAGACAGTAAAAGGGTTAACATTAAGCTAACCCTTTAATTTACATTCTTGCTTCCATATATCCTATTATATAGTATTTTAGCTCCTTAGGTACATCAACTAATACTTGTTTACCTTTATACTCTATAATAACTTTTACATTTCCAAATTTCAATATGTCATTAGTGCTAATTTCTTCTTTCATAACTATGTGCTTTATACTCCCTTTAATAATTAGTTATTATCAATTCTTTATATTTTCCTCTTCCACTTTTTTCTTTTGATATTGAATAGTTAACATCAACTTCCTCTATATTAAAATCTTTATACCACTCCCTAACTTTTTCATGATCATTTATTGTCAATATAAACTTTCCTTTTATATTGCTTAGCTTGTCCCTTAATAATATATGATCATCTTCTGTAAATTTATAATCATATCCAGCAGTTTCAAAATAAGGTGGATCACAAAAAAATAAACTTTCCTCTCTATCATATTTATCAATAATTTTTTCAAAGTATAAATTCTCTACATATGTATTGTTTAACCTTTCCTTTATTTCATTTAAATGCTCTGTTAAAAATATTTTTTGGTTTGGAATTTTTGTAGTTCCATAACCAAAATGCTTTCCTTTTCCTGCAAAACTATTATTTATTAAGTATAAAAATCTTATAGCTCTATGTATATCAGTTAAATGCTCCAATGTACTATTTTTATATTCTTCAAATATATCTCTTCCTGAAAACTCATATTCTAGTAAACGTTTAATTTCTGGTGTATGATATTTAATTATTTTAAATAGATTTATTAATTCTTTATCAATATCATTGATTACTTCTACTTTAGATTTATCTTTCCCAAAATAAACCCATCCTGCTCCAAAGAATAGCTCTATATATGTTGTATGACTTGGCAGCATATTAATTATTTTGTTCCTTAATTTACTTTTACCTCCCATACGTGAAATCGGTGGCTTTATCATATTTTTATATTTTCTCCTTTCATTTCTTTTGGCAGGTTTATTCTAGCATAATTCTTTTGTTAAAAATATATGGTTTTAGCAAAAAAATGTTCTAGTTTTGAACATTTTGACGTTATATTACAAAGGAGGAATAATATGTATCACTTTTTTAGTGAAAGATTTTACAAATTAAGAAAGGAGTGTAATTATACTCAATATAAACTAGGTAAATTATTGAATATTAGTAGAAGTACTATAAGTAAATATGAAAGTGGAGATTTATTTCCAGCAACTCATACTCTTATTAAAATTGCTAGAGTATTTAAGGTAAGTGTTGATTATCTTATTGGCTTATCTGATGAAAGGTAAAATAAAAGGGTGTAGTAATTATGCTGCACCCCCTTTCTGATTATTATATTATTCAAAAAAACTTTTTATATCTTCATCTATATGTGGCAATGGTTGACCATTTTGGTCATTTTCCCTCCTATGAAAATAAAATTTCTAAAGCAAATATTATTTTTTTCTTAAATAATGCAATAATTATCTTCATTAATATAAGAGCTGTTCCAGTAGAAACAGTTCCATATAAACTCCATTTAAATAATATCTCTAAAAACTCTTTAATTTCTTCTAAATTCATTTTTTCGTTTCTCCTCTTGACATCACGCCAAAAGAACTGCTATACTCTACTTAGGTTGTGAGAGTCGTGTCCTTGTGACATGGCTTTTTTTATTTACTTAATTCAATTAATTTTTCTATATCTCTAACTGTCATATAATTATCATCTATATATTCATCATTTGTTGACTTTAAATTTACCACTGAATATATTCCTAATAAATTATCATCTTTCCAATAAATCGTTTTAGTAAAGAAAAGTTCATAATCATTTTCTTTATATTCTAAAACCTTGGCAGATGAATGTCTTGTTATAAACTTAACCATTAGCTCTCCTGGTACTCTATCAATCATATTGCCCTCCTAATTCACTTTCTAAGAATTTTATATGTTCTATATAAATTTTTCTTAAAACTTTATTTTTCTCATGAAGTAAACATCTTTTAATTTCTCTTATTCTGCTTTCTATACTCATTACAATTCAACTCCTATCTATTAAACCCATCCAAGCAAAGCATTTTCTAACTCTTCAGCTTTTCTTATTTCTTCTTCAGTAACTTGTCTTTTAAATCTTTTGCTATTATTAGAAGTATAATTTCCTCGTCCAGTTTCAATATTTTCATTATTTACATAAATTGATGGAGCTGGAGCATAATTTTTTCTTATGGTCCAATTCTTTTTTATAGCTGAAAACATATAAGAAAACAACTCATTTGCTCTATCTTTTGAATACTCATAAACTTCAAGTATTCTGCTAGTATTAGCAATTTTTAATAACTCTTTAGCTTGATTTTCTTCTAAGCCAGTTTCATTTGAAACTAATTCTATTTCCTTAGGATCTATTGAAAAATCATTAGCTTGAAGTTCAGGAGTAGCACTATCTAATAATTCATCTACATGAACTTGACCATCTAATGGTTTCTCTCCATTGCTATCAACTGGTGTAGTTTTATTATCTTTGGCTTTTTTAGATGATTTTTTATTAATCTTCTTCTTAATCATATTTTTGAATGAAGTATAAGTGTTAAAAAACCCTCTATCAGTTTTCTTTTTTTCTATTTTCATATATCCTAATTCAGCAAGTCTTTTAATTGATTTTTTTACTGTTGTTAAAGATATATTAAGTTTATTTGCTATAGCTTCTAAAGATGGATAGCTACATTTTTTATTATCATTGTATAAGCTTAATAGATATGCATATATTCTAAATTCATTTGATGTGATTTTTGTATCTGTTATTAGATTAAAGTCAATTTGTAAGAATTGTATATTTTTCATTGTAGCTTCCTCCCTTATTTAAATTTGTTTAACAATTCACTTAACAATTTTATATTAAACCACAAAGTTTAATTAGTCAATACTTATATTTAAATTTATATTACAATTTTTAAATAATTTTGACTTATTTTAAATTCTACAGTATAATTTAACTAATAAGGAGGTCTTTATATATGGCTTTAAAAGATGAAATTAAAGGATATATCGTATCTAATGGTTTTACCATAACTGATGTAGCTGAAGAACTAAACAAACGTACAGGAACTGAATTTACTATGCAAAATTTATCCAATAAAATTAGACGAGAATCTTTAAAATACTCTGAAGTTTTAGAAATTGCCGATATACTTGGTTATGATATTAAATGGGAAAAAAGAAAGTCTTAGAATTACAAATCTAAGGCTTTTATTTTTTTATGAGTAAAAACTAACTACTATTATAACTACGTTAGTAGTTATATATAAATATAGATAAGATAGATATAGATAACATAAGTATAGATTAAGGTCAATTTCTGACCTGTTAAATAGATATTATTTGTATTATTAAAAGGTTTCTTATTTACTTACTATTTATTAATTTTATATTTTATTTCTATTTAATTTGATATATAATAAGCATGTATTATTTCTACTGATTTTATAAATAATATTAATAGATATGTATTTTCCATGATAATTTAAGAAAACAAAAAAGCAGCTACTAATTTATTTTAGTAACTGCTTTTTTATTGTTATTTATTTAATTCTTCTCTTCTATTTTTAATAAATTCTTCTAACTGCTCCAAATCTTCTAGGGTAGCTTTATTTTTTATGAAGCTTCTTGCTGATGATCTGCTTTTTAAGTAACTAGAATATTCTTTATTTTTTTCTTCCCATTTCTTATTTGCTATTGTTTGCTTTTTTAATTCTTTTGTCATATACTCCATTCTCCTAAATTATAATTTTATTATTAAATATGCTAATGCTATAATTACTAATATTTTGAAAACTATTTTAACAATTAATACTGGTACATTATTCTTCATATTGATTTTAAGTGATTAATATTGTATTATTTTAGCGAGGGGATTAATCCCCTCTATTGGTTGTTAGCTTTTATAAAATTATTTCTATAAGTTCTTTTATAATCGCTATTTTTATCATAAGCTTGATAACTATCGCAAGTAGTTTATCAAGCTTTTTTAGTTTTTTAATCACTTTTCCTCCCCCTCTCTACAATTATATTATACTACATGTAGTATAAACGGTCAATAGTTTTACATAAAAAAATAAAGCTAAAAGCAGATTTTATCTACCTTTAGCCTTTTATTTTATATAAAAATATATTATAATTTTATTTAGATATTTTTATGTTTAAATGGAAGCAGAAGAATTTTATTTCAAGTTTAAATTCTTTAAAAGACTTATATGGTGTGAACATATAAGTCTTTTTTATATGTAAAAAGCTAGGCACTTTCACATACCTAGCTTTAATTTCTAAATACAATTTAAATCTTGTTCTCCTGCTCTGCTTCTACTTGCTACATATCTTCTTATTCCACTTTCACTTACATAACTTATATAATAATATTTATTTGTTACATAAACACTATCGTAATTTATTTCACTTCATACACCTCTATTTAATTTTACAACTTAACCCCTTTTTGTAAATACGTTTATAAGCTTTTTCAGAACGATTACCTGTTTTTCAAGAACGAAGTATGCTTTTTAACCATTTTCGTTCTATTTTATTTCTTTTGCTGCTTATTATTATATTACCCTTTACAAACAAAAATATTTTACTAAATAAAAAAAGCCTAGTAAGCAAGGACACCCACTAGGCTTAAAAATTATCTTATTCTTAAATTTTGTCCTGAATAAATTGTATTAGGATCAGCAATTCCATTAATAGATGCAAGTGATTGATAAGTTGTTCCAAACTTAGCAGCTATCCCACTTAAAGTATCTCCTGATTGAACAGTATAGGTCTGCACATTATTGCTTGCTTTTAACTGTATGATTTGACCTACATAAATAGAATTTGGATCTGATATATTATTTATTTTTGCAAGTTCTTGATATGTTGTATTATATTTTGTAGCTATTTCACTTAAAGTGTCTCCAGCTACAACTATATGGCTTTCTACACTATTTACATTATCATTAGACGTAGCATCTACATATTCACCAGACATAAATAATTGATATTCTTCTTCTCTTCTTCTAACCAGTCCAGCAAGGATAATTCCTCCACCTTTGTTGTATAACTTACATTCTTCTGCTATTTCTTGCTTAGTATTACAACAAGACATAACAGCCTGTAAAGAACCAACTCCACAATTGTATGTAAAGCTAGTAAGTGCATCGAACTCTTCTTGAGTAAAATTAAATCTACTATTATATCTATCTACTGCATCAGCGTAATACCTAACATCTTCTCTAAGCATATTATCAGCTTGTGCTTGAGTAATACTCATTCCTGCATATACATCTGGGCCATAATGTCCCCATCCTATAGTATAATATTGTTCTGTTTGTACTGGTTTATATGCTGTTAATCTGCATCCTTCGTAAGATTTTATTAAATTAAGTCCTCTTTCTGATATATTCATAATAATTTTCTCCTTACATTCTTATTTGTTCTTTGATTTCAACGACATTATGTTCTATACTATTTATTTTTATAGAAAATTCATTTATCAGCAATCTATTGCTTTCTGCAAGCTCTTTATTTGCTTCTAATAACTTTTCATTGACCAGCCTGTTTTTCTCTATTGAAGCGATAAGCATATCTCGCTCTTTGTTGTTTCTTTCTCTTATTTCTGCATCAACAGCAGCCTTTTCTTTATCTTTTTTATTTATATACCAACCTAGAGCAGCTATCCCAGCAACAGGTAAGCCTAATGTATTTATCACTTCGTTAAGAAAGTTTACGTCCATCTTTTTCTCTTTCCTTTCTATTTATAATAAAAAAACTACTTAAATAATAAGTAGCCTACTTTGCACATATATAATAATAACCAATCTGATTATCTACAGAAGGGATAGAAACTTCTATGTCATCATTAGTTCTATCTATGTTAAATTTTTCATATAGCTCTGGATAATCATCTCTATTAATAGCTTGTCCATTCGCCTTTAGCCATGTGTTAGTTCCATCTTCAAGACTATTCCCTCCATCATAAGATAGATTTTTGTATTCACCTATCATATTTCTTGGGTACATTTGAGTAACATTCTCTAATTCAAATCTTGTAACTACTTCAGAAGTTGTTTCATAACAAATCTTGTACGGAAATGATATATTTTCATTTGGATTTAATGTAGTTGTTTCAGTTGGACGTGTATTGCTTGTCCATGCAACATTAGATCCTCCTTGTACACAAACAGCACCAACACCAGTTGACATTATCATAAATCCAAAACCTATTCCATTTGTTCCCGAATCAATATCGAAATTGATTTTTACACATTTGCACCCTGCTATTTCTTCCTCTACTACAGGGTATTTCTTTGACGTACCTAACTGAATAAGTCTTTTATTGTTATTAAATGCGAATACATCTATCGCTATTTGTTCCCCTATACTTGCACCTCTGACAGGTAGAAGTAAATGAGTAATTCTTTTATTTCTGTCTGTATACACTTCGTTTACAGGTGCAAAATACTTATTATTTTGATATGTTGCTAGATTACTATTGCTGTTAACATTACTGTTTATATGTTTTCTAGTAAACAGTCTATGAACAGTTGGACTATAGTCATTAAAACTATTATGTTTAGTAAAGTTATTATCTTGATTAGACTTTATAATTGAGCTTGGGAACATGTTTTCATTAATTTTCCCATTCCCATCAAGCTTTACTATTTTGTTTGCTTGAGAAGATGTAACAGCGTCAGACTCATTTATCTTTTTGGCTATTTCTTGTTTAACAGTAGTATTTTGTCCATTAGCATATTTAATATGGTCTGCTAATACAATTACGTTACCATTTTGATTAGGCGATTGGTCATTAACAGTACGTACTCCGCCATTTTGCTCGGGTGGAAGTATGCTAGGGTCAAGTTTTCCGTTCGGTAGTACACGTGGTATTTTATTGGCTTTATTTCCAATTTCTGATAAGTCTACTTTATTGGTTAATGAATTAAGACTTATATTGCTTCCTAGAGCAACAACTCTGCCTACATAATTGCTTCTATTTAAGTTGCTTATTGTACTTCCAACGCTTGGCAATCTATTTCCGCCTGTGGCTGTAGTAAGCCCAGGTGTTCCTCCTACTCCACCCCAAAGCATTCCGTTCGCCCCAACAAGCAAATAAACATCTTCAACCCATTTTTTATTTACAAGGACATTAATAACTTTGGTTGCAGTAATACTTTGTGGATAATTATTTTCTATTACTGTGCTTGTTCCATTTTGAATAATATATTCCATAACCTGATTATTACTATGTTTTACAACACCAATGTTAACTCCAGTTACTGTAGAGCCTAGTGCAAAAGCATCATCAACAGCAATAATCACGGAAGTGATATGTTGATTACCATGTATAACTTTATTATTTGTGCCAGAATATACGCCATTTCCAGTTGCTGCTCCTTCAATATTAGGATTATTATATGAATAAAGCTCACCGTCAATATACCCGTCTTGTAGAATTGTTTTTCCAGTTAAGATATTATCTTTTATTTTGCTTACACTATTGTTTTTGATATTTATAACTTCTGAAAAACTCATTCTTTCTGAAAAAACTATCATCCTACCTGAATAGTGATAGTTTTGAATATCTAATACAGCTCCTATGGCAGGAATTGTAGAGCTTCCATATACATTTGCTCTATTTGGAGGAGTATCTGTATTCCATAGCATATTAGTGCAGCCAATTACAAAGTAGACTTCTTCATCAAATGTTTTATCGATGTTTATATATACAATTTTTTGAGCATTAATAGTAGAATATTGATTTTGAAATACAGTTGCTGTTCCATTTTGTATAATAGATTCTTTTACTTCATTGTTGTTTCTTTTAACAGCCAATGCAACAACATTGCTTACTATGCTTCCAACAGCCAAATCATCCTTTACAGCTATAGCTATTTTACCAACTTTAATTCCAGCGCTAATAGAAGTAGAAGGGATGCCGAAGCACCCTCCATTTTCTGCATTGAACATTTCTGTATTTTTATTATTGAAAGAGCTTAGTATGCCACCTTCAATATAACCATTTTTAAAAATGATTTCTCCAACAACATTATTAGGTAATGTTTTACTAACATAGTCATTAGCAATAGCTTCTATCTTTGCTTTAGCTTTTCGCCATAGGTCTTGAGTAATATCTTTTAATTGTTCAAAACTTGCTATACTCATATTGCCTCCAGTTATGTGAATAATCTTTTTATTTCATTAACTTCTGTATCTGTCATATATGGTAACATACTAGCATTTATCTTGCCATCTGTTCCTAGTTTAACAACTTTATTTTGATTTCCTGCTCCACCAGTATCGGTAGTATCACTTTTTTTAACGTATAGAGTTTCAGCTTCACTCTTGTTTAATTTCAGTCCAACTTCTGTTTTTACAGTATTTGCTGAAGCTGAATTATCAATCTTGATGTGCTCTGCATTTATAGTAACATTACCTTGTGGATTTGGTAGTTGTTCATTCACCTTTTTAACAGTTCCACCATTTACTATTAATTCTTTAATGTCCACTTTTTTAGTCATGTAGATAAGATGAACCCCATATTTATCACAAGGACGTGAATTTGTTATACTTGCAGCATTAAATGTAGAACCCTCTATACAAAGATTATCTTCTGATACAGGTAAATCTCTTTTTGCTATGCAATTACCATGATCTACAAAAGAATAAACAAAATAAACATCTTTATCAAAAGTTTTATTTATAGTATGTTCTACGTATCTTTGATATGTATCTGTTATAGAAGATGGAAAAGGAGAACCTCCAGTTTTTACTTGCAATGAAACTCCATTCACAATAGGTTCCGTAATGAGTACATCATTTGCTTTTGTTGCACCTTTTTCTACTGCCCATACTGTCAATGGAGTAGCATTATTTCCTACTGTCATTCCATTACTCATAGGAATTACTATTTTATCTATATGTGCTCCCTTTTTTCCAGTAGACATATTTCTATTCCCAAATCTTCTAGTATTATTTTGTGCAGATATAGAGTGTCCTAAAACTCCTCCAGACGGTATATCCATTCCTAAAGTAGTTGATATACCATCTATGTATACTTTTGTAAACACATTATCTTGTGTAAATCTATTCTCTTGGTCAACAACAGCCATGTTAGTTAATTGAGTTGATATATCTATATCAACATTGCTATCGCTTTTGCCCTTTATTGTTTTAGTATTTGGGTCGTATTCAAACTTTTCAATATCTCTTTTTTTTGCTTTTGTCCATAAATCGCCAGCTATCTCATGTAGCTGACTATGTTTTACTATATTATCTGACATAAATTTCTCTCCTTTAATTAAATAAATTTTTAATATTTTGAACTTCTTGATCCGTCATAAAGTTAATTGTCCCTCTAACCACACCAGAACCATCAATAAATTCATACCTATTCCCATCACTAGATATCCTAACACTTGTTAAAGCATTAGTATTATTTCCCCCACTTCCTGTACCGTTATAGCATAAAAATTCTAAATATTCTTCTATACGAGAATTTGGAACAGGAAGTGAATTTAAATTTGTATTCCTTCCAGCGATATAATTTAAAAATTCTTCTGAACGAGAGCCTACATAAGACGGTAAACTTGCTAAATCTTTAGCCATTCTAACCACCCCCTAAGAAGCTAAAGCGTCAATTTTCTTTTCTAATAATTTTATTTTTTCTTCTAAATTTTCTATCTGTTTATTTCTATATTTAATTTCTTCCTGTAATGCAACCAGTATCATGTTTGAATAAGCCAATGTTTTAATGGAATAACTTGGCACTTTTTCACCTGCTTCATTTACGGTTTCTGTTTTGACTCCAATGTATTCGAACAAAGTAGGGTCAATTTTTTCTAATTCTTGGGCAGATATACCTAACTGTTTCCCAACTTGAGCATATTCATCTTGTTCATTGCCTTCTGCAACAAGCATAATATCTCTCGAACCTTTGTAGTTGAATGTTATAGGCTGAATACTCTTTACGGCTTCTAATATAGAATCACTAAATATACTAGACACTTCTTCAGAAGAAATCTCTCTAGTCATTGCCGCATCATCTTCTGAAACTACTTTTTTAATATTTTCTTTCATGGAAATATCAGATGTTTGCAGAGTACCAGCGTGTGACCATACATCTCTCCATTTTCTATTACTTCTACCTAGTCCAATTGTTTGCGCTAATGCAACATCTCCCGACCACTTCGGTTCAAAGTGATAAGTTGTCCCATTATGGCTAAAGAATATTTCTCCTGCCTCTCCGCTCTGTTGTCTGCCACACATTAATGCTAATATATAATTCCCTGTGGAATAAATTCCAGTAGAGTTTCCTAAATCAAGTGTGCTTGTATATATAGTGTGAAATCTTGCAGTAGATGAACCAAGTTTTGATGAATTATTAGTCTTGCATAATATATTTCCACTTATAGTCCCACCAGCCAAAGGTAAATAGTTGTTAAATTTATCATCTAAAAACTTTAAAAATGCACTAACAGTATTATTATTATATTTAACTACATCTGCACTTGTGTGTGGGTAATAAATATCCCCATTTGCACTTTGAATTTCTATTTTATTTATAGCCATAAACTTCCCTCCTTTTAAGTTACTAATTTAAAAAATAATTTAACTGGTTGAGCCGTATCGTAACTAGTTCCTACTCTAACAGTTTCACCTGTATCTCCTTTGTCGCCCTTCGGCCCTTGTGGGCCAGTTGCTCCTTGTAAACCTCTAGGCCCTTGCGCCCCAGCATCTCCTTTAACCCCTTGTGGCCCTTGAGGTCCAGTAGTTCCTCTTTCTCCTTGTGGGCCTTTAATGTTAACGCTAGTTGGATTATTTAAACCACCATTATTACTCCATGATAGAACTCCTGCAGAACTAACTGAAGGCGTAAATGTTGTTCCATTTGCCCCTTTAGCTCCTGTTGCTCCTGGAGCCCCTTGAGCTCCTGCAGGGCCTTGAACACCTTGTAGTCCTCTTTCGCCTTTAGGGCCAGTTGCTCCAGTTTGTCCTCTTAATTTTCCACTATCATATTTTTGTTGAAATGTTTCCCCATCAGTAAAGGTAACTGCATCAGCGGAAGTAAGTGGATCTACATCTTCTATAACTGCTCCTGTTTTTTCGTTTAATAATTGTATTTGAACTTTTTTCTTTGCCATTTTTCTATCTCCTTTTAAACTTTTATTCCTAAGTTTGGACTAACCCTTATTGTTACATTTCCACCAGTACCACTATTCACTTTATCTGTTATTTTACAGTAGATAGTATTTTGTTTTCTTTCTGCTATAGCTGGTAATGTTTCAGATACTACAATTTCTAACTTATCTTGAAGTTTAGATAAAATATTAAATACCGTTCTATCTAAAGCTTCTATATTATATTGCTCCTTTGTTTTAAATCTTAAATCTTCAATATTACTTTGCTGTATACTAAGGACTTGTGAACCAACTAAAATTTTAGCTAATAGAATTTGATTTCTATTAGCTGTTGGAATTGTTGGATTTGCACTTGGCTGTCCTCTTAATGCTTTAATTTCTCCAGTGCTCATATCAGCAACAATTAAATCATATCTATTAAATGTTGTTGTATTAGCAGTTATTTTTATATTTTCAGTAGTATCAGAAGCTAAAAATTTTCCTTCAAAACTACATTGACCAGTACTAACATTTATACTTAGATCTGGACTATCTAATGCTGAAACTCTAAAACTATCAGCATAAATAGTTTTTTCAACATGAGTTTTTGAATCCATTTGTATAACATCTTCAACATAATATCTAGTTGCTTCTTCATTATCTATATTAAACTCAACTGGATATAGCTTTACCATTTTCCCCCTCCTTTAAAATCTATATACTTTGGGTGATTCTTCTCTAAACATACAATTTCCAAGTTCTATATTCATAGTTTCTGTTTTACAATCAATTGTAAACTCTATTATTTTTATCTCTGTATTTAATGATATTTCTTTTAAAATCAAGCTAATATTATCACCAACCTCAACATCAAAAATATTAAAAGTATCACAATTAGATACATTTAAAGAAATTGATATTAATGGATTTTTACATTTATTTAGTTCATCTTCTACATATTTATCTAATGTACTTTGTAACCTTATATCATTTACAACTAATTCTTTAGAAAAAACTCCATACTTGTATATAGAGTTTAAATCTTTAGCTTCAGCTATTATACTATGTTCTATATCAGAATCATCTGTATATGTATTTTTAGCTACTATATAATTATAAATTTCACCACTGCTGGTAATAGATAAAGTTTTATTTACATTAATATCTGAATTTATTTCATAATATGTTTTATCAATTCCTAGTGATGTATATAAATTTAACTTTCTATTTTTATCAATTTGCCAAAAATAATTTGCATCTGTAGTAAATTCATCAAGTTTATCATAAAAATTATCATTCCAATTAATAATCCTGGTAGTTTGAAGATTATTTTTATGGGCAGTACCTTGTGAAACACCTGTATTATACATATTATTTATAACATTTAGCATATTATATAAAACTTTATCATACTCACCTGTAAAAACATTATTATCTTGTCTTATATACATAGTAAATAATTTATCTTGTATAAGCCTACCATAACCAAAACAATCAATAGTAAAAAAAGAAGCATGAGGATTAGAATTATATATAACTCCCCACCATAGTAATTCTTCCTTTGCAGAAATATGCTGCTTATAGACATTCATCTCATTTATTCTTCTATAGATCTCTATATGATTATTATTTTGTAATATATCTTCAGTTGTTTTAATGCTTCTTGGTAAAGTCAAACTAGCTTTCCATATACCATTTAAAGTTTTTGTGTAAGTAAGTTCACTTATCTCATATACTTCTTCTAAAATTATATGCTCTTTATTAAAAATTTTTATATAATAATCATTACTAATTAAACCCATACTTCTCGCCACTTAACAGTTGCCACTGCTTTACTTCCTGTATATATTATTTCTAAATTATTTTCTCCAGGTAATAAACTTATCCATGTACCTGTTTTATTTTTTATAACAGATTTCTGCACTCCTATTTCATCTACTTTATAAACACCCCTACTACTTAATCTACAATCAACTATTAACTTCTCATTAACAGATAAATCAACATTAACTTTTAAAGTTTCAGCACTTGTCTTATTTTTAATAGTTACAGATGTTACTTCATCACCTTTTAATTCAATAAGTGGAAACACTGTATAATAACAACTATTTAAAGCTATACCATTATTCCCGATTTCTCTTTCATTAAAAGAAAAGCCTTTTGATGAAAAATTAAACCCACTAGAATAAAAGATAAATCCTCCATCTTTTCTTTTTCCTAAGCTTAATTCTTTAAAATCTCTTTTAAGAACATAAGGATTGGGAGATATTAAAACAGCTTGTATAATATTAAATTCTTGATATGAAATACTTTCTTTTATACATTCTATATAAAAATAGTCTTCTTCACCTTCATATTTAAATTCTATCTGTATTTTTTTTTGATTAAGCAAAAAATTTAAATGCTTATAGTGTTTAATTTGTTCCATAAGTCCTATGGAATCCTGAACTGCTATCTGCATATTAATTGATTTAGAATTGATTTTTGTAGTTCCAACTGTACTCCCATCACTTATTAAATCATTTAAGTTATTGCTATTAGTGCTATTAAATAAACCATCTATATTAGCTATAAAAATTGATGAAGGTATTAATTGAATTCCATTTAGAATTAAATTCTCTAATACCATAATCCTCCTTTCTTATTTTGCTGAATTAAATATATTTCTTAGGTAACTTTTATTAGCATCTTCAGAGCCTTTATCAACAAAATTAGAATTATACATATTTATAATTATATTTTTTTCATTTTCAATACCTTTAAAAGCTTCAATTATTGCTTTATTAACATTATTTGCATATATACTCATAGATGAAGATAACTTAGAATCTATCATATTACTCATTTTTCTAGTAGTCATTGTAGCATTTGTTACATATGAATTAGCAGGTATATACGCTAGCTCTCCTCTAGTAACTTCCCCTAAATTGATTGCTCTTGAATTACTTGGAGTATCAATAAGCTCTACACCAGCTTCATTTATATTATATAAACCAGATTCCAATACACTTCCTCCAGTTTCTCTGTTTCCTGTTATAAAATCTCCAATACTTCCTATGGCATTAGATATCTTACTACCAACATTTGAAACAAAATTCTTTACAGACATACTTAAACTATCTAACTTACTTATTGCTCCACTAGTATCAATATCAACAGAATACTTTTTGTTACCTATTTCCATTAATGCAGATTTAGTTCCATCAGCATTTTCACTAACTTCTTGTAAATTGCCTATAATCTCTCCATTCTTATTCATTATATTATTACTTGCATCTACCCAAACATTAGAAGCGTTATTTATTGAACTTTTAATTATATCCTCTTTAATTTGTATTTCTTTTGCCATACTTCCAACATTATTAGCTATTTCCTTAGAATATCCGCCAACAGTTCCATTCATAGTATTAAATACACCTATTACTTCTTTAGTATTTTTATCAACTTCTACATACATTTCAGTAGTTTTTCCAGTAACAGTATTCTCGATATTATACCAACCACTTTCTGTTATTGTACTCATTCCAGCATACTGTTCTTCTAAGTTTTTAAGTATCTTTTGTTTCTTCATGTCTTGATTTGTCAATTCTTCACCATTAAATTTATTTATCTTTTCCATTAATGAAGAATAATTATTTTCAGCCATGGAAATTTTATCTTGCCATAACGTTTCTTCTATATTTATTTCAGCATCTCTTTGTTTAATTACATTCTGTAACTTTTCTTGAGCAAATGCTAATTCTTCTCCAGAAAGTGTGCTCATTCCAATTTCAGCAGCTTCAATCATTGCATTATATTTTTCATTTATAGCTTCTATATTTTTTTCTTTAGCTTCATATTCTGCCTTCAATATATTACTTAACCCCTCTGTTGTATTAACTTGATATCTATCCCAAAAGCCTTGTTGAGCTTGTAATTTCTCTTCTGCTTCTAAATTTAATCTATCAATTAGTGCTTGCCCCATTTCTTGCTCTAATCTTAAAATTTCAGAGTATTCTTCTTCAGTTAATCCAACATTATTATTTTTAGCATTAGTTAATATTTCATTAATCCTATTTGCTCTTTCTTGAATTCCTTGTATAGCTTCAGTAGTTCCTTTTTTCATGCTATCTAACACAGCTTGTTCCTGTTCATCTATAATTCCATCTATATTAAACATATTTTTCATAGCTTCATATGCTGGATCTTGATTATTCTCTATAGAACTTATTATATTTTGACAAAATGTATTAACTTTTTCTGTTATAGCTGACAATTCATTATCATCTATAATTCCATTAAAATTTGCTCCTTGAATAGCTAAATTAATATCATTTACTCCTGTGGTTATAGTTTCTAAAGTATCTGTAGTTGTTTCTGAAACTTTATCTCCCCACTCTCTATATACATTACCACTTGATATTAATTCTTCTTTTGTTTTTAAAGTTATTCCATTTAACGATGCTAACGCTCTCTCCATTAAGCCATAATCTTCTTTTGCCTTTGTAACAGTCGAATCCATAACATCATTATATTCATGCCATGCATATACTCCTACCCCTAAAGCTGTTCCAACACCTGCTATTCCAGCTACTAATGCACTCATAGAAATTCCACTCATTAATCCTAATCCAGTTTTTAAAACAGTTGTAGATTTTGCAGCTGTATTCATAGCTGTTGTTGCTGCACTTGTAGATGTTGTATATTTTGATATCCATGATAATGCTTTACTACCTGCACCAACTAAGCCACTTAATCCAGTTGTTAAGCTACCTATAACCTTTAAAGCCCCTCCAGTTGCTACTGAAAGAAGTCCTATATTTATTATTAATTGTTGATTTTCATCAGATAAGTTTCCAAACCAATCAATTAACTCTTTTGCTTTATCAATAAATTTATTTACAAATGGCAAAATTTTATCACTAAAAGATATACCCAAAGCTTCAAGTTTGGATTTTAACTCTTCTATATTACCTTTAGTATTTGCACTCATTGTTTCATACATCTTATCTAATGCACCATCTGCATTTGATACAGCATTATATAAGTTGTCATATCCATCACCTAAACCATTTAATAATTGATTTAAAGCAGTTAATTGAGTTTTTCCACCAAGTTGTGCTGCTATCATATCTCTTTGTTCTTCTGTACAATTTGCCATAGCAACTTTTATATCTTGTAATACAGTTGTTAATCCTCTAAACTTTCCAGTGCTATCATACGTTTCCACTCCTAATTTTTTAAGTGCTCCTTCAGTAGTTGATGTTGTACCCATTAAATTTACTAATATAGAATTAAGAGCATTACCAGCTTCTGACCCTTTTGTTCCTTGGTCTGCCATTCTTCCTAATAATGTTGCTGATTCTTCTATTGGAACATTCATATTTGCAAGAGTTCCACCACAAGCTATATACGCTTCCATAAGTTGAGTTGCTGTTGTATTAGACTTATTTTGTGCTTTAGTTAATACATTTAAATAATAAGATGTTTTTTCTGTTTCTAATCTTAAAGCACTCATTGAATCAGTACCTAAATCTGTTACTCTTTTTTGATCTTCTCCATAAGCAATAGCTGCTTTAGTATATGGCTCTATAGTTTGATACATCTCTCCAACACTTTGTCCTGCTAATGCTAAATACTGATAACTCGCTGCTATGTCTGTAGCATTTGCCCCACGTATATCTTCTCCTAATTGTTTTGCTCTTTCAGATAGATATTTAACATCATCAGATGCAAGTCCTGCTGTAGCTGATACTTGAGACATATTTTTTTCAAATGTAATTCCTGCATTACTAGCATATGTACCAAATAATAATAAAGGACTTGATAGCATAGCTATCTTTCCACCAATATCAGACATTCCAGAACCTACTTTTTCTAATGTTGATGACGCTTCAGAAAATCTTTTACTAGCATTTAAAAATTTATTTGATTGATCTTCAATCGCTTTATTTACATTTTTTAAATCATTTTCAAGAGTTAATAAAGTTCCACGTTGCTTTTCCATTTGAGCTGTATGCTTAACTATATTATCTTTATTAGTTGCAATTCTAGTATTCATATTTCTATACTCTTCTGTAACTGCATCTAATTGCTCTTTTAATGATTTAGCTTGTGAACTTTCCTCTCCATATAATTTAACAGCCTCTTTATATTGAGCATTAACCTCTTTTTTTCTTGATGTTAACTTTGTTAATTGCTCTTGGTTGTTTGCTAGTGATACTTTATTTTTTTCAATAGATGTATTATATGTATCTATTATTTTCTTGCTTTGATTTATTGCATCATTTAAAGCACTTTGTTTTGAACCTAATGTTTTAAGATTATCTCCATATAAATTTATTTCTTTAGCACTATTTTTAACCTCTGTTTGTAATAACCCTAAATTCATCTTCATTTGCGATATTTTAGAGTTAAATTCACTATTATTAACAACATAACTTACTGCTATTTTTCCTTCACTCATTAACTCACTCCCTATATCGCATCAAAAAAAGCATTAGCATCTTTTACTATAATAACTTCATCTTTCTTTGTATTTTTACTATCTTTAAATATTGCAGATACTATATCAGCTGCAACACTAAGTAATAAATTCTTTTTATTATCATTATTTATATTTATTATTTGTTTTAACTTAGCTGGAGTTAAATTATAAAATTCTTCTAAGCTATAATTTAATGTTCTTGTGGCTGTTATATAGAAATAATTAAAATAATCTTCAAAGCTATATTCACTATCTTTTATTTCTGATTTTTTATTTACTTTTTCTGATTTTTCTATAAATAATAATTGATTTATTATTGTTATTTTTAAAATCTTAACTAATTCATTAAACTCATTTTCTTCAAATTTTAAAAGACCCTCTGCAATATCAGAAAGTTGTATTTTCCCATCAGCCATACAAAATATTAGCACACTAACATAATTTAATATGTTATTTTCACTATCTATCTTTTCTATAAATTTAAAAGGATCATTGCAATCTATTGCAATAACCCCTCTTAAATAATCATCTTTCAAAAAATGATATAAATTTTCTAAAGTTTTAAAATTTATAATAACATTAACATCAATATTATTTATTTTTAATATAATTGAATTTATATCTGTTAAAAGCATTTTACTATTTTAAATTTATCCTCCTGGATTAGATTTAGGATCAAACATAGCCTTTGTTATTTGTGACGGAGTTGTACCAAATCCCTTTAACTTATATGTTTTATTAGTATTGTCTAATGCCATTGCAGAAAATGATAAAGACTTGGCATTTATTACTTCATTTCCATCAGCATCTTTTGTTGCATAATCATCTGATAATTCACCTAGTGATACTTTAGGGAAAATAATAAATCCATCTTCTTCAACATTTGTTGCTGGGTTAACTGCTGTAACTTCAATTATTAATGCAACTAATTTCTTTTCATCTTTCATTCCATATAATAAATTTCCTGAAGTATTTTCTTTAGCTCCAAATAATGTTTTTTCTGCATCTCCCTCTAAAGCATAAAGCCCTAAACTTCCAGTGGTTAATCCTTTATTTTTCTTACTATATATAACATAATTTCCTGCTGCTAATTTAGTTTCACCTTCTGCCGTTTCAGCTGTTATTTGTGTTAAATCAGCAACAGTTATTATAGCTTCATAACTTCCATCTGATTTTATTTGAGCAGCTTTTAATTTTCTTAATCCATTTGTTAATTTAATTGTTGTCATGCTTTCCTCCTTATTCATATGTATATTTTGTATATTTAAACCTAAACACTTTATGATAAAGCAATGAGCCATCACCTAACTCTTCTACTAAATCTTTTTGTTCATAAATTAAGTATCTTTTCTCTTTCAAGGTATTTTTTATAACTTTAGCTAAATTTTCATAATTTCCAGTACTGAATATATCTATTTGTATAAAGTATATTTCTGCAAAATTTTTATTACCTGCACATAAAGCTTGTCTTTGATCTATAAAAATCCATCTTATATAAGTATCAGTACTTATATTTTCGGGCTTTCTATAATAAAAAATTTTATTGCAAATATCAGCAATCCTTTTATCATTCAAATCACTTATTACTTTACTTCTCATTTTTTAACCAATCTTTCTAAAGCTTTTATTACTTCAGCATCTTTTCCCCTTAAAGCTTTTGAAAGTTTTCCTATATTGCTTGGATCTGCTGTACTACTTCCATACTCTTGATTTATATAGTACCGTTTCCCAACTCTAACGGTTAATTTGATGCCCTCAGCAGTTTTTCTAACTCTTTTTTTTATACTTTTTTGTGCTGCAGATGTATCTATAGCAATATTATTTTTCATAATATTTTCTATATCAGCACCAGCTTCATTTAAAACTTTTCTTACATCTGAATCACTAATTTCTTCAAATAATTTTATTACATTTTCAAATCCTGTTACTGTACTTGTAGCCATTTACTTAACCATCACACATCTTATATCAATCCACTCATGTTCATTGTTAAAGTCACTTATATCTACTATGTTGTATACATTTCCTCTATTTTTAATTTTAAATTTATTAGGAACCAAAGATCTTGTAAATTTACAACCTCTTACTGTAAATGTAATTATCTTTTCATAATTAGTTTGATAATTAGATGTAAATTCCTTTCCACTTATATCTTTTCTTGCTGCCCAAAAGGTAGCAACATCATTAATAGTTTTATTCTCAAAGCCTTCATTTTGAGTAACAACCTCTTCTATAAATGTAATTCTCTCTGTTAGTCTACATTTTGCCATTCTATCCACCTCTATTTAAGTATATTTCAGTTGTAATGCAATACTTTGTAAAGTGTATTTGGTTTTATCAGAAACAGTTTTATCACCCATAACCCCTTTATATCTAAACCATTCATAAACTAGACATTTACAATAAAGTTTTGCTAAAGGATTGGTGGAGTCAAATTCTTTTCCAGTTGCTTGTTTTAAATATATTTCTGCTGCTTGTATTAAATCTTTGATTTCTTCATCTTCATCATCATAATCTACTTTTAAATATTTTTTAGTTTCTTCAAGTGTTAATATCATTTTGCACCTACTGAAAAAATGTGCCCAACTTGGACACATTTTAATTATTTGAATTTATAAGCTCTATTATTTCAGCCTTTTTTATATTTCTTTTAAATTCAAGCCCCTTACTTTCTGCTATTTCTTTTAACTCTTGCAATGTTTTAACTTCTAAACTAATTGGGGCTTCACTAGGGTAATGTTATTTGCCCTTTAATAATTGCTTCAGAATCAACTGCTTGTATATCAAGTCTTTCCCTTACTTTTATTCCTGTCTGGTCTTTATTCCATAAATCACCTGCTTCAGTTGAAATTTCAATAGTCATATTCTCTCTATCAAATAAAGTTATTGCTTCCTTTAAGTCTCCACAAATAAAAGGTGCCTTTTTAGCTGTAGTTTTTAAAGTTTTATTTGACATCTTTACTATAGGATATTTTCCAAATAATAATTCTTTAGTTCTTTGAGTTGGGTCTGATTGAAGGATATAATTTCCTGTTGCATCTTTTTGAGTATCTAACCAATTAAATCCATCTTGATTTGTTATAATTATTGAACCAGATGCTATATCTGGATCTAAATTCACATTGAATATTTTTTTAATATCATCTACCCCTGTTATTGCAACTTCTTTTCCATTTGTCATTTCATTTATTTTATTTATTATTAATGCATTTCTCGTTGCCTTACTCTTTTTAGCTATCCATCTTCTTAAATAACTTAATATATTTTCAGCAGTATCTTGTAATAATTCTCTTGTTACTTTTAAAATTCCACCTTTCTTTTTAATTTTATATGGAATATTTTCAAATTGAGGTGTAGATACATCTGGAAATTCTGATTCTTCTTCAACATTATCAAATGGTGTATGTTCTGCATATTTTTCTATAACTCTTGAGCCACTAAGAGTTGATACTTTTTCTACATTTACGTAATTTTCTAATGCATCTTGGCCCCTTCTTAATTCTTTTATAGATGTTTGTATATCCTTAGGTACTGTTAAACCTCCATCTGCATCTGTTCCTTCTTTCATAGAATTACTTAATATTCTCATATCTTTCTCTGAAACTTGTTGTTTTAATAAACCAGCTTTTATAGCATTTATAAATGAATTTTCTACTTCTTTTGAATCTTCTTTTCCATTTAATATTTTACCTTTATTTAAAGCATTATTTCTTTCAGCTTCGCTATAGTCATCATCTAAATCAAATAAGACTTCAAACTTTGCTTGCATTTTTATTAACTCTTCCTTAGCTAATTTAGACTCTTCTATATTTCCTTCTGATGCTAATTGTTTAATTTCTTCTTGTTTGTTTTTTATCTCTCTAGCCAACTTTTTAATCTCTTTGTTCATTACAAATTCCTCCACTTTACATAAATGATATTAATGATATATCATTTAAAATTTTTATTTTTTCTTCATCTTTCTTTTTATTATCAATACATTTGAGTACTTTATCAGTTATTTGTTCTATATGATCATCACTTAAAAATTTTTCATTATTTTTCTTTTGATTCATTATAGTAGATGGAGTATTATTATATTTTTCAAAATAATCACTTTCACAAGCAAATATTTCTTTATCATCATTTACTTTTATATTAAAATACTTAGATGCTTCTTCTCCTGTCATCCAAGTTTCTTTATTAATTAATTGGGTTATCGTTTCTTCACTAATACCTTCTAGTACATTTTCCATATATATAGCTGTTATAGATTTTTGACATTTATCTAATACATCTGCCGACGCTCTAAGTTCTGAAGCATTTCCTGAGCACTGTATCCATGGTTTATGTATCATGAATTGTGCACTTTTAGATATTATAATTTCATCACCAGCTAAAGCTATAATAGAAGCAATACTAGCTGCAATGCCATCTACAGTAACTATTTTCTTTCCTTTATGCCTTTTCAAGATATTGTATATAGCTAAACCACCATATACTGATCCCCCACCAGAATTTATATAAATATTAAGTTCTTTTGTATCTTCAATTTGATTTAAAAAATCTACTATATCTTGTGGTGCTTTATCTTCTTCATACCAATAAGATTGCCAACTATTTGACACTATATCTCCATAGAAATATAACTCTGCTCTATCTTCAGTTGCATTTTTAATTTCCAAAGCACCTTTATTTTCTAATTTTTTAGTTTTAGAATTCTTAATATTAAAATTAAAAATCGAATTCATTATAACCTCCTAATTTATGTGTATTGATCCCCAACTCTAGTTAACGGAATATAGTTTCCATTAACAATACTTTTATCTCCACCTTCTTGCTTAGGTAAGTCTAATATACTTCTAGCTTCATTGGTAGCATAAATACCATTATTAACATATGAACATAATATTTCTTGTTGGGTTTTTGCATCAGTTCTAAGAATGGCATTTTCATTAAATTTAAAATATCTTCCAGCCTCTTTATCCTCTTCACTTAATAGATAATAATTTATTATTTCTTCATATTGCTTAATAATAAAAAGAGCTGTATCAACATAAAACGAAAGCTGTTGCATTTCGCTATTTGAATACGAACTCTTATCAAAATCATTTATTTGATTTGGCTTTACTCCAAATGCAGATGCAATTTGTAAAGCTGTATGTTTTTTTAACTCAAAAAATTGACTTTCTGTTAATTTTAAATTTACTGGTGACAACTGCATCCCTATAGGAACTGGTATAATATTTATAGCTTTATTAGCTCTTTCTACATAATACTCATATGTTTCTAATAATTTACTTTCATTTTCTTTATTTAAATCACCTGTATATTGTAAAGAAAGTTTTGGTGATAAACCTTTTTTATATAAATTATTTATAAAGTTTTGACTTTCCAATCCACCTTGAATAACACTATTAAGTATATCACTAACTGGGATTCCCAAAATCCCATTAAAAGTCATACTTGTTTTAAAATGCATTACCTCTGAATCAGGAAATATATATTGAGAACCTGTTAATTTATCAGAATATTTGTAAAATATTTTTCCACTTCCTCCAAATATACCTTTATCATCAACTATTACGCTAACATCATCTGAAGGCATTATCCATAAATCCTGTACCTCATATTCCATGCCAAATTTTTTTCTTTTAAAATTACTCCTTATCCACACATAAGCATTTCCGTAATGATTTCTATTATTTTCTACAGTAGCCCAAAATATAGTTGGAGTCATTATTCTATTAGGTCTATATTTCAATAACTTATATACATTGTTAGACTCAGCTTCTTTTATTCCATCCTCTGTTTTTTCATAAAACTTTATAGGCATTTTAGCTATAGTTTCAGATAACATTTTTAAACAAGTAAAATACGTAATTTCACTTGTTATTTTTTTATTTTCATTTCTTAATCCTAACCATTCTATAAGTTCTGTTTCCGAACTACTTATCGGTTTCATATTAACTACTGAAAAAACTTTGTTTAATTTAATTTTAATATTATCTAACCAACTCACCCTATAATCCTTTCCTTGCCAAATAATTCTAAAAACTTTTCAGCAGATTTATTTATATCGGTTCTTCTGATTTCTACTTTAAACATTAATTTGTATCCATTTATTACAGCATCAACTGGATCTATTCTTTTATTTCTTCTATCTTTATCAATTTTAATTTCTCCATATGAATTAGAAACTGTTTTAGCATTTGTAATTGACCATGCAAGTAATTCATTCTTTTCATCATATTCAACATTTCCTGCTTCAACTTCTAACCTAAAATCATCAGTAGCATCATTTAAATATTTATGACTTTGATAAATCTCTACACATTCAGGACAAATATTTTCTAAATCACTTAAAAAAGCATCTGCATTATGTGGATCATAACCTATTTTCTCATATGTAATATTATATTTTTCTCTTAAATCTTCTAAAAATTTTATAATATACTTATAATCTGTTTTTACTCCACCTAATGTTTCTGTTGTTGTTAATAACCCATTTTTAATCCATATATCATAAGGCACATCATCAGTTTTTATATGTTCTGCAACTCTTTTAGCTGGTATAAAACTATGTGAATATACATAATATTTCTTTTTATTTTCATCATTTACTGAAGCAAATATTAATGCAATTGATGTTAAATCTCCTCCACTTGATAAATCTATTCCAACTACACAGTTCTTTCCTCTAAAATCTTCTAATGTTAATTTACTTTTACATTTTTTCCATTGTTCTTGAGTTATGTACTGATTATCAGTAAACTGCATCCATATATTAAGCTGCTTAGTTATAAAATCTCTTAAATCTTCTCCACCAACTGCTTTTACTTGCTCTGCAATTGGTATTAAATTCTCAAGTGCTTCAGGATCATATTCAAGCGTTGGATTAGCCTTTATCCAATTTTCAGGCAACCATATATCATCATCTTCATCTAATTGTGCTATAAATATAAATTGAGAATCATTAGTGAAGACTCCTTCTAGCACGCCTTTGCAGTATTCATATTGTTTATAACATGGATAACTTAAATCAAAACCAGCAGTAGTTATTATGCTTATTAGGGCTTGTTTCATTTTTTTAATTCCACCCTCTAATAACTTATACATTTGGTTAGTTCTATGACCATGATATTCATCTACTATTCCAACTAAAGGTCTAAATCCATCAATACGCTTTACATCACTGCTTAAAGCTTTTATTTTAGAATTTGTAAGTAAGCACTCAATAACACTTTCATAATCTTTTATCTTAAATAACTCACCAAGTTCTTCATCTGCATTAATAAATTTCACCATTTCATCAAATACAATTCTAGCTTGGTCCTTCTTTGTAGCAGTGCAATATATTTGTCCATATTTATATGAATCAAAATTGCCATAATATGTTCCTATTATTCCATTTAAAAATGATTTACCATTTTGTCTTGCTAACTGTATATATGATGTTCTAAATCTCCTATATCCAGTTCCTTTTGTTACCCAACCATTTAAACTTCCTAATATAAATGCTTGAAACGGATATAAGGAAACTTGTATAGGATCTTCACCTTCTGCAATTACTAATGTTTCTGCATAATCAATAATATCTAAGGATTTTTCTACATCAAATTCATATTTAAACGGTGCTAATTTACTCTTTTCTAAATCATCTAAGTGCCTTTTAGCAGCTAACTTTACAAGCTTTCCTGCAACAATTTTTCCATTTAACACATCTTTGCAATATTCAGTTACTCTATCTACCATAACTTATCACTTAGCAAATTTATTAAATTTATTTTTAGGTTTCTCTTCAGCTTTAGGAATAACTAATTTACATCTACTAGTTATTGTTAAACCAAAATCACTTGCACCTAATCTACATAAAGCAAATTGTTTTTCCTGTTTTCTCATAAGTTTATCATGCTCTGGATTTACAACTTCAAATTCTTTAAATATTATTTCCCCTTCCAAATTTAAAACTTCCCTAACTTCTTTAATCATCATTGGAGTTTTTCTTAATTGTTCAGTTATTTCTATCCATTGACTTTGATGTTGTAAAAATCTAGCTAGTGAATCACAATCTAAATTTGATAAAATACCGAGTTTTTTTAGCTCATTTGATATGTTTTTGAACTCTTTTTTTTGCTCTTTTGTTAGGTAGGAAGGTGCTCTAATTTTATCAAAATTAGCTTTTATTTGACCAGCCTCACGCTCTGCAATCTCTGATTTTGTCAAGTGTTTGCGTCCTCTTGCTTTTATTACTTCAATGGGTAATTTTTGCTTAGCCATACCATTCTCCTTTCAAAAAATTTCATTGGGGAGTTTTTTCTGCGAAAAAGTGAAGCAACGCTACGCAATCTTTTCCCTAAAACTTTCCAACTCCCCCCTCCCCCTTGCAATTTAGTGCCTTATGTGCTTTTATATGACAAGTTCTGCACAAACAAATTAAATTATTTAAATCATAAGCTTTGCTAATATCAACCTTAATAGGTATCTTATGATGTACATCATCATAATAACTTATCTTACCTTTCTTAATACATTCTTCGCATAAACCATTAGATTTAGATATAGCTTGAGCTCTTATCCTCTTCCACATAGCACTCTTATATACTTTCTGTTCCTTTGAATCACGTCTACTTTGTCTGTATATTTTATCGCTAATGCTCCTGTAACTACCAATCTTATCAGCACACTTATCACATAACTTATTTCCATAAGGAATTATACACTGGCATCTTGAACATAATTTATTTAAAGCCATATCTTATCCTCCTAAAATTAACTGTATAAAAAAAGAAGCTAGATATAAAATTACACCTAACTTCTCCTAAACATGAGGTAAAAATTCACCAAATACATATAAATATTATTTTAGACAATATCATTATAACACGTTTAATTTATCATTAAAATATCAACTTTTTATCATCTTTATATCATTTCAAATTTATTTGAATCAATTCCAAACAACAAAACACTTAATTCATCAATCATTTCATTAATCCATCTTCTCGGAGTTATAACACTACATTTAAGTTCTTCTGATATTTCCTCATAGTTTTTTTCATCTATATAATGTTTTGTCAGTGCATTATATTTATCTACTGTACCTTTTTTTATCTGCTTACGTTTCAATTGCTCTAAAGCCATATCTATATGAGCAATCATTATGAGTGTTTTGCTTTTACTTCTTTTTATACTTGCAATATATAATTCATCACTACATATATCATCTATCTCAGAATCAACATGTATTTTCTTAACATCATCTATAGCCTCCTCTACATGAGTTTTTAAACTATTATAATGCTTTAATAATAATTTAGTATTATGAAATACTTTCTTTTTTTTCTTTTCTTTTTGCTCTTTATCAAATTCTTTTATAGCTTCCTTAGCTACTAATCTAATAATCTCATCTGTATTTTCCATATTGTTCATCCTTTCACTTTAATTTATTTTTATTACCTCTTCTAATACTTCTTTAATATCACACATGCCTTATATCTTCTTTTGCTTTTAACCATACTGATTTACTAGATGTATATATGTATTTAAGATATGAGCATATATCTTCTAACCTTTCTTTTATTGCTGTTGCTTGTCCTCTCTTTAAATCTTTCTTTATATCATACTTAATACTAGACCATCTAAAGTAAGCTTGTATTGCATCCTTTTGTAATTGGAAAGCTCCTGCTATATCCTCTTCACTTAAATTATCATATCTTTTATATATATCATTTAATATCTTTACCTCTTCTTGATATTCTTTTTCATAATTCATATTTAATTATTTCTCCTATTATTTATAAAAAGAGGAGTTTCCTCCTCTACCACCTTAACTTTAGCATTTTGTAATCCCTGCTTCAGTAAATGTATTTATTTATATTAAATGCTTATAGCATATTAATAACTTTTTATCTTTTTATTCATTACATTTTAAGCAATTTACACATAGCTTTAAATTCTAAATAACAATCTATCAATGCTCTATGACGCTTTTTAGGTACTTCTATATTTAATTCTTTTAAAATACTGTCTAAGTCCTGTTTTTCTAAACTTATCTTGCCTTCAATATTCTTTATCATAGCTAATTGCATTATATCTAAATTTCTATAACTAATAACTTGTCTATATTCTTTTATTTTATATGCTCTTAAAAACATTTCTTCTAAAAATTTAATATCAAATTGTACATTTTGGCCAATAACAATATATCCTTCATCATCTTCACTTTTATGTTTATTTAAAAACTCTAATATTTTTTCCGCAGCTTCTTTCTCAAATAATGCTTCTTTCTCATGTTCAACTATATTTATTTTATTAGCTTCAATAGCTTTAGCTGTTATAGTATACTCTCTATGCTTTATTTTTACTTCAAAGTGAGCTATAAGTTTTAAATCTTTAATAACTAAAATTCCAACTTCTAAAATCTGATGTTTCTTTTCATCAAATCCTGTTGTTTCTATATCAATTAATATAAAATTTCTATCTCTTAATTCCATTTTTATTACCTCACTTCTATTTCTAATATAAGACTTGGGCCATATCCTCTTAGGTATCTTGTCCCATCTTCATCATTTTGCTTTTCAGTTAAAAATACTACTGATTTAACTGTTTCACCTTTTTCTATATTCATAGATCTTACACCTTCTCTTATAAGAAGTTCATTAATTAAATCTTTAGTTTTAATATTCCTTAAATTAATCATATTCCAAACAACCTACCAATATCCTCATTTACAGCTTGCATTATTATACTTGCTTCTAAAAATGTCACTTGATCACCTTCTAATATTTCTTCTAATCTTTTAAGGTCTATATTACATACGTTTCTTAATACTGGTGTTGAATTTTCTCTTATTCTTCTTACTATTTCAACATTACTAAATTCACTTTTATCTAAAATTACTCTTACTTTTATACTTGCTAAACTTTTGTATCTCATATATGCTCCTAATAAATCTTTCTGCCACACTCTGGACAATACTTAAACTTTATAAAGTTTATTTCTCCAGTATCTTTATTGGTTATTCCTATTTCCCTTGTAGACGAATCGAAATACAATAATATTTTGTTATCCTTATCTTCTAAAATTGAATTTGTATTTTCTCTACAGAATGTACATATATCATTTTGTTCATTTTTTAATTGTTGAATATCATTTACATTTTTATGTATTTCACTTTGAATTTCTCCTTTTTCTTCTTCCTCTTCTGTATCTCTTGAAATTTCTTCAGTAATTTCTTCTTCAGTTCTTTTATCCTCTTCAACATATTCAGCATACTCCTCTTTATTTTCTTCTATCTCTTCACTATCTTCTATGGCTATAGTTACTTCTTCATCATGTAAGTTATCATCTATTGCAATTTGTCCTTCCAATGGCCTTATATATTCTTCTTTAGCTTTTAATACATCTATATCATTTGCTATAAGACTTCCCTCTTCTTGTAACTTTATAAATGCCTTTAACTGATACTCTTTAGTTAACTGTGATGCTTTATAAGCTACAGAGTAATTTATATTATTATTTTTAAATTCTTCTTTTAATTCTTCTATAAGATTATTATTTATAGCTTTATATCTTCCAAGTTGGCTTGATGATATATTTAATATTTCTGATAATAAATCTCTTGTTCTTCCCTTTATGTTATTTTCTTTTTTAAGCTGATTTATTATCTCTTCTACTTCTATAGATTGCTGCATCTTCTCCCAATCAGTAAGCTCTCTTGTAGTTGAATTTGTCATTATCATAGTTAACTTATTTAAAAGAGTATTATCTTCACTTTTTGACTTAATCTTACAAGGTAATATTCTAAATTCTTCTTTACCTTCTTCCACTAATGCTTTAGATGCAAAATATCTTCTATGTCCTGCTACAAGCTTATAATTATCTCTATCTATTCTTTCTACTATAAGATTTTGCTCTATTCCTAACAGCTCTATTGATTGCTTTATATTCTCTATATCATCTACACTATAAAAGTTTTCTTTAGCTGGTACTATATGATCTATATCTATATTCTTTATATTAAAATTCAAAGTTTTCATTTCCTCTTCTTCACTTTTATTTACTTCTCTTGAATTGCTATTTAATAATTGCGTTAAATTAAATGCCACTTTCCTCTTCACCCCTTTTTCTAAAATGTGCCCAACTTGGACACATTTTATTTGAATTGCGAATTAATATGCTCTCATTAATTTATAATCATCTGCATATTTCCATTTTTTAAACCATTTCGGAGCCAACTCATTAAAAACCTCATTCCATTCATCAACAGTATTACAAACCCAACAAACCTTTTGTAGTTTATAATCCTTTAACCTTTCTACCTTCCAAATACCAGTAAAATCATAAACACTATTTCTATTTACACTTGTAACTTTCCAATTTTCAATTTTATTATCTAGTAATATTGCATATGCATATACAACTTGTGGTTTATTTATATCTCTCATAATATATCCCTTCCTTCGCAATATTTTCATAACGTGCATAATTTACTTAAAAGCCAAAAAACATGTCTAACGTTTCTTCTTCAACGTATTTATCAATATTTTTAAACTTATATCTTTTACAATCTATACATCTAATTATTTCTTCTATTTCATACTTCTTACACACTTCAAATTCAGATAACCCTCTTCTAAAGCATGTTAGTTTATCTCCTATCTTATATTTGCAAAAATGTCCTTTGTTAAAGTCATAATGCTCTTTGCAGTATGGACATGTATGCCATAAACTCATTTCATATCTCCTTCGCAATATATTCAAATTATTCATTATTTGTTAAAATACTTGTTTTAATTTATTACTTATTGCTACTTTCCATTTCATTCATCTTTGTTATCAATTTATCTAATGTCATGTCTATTATCTTGTACGGATCAGCAAATTTAGTTGGCTTCTTACAGATTGATTCTTTATTAATATCTTTTGTTTTCATTAAACAGTTTTTAAACTCTTTCCAATTGCTCTCGTAATTCATAATTAACTTCTTCTCCCCCCTGCTTATTCATTAACTTATAATCGCAAGGTAAAGGCTTTAATAATATACAATGTTCTTTATCAACCCAACCATACATATGCCCATTCATTAACCATATTAGGTGCTTTGGTATTCTTACTACATATTTACCTCTACCACCTTTTTTACTTTCAGAATGGATAGTAAATCTTTCTCCTATACACTTGCTATACCATTCATTACCTGTAGATTTCATTATTTTTAAATCCAAGCTTATCACTCCATTAATTCGTAATAATTTCATTAAATATCAGTTTCAATACACCAGCTCTTTTGGACTGGATAAAGTTCATGCTCTACGCCATACCAATCGATTTTTATTGTTCCGTTATTGTTTTCATCAAACTCAACTTCTTTATTTTCTATTTCATCAAGTATATGTTTAATTTTCTCTTTAACATTTTTTGATGCATTTTTATTAAAATTTTCTTTATTAAATCTATAAACCATTTCTGCTCCACATCTTTTTTAATGTTTTTTGATTTTCTCTATATGCCCATTGTGGACTATTATCTTCATCATAAAATCTTTTTCCATCAAATAATATTATCTCATTAAATGGCATACTTGAATTACCTATGTATACTGTATCTATTTCATTAATTGGAGCAACACCTTTAACCATATGATTTTTCCATATTTTCATAAGTGCCTTCTCCCAGTATTCTTCTTTTCCTTCTTTATATTTTCTAGGATATTCTTTCCCAGTATCTCTAATTATTATCTTCATACTTTCCCTCTATATTTAATTACTAAACAAATATTCACTCAAGTATTCTTCTACTAATCTTTTATAGTCCACTGCTGCTCCACATCTTTTTGAATAAAGATTTATTGGCATTTTAGCAAATGTACTTTCATCTATCTTTTCAGTTCTTCTTATATGGCTATCAAATACTTTATAATTACTTTCTTTAAGCCACTCTTTACCTTGCCTATTAACTTCATTGTTTACATATGAGGTGACAAAACACCCTCTAAATACTAAATTTTCATTTAAATCAACTTTAGTATTATTTATTTGTTCTACAAGTTCTTTAAGTCCATCAAAAGCAAATTCATCTATCTTAATAGGTATCATTACTTCATTTGAAGCTACCAAAGCATTTATTGTCGATATATTTATGTCTGGAGCATTATCTATTATGCAGTAATCATAATACTCCTCTACTTGTTTTATAGCTTGTTTTATTCTTATTTGCTGTGGTCTTACTTGATCTAACATTACTTCTAAATTTGCAGCAAGCAACTTCATATTAGCTGATATAATATCTAAATTTTTATATTCTGTATTTTGAATTAAATCAAATACATCAACATTTCTATTTGTCATTATTTCTTCCACTCCAGGAAGTTCATAATTATGTCTATTAAATATTTTGCTTAAATTTCCTTGCTTATCATTATCTATTAATAAAACTTTATAATTATGTAATTCAGCCAGTATATAACCTATATTAGCTGATGATATAGTTTTTCCTACTCCACCTTTAAGATTTATTATTGATAATACCTTCATGCTCTCCACTCCTTATTCCTCTTCTTCAATAACATCTAATATTGCTATTTCTGTAGCATTATCTGCTACCCACTTACCAAACACTCCAAAACTATCAAATCTCTTCTCATGAGTACTCCCATTCCATAGTTCTTTATATATACAAGTTATTTCTAACATTTTTTTCTTCCCTCTTAGCTTTATCCACTCCTAAAAACATAAAGTTTCTAGGCTCTGATAAATATTTTTCTATAACTTCTCTTGCTTCTAACCAGCCATAGCATACACAAGCTGCATACCCCTCTTCTTGAAGTGAATTAATCCATTCTTTTTGTTCCTTGCTTGGCTTATTTTTTCCCGCTTTCATTTCTATGTATAGTCCATGATATTTACCTCTTGATACTGGTAAACATATATCTGGAACACCTCTTTTTACACCTTCTTTTTTTAAGTTAGCAGCAGTTCTAATATCCCTTATCCCCCCATTGGGTATATGGTGTAATAATTTAAGTTCTTGGTATTTTTGCTGTGCTAAACCAGCCCATTGAAATAATGCTTTCTGTTCTTGGCTTTCACTTGGTGCTGTTCTTTTTATTCTTGTTACCGTCATTCCCTTCCATTCTCCTTCCTTGACATTTTTGCATATATATAAACTCCTCCAAAATCATCAGAGATATATGTATCACTTTTTAAAAATTTATAATTCTTATTTTTCTTTTCAAAGAATTCTTTATGTGAATACTCCTCAATTGCAAGTCTTTCAACTTTTCTTCTTGTAAGGCTTGTACTATCTATAGTTATAGTAGGTTTCTTTAAATTTTTCGAATGACCAATTCTTCTTTTTGCTTGAGCTGCCATATATGTAGCTACCTCTTCAAATTGAAATTCATTAGGCTGTAATCTCTTAGCATTAACAACTCCCAAATCCCATTTTTCTTCTGCTACATCTCTATCCATTTCACTCACTATCAAATGATGATGTATTCTAGTTCTTTTACTTTTCTTTGGATCATCTACAAAGTCTATAACATGAATATATTTAAATTCTTCGTTAGGTCTATTTTTCTTAAACCATCTTTTAAGCTTTTTTATATAGTTATCTATATCCTTCTTTGCTCTATCTTCATTAACTAAAGTTGCTTTCTTATATGTAAGAGTTATATATAAATCACCTTGTTTAAAATTAGCATTAACTAATCTTATTGTATTTTTTATTTTATTCTTCTTATTTAATTTCTCTTGAGCTTTTGAAGATTTTCTTTTCTTCATAGATCTTTTATAATCTCTTCCCTTTGGTATACAATATAATTCTTTCTCAACCATACTTCCCGCTTTTATGGTTTTAATTACATATACATACTCACTATTTAATCTTAAATTTTCATACTCTTCTAAACTCTTAATCTGCTTATCATAAATTGATTCATAATCATACTCTTCATACAACTTCTTTAGTTTCTTTCTATTCATGTCTAAACCTCATATTTTCTTTATTTAAATATATAGATGTCTGATTTATTAATACCTAATACAAGCCCTCCAAAAGCTCTAAAAAAGCTTTAAAAAAATAAGTCTAATTTGACTTTTTATGATTATTTATTTATAATTTTCTTGTATTAAAAAAAGTAATTTAAAAAACTTTTTAATTTAATTATCAGGCTTTACACATTACTAATCTCCCGCCAAGTTGCTTAGTAATGTGTTTTTCTTTTTGTTATTATTTTTCATAATTCTATGATGCTCTCACCAGTTTCTATATCATATACAATTCCATTATCTATATCTGTTTTTACTTCCTTATCTTTAAATAAAATTTTCTTTGCTTCTTCTATAGCTACAAGCCAACCAATATTTTTATCTTTTTTCATTATCTCTTTAGCTATGTCAACTACATCATTTAATTCTTTTAGCTTTCCTACTACAACACCCCCAAATCTCTACATATATCATCTACTGTACATTTATATAATTTACTAAGTTTAGCTGCATACTCTAATCTTAAATTGTCATGACCTCTTTCTATCATTGATAATGATCCTTTTGTAATTCCTAAATAATCAGCTACTACATCTTCAGACATTCCTGCTTTAACTCTTCTTTTTCTTAATGGTGTTAACTTCATATTTAAAACCTCATTTCTAATTTTGTAATATTTTGTAGACTTTTGTAATAAATTTATGGTAAAATATTCTTGGTTATACTAATTAAAAAAATAGAAAGGAGGTATTATTCATGAAATTATCATTAAAACACATTCAAAAATTAGAAATACTACTTAAAAGATTATTATCTGTTAATGCTTTAGATATACAATTAAGTCTTGTTGTTAAAATAGATGGCTCTTTATATTCAGGTGATTTTACTAAAATTAATTCTTCCTTTGTATTATCTGATTATTTAAATTTTGATGGATATGTTGACTCAAACAGCTGTCCTTTTACTGATTTAATAAAAGTTCCTAGTGAATTTTATTATAAAAAATATTATAATATTCTTAATTGTAATGATCCTCTTTTATTAAAAACGTTATTAGATATTTTAGATTCGTGCAGACTAAAAGATGATTTTGAATTACCCTCTATAATTACTAACGTTAAAAAACTAGATTCAGACTTATCATTACCTTATTTATATTTAGATGATTCTATAGAGTATGATATTGTTTCAATCATAAAATTATAAAAAATATTAATTATTTATATACCCATAGTTATTTATTCTTTGGGTATATTTTATTTAGTATTTATAAAGCTAAAATAAATTATCATTTACCAAAGATTCAATTTCTCCCTTAAAAAACAATAATTTTTGTAATTTACGGGTTATTTCTTTAAGTTCATTATCTTCTTTTACTGTTCTTATTTCATAACCCTTTTGCTTAATTTCATCTTTTCTAATTTTTAAATCTTCCATATACCTATCTAATAAAGATGATATTTTTTTGACATAACACTTTTCATTAGCTTCAATCATCACTTCTCTTAACTCTGTATTATTTTTTTCTAAATTACTATTATCTTTATTCATATTTTTTCATTCTCACCTTCTGCTCTTTAACTATTTCTATATCAAGCCTTTGGCTTATCTCTATAGTTTTTTCATGAGCAATACCATATACCTGTATTGATCTATGTAATTCTTCTTTTAATTGCTTTATCATTTTTCTATCCTTTTCTACAGCATTTTTCGACATTTAAGGTTTTTAAAAAAGGCTCTTTAGCCTGTCCATCTTTTGAATAAATATTTATATTTATTTCTTTTCTTCTTTCTTTTTCATATCATCAAAAAAATCTGTATCTTTGTATTTATCATAAATTTCTAACATAACTTCTGTAAAATTTTTAGATGTATTTGGCGTCATATGCACTACAACCTTTTTTATTTGTCCCGCCAACTCTTCTCCCCCTCTTCTATTAATGTTATATACTATGCAATTCTTTTAATTTTTGTTACTACATTCTAGGTTTTCTCTTATATTTAGTCCTATAATTATTCCTTCAACTTTCTCTTTACTTCCTTTGGGTAAAATTCCAGTAATGTCAAAAATTTTGAATATCATCTTCTGTTTTTCTTCAATAGTCAAATTTTTAATTTTATCCATATACCTTTCCTCCTCTCATTTCTCGCTAACTTGTAATCATATTTTATACATTTTTATATAACTTGTCAACATAATAATTAGTATTTATTTCTTTTTTTGTTGACTTGTTATCAAAAAAACATTACTATATCTTTAAAGGAGGTTATAGTATTGATTAATGATAATATTAGAGAACTAAGAGAAAATATACTTAATTTAAGTCAAGAGAGCTTTGCGAAAAAAATAGGTTTACAAAGAAACACTATATCTCTAATCGAAAACGGAAAAAGAAATCCATCAGATAGAACTATAAAAGATATTTGCAAAACTTTTAACGTTAATGAAAATTGGTTATTAACAGGAAAAGGGCTTCCTGTATTAGAACTAAATAATGATGAAGAATTTCTTTATCTCGTTGGAAAATTCAGTGCAGAAAATGATGAATTTAAAAAAAGAATAATAAAAGGTATGTTACAACTAAAAGATAGAGAAAGCTGGGAGTTAGCTGTTAAAATGATTGAAAAATTAGCCCAAGCCGAAGAAAATAGCACTGAAGAATAATGTCTAATATAAAAAGTTATGTTATAAGCATAACTTTTTATGCTATATGGAGGTAATATATGAAAAACAGAATAAAACTATTAAGAAAAGATTTAAAATTAACACAAAAAGAATTTGGCGATGCTATAAAAGTAAGCAACTCTAATATAAGTAATATTGAAAACGGAAGTGTAAATCTAACTGATAGAAATATCTATGAAATTTGCTCTAAATTCAATGTTAATAAAGATTGGTTGAAGCATGGCATTGGAGATGTGTATATCGATTTAAACAAAGAAGATGAAATAAAAAATATAATAAATGAATTTATCGATGACAATAATGCTGTAAAAAAAGATATTCTTAACTCTCTATTAAAAGTACATGATGAAAATACATTAAAATTAATTTCTGATATGATACATAAATTTGCTGAATGCGAAAACTTATAAAAATAAATTTAATTAGATGTATCCATTAATATATTTAGGAGCATAAGATTAAATAAAGGAGAATGGTATGAAAAGAATTGCAATCTATTCAAGAAAATCTAAAGAAACTGATACAGGTGAATCAATTAAAAATCAAATTAATATTTGTAAAGAGTACTTTTTAAGGCAATATGATCAATGTACTTTTGAAATTTTTGAGGATGAAGGATTTAGTGGTGGTAATACTAATAGACCTGCTTTTAAAAGAATGATGCAGTTAGCAGATTACAAACAATTTGATATTATTGCTGCTTACAAAGTTGATAGAATAAGTAGAAATACATTAGATTTTTTGACTATGTTTGAAAAATTAAAATTAAATGATATTGAATTAGTATCTGTAACAGAAGGATTTGATGCTAATACTCCAGCAGGGCGTATGATGATGTCTATGATTTCTTCTATTGCTGAAATGGAAAGAGCTAATATTGCTCAAAGAGTTAAAGACAATATGTTTGAGTTAGCAAAATTAGGTCGTTGGAGTGGTGGTACTCCACCTACTGGTTATAAAAGTGTAAAAATAACTGACAATGGTAAATCTATAGTTTATTTAGAAATTATAAAAGAATATATACCAATTATAAAAAATATTTTTCATATGGCTGGTAAAGGATATACAAGCTATCAAATTGCTAATGAAATGAATATGAGTTCTAAAACAATAAATAATATATTAAAAAATCCAACTTATATGATAAGTGATGAAAAAGGTTCTCTTTTTCTTAAATCTATTGGATATAATATTTTTGGTATTGAAAATGGTAATGGATATTTAGCTTATAACAGAAGACCTAGAAAAAACGGCAAAAAACTTACTAAATCTTCTAATATGATTGCTAGCGTTTCTCTTCATAAAGGAATTGTTACTTCTAATGAATGGATTGAGGCATATATTAAAGTTAACTCAAGATTTACAGAAGCTAAACCACGTGTTAGCCAATTAACTTTTTTAAGTCATTTAGTTAAATGTAAATGTGGTAGTGGCATGTTTGTTTCTCCAGGTCGTAGAAGAAAAGATGGTACACGAACTTTATATTTTAGGTGCTCTAATAAAAAAAATGGTGGTAATTGTAATAGTGGTTTTTTAAAGATATTAGATGTTGAAGAATCTTTACTAAATACTTTTTATGATATTTCTTTAGATAAATCTTTAATAAATAATTATATAAAAGTGAATGATCAGTTTAAATATGATACTGAAATAAATATATTAAAAAAAACTATAGAAAATAATACTAAATCAATTAACTCTCTTACAGAAAAACTAATTCTTATAGAAGGTGCTGCTATAAATATTATAAGTGAGAAAATTAATTTATTACATTTTGAAAATGAAGATTTAAACAAACAATTATTTGATTTAGAAAGAAAAAAATTACTTTCACTTAACACTTCTAATATTGATGCAATTTATGATAGTATAATTTTTATATTATCCAAATGGGATAAGTTAAATATAACAGATAAACAGATATATATGCAAAAAATTATAGATTGTATAGTTTGGGATGGAGCTGATGGGTTAAATATAAATTTAAAATAAAAAAAACACGCTTTTTTGCGTGTTTTTTTTGATGTCTTTTTAAATGTACTGCACAACCAGACCATCCACCTCCAATAACAACAATTTTCATATAAATCTCCTCCCCTCAAAAATGTCTCTTGGATTTGCTTGTACCTTACAGAATCTCTTTACTCTATGGCCTGAAAATCTTGTAGTACAGCTACCACACACACCTTCTCCACAACACATTTTAAAATTATTACAGCATGATAAGTCTATATCTTTTCTTTCTAATTCGTCTAAATAATCTATTACCTTAAAAGTTAAGATATCTGCACCAGCAATATGAATTAAATTTATACTGTTATACTTAATTAGTGACTTAATTGAAACTTTGGCTTCTGCAGATAACTCCCCTTTATCAATTAAATTCATTTCTTGAGGAACTATCTCTAATGCTTCAAGGTAGTCAGTAACATAAATATCCTTGAATGGAGCTTTATCTAAAATTACAGTCACTTGATTATTATTTTCTTTAAGTTTTTTAATAACAGGTAGCATTGGTGCCATTCCAATTCCCCGTGCTAACACAATAGCGTTGCTATCTTTTTGTTTTTTAATATTTTTAACACCAAAAACACCATTCCAATAAGGACCTCTTATGGTGATATTTCCACCCTCCTTAATTTCTAGAAGTTTCTTTGTTTTAACTCCCCTAATCTCAATCATGATAGATATAATATTGGTGTCAATATTAGCGTCTAATATTGAAATAGGAACATCAAAGTAAATATTTTCTTCTGTTCGTATAAAAATAAAGCTTCCTGGCTTAGATAAATCTATTACTAATTTATGGGGAGCTTTAAATTTAATCAATAATACTTCATTGTCATATAAAGTTCTATCTTCAACAACGCAATTATATGTTTTTCGTCCTTCTTTTGCTTTATTTCCGTTATAATAAAACTCCTGATAGATACAAATACCTTTCCAATTTAAACAATCACAAAATGTACTACCGTGAAGTTGTGAGCAAAGAAGACATTCTCCAGACTCTGCTAGTTTACAAGGGCAATACTCTGTACCAGCATCTATACAATCAATGTTTTCTTTAAACATTCTAACTCCTAAAAAAATTAATACCCTCTATATAAGTTATTAAATTTATTACTTTTTGTGTATTATTTATTATTATTTTCCATAATTTTATACTTCCTAAGCGTTAAAAAAAGACTGCCATATGGCAGTCTCCTATACATTTTCACTAAGATTATTACTTAATTCATTTTTACTTACATTTTTCCAGAATACAACAGCACTTAATAATATTCCTAAGCATATTACTGCATATATCCAGAATAAACTATTGCCTATACTTCCCAATAATATTATTGCTGATCCGCATAAAGCAAGAATTGGATTTATAATACCTCTAATTACACTTTTAATTTCTTTTTTAATACCAAGCTGTAATACCTTAACATATAGTAAAGCATATAATACATAGCTCATGGTAATTGAAATTTCTGATATATCAGAATTAGGAAGTAATCCTGTTTTTGTAGTAAAATAATGTACTGCAAGCCAACTTACACTTATTATAAAACTTACTACTGTAGAATTAATTGGCATTTTAGTCTTTTCATCAACATTAGCAATCACTTCTGATTTTGGGAACATACCTCTTATGGCCAATGAATATGGTAATCTTATTATTCCCATTATTAATCCATTAACTGTTCCTATTATAGATATTATTACAAATACTAAAACAATTTTTGAACCCCACATACCAAATAAATTATTAGCTGCTAAATCAACATGTGCATCGCCAATACTCATTATTGTTTCAGGTCCTACGTAAATACTTATACCTACAAAATATAATAAATAAACAATAAGTATAGAAATTGGTGCAATAATTAAAGCTTTTGGTAAATTCCTTTTAGAATCTCTTACTTCATGTCCAATTGAAGTAGAAACAATCCACCCATCAAATGAAAAAGCTATTGGTGCAATAGCTGCAATCCAACCAGTAGATTTTACTGCACTACTTAATTCAACTGATGTTATTGATGATGGCTCACCAAAAATAATACCTGCAATTGCAATTAAAATTAAAGGTATTAATTTTATTATTGTAGATGCAGTTTGGAAAATCCCACCTAACTTTGATGAAAGTCCATTTAATATATAAATCATTACTATTACTATTAACCCAATTAGTATCTGAAGTTCTAATGAACCATTAATTCCAAATAATAAACATATGTAAATCCCAGCAACATAAGCTACTACAGCTATTAATGTTGGAAAATATAAAAATGTTTGGAACCATCCAAAAGCACAAGCAATTGATTTATTATATGATTGCTCTGCATATGCTATTAATCCTCCTGCTTCTGAGTTTCTTGCTGCTAATTCTGAAATAGTTAAACTTCCAAATATTATTGCTATTGCTGCTATACAAAAAACTAATACCCCTAATGCTATACTTCCATTGGTAGCTACAAGGATATTATCACTTTTAAAGAATATTCCTGAGCCTATTACAACCCCAATAATCATAGCAATGGTGGTAAATAAGCCGTAACCTTTTTCTTTCATGTTTTTCCCCCTTAAATTTTCATTTGTTAATAGTTTAGAATAATTTTTTTTATAATATAACATATTTATACTTACTTAGTAAATATCAATTATAAAAAATTATTCTACTGAAACATTTTCTTTCCCAATATTGCAAATTGTTGTAAATATATATAGCACTTTATATCAAACTTTACATCTTTTGTTAAAAGTTCTTGTACTTCTTTTTGTGATAATAAAATTGGTTCAATATCTTCATCTTCTTCCATATATCCTTTGCTTATGGTACCTCCACAAGTACAAAATGCTGAAGTAACAGATTCGTCAGTCATACCTGGTGATAAAAATAATTGTCCTTTAACTGTATTTTCTAAGATTTCTATAACATCTAGCCCTGTTTCTTCTTTTAATTCCCTTGTTAATGATGTTAAAGGATTTTCCCCTTTATCTATAAGTCCTGCTGGCATTTCATATATGTAAGAGTTTATTGGAACTCTAAATTGTCTAATAACTACTATTTTTTCTTCTTCCTTATGGAAAGGTACTATTAAAACAGCATCATCTTGTAATTCTTTATTATTTAAATAAACCTCTTCTAAGTTTTTCTTTTCTTTTCTTGATGCTATTATCCAGTTCTTTGTATTACCACCTTTGTTGCTATATTCAGCATTATATAGACTTAAAAATTTAGTTTCTGCTAATGTATTAAGTTTATTAATTTTACTCATTTCTCTCTCTCCTTTACATGTCTTACTAAGATATTTTACCTTATTATACCTAAATAAATCTATACATAAAGAAAAAAATATAGTATAAATACTATATTTTTCAGACTGTTGACAAAGTGTCAACAGTCTTTAATTTTATACAAATATGTAATA
>ENA-OOWV01000145-OOWV01000145.1-human-gut-metagenome-genome-assembly--contig:-NODE-145-length-57494-cov-6.232037_pt1 | contig 57494 bp, 53 predicted proteins | sample MGYA00241584_ERZ501337 | MGnify/ENA primary metagenome ERZ501337 (study PRJEB25962, sample SAMEA2042744) | human gut metagenome | biome: human gut; feature: human-associated habitat; material: faeces... | reverse complement strand
TTGCAACGGCTTCATAGTCATAATCAAATGGTGACTCTTCCAAAATTTCAAATCCTTCAGCGATCGCTTGCATCATCCCATATTCAATTCCATTATGAATCATTTTCAAGTAATGACCACTGCCAAGTTTCCCTGTATAGAGGTAGCCCTCTTCCATTGAGATTGCTTTGAAGATTGGTTCTATGATTGTCCAAGATTTTTCATCATCTCCACCAATCATAAAATTCCCGCCTTGACGAGCTCCAGCCATTCCACCAGAGGTTCCAACATCAAAAAATTTAATTCCTTTTTCTGTCAGTAATTTATTTTGTTCTAAATTATCTTTGTAATTAGAATTTCCACCGTCTATCAGAATATCTCCAGCTGACAACTTTTCAGAAAGCATTTCAATCGTTGAATTTGTAGGAGTTCCTGCCGGAAGCATCAACCAAACAATTTTGCTTGCTGGCAATTCTGTCAGTAAATTTTCACTTAAACTTTAGCTGCTAGCAACTAATAATTCTGTCAGCAAAATTTCTCAATATTTACCATATTTTTGCGGACGGCGTCCACGTTTTTTACCTTTAGCAAAAGCTTCAGCTTTACGTTCTTCTTCCAAATGTTCAAATTTAACAATTTTCAAAGGTTCATCACGTTTTGTCAATTTAACAACTGCTTCAGTTCTTGCTGTATGTGGGAACATATCAACAGGTTGTACTTCCATGGTTTTATATCCATTTTCCTCTAATATGGCTAAATCTCTAGCTAATGTACTTGGATCGCAGCTTACATATACAATTCTTTTAGCATCAATATCAGTTATTGCATCTAATAGCTTTTTATCACAGCCTTTTCTAGGGGGATCTACCACTACTACATCTGCCTTAATTCCTTGATTAATTAAATCTGGTATAACAACTTCTGATTCACCTACATAAAAATGGGCATTATTCACATTGTTTTCCACAGCATTTATCTTAGCATTTTCAATTGCTTGTGGAATAATTTCTACTCCATAAACTTCTTTTGCTTTTTGTGATAAAAATAATGTAATACTTCCTGTACCACAATAAGCATCAAATACTGTTTCATTCCCACTTAAATTGGCATATTCTAAAGTCTTTCCATATAATACTTCTGTTTGGATAGGATTAACTTGGAAGAATGATAACGGTGATATATTATACTTAAATTGTCCTATATAATCACATATAGTCTCACTTCCCCAAAGAGTTAGAGATTCTAATCCTAATATTACGTTAGTTGGCTTAGAGTTTATATTTTGAATAATACTCTTAATTCCAGGTATATTATTAACCATTAAATTAATAAATTCTTCTTTATGAGGAAGTTCTCTACCATTAGTTACTATTACAACCATAACTTCATTAGTAGTAAATCCTCTCCTTATCATGATATGTCTTAATATACCACTTTCATCATATTGTCCGTCTATATTATAGGGCTTAATATTATTTTTTATAATCCAGCTTCTAGTTAATTCAACTACTTTATCAGCAATTTCATCTTGTATTAAACAGCTTTCCATATCAATTATTTCATGACTTCTTGGCGCAAAGAATCCTATTTTTAATTCTCCATTAACTAGTCCTATAGGCAATTGAACCTTATTTCTGTATCTCCAAGGTTCTTCCATACCTAAAGGAAACTTAACTAAGCTTTCATCTAGCTTACCTATCTTACTGATACAATCCTTTACTCTTTCATGTTTAAACTTTAATTGCTCTTTATATGTACTATGTTGTAATTTGCATCCACCACATTTTTTATATATGCCACACTCTGGAGCACATCTTTCTTTTGATTGTTCCATAACTTCTACAAGCTTTCCATAAGCAAAGCTCTTCTTTGATTTTACTATTTTAACCTTTACTTTTTCTCCTACTAGTGCTCCTTCTATAAATACTGGAAAAGTATTATCTATTTTAGCTATCCCTTCACCTTCATATCCTTGAGCTATTATATCTAATATATATTCTTTATTCTTTTCTACCAAATCTATCACCTGTCAATCATATATTTCTTTTCTTACGCTTTAAAATCTATTATCTATTATATACTATGTTACTAATGTTATAAATAAGCATTAACAATCTTTACTATAAAAGCTGATTTCTTATAAAAAAGAAATCAGCTTTTTATTATTAATATGCTTCTATAAATGTATTACAATTGGTTTTATCTCTTAAATTGTCATTCTTAAAACTTAGGTGTTCTGCAATACAATGTCCATCTTTATTATAAAAGCAGTTATTAGCAGTACAATTAACTGATGTTATTGGTGGATTTGCCGTATAATCCTGTAACCGACTCACTATATTCATATTATCAAACATATTCAATGTACTTCTAAGCTTACTATTATTAAAGCCATTACATTCTGTGTCGCTACTAAAATGAGCACCTTGTCCATTCACATTTATTTCATGAGCTTTACATGTACCATGTTTATTGTTAACACAATTAGTTGAGCAGCAATTTAAAGTTGTCATAAAAATGCCTCCTAAATATTTCATTATATTTATTAGTTATTTTCATTTTCATTAAACTTTATACAACATTTTATTTTTAAATAAAAAAAAGAGCACCTTTCGGTGCAAATTGGTTAATCAGTTGCCATGATATTAAAGTAATTGCCATCTTTTAATCATATTATTGATTATAACCTATATATTAGATTTTAATTGTTAACTTTTTGTTAACTTTTCTGTTTTTTATAACTTTTTGCAATATTTCTTTCATTTTTAAAGGCTAATATTTTTTTCATTGCATAATTCTATTCATTTTTATTAAATAGCATACTCTATTTAATGATGAATGATGAATTATGAGTGATGAATTAATGATGAAAATCCTCAGGGATTTTCTTTTACTGTTTTCAAGAAACTCTGGAAGAGTTTCATCATTCATTCTTCATTCTTCATTAAAAAAAGAAGCACCTTATGGTACTTCTTTATAGAGTGTTATTTTTTACTATTTAACTTCTGTAACCTTTAAAAGATTAGTTGAACCTACTGTATCTAATCCAGCAGCAACTACTACTGTTTCACCAGTAGAAACAAATCCGCTGTTCTTAGCAGCTTCTATAGCGTTAGCTATAACTTCATCAGTGTTTGAAGCAGCAGGTGTAACCATTGAGTATACTCCAAAGCTGAATGCTAATCCCTTAGCTACTTTTTCATTTGGTGTAACTGCAACTATTGGACAATCTGGTCTGCATTGAGAAATTCTTCTAGCAGTAGCTCCACTCTTAGTTGAAGTAACTATTGCAGCAGCTTTTAATTCGTTAGCAGCATTACATGCAGCTCTTGAAATAACTCCTGAAACTGCTGGAGTATGGTTCTTAGCTCTTGAAACAGCTGTTTCGTAGCTTAATTTCTTTTCAGTTTCTTCAGCTATTTTAGCCATAGTTTGAACTGATTCTACTGGCCAATCTCCATTAGCTGATTCTCCTGATAACATTATTGCATCTGTACCATCATAGATAGCGTTAGCAACGTCTGAAACTTCCGCTCTTGTTGGTCTTGGGTTTCTCATCATAGAGTCTAACATTTGAGTAGCTGTAACAACTGGTTTTCCAGCAGCATTACATTTTTCTATCATCATTTTTTGAACAGCTGGTAATTTTTCGAATGGAATTTCAACTCCTAAATCCCCTCTTGCTACCATTAATCCGTCTGATGCTTCTAATATAGCGTCTATGTTGTCAACACCTTCTTGGTTTTCTATCTTAGAAATGATTTTGATGTCTTCTCCACCATTTTCATTTAATATTTGTCTTATTGTTTCAACGTCTGAAGCTTTTCTGATGAATGAAGCTGCAACAGCGTTAACTCCGATTTCACAACCGAATTTTAAGTCAGCTATATCTTTTTCAGTTAAAGCTGGTAATTTTATTGAAACTCCTGGAACGTTAACTCCTTTGTGAGTTGCAACAAATCCTGTGTTTTGAACTGTACAGTGGATTTTGTTTCCTTCGATTGATTCAACAGTTAATCCTACTAAACCGTCATCTATTAATATAGTATCTCCTGCTTTAACATCGTTAGCTAAACCAGCATAAGTTACTGAACATTCTTCAGTATTTCCAATTACATCTCCACCTGCGTGAACTGTAAATTTAGCTCCAGCTTGTAATTCAACTTTTTTAGGCTCGAATTTACCAGTTCTTATTTCTGGTCCCTTAGTATCTAACATAACAGCTATTTCTTTGTTGTATTCCTTAGCTAATTCTTTTACTAAGTTTATTCTTCCTGCATGTTCTTCATGATCACCATGAGAGAAGTTATGTCTAGAAACATTCATTCCTGCTTCTATTATTTGAGATAATATTTCTCTCTTTTCACTCGCTGGTCCTATTGTACAAATTATTTTAGTCTTTCTCATGTAAATAACACTCCTTTATGTTTAGTATCTTATTTTATATATATATTTTTAGATAACACAACTAACTATTTATTTCTGATGATATTGAGAATAACTTATCATCAAATGTTCTATCTAATGCTAATGCCTCATCAATATCTACATCATAAATTTCGTTCTTTCTTATACCAACTACTCTTGAAGTTTTTCCTTCTAATAATAATTCAATAGCTTTTGAACCCATTCTTGAAGCTAAAACTCTATCAAAAGCACTTGGGCTTCCACCTCTTTGGACATGGCCTAATACCGTTGCCCTAGCTTCTATTTTTGTTTCATTTTCAATATATTTAGCTAGTTCACTAGCTCCTCCAACACCTTCCGCAAGTAAAATTAAATTATGCATTTTTCCTTTTTTCTTACCATCTAATATAATATCACATAATTCCTTTTTGTCATATCCTTTTTCTGGAGTTATTATATATTCTGCTCCACATGCAATACCTGCATAAAGAGCTATATCACCACAATTTCTTCCCATAACTTCTACTATGGAAACTCTTTCATGGGAAGTTGATGTATCTCTTATTTTATCAACAGCATCTGTTACAGTGTTTAAAGCTGTATCAAATCCAATAGTATAATCAGTATAAGTTAAATCATTATCTATAGTTCCAGGTAAACCTATTGTTTTAACACCTAACTTTGATAATAATTTAGCTCCTGTGAATGAACCATCTCCACCAATAACCACTAGTGCATCTACTCCATTATCTTGAAGTATTTTTACTGCTTCTTTTCTTACTTCTTCTTTTTTGAATTCTTCGCATCTTGCTGTTCTTAAAATTGTTCCACCTCTTTGGATGATATCTGAAACAGATGATCTATTCATTGGGAACATTTCTCCATTTAGCAATCCGCTATAACCTCTGTGTACTCCCATTACTTCAATGTTATGATGTAATGCAGTTCTAACTACCGCTCTAATAGCAGCATTCATCCCCGGAGCATCTCCTCCACTAGTTAAAACAGCTATTTTCTTTATCATAATCATTCCTCCTTGATACCACTATGGACTCTGCATGTCCCACATACTCTGAAATTTTTAAAATTTCTGAATCTTTAAACTTTTACTACCATTTTTTATTTTACTGTTAAAGTGCTTTGATTGCAACTAAATTTAGCAACTATATTGTAGATTTTTATATCTTCATTTTATATTGTGTCCTATAATAGATTAAAATATATAATATTTTTTAAATTGAATTTTCCTTTTAAAACCCTTGTAAAATAAGGCTTCATTAAAATAATTAATAATTTTTTTTATAACATTAAAATTTAAAAATTTATTTTAAATTTGTTTTTGTATATTTTTTTACTTTTTCTACTGTATTTGTTTACAAAAACTTTTTATAATTTTTGTTATTTTTCATAAAACAAAAATGACCTGGCTTTAATTAAGCCAAGTCATTTCTATTCTACTATTTTAACATTATCTTCACCAAATACTTTTTCTAATTCTGCAAAGACATCACTAGATAAATTTACCCACATGTTTCTTGGCATTCTATAATTTTTTCTATCATTTGCTGTAAATACATACAAAGGAGTATCCCCTGCATATTCAGTAGCAATTTCCATAAGCTTCGGCTTAGAGGCTCTAGCCATATCTAAATTATCAACTCTTACATAAACTTTAGATGAATTTACTTTTTCTAAAGGCTCCACTGTTTCGCAAATAATTTTCACAGCTTCATCTTCCTTCATGCTTACCCTTCCCTTGATTACAACAAGGGCATCAGTAGCAATTAAGTTCCTTACTCTATCTAAGGTTTTAGGGAAAACTATAACTTCTATAACAGCACTTAAATCTTCAATTTTAATAAAGGCCATTATTTGATTATTTCTCGTTACCTTTTGATTAACTTCTGTAATTATTCCCCCAACAACTACTTTATCTTCATCATGTATTGAATATTCTTCATCATCAATACCTTCATTATGTGCATCTTGGCAATCATAAATCTTTTGTATAGTTGTTGATGTCATTATTTTTAAACTTTTAGCATATTCATCAAGTGGATGTCCTGATAAATATAGACCTGTCATTTCTTTTTCCATTGCTAATAAATTGTTCTTTGCAAACTCTTTTATATTTGGATAGGTAACTTCCGGTGCTTTAAAATCTTCATCTTCTGTTAATCCAAATAAGCTTATTTGACCATCTATATTTCTCTTTCTTTCACTTGCCACACTATCCATTAATTTTTCATGTACAGCTAAAAGCTTTGATCTAAATACTTTAAAATCATCTAAAGCTCCAGCTTTAATTAAGCTTTCCACAGCTCTTTTATTGATGGCTGATAAATCTATCTTATTGATAAAGTCTGTTATTGATTCAAATTTACCTTTTGAATTTCTAGCTTCAACTATACTATCAACCACATTAATACCTACATTTTTTATAGCTGCAAGCCCAAATCTTATTTTATCACCTTTTACAGTAAACTTAGAATAACTCTCGTTTATGTTTGGTGGAAGCACTTGAATTCCTAGACTTTCAGCAAAATTAATATAATGTGCAACTTTTTCTGAACTTCCCATCATGGAATTTAACATAGCTGCAATTGTTTCAACAGGATAATAATGCATTAAATATGCAGTTTGATAACCAACTACTGCATAAGCTGCTGCCTTTACCACACTTACTTTCATAAGCCTTTATACATTGTATAAAGTTGTAGTCTGGACTATACCATATACTTTTTGCAAGTATCTCCTATTATAGTCTCTGAGCGTCTTTCATAATAATAATTTATATTTTCTAGTTTATAAATGTATCTATCCATATAAATTATCACCTTAGAAATTTCGTTGCTGATTATCCATTACTAGTTTTATCCAATTATAAAACTATTATACTTAGGGTCTCCCCATATATAATCCATTTAATTTTTTCTGCATTTCTGCCACCATCACACTTATCTTTTCAAATTATGTTGTGGTTTAAATAGCTTTAGGACCTCCCAGCAGTTTAAGGAGTTTTTAATTATAAGTTTCCTTATAATGCCACACTTTCCATTTTATGGCTCTTGTTAAAAGCGTACGATGCGAAGTCCATCATTGAATCAAAGATGTCATTTGCCGCTTTTTCACTTATCCCATTTCTTAAACAACCTGGAACCTCAACATTTCCTTCTTCATCTACAATTCCATAAATAAAGTTTTTACGTTCTTGTTCCATTACACTATGTTTTTTCTTAGACATGGCTCTTCTAACCATATCACTTCTTCCTAGAGAATACCCTCCAAGCTTTCTAACTATTTCCATTACCTGCTATAGTGATAGGTAACTCCACCTTCGTCTTAACGGTCAGGCTTTGTTTTCCCCCACTTCACACCGTACGTGCGACTTTCACCGCATACGGCGTTCCATTAATTCTCACAAATGTATTTCATTCTTTCGAATTTTCTTGTTAAATAAAGTTCTCTATCTTCATACATATATTGAAATAAAAACTTAGAAAATTTCTTACCTCCTAAAAAATAAAAAATATTTTCACTCTTAGTTTTAAAAATACGTATCTCTTTATAATTAAGTATACTTAGAATACTATTTACTAAATTATAACTACCAACAAATCCTGATCGTTTCTTACTAATATCAGTAATTCCATCACCATCAAATACACCACGTATAAAATCCCTATAGTATTCTTTTGGAATATCTTTTGGAAATACTTCTAATCCTGTTTTATGTGGTATAATTCCATAATTCATTAGACTTTCACACATATGCCTAGAAGTTAAACTAACATAATAGCTAGTATTTTTTCCATTCCTTACTTTAGTCTTGTTTGTTGATTGAATTGTACTTAAAAAATTATCAATTAATTCTTTGTCTTTAATAGCAATATGTATTTTAAGGGAATATTGGCCATTAGTTATACTTACATTTCCATCTGCCATTATCCAACCTAAATAATATGCTTTATCAAAAGAATCAATACAATCAAAATAATCTTCTCTTCCTATCATAGACTTTGGACCTCTATGATTCATCTTATAACTATTTTCTCTTAACAAATATGATACTATACCTCTTTTTAAACCTAATTTATTAGTTATTTCTGTTGTATTCAGTCCACTTTCATATAATTTCCAAATATATTTAACAAACTCTTCATCATATTTCTTGTTATAACTTCCACCATTTCTAACTTCAATATTTTTTTCTTTAATCCATTTTCTAATGGTAGCTTCATTCACACCTACTATCTTAGATACTTGATTTGCTGAATAACCAACTAAATAATATTCTATTGCTTTATTTTTTATTTCAATATCGTATCTCATTTTTAACCACCTCTAGTATATTATTTCCAACACACTAGAGAACATACATTCTGAATTAACTATGCCCCTTGGCTCCGTAAAAATTACTTTACTTCTCAGCTACTACAGGCTGCTGCCCTCATTCTTCATAAATCATTTCCTATTTATTTCATAGCGTCGATAATTAACTATCTTAGCATCTATGGAATGAGTTCAAACGTTCCTATCATTCTATCTTTACATATTAACTTAGGCTTTCTCTAGAACCGTTAAGTATCTTTTCGCTTTATAAGGGTTAGCTAAAGACGATTATATTAATAACCATAAATTACATAACCAAGAATATATAATTTACACTTAAATGTATGCTTTCTTTTTAGCATATTAATGGTTGTCGATTCATCAAACGAGAATTTCTATTCGTAGCCATATTAATTTTATAGACCCCCGATTACTTCTTTAACCACTTTTCAGGTCCAATTTTCACCGACTTTAACGAGCTTCATACATATAATATGTTAATCTATTAATGCATGTCGTAGCTTAGGGAAGAACTGCCCTTAACAGTTCTTAAAAGGACTTTCACCTTTCATTTCAAATGATAAGTTAGATATTTATATATCCCTACAATTTTATATTATATTTCTATAATTTTTATATTTGTAGAACGTTTCGCACCTTGATACACCATTACCCCATATGTGACGTCTAAAATATCTTCCAATTCAGGCGTTTCATAATGTACACTGTCTTTATTTCTCTTACCTTCAATATATCTTGGAATTTCGGCCATAGGACCTGGTCTATATAAAGAGATACCAGCTATGATATCTTCTAAACAGTCTGGCTTAAGTTCCTTCATGAAGGAAGTCATACCTGGTGATTCTAATTGGAATACCCCTGCGGTTTTTCCTTCACCGATCATCTTATAAACTTCTTTATCTTCAAAGTTTATCTTATCTAAATCTATTTCTATTCCTCGGTTTGCTTTAATCATTTTAACAGCATCACTCATAACTGTTAATGTTCTAAGACCAAGGAAATCCATCTTAAGTAGCCCTAATTCTTCCAATGTAGTCATATCAAATTGAGCTACTATATTATCTTCATTTTTTTGTAGTGGTACATATTCCACCAATGGCTTTGAAGCAATAACAACACCTGCCGCATGGGTAGATGAATGTCTCGGTAAGCCTTCTAACGTTCTACTTACATCAATAAGGGTTTTCACCCTATCATCAGTATCATATGCTGCCTTAAACTCTGGATTCATATCTAAAGCCTTTTCTATGGTTATCCCTAGCATTGTAGGAATCATCTTGGCAACTCTATCAACTTCTGCATAAGAATAATTCATAGCTCTTCCTACATCTCTTATACAAAGCCTTGCTGCCATAGTACCAAAAGTAATTATTTGTGATACATTGTTAACCCCATATTTATCAACAACATAATCAATTACTTCTTGCCTTCTTTCGTAACAAAAATCCGAATCTATCTATTACTACCCTCTTTTTCAAGATACTTTAACACTGATTTTTCAGTGGGTATAGACTATATCTTCTCCCACCGCCCTTTACGGTTTGGGATGCCCCGCTTCGCAAATATAACTAAAATAAATGCTACGTGCCTTTGCACTAGTCGTTGGACCTTTCTCTCTTCAAGACTTGGCTGCTGGTTATCCAATCCTTTTAATTTTTATGGTTAAACCACCATTACATTTAAGCTTATTTCATCCTTCTGCTTTGGTTTAAAAGGCTCTAAGGACTTTCCAGCAATTCGAGGCTCTTTAAGCATGCTATTTCTAACATGCACGACTATAAACTAGCTTATTTCATATTTTTTAAAATATTATATTTATCATATTTCCTATCTAAATATATTTTTGAATTATTATATAAATAATTCATATAAACTAGTCTTTTAATCTGGCATACTAACTCTTTCTGGATTTAAGAACAAATTATTATTAACCACGAACTCTTTATTCCGTGCTCTGGAGGTTTCCCTCATTTTCATCAGATAGTCTTTTCTATCTCAGTTTGGACTATATCATCATACTAAATAAATTTTATCATTTTAGTATGTTGGGCACTCGTGGAGAAGATTATTGCTTAGCTACTCACTTCTCTAGTCTCTGAACCTTTCTAGTACATTTAGCTATTCCTAGACTTGGCTGCTGATTAGCATGCTAATTATTATTAGTTTAGCTTTCCAGCAATTCACCCAATTTAATGAGCGCATCTTAATTCACGCTCGAAGATTAAACTATACTTTATAGGGTCTATCTTTGTTATTCCTAAAGTATAAGCTACAATTGAACCTGCCGCAGATCCACGCCCAGGTCCAGTTGGAATACCATGCTCGTTGGAAAAATGAATAAAGTCCCAAGTTATTAAGAAGTAATCAACATACCCCATTTGATTAATAACACCAAGCTCATATTCAAGCCTTTCCACATATCCTAATGCCTCTTCATTAGTATTTGCAAAATCCTTAATGGCTTTAACATCTACAGGCTTATTTCTAAAGCTTTCAAAGACATCGTATCTATCAATAAGACCTCCATAACAAACTTCCTGTAAGTATTCAAAATGATCCTTATTATCTGGTACAGGGAAATTTGGTAACTTTGATACGTGGAATTCATAATCAAAATTACATTCCTCTGCAATCTTAATACTGTTTTCCAATGCTTCTGGTACATAAGAAAATAAATCCCACATTTCATCAGCTGACTTTAAGTAGAACTGATCTGACGGATACCTTCTCCTATTGGTATCTTCAATGGTCTTTCCTGTTTGAATACACATCAATATGTCATGGGCTTTTGAGTCTTCTTGAGTTAAATAATGAACATCATTAGTTGCTATAAGTGGTATACCAGTTTCCTTAGATAACTTCATATTCCAATCTATAACTTTACGTTGTTCTTCCATGCCATGATCTTGTATTTCTAAATAGAAACCATCTTTAAAAATCTCTTTATATTCTAAAGCTATCTTCTTGGCTTTTTCATAGTCATCTGCCATTATAGCCCTTTGCACCTCTCCACCAAGACATGCACTTAAGGCAATTATCCCTTCACTATGGCTCTTTAAATATTCATGGTCAACTCTCGGCTTATAATAAAAACCATCAATTGATGCTGCCGACACTATCTTCATTAAGTTTTCATAACCAACTTCATTTTTTACCAATAATACTAAGTGATTTGTAGAATTTTCTTTATCTGCAACCTTTATATTCATTGATTTAGCTGCCACATAAACTTCACATCCTAGTATTGGCTTTATTCCATTTGCTACTGCTTCCTTATAAAAAGCTACACAGCCATACATGACACCATGGTCCGTTATGGCTATGTTTTTCATGCCAAGTTCTTTAGCCCTGGCTATTAGCTTTTTAATCTTAGCTGAACTATCTAGCAAACTATATTCAGTATGCAAATGAAGATGGCAAAATTCCTTTAACAAAATATCACCCCTCTTTTAATAGTTTCCGCTTCTTATTTCCTCGGCAATTTTTTCAATTTTTCTTAGTCTATGATTTATTCCTGATTTACCTACTGGTGGATTTAACATTTCACCTAATTCTTTAAGTGATTCATCAGGATAGCTTAATCTTAACTCTGCCACTTCCTGCAGATTCTTCGGTAGTCTCTTAAGACCAATCTTTTCTTGAATAAGCTTAATGCTTTCAACTTGTCTTACTGCTGCATTTACTGTCTTGCTTAAATTGGCAGTTTCACAATTAACAAGCCTATTAACGTTATTTCTCATTTCTTTCATTATTCTTATGTTTTCTAACTCTAATAATGAAGTATGAGCTCCTATTATATTTAAAAGGTCTACTATTTGTTCTCCTTCTTTTATATAAATAATATAACTATTTTTCCTTTGTATAACTTTTGAATTTAATCCAAATGAATTTATTAATTTACATAGGTCTTGAGCATATTCTTCACTATGAATTACAAACTCTAAATGATATGTCTTTTCAGGATTGCTGATACTTCCTCCACCAATGAATGCTCCTCTTATATAAGCTCTTTTACATTCATCAGTTTTTATCATTTCAGAATCTATTTTATAATCTAAAGTCAATACACCATCAATTTCTTGGAAAATTCCTGTCTTCTTTAGTAACTCCCTTACTCCCATATCTTCATCTATTAATACCATATATATATTATTCTTCTTCAGTGAATTGCTCTTCTTAACCATCAGCTTAGAATGTATATCAAAATATTCTTTTAATATAGTAAATATATGTCTTGCTGATGCTGGATTTTCTGTGGTTATCTTAAAACTAAGACCTCTTCCACTAAATCCAATTGTCCCACTACCCTTCATTATTGCAGAAATCTCTGCTAATGCCTCTTCTCTGGATATATCCGTATATCTACATATTTCTCCCTTAACCTTTGCTGAAAACGACATATATTCCTTCTCCTAACTAATTTAAAATATATTATGTATTATATCATAAACTGTGCCGTATGTATCACACTAATAAGCTGGAAAGTTCATTTAATTTTTAAGTGCTAATTAGCCACCTTAAAATATCTGAACTTTCCTCTAAAACCAATCTTTATTCTTGCCAACAATTAATATTTTCTAAAACTTATATACATTGCTTTTATATATTCTTAATAATAAGTTCTGCTAATTTTTCTGCATTATGTTTAACATATCTCTTAGTAATCTTAATAAGATCTGCTTCAATTACGTTTACATTTAAGTTACTTATATTTTCATAATCTAAAACTACTAGTTCAGCATTTTCTTTAGCATACTTTTCTTTAATATCTGGTGGAATTATTCCATTATTAGCAATAACATAATCAATATTTTCCGCTACTCCATAATCCATTAGTACTTTTAAATGGTTAGAAACTTTAAAGCCATCGGTTTCTCCTGGTTGAGTCATAACATTAGAAATATATACTTTCTTAGCAGGACTTTTACATATGGCCTCTGGTATACCTTTTACAAGAAGATTAGGTATTATACTTGTATAAAGACTACCTGGCCCCATAATAATAACATCTGCATTATTTATTGCTTTTATTGCTTCTTCCAATGGTTTTGCATCAATAGGTTTAATAGCTATCTTCTTAATTCTTGTATTTCTAACAATAACTTCGCTTGGTATTTTGGATTCACCTTCTATTATTTCACCATTTTCCAATTCAGCAATAAGCTTCATATCATCTAATGTTACTGGAAGGACCTTTCCTTTAACAGCTAGTACTGAACTCATTTTTTGCACTGCATCTTCAAAATTTTCACTTATACCAGCCATTGCTGCTAAAAATAGATTTCCAAAACACTGTCCTTTTAAACTGCCTTCAGTAAATCTATATTGTAATAAATCTTCCATTAAAGGTTCTGTATCTGCCAATGCTAAAATACAATTTCTTATATCTCCTGGCGGAAGCATTCCTAAATCTTCTCTTAGCTTTCCAGATCCTCCACCATCATCACCTACTGTTACAATGGCAGTTATATGGCTTGTATATTGTTTTAAACCTCTCAGCATGGTGGAAAGCCCTGTCCCTCCACCTATAACCACAACCTTAGCCTCATTATTCTCTTTTATCATCATAGTTTTTTATCTCCCTTATGTACATCTTCCTTTATATCTCTATGCTCAATATAAACATCATGATTATTTGCACGTAGTGTTTCATAAATAGAATTAGCTATTGCCACTGATCTATGTCTTCCTCCTGTACATCCAATGGAAATTATTAATTGTCTCTTTCCTTCCTTTTGATAATTAGGAATTAAGAATTCAAACATATCATTTGCTTTTTGTAAGAAAGTTTGTGTTTCTGTTTGCTCCATAACGTAGTTTTTTACAGGTTCATCATTACCTGAAAATGGTTTAAGTTCTGGAATATAAAAAGGATTTGGAATAAATCTTACATCAAACACCAAATCTGAATCTACAGGAATTCCATATTTAAAGCCAAAGCTTAATATGGTAATGGCCATTTGTTTTTCTGGCATTTCCTTATCACCAAATTTTCTAGCCATTTCTTCTCTTAAATCCTTAATAGCATACTTAGAAGTATCTATAATTACGTCAGCTTTATCCTTTACATCTCTAAGCTTTTGTCTTTCAAGTTCAATTCCTGTGATCACTCTTCCACCAGGTGCCAGTGGATGACTTCTTCTCTTTTCTTTAAATCTCTTAACTAGCACTTCATCTGAAGTATCTAGGAATAATATTTCATATTGGAACTGTTCCTTAGATAATTCACTTAAACTTTCAAATAAATCATCAAAGAAAATACCACCTCTAATATCCATAACTAAGGCAACCTTATCAATTGAACCTTTACTTTGCTTACATACTTCTGCAAATTTCTTTATAAGCTTTGGTGGTAAGTTATCTACACAAAAATACCCCATATCCTCTAATGCATTTGTTGCCTCTGATTTTCCGGCTCCAGATAGTCCTGTTACAATTATAAATCTCATGTACCTTTTCCTCCTAAAAATAACACTGTATTATACTTAACTCTATCATTAATTTAATTATATCACGACAAAAAAGGAGATGCAGTAATACACCCCCCTTTTTTTAATGATGAATGATGAGTGATGAATTATGAATTTAGGAATAAACTCCTTTAAGGAGTTTAGAAAAATATAATTTTCAGAAATTCTGTAAGAATTTCATCCTTAATTCATCATTCGTAATTCATAATTCATCATTAACTAAGTTTTTAATTGTTTTCGTCTTCTCCAACAATTCTTACTTCTGTATGAAGTTCTACACCGAATTGTTTTTTAACTTCATCTTGAATATGCTTAATTAGATTTAAGATATCCTTTGCACTTGCTCCACCTTTATTTATAACAAAGCCTGAATGTTTGCTAGAAACTGCTGCACCATTCATTTCATATCCTTTTAATCCAGCATCTTGTATTAGCTTTCCTGCAAAATAACCTTCAGGTCTCTTAAATGTACTTCCTGCTGATGGATACTCAAGTGGTTGCTTAGATTCTCTCTTTTCAGTTAAATCTGCAATCATTTCCTTAATAGTCTTTACTTCACCATGTTTTAAGCTTAGTATAGCACTTAAAACTATATATCCCTTTTTCATTACAGCAGAAGATCTATAGCCAAAATCTAATTCTTCTTTAGATAAAGTCTTTATTTCTCCCTCTTCACTAATGACTTCTATACTTTCAACTACATCACTCATACAACCATCATAAGCACCAGCATTCATAAACACAGCTCCACCGATAGTTCCTGGAATACCACAAGCAAATTCAAATCCTGTTAAAGAATGCTCCATTGCTTTATCTGAAACTGCCTTAAGCATAACTCCTGCTTCAACTTCTATTTTTTCTCCTACTACTTCCATTCCAGTTAATGATGTTAATAAGATTACTACTCCTCTAATTCCTCCATCTTTAACAAGCAAATTAGAACCGTTTCCTATAACATATACAGGAATATTGTTTTCTCTACATATCTTAACACTTTCAATTACTTGTGATTTAGTTTCTGGAATTAATAAAATATCAGCTGGTCCACCAACTTTAAAATTAACATAATTTTTTAATGGCTCATCTATCTTTATATATTCTTCTTTATATAATTGGCTAAACAAATTTCCTAACTTATTATATTTATTCATGGTTAGCTCCTTATTTCTTAATTAATTACATTTTAATAGTATAAATTAAATTATCCCATTTAACAAGGATTTTAAGCTATTTGCTTTCATTTCCATTGAAATATTGATAAATACTTTCTGCTGCTTTATTATTTATGCTTGGAGTCTCCAATAATTGCTCTAAAGTAGCACTTTTTATATTATCTACACTGCCAAACTTCATTAGTAAGGCTCTTCTTCTTTTTTCTCCTACATTAGGTATATCATCAAGGACAGAATGAAGTGTCTTTTTATCTCTTAAACTTCTATGATATGTTATGGCAAATCTGTGTACTTCATCTTGAATTCTTCTTATAAGCTGCATTAAATTAGAGCTTCTATTAATAATAAGTTCTTCATTATTATAAATAATCCCCCTAGTGGCATGTTTATCATCTTTAACAAGTCCGCAAACAGGAATATTTATATTTAAATCCCTTAGTACTTCTAATGCTATATTTATCTGACCTTTTCCACCATCCATCATTATAAGATCAGGAAAATTAGAAAACTTACCTGCTGAAAACTGCAACTTAGATTCTTGTATAGCCTTTACTTCTTCTAAACCATGAGAAAATCTTCTGGTTAGTATTTCTCTCATACTGTCATAATCATTGGCACCTTTAACGGTTTTTATTCTAAACCTTCTATAATCACTATTTTTAGAGCGTCCTTCTTCAAAGACAATCATTGAACCTACTGAATCAACACCTTGTATATTTGAAATATCATAAGCTTCAATTCTTGAAGGCCAAATTTCTAAATCTAATAACTCCTGAAGTTCTTCTAAGGCTATCTTATTGATTTCCTTATCTATTAAGTATTTATCCTTAAATTTTTCTAAGGTTATTTGGGCATTGTTTTTTACCATCTCAAGCATTTCTCTTTTTTGACCTTTTTGTGGAACCTTAATCCAAACCTTAGCTCCTCTTTTAATAGTTAAATATTCTTCAACTAACTCAACATTACTTATTGCTGGAACATATATAGTTCTTGGAACCTTTGCAGTACCTCCATAAAAAGATGTTATAAATTCTTCTAGTATTTCTTCAATGGAATCTTCTGCTGTATTTTCAAAAATAAAATGCTCTCTACCAAGAATTTTTCCTTCCCTAGAGAAAAATACCTGTACACAGCTATCTTTTTCATCTTTGTAGATATTTATAAAATCTTCATCGCCTTCCATGGTCTTAAATATTTTTTGTTTTTCAACTATAGCTTTTATAGCTAAAATTTTATCTCTTAAATCTGCTGCTTTTTCAAATTCTAAGTTCATGGATGCCTCTTCCATTTCACTTTGAAGTACTTTTAATACAGTAGTATCTTTTCCGCTTAAAATATCTATAACATCATTTATCATTTTACCATATTCTTCCTTACTTATGTAGCCACCACATGGTCCAAAACACTTCTTAATATGATAATTTAAACAAGGCCTTACAGTCTCTCCTCCCTCTTTAATTAAAAGCTTACAAGTTCTTAAAGGGAAAATCTTATTTATTAAATTAATTGTTTCATATACTGCTGTCCCATTAGTATATGGTCCAAAGTATTTACTTCCATCTTTAGAATAGTTTCTTGTAACAAAAACCCTTGGAAAATCATCATTAACAGTTATCTTAATAAAAGGATAAAACTTATCATCCTTTAGCAAAATATTATATCGTGGGCTATACTTTTTTATTAAGTTACATTCTAAGATTAATGCTTCCATTTCTGAATCTGTAACAATATACTCAAACTCAGCAATATGCTTAACCATTACTCTAACCTTTTCACTGTGATTTTTAGAATTCTGAAAATAACTCTTTACCCTATTTTTCAATATCTTAGCTTTTCCTACATAAATAACTTCTCCAAGAGAATTTTTCATTAAATAAACCCCTGGCTTAGATGGAAGATTTTTTAAATGATATTCAAAATCAAACACCGTATCACTCCGTTTCACTACGCTTAACTACGCTTCACTACGTTTTAATGATGAATTATGAATTACGAATGATGAATTAATGATGAAACTCAAAGAGTTTCTTAAAATATATTCTTTTTTAAACTCCCATGGAGTTTATTCCGCAATTCATCATTCATCACTCATCATTCATAATTAAAAAAAGGAGCTTATAGCTCCTTTTTTTCGAAGAGCTTCCTCTTCTGTATTAATATCCAAGTACTGCTTTTCTTACTACGTAGCTGGCAATTTCAGCTGAAATTACTGCTCCACTTTCACCATTTTCTACAATAACAGCCACTGCTATTTCTGGATCATCAATTGGTGCTGCTGAAATAAACCATGCATGTGGAATTGCATCTGTTCCATCAGGTAATTTATAATCTGCTGTACCTGTTTTTCCTCCAGCATTTGTTCCTTCAAAAGCTGGCCATCTATAAAGATTATTATCTACTAAATATTTCATATAGCTTTTTATAGTTGAAGCTATATCACTTGAAACCACTTGCTTTAATTCTGTATCTTCCATTGTTTTAACAGTATTACCTGCACTATCTAAAATGGAGTTTACTAATCTAGGTTGCATCATCACTCCATCATTAGCAACTGTTGCTGCCACTAAGGCCATTTGAATTGGTGTAGATAAAACTCCACCTTGACCAATACCACTTTGTGCTATTTCACCTTGGGCGTAGCTCTCTAGTGTTGGGAACTGACTTGCTGTTATAGTTAACCCTGGACCACTAATAACTGAATTAAATCCATAGTTTTCTGCTGTTTGTTTTAAAGTACTATTACCTAATTCCATAGCTAATGTTCCAAAAACAACATTACTTGATACTCTATAGGCATATCTTAAATCAATGGCTCCATGTGACTGATATGCATAGTTATTTAAAGTAGTTCCATCATCAAAAATAATTTTTCCTTGATCGTTAAATGTCCTATTAGCTACCCCTGGGATGTTTTCCAAGGCACTTGATAAAGTAACGGTTTTAAATACTGAACCTGGTGGATATAATCCATCGATAGCTCTATTAATAAGAGGAGTCTCTTCATCACTTCCGCTGTAAGCCGCCTCCAGTGCTGCCCCTAGATCATTTGGATCAAAGGATGGCTTAGAAACCATAGCCAGTATTTCTCCAGTCTTAGGATTTATGGCTACTACTGACCCCTTATTATCTCCTAATGCATCGCTAGCTACCTGCTGTAATTCTAAATCTAAAGTAGTAACTATGCTATTTCCTACCTTTGCTTCATTTTCTTCTTCCTCATTTTTAACTTTAATCTTATCTACAAAAGTCTTAAAGTTTTCTGATAAATTTAATTTCTTTTCGTTTATTAAGTCATCTTTTATATCACTAACTAATCCTGCAAAATCTATGCTACTTAAAAATGCTCTATAACTATTTCCTATAAAACTGTTGCTACTTAATTCATCATCATATTCTGATTCCAGACCTGACATTCCGTAGACTTCATCGTAATATCCCAATGGATGAACTAATAAATCACCATAAAGATATTTTCTATCTTGAGTTAAATCATTAATCTTAGTAGTTTCAGTTAAAGGTGTACCATTTCTATCATAAATAGTACCTCTAATAACTTCATTTTTTGCTGCTAGAACTCTTACATTTCCTGAATCCTCAGCTATTTTAGGACCTCTAAACACTTGAAAATATGCTATATATGTTATTAATGCTATAAATAAAAACAAAAACACAACCATTACGTGTTGTACACTTTTAGCTAATTTATTTTCATCCATACTCTTACGCCTCCTCTGATACCTTTTGTAATATTCCTAAAGCAAAGAATATGGTAAGCACTGATGAACCACCATAACTTAATATTGGAAGTGTAATACCTGTTAAAGGAATTACTCCAAAAATACCACCTATAATAACTAATGTTTGACATGCTATCATGGTACTAAAACCTACAACAGACAGCTGTGAAAACTTATCATTGGTAACATATGCTGATCTGATACCTCTGAAGAATAATAAGAAGTATATTATCATTAAACCAACGGCAAATATCATGCCAAACTCTTCACATATTGCTGCATATATGAAATCTGAATCATTTACTGGAATATACTCTACATATCCTTGCCCAAGTCCACTTCCTACAAGTCCACCTGAGGAAATAGCATATAAAGATTGTACTAATTGGTATCCTGCATCAGAAGCATATTCCCATGGATTTCTCCAAATCATAACTCTTTCCCTTACATGGGCAAAAAGATTATATCCTAATATGGCTCCTGCTGTAGCACCACCTAAACTTAATGCTACATATAGCTTTTTAGAAGTTGCCACATAAAGAAGACTGATAATTATTCCAAAGAATATAAGTGCTGAACCTAAATCAGCTTGTGCAACTAGGAATATAAGTGAAAATCCAGCAACTAAAGCTGGCACTATCAGTTGCTTTATATCATCTTTAATACTTCCATTATCCTCATATTCAGAAAAAGCTGCTGCCAAGTATAGCACTAATGTTATCTTCCCAAACTCTGAAGGCTGAACCATGAATTTACCTATACTTATCCAGTTATAAGCACCACCAATAGCTGATGCTCCAGTTATTTTTGCATATAAAAATGCCATAGGCATAAGCACTATGGTTGCAATCATATAAACATTCTTATATTTAGCAAACCTGCTCATATCCGGTATTATGGCTACCACTAATATGTAACCTATTACTCCAATAGTAACCCATACCAATTGCTTTACAGAAGTTGCTTTATCAATTCTATAAAGCATAGCTATACTTACCACTGCTAAAACACTTGCAAAATTTAAAATAAATTTATCACCATCAGGATAATACCTTCTAATTACAAAGTGGGAATAGCCTATTAAAACACATAGAACTACTCCCATAACTATTGCAAGAGTATCAAAGGGCTTTGATTGCAAGCCCAGATAAGTGAAAAGTAGTAAGCATAGTAAATAAATCATTCTTAATAATCTCTTTTCCTGCTTAGATCCTTTCATGCCTTTAACCACCTCTATTGCTTTCCTGGCTTTAATACTTTAAAAATAGCACTTCCTATTTTTATTTCATCATCAGCTGTTAATTTTGCCTTATCTTTTATTCTTTCATCATTTACATATACACCATTAGTACTATTTAAATCTTGAATATAAAGATTATTATTTTTAACATATAATTTAGCATGATAACCAGATGCAAATGGCTCTGATAAAACTATTAAATTATCTTCTCTTCTACCTATTGTTAATTCTGTTCTGACTAAAATTACAGAACCTTCTTCTAAATCCTCACTAGCCCCTGGATTAATTACTTCCACTGCATATTTTCTTGCTGCTGGATTACTTTTCTTTTTACCACCAGTCTTTACATCCTTGTACATTATTTTTAATGAATAATATATTATTCCATACAAAAATACAATAAAGGCTATCCCAAATACAAAGGCCATTATCTTGCTAATACTCATTTCTTCACCTCTATCTACTGTTCTTCAATCTTAATATTAATAGTTATTGAAAAAAATAACAACCCATGAATTATTATCTTAATAACTTTTTAAGATATTTTCCAGTGTATGAATCTTCTACTTTCACTATTTCTTCTGGCTTCCCTTTAGCCACTATAGTACCACCTTTATCTCCACCTTCTGGTCCTAAATCTATAATATAATCTGCACATTTTATCATATCTAAATTATGTTCAATAACTACTACAGTATTACCTGCATCCACAAGTCTTTGAACAATCTGTACTAGTCTATTTACATCATCTACATGAAGTCCAGTAGTTGGTTCATCTAAGATATATAATGTCTTTCCTGTGCTTCTCTTAGATAATTCATAAGCAAGCTTTATTCTTTGAGCTTCTCCACCTGATAATTGTGTTGATGGCTGACCTAATCTAATATATCCTAAACCAACATCATATAATGTCTGAATTTTATTTTTGATTCTTGGAATATTTTCAAAGAATTCTAAGGCTTCCTCTACAGTCATATTTAATATATCATCTATATTCTTACCTTTATATTTAACTTCTAAAGTTTCCCTGTTATATCTTTTTCCTTTACATACTTCACATGGAACATAAACATCAGATAAGAATTGCATTTCTATTTTGATGATTCCATCACCAGCACAAGCCTCACATCTTCCACCTTTTATATTAAAGCTGAATCTTCCTGGCTTATACCCTCTCATTTTAGCTTCTGTTGTTTGAGCAAATAATTCCCTGATAATATCGAAAGTTCCTGTATATGTTGCAGGATTTGATCTTGGTGTTCTTCCAATTGGACTTTGATCTATATCAATAATCTTATCTATATTTTCATAACCTAATATTTCCTTATGAGCTCCAACTGGATTCTTGCTTTTATTCACAAGTTTATTTAATCCCTTATAAAGTATTTGATTAATTAAGGTACTCTTTCCTGAACCAGATACACCAGTAACCATTGTTAATGTTCCTAGCGGAATATCTACATTAACATTCTTAAGGTTATTTTCTTTTGCACCTTTTATCTTAATAAACTTACCATTACCTTTTCTTCTTTCAGCTGGTAGTTCAACCTTTTTTTCACCAGTTAGATATTGACCAGTTATGGATTCCTTACAAGCCATTATTTCTTCCACTGGCCCTGCTGCTATTATCTGTCCACCATGTTCACCTGCTCTTGGACCTATATCTACGATAAAGTCGGCTTCTCTCATAGTATCTTCGTCATGTTCAACTACTATAACTGTATTTCCTACATCTCTTAAATTTTTAAGAGTTTGAATCAACTTGTCATTATCTCTTTGATGAAGACCTATACTTGGCTCATCTAGTATATATAGCACTCCCATAAGTGCTGAACCAATTTGTGTTGCCAATCTAATTCTTTGAGATTCTCCTCCTGATAGTGTTCCTGAATTTCTTGAAAGATTAAGATAATCAAGTCCAACATTAACAAGGAATTCTAATCTATTCTTTATCTCCTTAATGATTTGATCACTAATCATCCTATCCTTTTCAGAGAACTCTAAAGAGTTTACAAACTCTAATTCATCTTTAATGGACATCTTTGTAAAGTCATAAATGTTTATGCCTCCAACAGCTACTGCTAATGCTTCCTTTTTAAGACGTGCTCCTTTACATTTTGGACAATAACTATCACTCATATATTGCTCTATTTCAGCTTTAATAACATCAGAATTAGTTTCCCTATATCTTCTATCTAATGTATTTATTTCACCATCATAAGCATATCTATAAGTGTTTAGGGAACCATCTTTTTTATATTTAACATTCAAAGTCTTGCCTTGTGTTCCATATAACAAAAGATCTAGCTCTTCTTTTGAAAATTCCTTAATAGGTTTATTTAAATCAAGATCATATTCTGCACTTAATGCTTTTAATATGGCAAAAGTCCATGAATCTTCTTTTAATCTTCCTTCCCCCCAAGTTGCTATTGCACCTTCCATGATGCTTAAGCTTTTATCAGGAATAATTAGGTCTGGATCAAACTCCATTAATGTTCCAAGTCCATCACATTTCTCGCATTTTCCCCATGGTGAGTTAAATGAAAATAATCTAGGTGCTAATTCATCTATGCTTATACCACAATCAGGACAAGCAAAATGTTCGCTGAACAGGATATCTTCCTGTCCTACTACATTTATGATAACTAATCCTTCAGCCATTTTTAAAGCAGTTTCGATAGATTCAGCTAATCTGCTTTCTATGCCTTCTTTAATAACAAGTCTATCTACAACTGCTTCTATATTATGCTTAATATTTTTTTCTAAACTGATTTCCTCTTCAGCTATTTCATAAATTTCGCCATCTATCCTTACTCTAACAAAGCCTTGCTTTCTTATATTTTCAAGGACCTTTTCATGCATACCTTTTTTTCCTCTAATCACTGGCGCTAAAACTTGAACCTTAGTTCTTTCCCCAAGTTTCATGACATTATCCACAATTTGATCCACAGATTGCTGAGTAATTTCCTTACCACACTTTGGACAATGTGGAATACCTACTCTAGCATATAATAATCTTAAATAATCATATATTTCTGTTATTGTTCCAACAGTTGATCTTGGATTTTTGCTTGTGGTTTTTTGATCTATTGAAATTGCTGGTGATAATCCTTCTATATTATCAACATCTGGTTTATTCATTTGCCCTAAGAATTGTCTTGCATATGATGATAAGGACTCTACATATCTTCTTTGTCCTTCTGCATATAAAGTATCAAATGCTAAAGATGACTTTCCTGAACCAGAAAGCCCTGTAAAAACTATTAGCTTATCTCTTGGTATCTCCAATGAAACATTCTTCAAATTATGTACTCTTGCACCTTTTACTACGATTTTATCTTTCATAAAGTCCACCTCTTCCCTTATTTATCGCCATTCATTTTATAGAAATTATTTCTTTTATTATTTTTATCATATTATTCTACATTTAATCTCGAACAGACATTCTTTATTACTATTTTAGAGTTGTTATTTTTTATTGTCAATTACATTTATTTTTGCATAATTAATTGGCAATATTTATGCATTGAATTATTACTTTATATTTGATAGCATATTTATCCAGGAGGGAAAATTAATATGTATTTATGTAAAGACTGTAATTCTGAATTGACTTTTAGATTAGTAATTGATGATACAGAAGATACTAAAAGAAAAAAATTATATCTATGTGAAAAATGTGGAATATATCACTTTATAAGTGATGAAGAGTAACTTTCTTTATTTAATATAGCCCTCTTATTTAAATATATTCTAATTTTATAAAAATAAGGTGTTATAAAAACACCTTATTTTCTTTCATAGATAATTTTCCCTTCATTATCTATATGCTTTTTTAAGTTTTCATTTGTAATACAATTATATTGTAATATATCAAAAAAGTATGGTAATGGATAAACTTCATTTAAATAATCATCTAACTTATATACTGTCCTTCTATCAATACCATCACCAATTATTGCAATATCTACATCTGATCCCTTTTTATAATTACCAATAGCTCTACTACCAAAAACTATTGCCTTTTCTATTTCATTAAATTTCTTCATGGCCTTTACTATATATTCTATATCTCTTTCAATTAACCCAAACATATTTATAGCTCCTTAGATAACTTTTCATACATTTTGTCCAACTCTGGTAAATACATAGTTATTATCTCATTTGTCATCTTATTAGCAAGTTCTTCATCATATGTATGTGTTGTTAAATTTCTATTTGATAATGCATCCATCCAAATATGTCCATTATCAATTAAACCTATTTGGAACGCTTGCTTAACAGTTTCTCTGGGACTTTTAACTAAATACTCCTGCGCTTCTAAATAATCTTTTAATACCTTCCACGCCAATTCAAAAGTCATTTCAAAAAATTGAATTATACCAGCTCTTTCAAGCTCAGTTGTAATTGGTTGCTTAGCATATTTATTTAATAATTTATATGATTTATCAAAATTCTCAAATCTTTGTTTCCATCTAATATCCTTTAAATTATCCATAACTCACCTCTATATTAATTTTTAACATATCTTCATAATTATATTCTATTATAAAACAAAAGTAGATAAACTTTTAATTTTACATTTTTAATTTCTTATATTCCAAGTTATACTTATAACTAATTTTCCATCCTCCGATTTAGCCTTTATTTCATGTCCAAGCTGTGTTACAAGACTTCTTGTTATGGAAAGTCCTAAGCCAGTATTCCTATCACTTCTTGATTTATCAGCTGTATAAAATCTTTCAAATATCTTTTCCACATCTTCTTCACTTAAATCAGATGCTCCATTAATAAATTCTGTCACTATTTTATTGCCATCTTCCTTTAAGGTAATCTTCACAAAGCTTTCACCATGCTTAAGGACGTTATTTATTAAATTAGCAAATATTCTGTTTACAGCATTTTCATCAGCAATAATATCTCTAACTTTTTCATCAATTTCAATTATAGGATCAATACCATTTTCCATAAAATCATTATAAAAAGAAGCTATATTTTCACATAATAAAGCACTTAAATTTATCTTCTTATAATTAAACTTATATTCATTTCCTTCTATCCTTGAAAGTTCATAGAAACTGCTAATCAGTGTCTGCAAGTATTTTGTCCTGCTTTCAATGATATCCATATATTCTTCTTTTTCTTTTTCAGTGATCCTAGGTGACCTTACTAACTGCATATATCCCATTATGGAAGTAAGAGGCGTCCTTAAATCATGAGACATGTTAGATATACTTGCCCTTAAATCCTCTTCAACCTTCTTCTTTTCAGAATTTACCTTTTGTCTGCCATCATATAAAAGATTTATTCTACTTACCAATCTATCTAAATCCTTATCAGAAGTACCAGTCCTTATATTTACATAATCATCTAAATGATTATCTATTTGTTTAACTATACTTTTAAACTCCCTTTTATAACCTGCTATAACCATAATAAGCACAATAATTATAATTATAGCTATAATATTAAAAACCATTTCTTTTCTCCTAATTAATCTAAATATGGGATGTATATTCATACACCCCATATTTATTCTATAACATCTTAAATTGTTTTACACCCTTTGTCATTAATATATTCCAAGCTATAAAAGCTACAGCTAAGAAGATTATTGCTAGAAAACTTAAGAACATTAATATATTTTCTACTTTCAATAATAAGAAGACCGCTATTGGTAATGCAATAGAAGCAAAAGTTACAACTATACCTATAAATACTGCTGCACTTTGCTTAACAACTACCGTTGGATTTGACCAGTCTAGCTTTGGAAAATATACATTAATCAATAATCCTAACACAGCATTTAAAACTGAAAATACTATGGCTATTATTATATTTAACATTAAATATATAACATGAAACTTTAATGCCACATAAAATATTATATTACTTAAAATAGCTGCTGGAATTGTTAATATTAAATTACTGATTATCTTGGCTTTAAATATTTCCTTTTCACTTACTGGCAATGTTTTTTTAATCCATAAATTTGTTCCCTCTAAGGATATACTAGACATTGTAGTACATGTTAAACCTATACCAAAGATAGTAATAATTAATGTACCACAAGCAATTAAAGCACTTAATTTTTCAGCTTCTAACATTGTACTTATCTCAGGAACTACTAAAATTGATGTAATAAATTCACTACCTTTAAATAATGAAAGTACTGCCACCCCTAAAACTATTAACATACCTACAATTGTATTCATAACATAAATACGTATTGAAAAATATAACCTTAGTTCACCTTTAGTTAATGCTGATAACTGACTGCTTGTTTTTAGCTGACCTAATTTATAATTTGATTTTCTATAGTTTTCACCTAATATTTTATTTATCTTACTAAAAATTCTACTGAATACAGCAATAAATATACTAAATGGAATAATTGAAACTGCAATAAATTTAACCAATGACACTAAATTGAAATCAACCATTGCCTCTGCTAAATATTGTGCTGGTGGATATACCTTGCCAAAACCTTCTACTATGGATTCACTATTTAGCATAAAATAATTAATAATATCATTCATTCTTATGGAAGCATATAAAATTAACATCACTGCTGATAAACCAATGATTATAGACATGGCATTTTTGTGCTTAAACTTAGATGAAATATAATATATTATCATTGCAATAATTGATGCTAACACCACTGGAATCATAGGAATAAAGATTAAACCTATAAGCATCACTAAAAAGAATGTCCAGCTAGTATTTCCACTGATTATGAAATAAACTATTGATACTGGAACGATAATTAATGATGTAAATATATAATTTATAATCATCATTTCCATTAGCTTACTACATAAAACAGTACTGCTTTTTATTGGCAAAGAACTTAACAATTCATAATCTTTTGCTGAAAATAATACGCCTGGTGCTTTATAAATATAAGTAAACACTATTATTACAGAACTAATAATTACTGCAAATAATAATAGTAATTGTAGTTGTCCCATGGGCTTTAATACCTCTGCTAATCCATAACTATAAGTACTTGACATCAATACAAGAGTAAGACCAATAAAAACAACCATAAAAGATGTAAATATTAACTTCTTCTTTTCTTTGCCTTCCTTTATATTTTTAGATAAGCTATTGATACCTGTGGTATTATAAAAAGCTACCTTTAATAAAGATGCTAAATTACTCATTATCTATCAACTCCAAAAATACATGCTCAAGTGAACTATTACCCTTTACTTCTGCTGTCTTTCCTTCAGCAACTATATGACCGTTCTTGATTATGGCAACTCTATCACAAAGCTTCTCAACTACTTCAAGAACGTGACTGGAGAAAAATATGGCACTGCCTTCATTACATATTTCTCTCATTATTTCCTTCAAGGTATAGGCTGCTTTAGGATCTAGCCCTACAAAAGGCTCATCTAACACTAAAAGCTTTGGTTTATGAATAAGGGCTGAAATTACCACAAGCTTTTGTTTCATACCATGGGAATAAGAAGAAATTAAATCACCTAGATAAGGTGTAAGTTCAAATCTATCACCATAAAGTCTTATAAGTTCTTCCCTTTGCTCCTTGCTCACCTTATATATGTCGGCAATAAAATTCAAATATTGTATTCCAGTCAAAGCTTCATATATATCTGGATTGTCTGGTATATATGCCATAACCTTCTTACATTCTAAAGGCTCATCTTTAATGGACATATTATCGATTAGTATATCTCCCTGTTGAAAATCAAGTATACCTACTATAGATTTTATTGTGGTTGTCTTACCTGCTCCATTATGGCCAACAAAGCCATATATTTCACCATTATTTACTTTTAATGATATATCTTCAACAACATTTTTTCCTTTGCTATAGCTTTTTGAAAAATTTCTTATTTCTAACATCTTAATAACCCTCCAGTTATTTTATATCTTGACCTCTAAATATAGTTATACCAGCTACCAGTGCAATAGCCATGGTAACTACACCTATTACCATGCTTCTAATAACATCCTGTAAACTTGCTTTAATTGCTGTAACTAATGCACTGTTATAAAATAATGATAACTCATATATCTTATCAAACCAATCATAAACACCATATAAGAAGCTAGCCATTGTTGGTAATAATATAAATAACGCCACTGATATACCTATGGTTGCCCCATTGCTTTTTACTAAAGATGATATAACCATTATTATTGCCGCCACTGCACCAAAAACTATCACTGCTCCTAAAAAAGTCTCAACCATATGAATCAATTGTGTAAATTTAAACTGCTCTCCCCAACCCTTTGTAATGATGACTCCTAAAGTAGTAACCCCTGTCATTATTGCCATAATAATGGCTGAGCCTGCAATTATATTAATAAACTTAGCTATATAGAAGCTTGTTCTATTTTTACCATAAGCTAAAGTATTTTTTATAGTTCCCTCTGAATATTCCTTAGCTACCATTGTTCCCACAAGAACTGCAATAAGTATTTCCATTATACCTGAACCAAAAGAAGCGTGAAATGCTTCTACAGCAGTTATGTTAAAGGGATCTTTTGCTCCATTAGTATGAAATCCTAGGCTTCCTGGTGAAATTATTTCATCAGAATCATTATTAATCAAAGACTCCATTTGCTCTTCTGAAACTTGTGTACCTAAAGATTTGCTTAAGAATTCCTCATTTATTACATTATTCATAACCACATTTAATAAACCTAATAATATTGCTACTATGCAAAGCACCTTAAAGCCCCTGCTTTTATACATCTTATAAAATTCAGCCCTTAACATTCTAAACACTTACTTCACCTCCAACTCTGTCCATAAAATACTCTTCCAGCTTTTCTCCTTTTATATCTATCTTTTCAACTACTACGACACCTTTAGATAATTGCATATTAATAGCTCCTGTTTCATTTAAATGTGAAAATATTTTTATCTTGTTGTTTTCTAAAACTTCATAATCAGTTATACCAAATTGGCGTTCTAAAAGGATTACTGCCTTTTTTGCATCATCTACTTTTAAATCTATATATTGTCTACATTTCTGCGATAACTCTGATGAAGATATTTCCTCAATAAGCTTGCCATTAGCTATGATTCCATAAGTAGTGGCCATTTCTGAAAGCTCTCCTAATATGTGGCTTGAAATTAATATGGTAATATCCTTTTCCTTATTTATCTTTTTTAATAATTCTCTTATTTCAATTATTCCCATTGGATCAAGTCCATTTATTGGTTCATCAAGAATTAAAAGCTTAGGATTTCCAAGTAGTGCATTGGCAATTCCAAGCCTCTGCCTCATACCTAGTGAAAAGTCTTTTACCTTCTTTTTACCTGTATCCTTTAAGCCAACTAAATTTAAAACCTCATCAATACATTCCTTTCCTGGTATATTCCTTACTAATCTAGATACTTCAAGATTTTCTCTAGCTGTCATATTTTTATAAAATGCTGGGCTTTCTATTAAGCTACCTATAAATTCTCTCCCCTTATTTAAAGCTTCTTCTCCACTTCCACCAAAAAGCTCTATTTCTCCAGAAGTCCTATGAGCAAGTCCTGTAATCATTCTTATTAAAGTAGTCTTACCAGCTCCATTTTGTCCGATAAATCCATATATATCACCTTTTCTTATGGTCATACTAACATTATCAACAGCCATTTGATCTTTATATTTCTTACAAAGATTATAAGTTTTAAGTACTGCTTCCTTCACCTTAATTTTCCTCCCTGTCCTTTTATATATTTACATTCTATCTAGATACCTATAAGATAACTTAAAGAAAATATTAAGAAAGTATTAAGTTGGTTAGATAATGATGAATTATGGATGATGAATGATGAATTTCTGTATAAACTCTAAAGAGTTTCTTTAAAATTCATAAATGAAAGTTAATAATTAAGGTTAATGATTTTATTCTATAAAAAAATTCAGCCCTAAAGCTGAATTTTCTCATTAATTTTCCATTTTTAATTCTTAATTTTTAATTCTCTAATAGTTATCGTATTTTTTTATGTTTTTACTAAATGACTGCAATATATATAATATTACAACAGCCATACAAAATCCTATAAATAGTATTTTAATACTTGTAAATTCTGAAATAGCACCTACTATACATGATACCACTGGTGTTGCACATAATGCTCCTGCATTAAATATAGAAGCAACTCTTGGTAAATATTCTCCTGGAACACTCTTAAGCATTATTATTTGTAGTGGAAAATTTAAAAATAATGCTCCTACACCTAATACAAACATATCTATAGATAATGCAACATACATAGCTAACTGTGGTAAAGTTCCTAATAGAGATAATATGCAATATGATATTCCTACAATTATTCCACCTGATATAAACATTTTTTTATTTCCTATTTTCTCTTTTATCTTAGGTGCCAAAACTGTTGAACAAGTCATTCCTACCAATGTTGATATACTCATTACTGACATAGCACTACTTCCTGAGTTTAAAACACTTTTACATAAGGAGCCTGCATTGAATTACATGGTACAAGTAATGCATTTACTACAGCTGCAAATATTACTATATTTAATAATAATCCATCTTTTTTTACATAACTAAAACCTTCTTTTAAATCAATAAAATAACTTTTAACTGTTAACTTTTCATTGACAACAAGCTTGTCTTTTAATTTTATTGCCATTATTAATACTCCACAGATATAAAATGTTACTGCATCAATAATAATAGCTCCTCCTAATCCTAAAATACCTATTAAAAATGCTGCTGAAGCAAGTCCAATCATTTCTGCTACTTTTGTTCCTGATGACATAAATGCCATTCCATATTCCATTTTCTCCTGCGGTAATATTTTAGGAATAATTGATGTTGTTGCTGGTCCTCTAAAAGACTCAAAGGATGAATTTAAAAATGTAATTACATATAAATGCCAAGTTGCTAAATTTCCTGTGATAAACAAAACTGCAACAAGAGTAACACATGCCCCTCTTCCAAAATCACATATGGCCATAATCTTTTTATCAGTAATATACTTACAAACAACTCCACTTACCATACTAAATATTATGTTAGGTATACCATTAATAGCATATAATGTTGCCACTAATAATGTAGAGCCTGTAATTTGATAAACAAGCAATGAAAAGGCAATTGTATCTATTCCGTCCCCAAATCTTGATACTATATTAGCAAATGTATTAAGTAAAAAGTTTTTTTCATTTAACAATTGCTTATATCCTGAATTTTTATCTTCTTTTACCGCTTCTTTAACTTCCATGATACTCCCCACTATATTTATACTTACTTTATAATTTTACCATAATATTACTTATATTCACATTTTTGTTTGTTGCAAAAAAAGAATTCAGATAAAAAACTGAATTCTTTTTATATATTATTCTTTTAATTTAAAACCTATTCCCCATACTGTTTGTATATATTCGTTTTCCTTATCTGCTTTATTTAGCTTAGATCTTAGATTACTTATGTGTACATTAACAGTATTATCATCTCCCATAAATTCATCTTGCCATACAGATTCAAAAAGATTAGCTCTTGTAAATACCTTATGGGGATTCTTCATAAGAAGCTCTAAAATTGAAAATTCTCTTGCTGTTAATATAACTTCTTGCTTATCTACATACACCTGTCTACTTTCTGTGTCAATAATAAGATTCTTATGCTCTATTTTATTATTTTCACCAGTTAAATTAGAAAATCTTTTATATCTTCTTAATTGTGCCTCTACTCTTGCAATAACTTCATTTATATCAAAAGGCTTTGAGATAAAATCATCAGCACCTATCTTTAAGACATTTATTTTATCTTCTTGTGCACTTTTTGCTGAAATAACTATTATGGGTATGATACTGCTTTTTCTTATTTCATCAATTAAATCCTCACCTTTTATTCCTGGAAGCATCAAATCTAAAAGTAACAAATCAAATTTTCCTTGTTCCAAGCACATCTTAGCCTCACTACCTGAATATGCTGCTTTTACTTCATAACCATTTTGTTCTAATATGTTGTATAATAACCCATTAATATCCCAGTCATCTTCTACCACTAAAATTTTATTCATATTTTATCTACCTCTCAATTAATAATTTTATATATTAAAAGCAACACTCTTTATAAATAATAACCTATTCTTCAAGCTTTTTAATCATATCTCTAAGTTCTGCAGCTCTTTCAAACTGAAGATTCTTAGCGGCATCCTTCATTTCAGCAGTATATTCCTTTATTAATTTAGCCTTTTCTTTTTCAGATAATCCTGTGCTATCAACTTCATAAGCTTCAGCTTCTTCTGCAACCATTATATTTCCAATGACATCTCTTACATCCTTTTTAATTGTCTTAGGTACTATGCCATGTTCTTTATTATAATCCATTTGAATCTTTCTTCTTCTTTCTGTTTCTTTAATGGCTCTATCCATAGAACCTGTTATTGTATCAGCATACATAACAACCTTGCTTTCAGCATTTCTAGCTGCTCTACCGATTGTTTGTATCATAGAAGTTTCTGATCTTAAGAATCCTTCCTTATCAGCATCTAAAATTGCTACTAAAGCAACTTCCGGTATATCAAGACCTTCTCTTAAAAGGTTAATTCCCACAAGTACATCATATTTACCAAGTCTTAAATCTCTTATGATTTCCATTCTCTCAATGGTGTCTATATCTGAATGCATATATGTTGTCTTCACACCAAGATCAGTAAGATACTTAGTTAAATCTTCTGCCATTTTTTTAGTTAATGTAGTAACTAACGTTCTAAACTCTCTCTTTGTAGTTTCTAAAATACTTCCATATAAATCGTCAATTTGCCCCTTTACAGGTCTTATTTCTATTTCAGGATCTATTAGTCCAGTTGGACGTATTATTTGCTCTGCTATATTAGTAGAATGATCTACTTCATATTGGCCTGGTGTAGCAGAAACAAAAACAACTTGATTTATCTTATCTTCAAATTCTTTAAACTGTAATGGTCTATTATCATAAGCTGATGGAAGTCTAAATCCGTACTCTACTAAATTATCTTTTCTTGATTTATCTCCAGCATACATTGCCCTAACTTGTGGTAACGTAACGTGACTTTCATCAATAAACATTAAATAATCATCTGGGAAATAATCTAATAATGTTTGTGGTGGCGTTCCTGGTGCTCTTCCATCAAGAATTCTAGAATAATTTTCTATACCACTACAATATCCCATTTCCTTTATCATTTCTATATCATAGTTTGTTCTTTGTCTCAATCTTTGAGCCTCCACAAGTTTATCTTGTGATGTAAGTTCTTTTAATCTTTCCTCTAATTCATATTCTATTACATTAATTGCTTTATCTATTGTTTCTTGTGAAGCAGCAAAGTGAGATGCTGGAGTTATTGATACATGCTTTCTATCTCCAATTATCTTTCCTGTTAACACATCAAATTCTCTTATTCTATCAATTTCATCACCAAAGAATTCTATTCTTATTCCATTATTAGATGATGATGATGGAACTATATCTAAAGAATCACCTCTTACTCTAAATGTACCTCTTGAAAAATCTATATCATTTCTTTCATATTGAATGTCTATAAGTTTTCTTATAATTTCATCTCTATCTTTTTCCATTCCAGGTCTTAAAGATATTGTAAGCTTTTTATATTCTTCTGGATTACCTAACCCATATATACAAGAAACTGATGCAACAATTATTACATCTCTTCTTTCTAATAACGCTGATGTAGCAGCATGTCTAAGCTTATCTATTTCATCATTTATAGATGCATCTTTTTCTATAAATGTATCAGTAGAAGCCACATAAGCTTCTGGTTGATAGTAATCATAATAGGATACAAAATATTCAACTATATTGTCTGGAAAGAATTCTTTAAATTCAGAACATAATTGAGCTGCTAAAGTTTTATTATGTGCTAGTACTATGGTTGGTTTTTGAACCTTTTCTATAATATTTGCCATGGTATAAGTCTTTCCTGAACCAGTAACCCCTAATAAGGTTTGAAATTCTTGCCCCTCTTCTATACCCTGTGCCAATGAATCAATGGCCTTTGGCTGATCTCCCATGGGTTTAAATTTTGAATGTATCTTAAATTTATTCATTTCATTATCAACTCCGTCATAATTATTACTATATCTCTATTCTACTTATTATTAACATTTTGTACAATTTATTAACATTTAAATATTAATATCTAAATTTAAGCTATGAAAAAAGTAGTAATTACATTTGCAATTACTACTTTTTGCTTTTTAATTCCTCTAATATTCTTTTAAATTCATCGCTACTTATATCAATTCTACTTTCACTCTTTACCATACGAGGAACTAATAATACTCCCAATCTTCTATTACCTGGTTGTAATATATAATCATTTATCTTACCGTACTGGCTTTTTATTTTAATAGGCAACATAGCAGTAGATTCCTTAACGGCTTTTAAAATATCCACTTCCGAAGTTACAGGTTCACCGTTTATGGCTAAAATCTTATCTCCCCTTCTAATTCCAGCTTCGAAAGCAACAGAATTAGGTGCTACTTCAAGTATTGATATGCCATTTTCATCACTTACATATAAGTATTCTCCACGTTTTTCTCTCATTCTTTCAAACTTAATTAATAATTCATGCCCTAATGGCATATAAACTAATGCTAAAATTTCTCCCATTAATCCAATACTACATAATTGTGAAACTATAAGTAATGATACTCCATATAAAAATATCCCTATACCAGCACCTATAACTTTCTCCTTCTTTCTTTTAGTAAAAGTAACAGAACTATAGCCTATCACACCATAAAAAGGAACAAATGTTAAAGATGCTACTGCTAACATTGTCATTAAATTTGAATCTTTAATAATAGGCCACCAATTATATGCTGGTGCTGAAATTATTCCTGTTCCTGAAGAATCTCCACTAATCATTATCATTACAGCTATTGGTATAGTCCAATATCTATTAAATGAAAACCCTCCAATTATTTTATTGTCCCTATTACTAAATACTGGAATGGCCCCTCTATTACCATCTACCATGACAATAATTCCTTCAATCATATGTAGCACAGCTATAAAGCTGGTTAATGATAGTATATTTACATTAATATATGACTGCTTTCCAATACTATTTAATATTATATTTAATATCATACTAACTGCTCCAAGCACTGCTCCAGAATAAGCAAAGCATACAAGCCTTGGTCTTATTATCAATAATAGTATTGATGTTATAAAAATAAATTCTATACCTGAGTTATTACCAAAGCTAACGCCTAATACTGATAGTATAATACTTCCTATTGTGCCTGCTAATATACCTATTACAAGTTGTGATAATGTTAATTCCAATGGAGTATCAATTACTTCTCCAATGGTCATTTGTTGTATCATTGAAGTTCTTTTGTTTTTTAAATAAAATATTACGCCAAATACTATAAGCATTAGTAAATATGTTGGTTTAATTATTGCTTCTGCTACAGTTCTCAGACTATATGTTATCAGCTCCATTTGTAGCCTCCTAAGTTACTATTTTTCTCTTATTACCTCTAATGCCTTTTGGAATTGTGTATCAATATCCCTACTATACTCTTGACTTAACACTTCTTCGCTTAATTCTACAGTAATATCTGGCTCTATACCCTTACCATGAATATTTTCCCCATTAGGACAATAATACTTTGATGTTGTTACTTTAATAGCTCCAGTATCCCCATCACTTTCCACAAAAGGAATAAGCTGCTGAACTATACCTTTTCCAAATGTTGTAGTTCCTATAACTGTTGCCACATTATTATCCTTTAATGCACCAGTAACAACTTCTGATGCACTGGCACTGCCACCATCTACTAATACTACTAATGGCATACCAATTGCATCTCCACCTTGCGATAAGGAAACTTGTTTATTATCATATTTATCTATAGTATAAGTAATCATCTCACCTTCTGGAATAAAGTTAGATGCTATCTCAACACATTTATCTAAATATCCTCCTGGATTTCCTCTAAGGTCTAATATTAATCTTTCCATTCCACTTTCTTTTAATTCATTAAGCTTTTCTGTAAACTTAACACTTACATCTTCATCGCTAAATGTAGTAATTTGAATATATCCAATATTATCTTCTAATATTTCACCTTTTACTGATTCACTTTGAATTTCTTCTCGTACTACATCAAATTGTAGGGTCTCCTGGCCTCTTTTAACAATTAACTTTACTGAAACTCCTTCTTCTCCTCTAACTCTTGATACTACTTCTTCACTATTAGCATCAGTAACCTCATAATCATCAACTTGTAAGATTACATCTCCTGCCTTTATTCCAGCCCTCTCTGCCGGTGAACCTTCAATTGGTGCTATTATTACTACTTTTTCATCTCTTACACCAATTTGAGCTCCTATTCCATAGAAGTTATTATTTGATTCTACGAAATCAACATACTCCTCTGAATTCATGTAAACAGTATATGGATCACCTAATGCAGATGCCATTCCTTTCATAGCACCTTCTAAAAGTACAGTATCATCTATATCTCCATCATATTTTGCCATAAGCAAACTTCTAAGCTCAAATAAATCACTATATTTATCTGAGTCACTTATTTTTCCTAAGTCCTCAACAGCTTTTTCAGGAACTCCAGTCAAAATAAATCCTTTGGTTGCTACAATATTACCTCCATAAAACATTCCAATTCCTGTTCCTATAAATAATACAGCTATGGCAGCAATCTTTAACCATTTAAATTTATCTTTCCTACCTTCTTTTTCCTCTCTGCTATAATTCTCCATTTCTCTACTTCCTTTCAATTTATGTTAAATAGCTTTATGATTATTATTTCTATATCTTAAATAATAATATTAATTTAAATAAATGTTAAGCTTCTTTTTTTATTTATCTATATATTTTTTTGCTTTTTCAACGAAACTAAGGAGCCGTAAATACCTTACAGCTCCTTATTAATTAATTTATTTATAAGCACTTATTTTTTATACAACTAAGAACTTTCTTAGTGCAGCTATACTTCCAATGGCTCCAACTACTATTCCACCTAATAGGAATCCTCCTAATAATGTTGTTAATACAAATGATACTGGAACTAAGTTGGCTATTAAAAGATTACTTGCTATAAATCCAAATACTCCTCTATATATAAAGTACAGTATTGCCGTTGCAAGTAATGAACCAACAGCTCCAATTATCATACCTTCAATAACAAAAGGCCATCTTATAAACCAGTCTGTTGCCCCAACAAACTTCATTATTCCTACTTCTCTTCTTCTTGAATATACTGCTAGTTTGATTGTATTCATTATTAAGAATATTGATACTCCTATAAATACAAAGAATAATACTATACCTAATATTTGTACAAAATCAACTACGTTGCTTATTTTCTCTATTAATTCTTGTTGATTAGTTATAGATTCAACACCTGTCATATCTTCTACAGCTTTACTTACATCACCTGCATATGACGCATCCTCTAAAGTAACTATATATGAACTTGCTAGCGGGTTATTTTCAAGACTATATCCTTCAAGCATACCGCTATTTCCTTCTAAATCCTTCTTAAGTTTTGTAAAGGCTTCATCTTTTGATTCATAAGTAACTGCCTTTACCCCTTCCTGCTCTGCTAATTTAATTTCTACTTCCCTTTGATTTACAAGTTTTATGTCATCTTGTAAATAAACTTTTATTTCAATCTTATCAGCTACATCTTCTATAGTTTTATTAAAATTTAAACCAACTAATGTAAATGTACCTAATACAAAAAATGTTACTAGCACAGTTAACATAGCAGCAAAACTAACTGTTATATTACGTTTTATACTTTTCAGGGCATCTACTATAAAATAATTTATTGTATTAATTTTCATTTTCGTACATCCCCTTTCTATCATCTCTCACTATAGATCCTTTTTCTATAGCTATAACTCTCTTCTTCATACTATCAACTATATCCTTAGCATGAGTAGCCATAACTATTGTTGTACCTGATCTATTTATATCTTCTAATAATTCCATAATTTCTTTTGCTGTATCTGGATCTAAGTTACCTGTAGGTTCATCGGCTATAAGCACAGATGGATTGTTTACTATAGCTCTAGCCAGTGACACCCTCTGTTGCTCCCCCCCTGATAATTCATTTGGGAACATTTTATATTTATGAGATAATCCAACAAGAGATAACACCATTGGTACTCTCTTTCTTATTTCCTTTTGAGAAGCTTCCACAACTCTCATAGCAAAGGCAACATTTTCATAAACATTTAATGTTGGTATAAGTCTGAAATCTTGAAACACCATACCTATCTTTCTTCTGTAATATGGTATTTGATTTCTCTTTATTTCTGATAATTTTTTATCTGCAACAGTAATATTTCCCATTGTAGGTTCAATTTCTTTTAATAACATTTTTATAAAAGTTGACTTTCCTGATCCTGAAGGTCCAACTAAGAATACAAAATCACCTGAATCTATTTTAACACTTACATCTGATAACGCTTTTACATTGTTGTTATATATCTTTGATACATTATTAAATTCTATCATTAAAACACCTCTTATCCTTCCTTCTCCAAAACTCTAAATTGATTATATCACATAAAACCTTATTGACCAACAATGTACCTAACTATTTAAGATTATCCAATTTTTAGTAATCGTTATTAAATCCTAATCCTAACACTTCTTTAGAGTCATTTACTGTAATGAACGCTTCTGGATTATTTTCCTTAATAAAGCTTTTTAATGTAATGAATTGATTGCTGCTAAGTACTGTATAAACAATCTTTACTTCACTATCAGTATATCCACCTTTTCCATTTAATACTGTACATCCTCTATCTATATCTTTATTAATAAAGTTAACTACCATTTCAGCTTTGCTGGTAATTATAAATACTTGCTTACATGTATTAAACCCATCAATAAACTTATCAATAAGAAGTCCTATTAATATTAAACTAAAGAAACCAAATAACCCCTTATCTATACCAAAAACATTAATTGCTAGAAGGCATATAATTGAGTCATTTAATAATAATGATGTACCCACACCTAAAGATGTAAATTTACTTATTATAGCTGCTAATATACTAGTTCCTCCTGTTGATGCACCTTGATGGAATACTATTGCTGATCCCATTGCTAAAAGTGCTGAACCAAAAAAGCTTGCTAAAAACATATTATCTGTTAATATTCCTGGACTAAATACTCTTTCAATTATCTCCATTACTACAGAAAGCATTACAGTGGCATATATACTCTTTCCACCAAATCCTTTTCCTAAAACAACAAAAGCTAGAATAAATAGAATAATATTTAATATGAAGACCATTATACTTATATTCCAACCAGTAACTCCATTAATTACAAGAGCTATACCTGAAACTCCACCAGCTGCTATATCATTGGGAAAGAAGAAGTATTCAAGTGCAATGGCTGTTAATACTATTCCTAATGTTGTTAATGCATATTCTTTTATTTTTTTCATTTGTACCACCCCATCCTTTAATTATTCTCCATTAATTTCTTTAAAGCCTTCTCCCATAACTTCAGCTACTTCACTGACAGTTATAAAGGCATTATTATCTATTTGGCTAATATATCTCTTAAGCTTAATAAATTCACTTCTGCCTATAACAGTATAAAGTATAGTAGTTTGCTTTTCAGTAAATCCTCCTATACCATTAATAAATGTACAACCTCTTCCTAAATCATTTAAAATAAATTCACTTATTTTTTTACTTTCTTTGCTTATTATTGTAACTTCATTACAAATATTAAAACCAGCAATAGCTTTATCTATTGCAAAGCCACTTATTATTACTGCTAATACCGCATATAGTCCTTTTTGAACTCCAAATGTCATTGCTCCTGCTAGTGTAACTATAAAATCTACTATCAGCAGTGACTTTCCTATGTTAAAGTGGAAAAACTTATGTAGTATCTTTGCCAAAATATCAGTTCCACCAGTAGATGCATTGCAATTAAAAACAATTGCTAAGCCTAATGCTGAAATTATTGTTCCTAAAATAGTTGCAAGCATAAGGTCATTTGTAGCTTTATAAGGGAATACCTTTTCTAATAACCACATTATCCCTGACAAAGTAAGACTGGCATAAATGCTCTTGCCACCAAATTTGCTACCTATTACAAGAAAGGCAACTATATACAAAATACAATCCATCATTAAAACCAATAGACCTATAGGTATACCTGGGACAAAATTATTAATTATTATTGCTATACCGCTTACCCCTCCTGCAGCAATATTATTAGGTTGAAAAAAGTATACTACCGATATTGCTACGAGAAACACACCAAAAGTTATTAACATAAAATCTCTTAAATTACCTTTATTCATAATATACTCCTATTATTTAAATTACTATAATTATGTTTCCTCTTTTACCTCTTTTTATGCCATTTACATTGAATATTATTCCAATGCAAAATTATATCATAAACATTTATAAAAACTAGATTATGAAATACGAATTATGAAATTGTAATTAAAATCCTGGTTTCACTTATAAATCTAATCTTAAATTTATCCATTTAATTATAAAAAGATGATGAATCAAGAATATTTCATTTTGATTCATCATCTGTATTAATAAAATTTTTAACTATCTTTTTAATTCAATAGCTTTTTTAGCCTTTTCAACAACGTTTGTAGCTGTTAATCCATAGTACTCTAATAATTCATCTGGCTTTCCACTTTGACCAAATTGATCATTAACCCCAACCTTAACTACTGGTACTGGGCAAACTTCTCCTAAAACTTCTGATACTGCTGAACCTAAACCACCAATTACGCTGTGCTCTTCAACTGTTACAATTGCTCCAGTTTCCTTAGCAGCTTTTACTAAAATATCTGAATCAATTGGTTTTAAAGTATGGATATTGATAACTCTTGCAGAAATACCTTGTGATGCTAAGATTTCTTTAGCTTCTAAAGCAACATCTACCATTATTCCTGTAGCTACTATTGTTAAATCTGTACCTTCATTTAAAAGTACACCTTTACCAAGTTCAAATTTATATGTGCTTTCATCGTTAACAACATTAACAGGCGATCTACCTAATCTTACATAGCAAGGACCATTATATTCTGCTATTGCTTCTATAACTGCTTTTGTTTCTACTGCATCAGATGGTGAAATAACAACCATATTTGGTATTGCTCTCATTAATGCTAAGTCTTCCACAGTTTGATGTGATGCACCATCTTCTCCAACTGTTATACCAGCATGAGTAGCACATACTTTTACGTTTAATCTTGGATAACAAATTGAATTTCTTATTTGTTCAAATGCTCTTCCTGCAGCAAACATAGCAAATGTACTTACAAAAGGAACCTTTCCACAAGTAGCAAGTCCTGCAGCCACTGATACCATATTTGCTTCTGCAATTCCCATATTGAAGAATCTTTCTGGACATACATCCTTAAACTCTGAAGTCTTTGTTGATTTTGAAAGATCTGCATCTAAAACCACTATATTTTCATTAGTATTAGCTAATCCTGCTAAAGCTTTTCCATATGCTTCTCTTGTTGCAATCTTCTTACTCATTAAATTTCCCCTCCTAATTCCTTTAATGCTGTTTCACATTGTTCTTTGCTAGGTGCTGTACCATGCCATGCAGCTTGATTTTCCATAAATGATACACCTTTTCCTTTTACTGTATTACAAACTACTGCTGTAGGCTTATCTTTACATTCTTTTGCTTTTTCTATAGCATCTATAATTTCTTCATAGTTATGTCCATCAATAACTAAAACATTCCAACCAAAAGCTTCAAACTTCTTATCTATTGGACAAGGATTCATAACCTTAGTAATATCCCCATCAATTTGTAATCCGTTAAAATCAATGAATGCTGTTAAATTGTTTAATTTATAATGTGCAGCACACATTGCAGCTTCCCATACTTGACCTTCCTCTAATTCTCCGTCACCTAATAATGTATAAACTCTGTAATCATTCTCATCTATCTTTCCAGCTAAAGCCATCCCTACTGCTGCAGAGACTCCTTGGCCTAATGATCCTGTTGACATATCAATTCCTGGTAAGTATTGAATACTTGGGTGTCCCTGTAATCTTGACTTAAACTTTCTTAAAGTTGATAATTCTTCAACTGGGAAATATCCTCTCCTAGCTAAAGCACTATAAAGTACAGGGGCAGCATGGCCTTTTGATAAAACAAATCTATCTCTATTTGGATCCTTTTCATTGTTAGGATCTAAATTCATTTCCTTAAAAAATAATACAGTCATAATATCAGTTGCTGATAGTGATCCTCCTGGATGCCCTGATGCTGATTCAGTAAGCATCTTAACTATGTCTTTTCTAATTTCTTTAGATATTGATTTTAATTCGTCTAAACTCTTTGCCATTGTGTATCCTCCTCAACTAGTTCTTAATATATAAATTATTAATATACCGCTTACTAATTATTCATAATAAATGGTATGCTCCATCTAAATTAAACTTTGTATTAATATGTCATTTTATTCTTTAATTTTATATTATCATATGAATCACTCTTTGTATATACTATTAATTTAATTAGTATATACTTTTTATTTTTTAAAGTTATATTGTATATCACTTTTATTGCTGCATTTCTAAATCTTGTATGTGCAATTTTTCTTTAGTTTTTTATTTGTTTATAGTACAAAAGTGGCTGACGCCACGCTTCAGTGAAGGAAGCAACTTTTGTTAGCCAACCAAAAGGTTCTAAAAGAAAAATAAGTCCTTACAAAAATTTAATTAATTTATTTTTCTTTTACGGTTCTTTTGGGGCACTATAATTTTCTTTTTAACGCATTAGTAACGACGTATATAAAAAATGGCTAATTTATTAGCATTCCCTATGCTAAAAATTTTATACTTTCCTAAACGTTAAAAAAAGCAGAGTTATTATAACTCTGCTTTCTTATTATATTTTACTTCTACTTATCTAAGTTTAAGCTAATTAATAATGCTTTGTCCACTTTTTTCATATCAACATCTGTCATATGTCCAATTTTTTCTTTCAGTCTCTTTTTATCAAGAGTCCTTATTTGTTCTAATAACACTACTGAATCTCTGTTTAATCCATATTCGACTGAAGAAATCTCCACATGAGTTGGAAGTTTAGCCTTATTAATTTGTGAAGTTATTGCTGATACAATAACAGTAGGACTATATTTATTTCCTATGTCATTTTGTATTATAATAACTGGCCTAATTCCACCTTGCTCTGAGCCTATAACTGGACTTAAGTCTGCATAAAAAATATCCCCTCTTTTTACTACCATAGTCGCCATTTAAATTCTCACACTCCGCAAAGCCATTTCTCATATTCGCAAATATCGTCAAATTTATATTGTACATTTCCCTTTGAGAAATCAATAGCCCCTGAAAGTTCTAAATTAATTTGTGACATTTCTTCATATCCCATTCTCATTAATTCAAGAAACTCTCCCTCATATTTCTTCTCATCATATCTTATTAAATTTTCTTTAATATATTTCCTATTTTTTTTATGAAAATTTCCATTTATTTTTATAAAAATTTGATTTTCCAATTTATCTGACATACTTGTCCTCCTAAGAGTACATAATTTTATCCCTTAGAAAATTATATTTCAATTTATGCTAATCTGTAAATAGGAAACGATATTATTTTTAAATTTTTACCTTTTTTGTATATTTTTCAGAAAATATTACTCTTTTTCTAAAATTTTTGTCTAATTAATTCATTATTTCAAAATAAATTACAACAAGATTTATGTACTCCCCTGTGGAAAGTATTATCAATATATAATTCGACTTTTATTACTATAACCTGGCTTATTTTAATTTTATTACCTTAATTATTTTTTCTCTTAATTATGTATGTTTATTAATTGATTTAATATTGTCACTTCTTTTGTAAACTTCTTTTTTAATACTTATTGCTTTTTGTAACAAGGAGGCCAAACTTCATTTGTTTATCTATATAAACTTAAGCCTTATAGTTAATTACTTTATATTCTATATCATAATAAGGTATCATCTATTTTTTCTATCTCTTCAAACTTTTCATAAATTATCTTTAAAACACATTTATCTTGTCTATCATAAACTACAATTCCTATTGGTACTCTATTCTTTTTATCAATAAAGATAGTAGCTTTATTAAAATATATATTATTTAAAAATAATTCCACATCAGCCTTTATATATATAGTATCTCCCCACTCTTCTTGACCCTCAGATATACTTCCTTCTTTTATAGGATATGCTAAAATATTATTAATAAAAGCTAATGGATGTACTATATCCATATCTTGACCTAATTCATATTCATTGTCATTAATAGTATCTTTAACATATATTTTTTCATCTTTATATACCTTCGTTACTTCATCACCAAATTCTACCCTCACCCCCTTATCTGCAGAATACCATTGTTTAGTTTCCTCTGTTTCTTCTCCTTTATCATTTTTCATAACATATTGTACTTTAGCTTCATATGCCTTAATATTCTTTAATCCTTCAATGATGTCTTCATTTGAAGGCATTAAAATACCTCTGAAAAAAATGATAAATAAGATAGATATAAACGGAACTACCAATAATAATATAATAATTATTTTCTTTTTCATCTTTCCTCCCAAATTGCCTGCTTTATTATACTATTATTATGCAACTTGGGTTTTTATTCATAATTTAACTTATAGAGTTCCCATAACAAATGGAATACTTTCTATTAAGTCTCTTGCTATAATAGAATATCTATCTCTGGCAGAGTATTCTGCTGCCAATCCATGAATGTATGCTCCTAATAATGTCGCATCCATATTACTATATCCTTGGGCAACCAGTGCAGTTATTATACCTGTCAATGTATCCCCCATTCCTCCTGAGGCCATCTTACTATTTCCTGTTTTATTAATAAAAACATTTTTTCCATCAGTAATAACTGTATTATATCCTTTTAAAAGAACTATACACTTATACTGCTTTGCAAAAGCCCTAGAACATTCTATCCTGTTTTTCTCTACATATGAAATATCTTTTCCTATTAATCTAGCCATTTCACCTGGATGTGGTGTAAGAATTACCTTATCTTTAACTGAGCATAAGCACTTCTTATTTTTACTTAGTAAGTTTATACCACCAGCATCAATTATTATTGATGAAGGACTATCTATTATTATTTCTTCTAAAATCTTCATAGACTCCTCATCTTCCTTAATTCCTGGACCAAAAGCAACTGCATCTGCCTTACTAAGTAAATATTTAACCTTTTCATTATCTTCAAAAGTAGCTAATATTCCCTCAACTAAGCTTCCACTAAGTAGTTTTCTACCTTCACTAGATGTTATTAATGTGGTAAGTCCTGCACCACTTCGAATACATGATTCAGTAGCTAACCTTGCTGCTCCTAGACACCCTATGCTTCCTGCCACTAAAACTGCCCTGCCATAATTGCCCTTATGACCATAGATTTTTCTCTTTATTAATTTATTTCTATAGCTCTCTCTACTTAATGCATAAATATTCTCATTATTTGCTTGCTTAACATTTTCAGGAATACCTATTTGTATTACTTTAAGATCCCCTAGATACTCTAAAGCACTATACTCTATAAATCCTTTTTTTATTACTTCCACTGTATATGTAATATGTGCCTTCACAGCACTTCCTAAAGGCCTTCCACTATCTGCATCTAGCCCTGACGGAACATCTACAGCTATGATTTTTTTATTGCTATTATTTATAATGTCTATTATTTTAAAGTAAAAATCATTTAGCTTTCTATCTAAGCCAATACCAAAGATTGAATCTATAACTATTGGAAAATCTTCAATTAAGTGCTGTATTTCATCTAATTTGTCTATATCATCTATAATCATCATATTTACCTTAAGACTTTTCAATATATTAAAATTAACCTGAAATTCTTCAGTAGGATTTTTTCTAGGTTTAAGCAAAATAAAAAGTACATCCTTATTATCAAAAATAAGCTTTCTTCCTATAGCTAATCCATCAGCACCATTATTTCCATTACCACAAAATATAATATACCTATTTCCCAATGTCCTTATATTTCTAAATATTTGCTCAGCAGCATTTTCCATAAGTATTATTCCAGGCATATTATATTCATCAATGGTTTGTTTATCTATATTGCTACAATTTTTTTTAGACATTATGTACATATTTATTCCTCCACAATTACAAAAGCTATAGCATTGCTTTTATTATGAGATATAGAAACATTTATGTTTAATGCTCTACCACCAGTTTTCTCTCTAGCTTTTTTAGAAATGTTAACTATAGGTTTTCCTAATTGATCTCTTAATATTTCAAAATCTTGAAGGCTGTAACCTCTAAATCCTGTTCCTAAAGCTTTGCTAAGTGCTTCTTTAGCTGCAAAATTTCCTGCTATTGTTTCTACTCTCATTCCTTTTGCTTTAAAAAGCTCTATTTCCTTTTCAGTAAATGCTTTGTTTAAAAAGCTAGGTGTTCTTTCAATTGCTGCCTTAATCCTATCCATTTCTATTATATCTGTACCAATTCCTATTATCATAAGCTGCCTCTACCTACGCTATCTTCTTTAATTAAAATCACTTACATATTCATCAACATATTCTCCTATTACGTCTATTAAATGTATTGGAGAAACATTATTTTTTGATACTAAATCAAATAATTTTTTAACCTTTTCCTTATTGGTAGAAATGTAATTTACACTATCTCTTTCTATTTTAACCAATTCCCCATCTATAATGTCTTGTCTTTCTACTTCTATACCATATGCTTGTCTACCTTTAAAATCCCCCAAAATCATTCTATAGAAATAATTCATCTTACAATCCTCTTTTTCCACTGTGATATCAAAACATTCTTTTACAACCAAAGTTATCTCCCCCTTAACATAACTTCCATACATCAAAGATAACACATTAATGTATTAAAATGTGTCAAAGATTGTTCTGTAAAGAAATAAATTTTTCTTTTATTTTCTACATTATACTTTATTTTTTACTTTTTTACCCATATTATTATTTAATAATATCTTATTATCATTTCTCATAAAAATAAACGTTGTCGATAATAAGTTCTTTTAGCAGTTAATAGGGCTTTTAGTGTTTTTTTGCAAAAAATAAAGTCTCATAATTATATGCATACACTTAAAGAAAACGTATACCTAGTTATTGCATAAAATATGAGACTTTCACCATTCTTCTGAAATTTTATTGTAATGTGACAACCATTACAGGAAATTTATATAAGACATTATTGTTCATTGCCTATGGCATCAGAACTTTCTTTATCCACTCTCCTATTTCCTACAAACTTGAAGTCCTCCGCAACAACTTCTGCTATGTATTTCTTATTTCCTTCCTTATCCTCATAGCTTCCTGTACGAAGTCTTCCACTTAAACTTATGTAGCTTCCTTTAGTCATATACTTACATATAACTTCTGCTTTTCTTCCCCATATAGTAACTGGAATAAGATCAGCCTTCCTTGTTCCATCTGCAGATTTAAAATTCCTATCAACGGCAATTATAAATCTTGTGAAGCTTTTTTCCCCATTTTCAATTGTTTTTAGTTCAGGGTCCTTAATAAGCTTACCTAATAACACAATTTTATTCATGTATAACACCTCCTGAATACTTTATCTAACATTATAACCACTAATTTCTCTTTTATTCATTAGTAAAAAATCTTTATATAAATATATAAAAAACTTCTCATAATTTGTGAGAAGTTCTTTATACAAATTTCTTATCTAATATCTAACTGGTCTTTTCTTATCCCCAACACTGAGTTTATTTCTCCACCAATTATTATAATTATGGAACTTATATATAGCCATGTCATTAAAACAAAAATTGTTGCTAAACTCCCATATATCCGTGAGTAATTTGCAAAATTGTTGACATAAAACGAAAAGGCTAATGAAACTGTTATCCATCCTAACGTTACAAAAACAGCTCCTGGTATTGCTTCACTCCAATCAGTTCTCTTTGAAGGTGTATATCTATATATTGCAGCAAAGATAATTATCATTACCACTATAACAATAGAGTATCTCAATAAGTTCCATAACTTATGAATAAAATCATTATATGGAATATATCTTAATATATATTTGCTTAAGACATCACCAAATACTAATGTTGCCAAAGTGAGCATAATTGTAAAGGCTAATGCTATAGTACATATTATTGCAATTATACTTCTTCTTATAAAAGATCTATTTTCTTTAATATTATATGCCTTATTAACACCTTTTAAAATTGCCCTAAATGCTGAAGATGCAGACCATATGGTCAATGCAGCAGAAGCCCCTAGTAATCCCCCATGTTGTTTCTCAACAACTTCAATTATTACGGCTGAAGTAAGTTCCACCACATTAGTTGGAAGTACAGTTCTTAATCCATCTAATATTTGCATAGAATCTAAATTGCTATATCCAATTAAAGTCATAACAAATATTAAAAAAGGAAAAAACGATAAAACTAAATAATAAGCTAATTGGGCTCCTAAAGCAAAAATATCATCATTGTTTACTTTAACTATAAAATATACTATAAAGTCAAAAAACGATTTTTTCTTTTTAACTCCTTCTTTCTTCATTACATCACCACTACTTTTTTCTCTTTAATATAGATAATATTTATTATATATTTTAATTGATTATTTTACCATGATTCAACTTTCCAAGCTGGTGGTAGCATATCTTTATACTTTTTACTTAGGTACCTACTATCTACTAATAAAATACTACCTTTATCCTTTTCAGTCCTAATAACTCTTCCTGCACATTGCAAAATTTTATTTATTCCCGGATAAGTATATGCATAATCAAATCCTCTTTCAGCAAAATAATTTGCTATTATATCATTTTCTATAGATATTTTAGGAAAGCCCACTCCTACTATAACAGCTCCAATTAATCTTTTTCCTGGAAGGTCTACCCCTTCTGAAAACATGCCACCTACAACTGCAAATGCCAATACCTTAGAATTCTCCATAAAGCTTGCCAGAAATTCTTCCTTATCTACTTCATTTATATTTTCTTTTTGTATTAATATATCTTCATCACTATATATTTTTTGGTAGATTTCAGCTACTTTTTTTAGATACTCAAAAGACGGTAAGAAAACTATGTGATTACCAGGATTTTTTTCTTTAAATTTATAGATTAGTTCACATAAATTAGGTATATTATTTTCTCTCATGGTATACTTCATATTTAAAGGAGAAATAAATGTTTTTAAGTTTTCTTTCTTAAAAGGTGAATCTAACCTCAACCTATAACTTTTCTCATCTCCACCTAATAAATCTATATAATATTTCATAGGCCATAAAGTGGCTGAAAATAATATTGTTGCATATGAAGAACTTATTATCTCCTTAATATTATCTGATGGATCAATACAAAATATCTTAACTTTTAAATCATTTTTTAATTTCTCTATTATTGTAGTATATTTATCTGAATACAATTCATTTATACTAACAAAGCTTCTACATTTAAAATAAAAGTCCATTACTTCATCATATCCTTCAGTTCCTTTTCCTTTTACCAAATACTCATCAGCTTCCTTTATAAACAATTTCATTACCTTAACGAGTTCTTTATACTGAATATTATGATATATTATCCTTAAGCTGTTTTCTTCAAGCTCCCTTCTTATTTCTATAAGCTCCTTATTTATTAAATTAGATGCTTTATAAAGAGCTGGAACCTTACCTTTTAAAATATTATTTATTTTCATTACATCACTCTTAAATATCTCTGCACTATACATTGCTCTAGCCCTATCAATTAAGTTATGACATTCATCCACCAATATAACATTACTTTTATTATCTTCCTGAAAAATTCTTTTTAATCTTACTCTATTATCAAATGCATAATTATAATCACATATTACTCCATGGCACCATTCTGTCAAATCTAATGACAATTCAAAAGGGCACACTTGATATTTTTCACTATATTTTCTTATTACATCTCTTGATATAATATTTTCATGTCTTAGTATATCTTCAATAGCATTATCTATCTTAGAAAAATAGTCTTTTGCAAATTTACAATCATCTCCATTACATTTCACTTCATCATTTAAACAAGATTTTTCCTTTGCTGTTATGCTTACTACCTTTATCTTTAAACCATTTTTTATTAACATAGCATATGCTTCTTCTGCAACTACTCTCGTAATGGTCTTAGAGGTTAAATAAACTATTCTCTCTCCCATATTGTTTGCTAAGCCCTTTATTGCTGGAAATATTGTTGATATTGTTTTTCCTATACCTGTAGGTGCTTGAGCAAATAGTACTCCATTATTCCTAATTGTATTATAACAAGTTACTGCTAACTCTCTTTGTCCCTTTCGATAAGTTGGAAAAGGAAATTTCATTTCCTCTATACTTTTATTACGTTCTTCCATCAAGGCTATTTTTAAAAGAACAGCCTTCATATATGTCTCCACTAACTCTGAAACAAAAGCTTCTAATTCTATAAGTATAAATTCCTTTTCAAAGCTTTTCACTTCATCTGTATTTAAGTCATAATAGCTTAAACGTATTCTTATCTTTTTTAAATTATTTTCTTTACAATATATATATCCATAAAATTTTCCTTGAGCCCAGTGAAGTTCATTATAATCCTCTTCTATATATATCAAGCTTTTATATGTAGATTTTATTTCTTCTATTATGACATTATTACTTTCCTTTATAATTCCATCAGTACGTCCTTCAATTATCAGTTCAATATTGTCTCTAATGAATCCCCATTGAAGCTTTACTTCTTTTTGATAATCTTCATAAATATTTTCATTATCTTTTTGAAGCTTTCCATGAGCTATAGTTCCTTCCATAGCCCTTCCTATGGACATAAATCTATCATCGAGGCTACCACTCTTTAACACATATTCAACTATGCCTCTTACAGATTCTTTTATCACTATTTTTTGCTCCATAATCTCTGCCTTCCTAAACCTTAAAATAATTACTTATATAATAATATTATATTTTTTAGTAATCTCCTTCTAGTATTTCCTTTTTAAACATAAAAAAAAGACTACTATAAATATATATGTAGTCTTTTATGAATGGTACTCATTTACTATTTTTTGTACTAGCTTCTTTATAGCACTTGCTTGAGCTATTAATGAAATAACCACTACGAAAGTCCTTATGCTATTTTCATCTTTTTCATTTAGGTTAAGGTCTCTTATAATGTTATTTAACTTTTCTTCATCTACAATATCTTCTGCGATACCTTCTCTTATGCTCTGACTTTGTGTCTCTGAAAATATCTTGTAAGCAGTTTCCCAAGATATTATATCATCTGATCTGTCATTAATCTCATTGAAAGCTAAGCTAAATACCTTTTTAATCTCTTCAGTAGTAAGTATTGGTCTCATGTAACTTAATAGTACTAACTGAACTAAATGTATCTTGGTATAGCCTCTCTTCTTACCATCTTCTGGCTTACTTATTACTTCACTTTTTATATAGTTCTGCACTATGTTGTTAGTATACTTATCATCTGTAAACTTATCATTCAAGAAATCAATAACTTGAGACAAAAAAAGATCATACTTAGGTAAATCCTCGTAAGATATCATTGTGTTGTCTGCCATTTGATCCGCTACTTGCTGTATATAATCCATATCCATCTTTTTCACCACGCATCTTCACCTATCTTTCTCTCTATTATTATCTTCATTATATAGTAAATATAAACTTATTACAAGTTTATTTATCTATCTAATAAGTTTTTCCACTCTTTTTAATATTTATATCAATATTTGATTATTATTTCAATTTCCAATTTATTATTGATTTTTTTTTATTTATTATTGATATTTCATTAATAAACTTTTACAATTTATGTATAAACATGTGAAAAACCTGTTTTTACATTATTTTCTTATTTTATAATTTATTTTTTAATAATTTTAAATCATTCATCTAATATATCCATCACTTCAGTATACAAGCCACTTTTGTCTTAAAAAATTTAGCTATTTATTTTGAAAAATAAACTTGACTTTTCAAATATATGGTAGTATAGTTTATTAGTGAGTAAAAAATATCAATTTTTTTCTATAATTTAATATTTTTTATATTAATTATATTGACTTTATATTACATACTTGGTAAGATAAATCTACGAAATGTCGAAACTTGTTTTAGGAGGAATTTATAAATGAAATCAACTGGAGTTGTTAGAAGAGTAGACGAACTAGGAAGAATAGTTATTCCAATAGAATTAAGAAGAACTTTAGATATAGCAGAAAAAGATGCTTTAGAAATATACGTAGACGGAGAACAAATCATATTAAAGAAATATGAACCTGCTTGTATCTTCTGTGGAGATGCTAGAGACGTAGTTAACTACAAAGGTAAAAACATCTGCAAAAACTGCTTAAACGAATTAAAGACAGATAACAAATAATTATACATAAAAAAGCTAGTGAAATTCACTAGCTTTTTACTTTATAAATCTATTGCACTCTTATATACTTCTTTTTTAGGAATGTTTCTCATCTTAGCAACCGTCTTGATTGCTTCTTTCTTATCCATACCTTTATTTATTAAATCCTTAAGATGCTCCTCCACTGTAAGTGCACTAAACTCTTCTTCTAGTTCTGCTTTTATTTCACTTTCGCTTTTTCCAGCTAGAACTAATACAAATTCTCCTCTTGGTTTATTTTCTAGAAAATTATTATATGCATCTTCTAAAGTGCCTCTAAAGATATCTTCATGTAATTTTGTAAGTTCTCTGCATACTGCAATACTTCTATTACCTAAAGAATTCTTTAAAAAGCTTAACGTATCTAATAACCTATGTGGTGACTCATAAAATATTAATGTTTCTTTTTTATCTTTAATTTCCTCAACAAGAACCTTTCTATCTTTAGTTTCCCTTGGTATAAATCCCCTAAAAACAAACCTTGTAGTGTCTAGTCCTGAATATACAAGGGCCGTTGTAAATGCTGTTGCTCCTGGAAGAACCTCAAAATCTATATTGTTTTCAATACATTTACTTACTATTACACTACCTGGATCTGATATTCCTGGAGTACCAGCATCAGTAACTAATGCTATACTTATTCCATCTTCTAATTTACTTATTATTTGTTCACTTTTCCCTTGTTCATTATGCTGATGGTAACTAAAAAGGGGTTTTTTAATTTCAAAGTGATTTAAAAGCTTTAAACTTTGTCTTGTATCTTCTGCTGCAATTTCATCTACACTCTTTAGAACTTCTAAAGCTCTTAAAGTAATGTCCTTTAAGTTCCCAATTGGTGTTGGAACTAAATATAATTTACCTTTACTCATATTATTTCACCCTTCCATATATCTCATCTATTTCTCTACTGAAGTTTCCTTCTTCATCATAAACATATAAAGGCTTTTCCCATTTTAAAAATGCGCCTCCGTCTCTCTGACCTTCCACCAATACAATATTGGGTGCCTTATTTACATTAGGCTGTACCATTTTTACTCTCTTTGGCTCAATATTATATTTTCTCATTAAGCCAAATATATCTGCTAATCTTTCTGGTCTATGTACAATAAACATTCTTCCGTTATCTTTAAGCAACCTTCTAGCTGCAGCAATTACATCTTCTAAATTACAAAGAATTTCATGTCTAGCAATTGCTAACTTATCATTTGGATTTACTATACCGGCATTATTTAACTTATACGGTGGATTTACCGTCAATACATCAAACCTTCCTAACTCCTTCACAAGGTTTTTATCCTTTAAATCAGCACATTTAAATTTAACTATATCTTCTGTTCCGTTAAGTTTTGAACTTCTTCTTGCCATTTCTTCCATTTCTTCTTGAATTTCAATTCCCCAAACTTCCTTGGGATTATATTTTCCATAAAGAAGGAAAGGTACTATCCCTGTACCAGTACACAAGTCTATTGCCCTATGCTTTGATTTAACATTTGCAAAATCTGATAATAACACAGCATCTATACCAAATCTAAAAGCTTTTTCTTTCTGTATAAGCTTAAGACCTTTTAAATCTAAATCATCAATGCTCTCATCCTTATTTATATTTATATCCATAAATTATAGTTCCTCCAAAATTATGTCTATATCTTTTAACTCTTTCTTATGTTATACCTATATAGTATACACAAAAACTACTTTTTAGAAAACTTAATTAAATATAAAAAAGACTAGGAAGCTCTTTCCTAGTCTAGAATACTAATTATAATACTCTTCTTGCACAATAGAATGATGTTATATTACCTACTTTAACACTATCACCTGGTTGTGGTGCATGGATATATTGTCCTCCACCCACATATATACCAACGTGATCCCCTCCATAAGTGAACACTAAATCACCTGGTTGTAATTCATCATATGATACTGGTGTACCAACTCCCATTTGACTATAAGTAGTTCTTGTTATGTTTATACCTGCTGCATTTGCATATACATAGCTTGTAAACCCTGAACAATCAAATGTATCTGGACCTGTTGCTCCATATACATATGGAGTTCCTATAAAATTATATGCATAGCTTACTATAGCATTTCCAGAAGCTGATGATGCAGTTCCTGATGTAATTTCTCCTCTATTTGGAGATGAAATTTGTTGTTGTGCTGCTGCCTTAGCTGCTTCTTCTGCTTCTTCTGCTTCTATTATTTCTTCCAATTTAATTGTTCCGTAGTATATAGAATCTGATATTTCTTGTTTTACTATTTCACTTTTTATTTGATTATCTCTTATGCTTGTTAATTGATCTATAGCAGCTTGTAACTCATTCTTATCATTAGATGTTTCTAATACAGATTGTTGATGAGCTACTAATTTTCTTTCTGATACTGATAAATAGTTCTTTTCAAATTCTTCTTGTTCTGCATTTAATTGCTCAATAGCGATTTCTTGCTCTGCCTTCTTAGCATTTAATTCATCCAGTGCTGCTTCGCTTTCTTCTGTAAGCTTAATTACTTCAGCTTTTCTTTCTTCTAATACAGTTACTTTTTCATTTAAATTTGCTTTCTTTTCTTCTAACTCAGCTATAAGCTCTTTATCAATATTAACTATTCTTGTTGTAGAATCAATTTTACTGATTAAGTCATTAAAGCTTTCTGCACTAAATAAAAGAGTTAAATAGTTAACTTGTCCACCTGACTTGTAAAACTCTCTAATTCTTTTTCCTAAAACTTCTTCACTTTTTTCTATATCTGCTTTAGTTGTTTCTATTTCCTTTTCAGTATTTTCAACTTCTATTTTAATCTCTTCAACTTCAGCCTTATTATTTTCTATCGTTTCCATTAAAGGTTCTATTTCTGCGTCTAATGCGTATACTTGCCCTGTTATTTCATCTATTTTAGCCGTTAATTCATCGTATTTTGCTTGGTTTTCGATCACTTCTTCATTAGGTGTTGCAAAAGCTGGCATTCCAATACTAAATAATAATGTTGCCGTAAGTAGTGCCGATAATACTTTTTTCTTCATCCTTGATTGGTCTTACGACCTTCCCCCTCTCCTTAGCGACTTATTACCATTATATCACTTATGGTAAATTTCTTCAATGGAAATTTTTTATATTTAAGGATTAAAACCACTAAAAATGAATTCCAAATACCGTTTTTCTGTCATTTCCATTTCCTTTTAACCATATATTTACATTGATTTTACTTAATTTTATACTTTCTGCTTATAGATAATTGAATTATTGTTATTATAAAAATTGCAACTATGAATATAATGATTGCTATCCTGCTACTATTCTTAAAAAATATAGATATTGTTCCAATAATAGTACCTATAGCCCCTATTGCTATATTTATAAGCCCATTAATTTTTATGTATTGTTGTTGCTCTTTTGTGGTTTTATTTTCCTTAGTACTCATATATAAAGCAAATAAGCCCATTAAAACAAAACCTATACTTCCAAATAATATTATTATACTTTCAATTCCCATAATATTTCTCCTCCAATTCTTTATACATTATTATTTATTAGCCCTTTTTAAGCAACATATTACACTAATTTTAAATTTTATTCAACATTTTTAAAATTATATGTTGACATTTATAATTTTATGGACTATAATAATAAATGTGCTACGGGGTGTGGCGCAGATGGGAGCGCGCGTGGTTTGGGACCATGAGGTCGCAGGTT